>Ga0163144_10002224_pt1 | contig 45221 bp, 39 predicted proteins | sample OliLak19BULKMAT1_FD_123175 | JGI IMG/M metagenome (GOLD analysis project Ga0163144, IMG submission 123175) | Freshwater microbial mat bacterial communities from Lake Vanda, McMurdo Dry Valleys, Antarctica - Oligotrophic Lake LV.19.BULKMAT1 | ecosystem: Environmental > Aquatic > Freshwater >... | reverse complement strand
CTTCTGAAGAACTCGCGGGCAACGGAGGCCGCCGCGATTGTTCCTGCCCGACTGGAGGGCCGCGTCGGCCCCTGCCCGCTTCTAAGGGACAATACGCTTCTAAGGGACAATAAAGGATAGTCATGAAAACTGCATTTCTGCTTCTGTTTTCAGCCGCCGCCTGCTTCGCGCAAACCGAAGTCGGCGCCGGCTCAATCAATGGAGCGATTTTCGATCCTTCCAAATTGGCCGTGCCTGCCGTGAAGGTCAAAGCCCTAAATCAGAACACCGGTCTCGAGCGCACCGCTCAGACCACCGATGCGGGATTCTATAGCCTCGTACGCCTGCCCGCCGGCACTTACACTGTCACTTTCGAGAAAGCCGGTTTCAAATCCGCCAAGCGAACCAATGTCACCGTCAGCGTTGGATCGCCAGTCACCCTCGACACGACTCTCGAAGTCGGTGCAGTGACTGAATCCGTTACTGTCAGCGAAGAGGCCGGCGCGATCGAAACGACGCGGTCGCAGACCTCCACGGTGGTCAACGAAAAGCTGATCCGCGACCTTCCGATCAACGGGCGCAACTTTCTCGACTTCACCACTCTCACGCCCGGCGTCGTTCGTGACCCTCGCGGTGGCGACCTCTCGTTCGGTGGCCAGCGCGGTACTGTCAACAGCTTCCTGATCGATGGTGCGGATTCGAACAATCTCTTCTTCGGCCAATCCACGGGTCGTCAAGGCGTCCGCAATCCCTACGCAGTCAGCCAGGATGCCGTGCAGGAATTCAAGTCAACACCAGCGGCTACTCGGCGGAAGTCGGACGCGCCGCAGGTGGCGTTGTCAACGTCATCACCAAGTCTGGGACCAACGACCTGCATGGCGGCGCCTTCTTCTTCTATCGCGATACCAATCTCAACGCCAACAACTCGCTGAACAAGGCCAACAACCGCGCCCGTGCTCCGTAAAAGTTCCGCCAGTTCGGAGCGAACGTCGGTGGACCTATCGTCAAGAACAAGCTGTTCTTCTTTTTCAATTACGATGGCCAGCGCAACTCCGAACCAGTGGTGCTCTTCCCGCCTTCGGGCCTTCTGAGCAGCCTGGGGACTTTACCCGCCGAAGCCCAGACCGCCTACCGCACCATCGAGACGACCTACTACAAGAACTACTCTCGCGGACTCGACAACGACGTGTTTCTCATGAAAGGCGATTGGAACGCAACAGCCAACCAGACCTTCAACTTCCGTTGGAATGCAAATCGCTTCACCGGCCGCAACTTCGAAAACGCAGGCGCGCAGCGAGCCTCCGAGGCCACCGGCAACAGCAAAGTCATTACCGATAGCTTCATCGGGGCCTACACGCGCATCGTCGGAACCAATAAAGTTCTCGATGCCCGTTACAGCTATACACGCGACGATCAACCCGGCGAAGCCAACTCCGACGCACCGGAAACCACTGTGCAGCAGGGCGGCCAGAACGTCATCGTTTTCGGACGCAACAACTTCAGCCCGCGCTTCACCAATTCGAAGCGCAATCAGATCATTTCAAACCTTTCGTGGACTACCGGCAAGCACACCATCAAGTTCGGTGGCGACATCAACTTCGAACGGATCGTCAACTTCTTCCCTGGACAGTTCGCGGGCGTCTATCTCTTCACCTCGCTGCTCGACTTCGCACAACGCCGCCCCACACAGTTCCAACAGGCACTTGCCGGACCCGGAACCAACGGTGCGACCTCGAAGCCGAACATCGATGAGTACGCCTTCTTCGCGCAAGATCAGTGGCGCGCCAGCAACAAGCTGACGCTGAACTTTGGCATCCGCTACGATCTCACCAACCCCGCCAAGCCGCCGTTCTTCAATCCCGATCCGCGCCTCGCCGCTCTCGATGTGGTCACCAACCGCCTGGATATCGACCGCAATAACTTCGGCCCGCGGCTCGGATTTGCCTATCGCGTCACCGACTCCGATCGCCTCGTTTTGCGCGGTGGATGGGGTATCTTCTTCGGCCGTACGCCCGGCATCCTCACCGGAACCGTGCACACCAACAACGGCGTCCAGGTGCAGAATTACAGCTTCGCCGGAACCGCTGTTCCTGTAACGTATCCGAACATTCTCACCGCGATTCCCGCAGCCGGGCGCACTCCCGTCAACATCTTTGGATTCGCCAGGAATTTCCAGCAGCCACGCACCCAACAGGCTAGCCTCAACATCGAAACGCGCATCGGCTCGTTTAACCTGACCACCGGCTACCTCGGCGTCTTCGGAAGCGATCTGAACCGTTCGCGCGACATCAACCTTGCGCCGATGCAGTTGCTCACCGGCTCGCTTTGCACCACCACCGTCGCGGCACAGCCCTGCGCATCGAGCGGCGCCTTCCCCTACTTTCGCCGCAATGCCCCGCGCCCCGTGCAGGGATTCCAGCGCATCACGTTCGCCGAAAGCTCCGCCAACTCGAACTACAACGGACTCTTCTTTCAACTCAGCAAGCGCTTCAATAGAAACTTCCAAATCCAGACTTCGTACACGATCTCGAAGGTTCTCGACAACGCTCCCGAAGGCACTGCTGTGCTTCCAGGCAACGGCGGCGACGATGCCAAGATCCTCCGGGACACTCTCAACATCGGCCTCGACCGCGGCCGCGGCGATTCCGACGTTACCCATCGCTGGGTAATGTCCGGCGTTTGGGATCTCCAGTACGGCGATAAACTGAGCAACGTCGGCGCGCGTTATTTGCTCGGTGGCTGGCAGTTGTCTTCCATCGTGCAGGCGCAAGCTGGGCGCGTCTTCAGCGAACGCATCAACGTCGATGTGAACAACGATGGCAACGTCGCCAATGAGCGCGTGCCGTTTTCTCCGCGCAATGGATTGCGGCTTCCGGGATTTGGATCGATGGATCTGCGCCTTTCGAAGGACATCGCTTTGTGGCGCGATTCGCGCGTGAAAATGAAGTTGATCGGCGAAGCCTTCAACCTCACCAACCGCACGAACATCACAGGCAAGAACGGTGTTCGCTACAACGCCAATGTGACGAACTTCGAATTTCGCCCCAATTCATCGTATTTGCTCGATACCGCGGCGGGCGATCCTCGCATCCTGCAGTTGGCTCTGAAGATTACCTTTTGATCTTGGTCTTCTGAAAAGGCCCCGCGAAGTCAGCGGGGCTTGAGCCAATTCGGGCGCTCACCTCAGAGGCAATCGACGTCATCGGAAAGAAATGTCCGCGCTGGCAGTCGAGTTGCATACACCAAAATCGCAGCCGCCAGTACAAAGCACAGAGACAACAGGCTCACTGCACGATTCAGATCCGCGTGATCGGCAATCCAGCCGAGCAGCGCGGCGGATGGTGCGGACAAGAGATTCGCCAACAGCAGCACGACTGCCGCGGCCGAGGATCTTTGCTTCGGTCCAACCAGGTCGTACAAAGCCACAGCCAGCGTCCCTTCGTAGGACCCCCGAAAAAAGCCTGCGCCAAAGAGCGCGAAGTTCGCCAGAGGCAATGTTTGCGCTGTTCCCAACATCCACAGGAACGGAACCGCGCACAACAACGCCACTGCCTGCGGTTCGAAGCGCGAGCGGCCCCGCAAGGCCCAGCGGTCAGAAATCCAGCCTCCGGCCAATGCGCCTGCCATTGCGGATATACTCGACCATAGCGTCGTATGCAGGCCTGCTTGCGAGAGACTCAGTCCGAACTGCTGCGCGAAGATGCTCGGCGCGAACGTCCCGTAACCGACCGACACGAAAAGCACTGCGGCGAATGCGAATCCCATCGCTCGAATTGGTGCGCTGCGAAAGCAAAAGGCGAAGCCGTCAAAAAGCCCTCCGCTGCTCGGCGCGGCTACCGCAACCTCGGCCGGCTTCAAACGGAACGACATCACTACCGCCAGCACCACGCCCGCCGCGCCGAAAATCAAAAAGCTATATCGCCAGCCAAAGCGTTCCGCGATCCAACCCGACAGGAACCCGCTCACAATCGGACCGGTATACTGCGCCGTCTGATGGATCGACATCGCAAACGCTCGTGTCCGCGTGTAGATACTGGCAAGGAAAGCGTGCGAAACCGGAGGATAGAACGCTTCCGCTGCCGGAGTCACGACCGATCGCGTCAACAACAGCAGCCCCAGATTGAAGGCACTTGCGGTGGCCATGGTTCCGAGGCTCCACAGCAGCACCACGGAAGTGAGGATTCGATGATGCGGCCACCGGTCACCCAGCGCGCCCGCAATCGGCGAGATCAACGCAACTACGATTGTGAAAAGCGTCGATGCAAGTCCCGCCTCGTAAGCCGAAAGCCCCAGATCGTGCCGTAGCGGCAGCAGGATCACGCTGTAAATCTGCTTGTCCGCGTGATGCAAAAAGTACGCGAACCATAACAACAGAATTGGTTCCCACTTGGCCTGATTTGTTTCCGCGCGAATGGACATGGGATCGTGGGCGGCAGCAGCGCTGCCTCTATGTTCGCACCATCCACCGGCTTCGAGATCGAAGGAAAGACCCGATTAGCTACTATGCTTCGGCTTGTATCGCGACCCGACGTAGTCCTTCGCTTCCTTACCGGAAGCCGTCAGCGGACCCACTTGCGTCGCCCTGCGATACGCGTTCACCGCCTCTCGGCGGCGGCCCTTCACATCCAAAGCCTGCCCGTAACGCAACCATGCCTGCGAGGCCGTGTTCGCATCGAGATGATCGGTCTTCGCCGTCGCTTTGGCCAACGCCACGATCGCGCCATCGGCGTCGTGCATCTGCAAGAGCACAGCACCCTTCATGGATTCGACCCGCTCCATCGAAAGCGATACCTTCACCCGCATCTTGTCGATCACATCGATCTGCTGCAGCGCTTTCGTCCGATTGCCGAGATCGGCATGCAGCAATGCCAACTCATAGCGAAAGAGGTAATTGCGAGGAAACCGCGTGGTCACTTCCTCAAGCAGCGGAACCGCCTCCGCCTGGCGCTTCTCGCGCCGCAGAATCGCTGCCAACAGTACGGCGGCATCCATTCGATTGACCGTCCCCTGTTCATAGACTTTGCGTAGCGATCGCATCCCCTCTTCGCGATCGCCGCGAAAACCCGCGATCGCGCCCATCATCTTGATCGTGATCGGCAGACTTCCCACTACGTAGTCGTGCATGCCCTGGATAAGCCGCGCGTCTGCATAATTCGGATCCATGTCGGTGATCTGGTTGTGCAGTTTTCGAGCATGTGTCGCATCGCGCAGTGGATCTAGCCAGGCTTTGTGCACCAGATAGTTCCAATTGGCACGCAGCCCCAAAGCAACACCCAGCGTATAGAGAGCCCTTGTATCGCGTGCATTTGCCTGGATCCGTAGTTGCGAGAGCTCAATTGCCCGTTCGATCGCGCCTTCGAACCGGCTCTTCTGTGCCTCAGTGACCGGCAACTTTGGACGGCTTACAAAAGGATCGGAGGCGCTCACCAGATCGGATTCCAACGCCCCATGGGCGAACATCGCCTGAAACAAAACCGATTGCGCCAACTGATTGAACCCCGCTGGATCGCGATCGTTCGCCACATTCTTACGCCCGAAAACCTCAATCGCCTGATCGTATTCGAGATTATAAAAGTGCTGAAAGCCAGCCTCGGCGAGCGGATCCGGTGGCCCGCACAGCGCCGCCATAGGCACCAAAAGAGACAAAAATACCAGTCCGCGCATGATTCCTGCTTTCCTATTCGACGCAATTGCATCCCAATCGGTTGCAACCCGCTTTGCCCGGCTGTATGATCGGGATTCGCCATATGAAAGCCCTCGCCGTTCTACTCTTCGTTTCGACGATTCTCACCGCCGCACCCAGGAGCTACGAAGCAGGTGTCGCCAAGGTGGATATCACACCCAAAAAATCCATTTGGATGTCCGGCTACGGCAATCGCAACAAGTCTTCTACCGGCGTTCTGCACCCCATCTGGACCAAAGCCCTCGCCATTCGCGATACCAGGAAAAACGTCCTCATCGTCGTCAGCACAGACCTCATCGGCCTGCCGCGAACCATCACCGATGCCGTCTCCGCCCGCGTCGAGAAAGAGTACGGCATCAAACGCGCCAGCCTCCTCTTCAACTCCTCACACACCCATACCGGACCCTACGTCCGCGCCAACCTCGTCACCATGTTTTCGTTCACGCCCGAAGCCCAAACCACAGTGGACGACTATGGCCGCGACCTTACCGATCATCTCTACAACGCCATCGGCGGGGCCCTCGCCCGCATGGAAGCCGTGGACATCGCCTACGGAACCGGCTCAGCGGGCTTCGCCGTCAACCGCCGCGTCCCAGGGCCAACTGGCTTCAAAATCGGCGTCAATCCCAAAGGTCCGACCGATCACACTGTGCCCGTTCTACGGGTGTCCTCAAAGCGATCCGGTAAGCCCCTCGCGATCGTTGCCGGATATGCCTGCCACAACACCACGCTCACCGGCGAGTTCTACGAGATGAGCGGCGACTATGCCGGCTACGCCCAGATCGAGATGGAAAACAACAATCCAGGTGCGATTGGCATGTTCCTCATGCTCACCGGAGCCGATCAGAACCCCAATCCCCGCAGTTCACTCGCTCTCGCCAAGCAACACGGCAAGACCCTCGCCGACGCCACACAGCAGGTGCTCGACACCAAAGGCTTGATGAAACTGCTCGACGGAGAGATCACCGTCGCCTTCGAACTCACCAAGCTCAACTTCGACGCACACACCCGCGAGACCTTCGAGAAAGAACTGAAGAGCACCATCCCCGCTGCCGTGCGCCGCGCGGAATTCATGCTGAAAGCCTATGAGGAAGGCCATCCAGTGCGAACACTGCCGTATCCTGTGCAGGCCGTCTCGTTCGGGAAATCGCTGACCCTGTTGGCGCTCGGAGGCGAAGTCGTCATCGACTATGCGATTCGCGCACAACGCGAATTCGGCAAAGCCAATCTGGTGGTTCTGGGATACTCGAACGACGTGCCCTGCTACATCCCGTCGCTACGCGTCCTGCGCGAAGGCGGCTATGAAGCCAACGACAGCATGATCTACTACGGCCAGCCCGGTCCATTCGCAGACGATGTGGAAGAGACAGTATTTGCGGCTGTGCGGCGCGTGATGAAGCGTGTGACGAAGAACTAACGGGGTCTTGTTTTCCTCCACCGGCTTCGCACCGGCGAAGTCCACGATCGAACCGGCGCCGCACGCAGTTCGTATTGGCCCGCGGCCACGTCGGAAAACGCGAAGGTTCCGCCTGCGGTACTGACGGCCTTACGGCTTGATCGCCACCGTTCCGCGTTCCCGATCGAGGTCCCAGAGCTTCAGCGTGACCACTTCCAGACGGCGCATTCCGGTTAAGTAGAACGTCTCCAGGATCGCGATGTCACGCAGCACGCGTTGCGCTGGCCTTGCCACACCCGCTGCGCTCGCTCAGCAGGTAGTAGCGGTCGTTCGTTGCAACCTTTGCCTGCTTGCACTCGCACCAGTCGGCACTTGCCGTCGATGTCGCTTACCTTGAGCGAGACCGCTTCCGCGATGCGAAGTCCGGAACCGTAGCAGAGCATCATACCGCGCGATGCTTGAGGATTCCCACGGCGCCGAGAAACGTGTCGATTTCTTCGGTGGTCAACACAATGGGAAGTTTGACTGGCGTTTTGGCGTAGGGTATGTGATCGATGCTCTACGGCATGTCCAGTACATGGGTGTAGAGGAACTTCGCCGCAGCCACGAAGGAGTTCACCGATTGGGGCGCGAGGAGCTTGACGTCCAACAGGTGGAGACGGAAAGCACGAACGGGGTCTTGTTTTCCTTCAGCCGGCCAACGCAGTCCTTGATGTTGCGCTGCAACTCCGTCACCGGGCAAACTTCTCGTAGGTCAATCATGGCGGGCCCCCAACAGGTTTAAAAGCAGACAATGACACGCTAACAAACATGTGCCTTTGAAGGTGTCCAGGTCAATTTGTGCAACAGGCCGTTGCACCTTCGGTCCCATGCTGGTGGACTCAACTCTCTGGGTCTTTGGGCCGGTAAGCAGAGAGGCTAATAAACTGCTGACTGGGCTAGGTTTTAGGACCTGACAAGTCCGGTGAAAGGGCTTGACCCCTTGGGTTACAATCCACAATCCTCAAAAGCGCTTGGGCGCTGAAGTGGGGCGCGTTGGCCGACAGTTACTGACTTCCTTCGTTTTCGGACGAAAACAGTTCACCGGAAAACCTCACGTCACTTCCGTCCGAGTAGAACCGGATCGATTCCCCGTTTGATAACTGCAACGTGTAGGGCTTCGGACGGGCGGCCGGGACCGGCTTGAGAGTGCCTGCATAAGACTTAACGCTCGCAAGCCAAGTGCCGCTCCCCGTCGGAAGGTGCCGACGCTGCTCGTTGACGTTATAGTCCACCTCTAACTCGTTTCCGTCTTCCAGAAGAACTCTTCCGCGACCTCGCATAAGAAGCTGCTACCTCCACTGCATGAACCCTGGTCATTCAGGCTGGTTGCTTGAAAAATCCCCGCAAAAACCAACTATTGAACAGCAAACTCAATGTAGCACGCGGTCCTCGAAATGTGACCCGTGGACCCAATGTCCTTCGTTTGGCGGACAACGCCAAGACCTTCGGAGTCCCTGCGGAATCGCAAGTGAAGAGGCGGAATCTCATCGTGTAATTTCGGAACGAGATGGAGGAGCGGCTTCAGCCAAAATGGATGAAACCTGGCAGAAAGTAGAGTCGGCGCTCGCGAGAAGTTGACCACCGAGTTGAATGCCAACCAACGAAGGAGCACGCCAGGAACCCGGAAGCGCCCTGCCGCATCTGCCGACGCCGCTCTGTCCGGCTTGCATTGCCCTCGGCTCAAAACGCAGATTAGAAAACTCGACGTTCACGTCCGACCCAACTTTTTTATTTCCCTCCAAATCAATAACTTGACTTCCAATACTTACTCGGAAGTTTTGGACCTACCCATATCATGGGTGCAGGAAAGGAGTTTCACGCTCATGGAACAAATCGAACGAACAGAAAACAGCGCTCCGCCGCTAGCGCCCACAACGCCCTCCGTCCCGGACGCCCCAAACCCTCGCCCTCGCCAACGAGACCCGCAGAGCGTCTCCTCATCGTTCAAGGCCCGGACACCGATCGCGTTTGCACGAGTTCGTCGGAAGCGCAAAGGGATCCGCCGTGCCATCCGCCAATAGTCCTAGAACTCTCGACGCCCGTCCCGTTTTGCGCGAGTTCTTCAGGGGTGGCATCGATATCGCAGCTGGCCCTCAGAAATGTAATCGCTCGATCGAACTCCACAACCCTATCGACGGACGCTGCAACCGCCAATTCCCTAGCGCGATCAACACACTGCTCCAACTCAGAAAAACATCAAAAAATGAAAGAACGAACCTGAGCGGCGTAGAAAAGGAGAATAGCTAATGCTACAGAAATTCGACCCAACCCGCTTCACCCTCCGTCAGGATCGGCCTAACGGAACCCAAGCACCAGAACAAACGCCCACAGCTCCCGCTCGACCTCATCGCCGCCCGGTTCACAGCCGATCCCATCCTCCGTCAGGAGGTCCTAGAATCGCTTACGGAAAAGACCAAATGACCGACCAAGAGCAGCGCGAAAAAGAACAGCTCTACGACGAACTCATCCGCCTCGCAGCCGACGTCGCCTACTTCGCATACCGGAGGTGTGGCTTCCGGTGCGACGCCCAACAACGCAACATCTTCCGCCGCTCCAACAAACGCGTCATCCTCAACTGCTCACGGCAAACCGGCAAATCCACCACCGCAGCACTCATCGCCGTACACACTGCCGTGCTCCAGCCGGCATCCACCATCGTCATCACCGCCCCGACCAAACAACAAATCCGCGAATTCATGCGCAAAGTCCGCGATTTCGCCTCCGTCGCCTCCGCCTCCTCCCATGGTGGACGCTTCTTCGTCGAATTCAAAAACGGATCCCGCATCATCGGCATCGCCGCCAATGAGGACAACGTCCGAGGCTTCTCCACCGTCACCTTGCTCATCATCGACGAAGCCTCGCGCGTGAAAGACGAAGTCTAATGCTCGCCGTCAGCAACGGAGCCATGTGGCTCCTCAGCACCCCAAAAGGCCAACGCGGCTTCTTCCACGCCGAATGGGCCGACGCCACCAACGGTGCCATCGACGGACCCTTCTCCACCGACAACTGGGTCAAAATCCGTGTCACCGCCCACGACTGCGAAAGAATACAATACAAACACTCCGCCTCGGCGAACGCCGCTTCGCCCAGGAATACGAATGTACATTCGTGGACACAAGACACAACATCTTCCACCCGGAAGCCACAAGAAACGCCTTCCGGGACGACATCAAACCCTTCGACGCCTGACCTGAAAGGTTCGGTCCCGCGACCGTCTCTGAGCTGAACATCTCAGCCACGATTACAGTTCTTTGATACTTGAATATGTGTTCGCCCTGCATTCCCGCCACCAGCAAACCCGGGCCGCTCGGTATCCGCGCCGGTCGGCCCGCGGCGCGAGAATCAGGCGTCAATCCAACCGGGAGCCTGCCACCAAAGCTCCAGCAGGCTTGCGAACCCTGATTTCCTTGGGATCTTCTTCAAAGCGGCGGATCCGCTCGCTCGCGTAACCACCAACTTGCTCAAGCGATAACGCGCGATCGCGCATGCCTGCGCCGAAGCGTGTGACGAAGAACTACGGCTGCTTCTTTTCAGCCGGGGGCTTTGCAGGATCCGTCGCTACCGCATTTCGCGGACGCCTCGGCGCACGCACCACGGGCTTCACGCTGGCGAGTTCTACCATCGCCTGCATCGCTCGATCCTTTTGCTCTGGATCCACCGTGAACTGCCGATGCTTGCCCACCGACGAATAAACAAACTCCGCCCGCCCATCGTCACTTACTTTCGCAGACCCAGGCTCCGACAACTTGAAGTACTTCTCACCGGGGCGTACCGCTTGCAGTACAGCGGTCACATCCCAAGTGCCCGCATCGTAGGGCATCTGCTTGGCAGCGCGATACGCATCCACCACTGGATGTGCCTGCGACCACGCAAACTCCTTGTCCAAAGAAGCCCCGGGAAACGGCATCGCCAAACCCAATTCAGAACCACTCACAAAAACGGCGGTCGGCCATTCCGCGAACAACTGCCGCGCCGCTGCCGGATCGATCTTCGAGTTCATCTCGAAATCCGACATCACCAGATACCGCACCTTTTTCGCGATCCAATCCTTTGTCCCCGGCAGATTCATGGCACGAACCAGATTCGTCGCCGGACCAGCCAAAACTACGACGCAATTCTGATCGAACTGTGCCGTGAACGCATTCCGGATCACCGCATGGGGTTCCGCTGTGTCGTTGAGATCGTGAACGCCGTGCTCGTACTTCTTCGAGTCCAAGATCCCCCGCAAAATCGGGGTATCTTCAGCCGCGGGACCCTCGGTCGCAAGGCCCACTGGCAGGTTGCGTCCGGTCGCGCCAAAGTTGCCGCTCACCGCCCCCGCATAGAAGCGGCCGATCACTTCGGTCGCCGCAGCCGCCCGCAAATTGGGCTTGCTTACGGTCACGGAGACGACACGACACTCGTTCTTGCCGTCAAGTCCGTACAAAACGGCCAACGCCAAAGCGTCGTCGATTCGATTGCCGAAGTCAGAATCGTAGACGATCCCAACAGGAGGTTTACCCGCGCCTAGCTGCATCGCGCTAGCCGAGGTTGAGACCGCTGAGGCGTCCGGTCGAATCGCCGAAGTTCTCGACAGGGACGTTCATGCGGTCCATCATCGTCAGGAAGAGATTCGACATTGGGGTCTCGCGGCGCGATACGATACGGCGTCCAGGCTTGAAAGCATTGCCGCCGCGACCGACGAGTAACGTTGGAAGATCTTCGTGGTTGTGACGGTTGCCATCGTTCAAGCCGGCACCGTAAACAATCATGCAGTTGTCGAGCAGGCTGCCGTCGCCTTCTTTGATCGACTTCAATTTTTCGACCCAGCCCGCGAACTGCTGCACATGATAGGTGTTGATCTGCGACACCTTTTCCATCAGTGCGGGATCGTTGCGATGGTGCGTCAACGGGTGATGTCCGTCGGCGATGCCGATTTCGCGGTACGAACGCGAGGTGCCCTCGCGCGTGACCAGGAACGTAAACACGCGGCTCATGTCCGACTGCAGAGCCACTGTCAACATATCGGTCATCAACTTGAAGTGCTCGGCAAAGTCAGCCGGAACGCCATAAGGCTGCGACATACCGGGATTGATCTGCGCGTTGTCTTTTTCGGCGCGTTCCAACTGCCGTTCAATTTCGCGGATCGACGACAGATACTCATCCAGCTTGCGACGATCCGTCGGACCAAGGTCCTGCTGCAATTTGCGCGTGTCGTCGGATACGAAATCCAGAATTGACTTGCGGAACCGGTTGCGTCGCGCGCGATCCTCAGATGAGAGCCCGGCATCGACACCGAACAAGCGCTCGAACATCGCTCGTGGATCCAGCACCGGCGGCAAAGGCTGCGTTTCACCGCGCCACGCCAGATTGTTCGTGTAAGCGCACGAATAACCCGAATCGCAATCGCCGGCTTGGCGCGAATCTTCCATGCCCAACTCCAGAGAAGGGAACCGCGTCTGATTGCCGATCGCATTGGCGACAATCTGATCGCACGAGATGCCCACATGGATATCTGTCGCGGACTTCTTCGGCTGAATGCCCGTCAAATACGATCCACAGCAGCGCCCGTGATCGCCTGCGCCATCGAGCAACGCTCGACCGTTGTTGTGTGTCAGATTCGAAAGAACGGTGACTTCGTCGCGAAGCGGTTCCAGCGGCTTCATGATGCGTGAAAGCTGTCCGAGCTTGCCCTCATAGTCGAGGTTCCAGTTGCGGACATCCATGCCGTTGGGCACATAGACAAAGCCCATGCGTACCGGAGGCTTCGGCACGGCGGCGGAAGTCATCGATTCGAGCCAAGGCAGCGCCACGGCTGCACCCAGTCCACGAAGAAACGTTCGTCTCGGAAGAGCTGTGCGGGTCATCATTTTTTTGCTGTCTCCTGCTTTTGCACTGGCAACGACGCTTCACCGCGCCGTGATTGAAACGGCAGGCTGTGCGCGATCTCGAACACCATCGATTGGAACGGATACCCTTGCGAGGCAAGCTTCGAAGTGATCGATTCCACAGTCTTTCTATCGTACTTCTCGAGTCCGCGGCCAAGGGCGAAAGTCAACATTTTTTCGGTCAGGCAACGCGCGAACTCTGGCAGGTCGTCCTTCAACAACTCGCGCATCTTGGCTGGCGTGTCGAACGATTTGCCATTCGGAAACGCTCCGCTCACATCGATCGGAAACTTGCCATCGACATCGCGCCAACGTCCGATCGCATCGTAATTCTCAAGGCCAAAGCCCAGCGTATCCATGCGATTGTGGCACGACGCGCATGTCGGATTCGAACGATGCGCTTCCATCTGCTTGCGTAGCGACGCAGTGGTTCCCACCGATTCTTCATTCAGTGGCGGCACATCCGGCGGCGGCGGTGGAGGAGGAACGCCCAACACATTCTGTAGAATGTACTTGCCGCGAATGACAGAAGAAGTCCGCGTGGGATAGCTCGACACGGTCAACACGCTGGCATGGCTCAGGATGCCGCCACGCTGATTCGTCGTCAACTCAACCTTGCGAAAATCAGGACCAGTCACACCCTCAATCCCATAGTGCTTGGCCAGCCGCTCGTTCAGAAAAGTATAGGGCCCATCGAGAAACTCCGCCATCGGGCGATTCTCTCTCAGGATGTGCTCAAAAAACAGATTCGTCTCCGAGCGCATTGCCTCCCGCAGTTCAGGACCCCATACCGCAAACTTCACCGGATCCGGTTTCACTGAATCCAAGTTGCGCGTCTCCAACCACTGGCCCGCGAAATTGGCCGCAAACGCAGCAGATCGTGGATCCGCCAGCATACGCTTCACCTGCGCATCCAACCCCGCCCGCAGCTTGCCAGCTTCGGCCAACCCGAGTAGTTCATCGTCTGGCATCGAAGTCCACAGGAAGTAACTGAGCCGCGACGCGAGTTCCACTTCTGTCACTGGATGCACCTTGGCGCGATCCGTGGGATCCCGCTCGATGCGGAACAAAAAGTGCGGCGAAACCAGCATCGCTTGAATCGCCAATTGCAGCGACTGTTCCGGATTTTGGCCCTCTTTGCGAGCCACATCCACAAAACGCAACAAACTTGCCACTTCGGCCTTGTTCACCGGACGCCGATACGCGCGCCGCGCCAAGCCAGTGAGGATTTTTTCCGTGCAACCAGCAACTGCAGGTTCACAAGTGAGAATCTTCTTGCGGCTCGCCTTTTCCACCTTGGCCGGAAACGGACCAAGAAACTTGATCATGTTGAGAAACTTGTTCTTCTTATCCGAATAAGCTTCTTTATCCGGAAGCGTCTTCACAAACGGATCGTCAATGAACCCCGCACGAAACACGTGATCGCCCTCCGGTAACACCAGCCGGAACTCTTCCTCAGAATAGGGATTGAAGTAAACCAGCTTCGACGGCTTGGTCTCAACGCTCATCGTATGCAGTAGCTTGCCGTCCATCCAAAAGCCCATTTTCACCGGCGGCGAATCGGCGGAACGTTCACCGGGAAGCCCGATGCGAATCAGATACTCGGCATCCCATTCGACGCGATGCGAAGCCTCAATCGTACTGCGATCCACACGTTGAATGTTCTTATCTTTGGAATGATACTCAGCCTCCATTGGTTTCTTCGGCAGAGGATCCGCACCGATGGCGCGCGCAGAAATCCGTTCCGCCCCGCGAATATACTTTTCCATCAGGATCGGAGACATCGTCAACACATCGGCGATGTTGTCGAAACCATGCCCCGAGTCGTCTGTAGGGAAATCCCGATCGGCGCGAAAGTCCACCGCAAGCAGATCGCGAACCGTATTGCTGTATTCGTTGCGATTCAAGCGCCGCGCAGTGACGCGACCCGGATCCGGCTTCACCAGCGCATCCGCCTTATCGAATTCCAACTTCACATACTGCAGCAAAGCCTGCACATCCTGCAATGCTGGACGCGGCATGCCCTTGGGCGGCATTTCGCCACTGCGGATCTTGGGCAGGATTCGCTCCCACTCATCGCGGCCTTGCGCCAAAGAAGTGTGTGATTGAAACGGGGCGAGATTGAGACTGGCCGAAGCATTGCGTTCGTTATGACAAGGAACGCAACTCTTGCCCAGCAGAGGCTTCACGACACGATCGTAAGTCGCCGGATCGACGGCAAGCGCAGACAGAGCTAGTGCGATGGCATACATGGGCAGTCATGAGATAGGACGGACGCTGACTGGCTATATGTTACAGGAATCCGCGAGCGCCGAGCCACTCGTGAAATCTGACGACCCAACTCGAAACCGGGCCCTTGAGCGTGCCGCGCCATCCAAAGCCGTGGCCTACGCCTGCGAAGACGTGCAACTCGGCGGACATCCCCGCGCGTTTCATCGCCAGGTACAACTCCGGCAAACCTTGCGAAATATTTTGGCGGTCATTCTCGCCGCAAGCTAGAAATGCGGGAGGCATTTCTTTCACTAAGGCCATATCCTTCGGGATCGCGGGATAAATAAGGGCCTGGAAGGCGGGCTTCGATTCGGGGTCATCGGGCCGACCTGCGGCCAGCGCCGCCAGTTCTCCGCCTGCCGAAAATCCCATCACACCCACCCGCGCCGGATTCACATTCCACTTCGCCGCATTCGCTTTCACTACGCGCAACGCCTGTCTGGTATCGGACAATGCATGGCCTTCGATTGTGTAGGTGGAATCTTTTTCGCGCGCCAAACGATATTCAAGCACGAACGCCGCCACGCCATGATCGCTCAACCAACGCGCGATGTTGTGGCCTTCGTGCGTGGTCCAAAGTTCTCGATGGCCGCCGCCCGGCGCAATGACCACGGCCGCAGCCCCTTGCACTCCAAAGGGCAAGTAAGGAGTTAACGAGGGATTATGGACATTGGAAACCACATGATCGCCAGCTTCGGTCACCCGAACCGATGTCTTCATCGAGCCCTTGCCTTCGGATCCAGCGGCCCCTTGCGGCCACACCAGAACATTCGAGGATGGATCGACCGCGAGCAATAGCAAGATTGGCAGCATTGGAAATCAACTCTTCCTATTCCTTGCGACGAGCAGTCCGGTGATCACGGATCCGGCTTGGCCCGCCGTCAGGCCAACGGTCTGTTGGAAATCCGCAACATTTTCGTAAGTCTTGGTCGGAGTCATGAAGTTCCCTTTCACCAGCAGCACGGTGAAGATCGCGCTCCAAATCGGACCCAAGAACCGCAACGGACCCTTGGCAATCGCGCCAGCGATGCTCGAAACGAGTCCGAATGAGCCCAATCCGATCAGCCAACCGGTGAGTTCCTCACCCTTCCAAGGCATGTTCTGTAACACAAGTGTATCGCCCGTCATCTTTGCGAACGCCCCCAAACCGAGCAATCCGAGGCTCGATCCGAACGAAAAGACGTAGGTGTACAAGCGCAAAGCCAGATCGATAAAGCGCTTCAAAGTTGAGATCCTCCAGAGCGCCAATTCCTGGCGCGGAAACGGCTATTGTATCAGGACCTCAGCCTCCAGGATGATATCCTTGGAAACGAACCGATGCCATCATCTCTTCCCGCGCTTGCAGTGCTGCTCTCAAGCTCCGCGGCACTGGCGCAGGACCTCACGCTCCGTGAAGCCCTCGATTCCGCGATGCGTGGACATCCCCTTCTCACCGCTAGTCAGGAACGCATCGATGTTGCAGCGAGCCTTAAACTGCAATCGGCCTTGCGTCCCAATCCACGGTTCATCTTTCAACAGGAAAATTGGCGTGTCGACAGATCCACTCCACTGTTCAAGCCGGGCCGCGATCTCGACACTTTTTTATACGTCCAGCAATTATTCGAAACCGGCAACAAGCGCGCGCGCCGTGTCGATCTTTCCGCTCAGGAACAGCATCGCGCCGAACTTTCGCGTGAGTTGATCGCCCGTGAAATCGCAAGCCGCGTGAAAGATTCTTACTGGATTGCCGTCGGCGCGCAGCGCGTCGCAACACTTGTGGAAGACAGCGTCAAGAACTACGACCGCATCGTGGAATACCATGCGATCCGCGTCAAAGAAGGCGTGATGGCGGAGGCGGATCTTTTGAAAGTCCAACTGGAACGCGATCGTGTGGCCGCATCCGCCAACGCCGCGCAGCTCGATGCCGAACGTGGGCGAATCGCCTTGTTTCGCGATATGGGCTTGGGCGAGTATCCAGAAGGCAAGCTCAGTGAGCCGTTGGAAGGCGGGGTTCCCTTCGATTCAGACGTGGCTTCGGCCATAGGGAATCGAACCGAAGTGAAGCTTGCGCAGCAGTCGATCAATGTTGCAAAAGCCAATTCGCGATTGCAAACCGCGAACGCCAAGCCCGATTTCGAAGCGCTTTTCGGATACAAACGCACCAACGGATTCGACACGATGCTCGGCGGCTTGCAGATCCCGATTCCTTACTTCAACAAGAATCAAGGCAACATCGCCGCGGCCGATTTCGGCGTGCGCGCCGCCGATGCGGAACTCACCGCATCCAAGGCGCTCGTCGCTGCGGAAGTTCGCGCCGCCGCCGCGGATACGGCCCTCAAGCGCAAACAGATTACTGGATTGCTTCCCGAGATTCTGCGCAAAGCGGACGCTTCAGCACGCATTGCGGAGGCCGCCTACAGAGAAGGAGGCACCGAACTCCTGCGCCTGCTCGACGCAGAACGCGTGAAGATCGAAGCGAACGTGCAGTTCATACAAACGCTGGCCGAGTACCGACGCGCGCTGGCCGCCCTAGAAACCGCGATGGGGGTGAATCCTTGAGAGTCTCAATCCTGATAGTCGTCGTCACCGCATTGACCGGATGCGGCAAGAGCAGCCCCGACACCGTCAAAGCAGACGCTCCCAAGCCCGCGGACGAGGCGTCGAAAACCTCGGTAATGCTCGATACCGCCCTACAAAAAGAAGCTGGCATTGCCGTGGAAACCGTCGCCACCCGCGGGCTTCCCCAAGTGATCCGGGCCTCCGCGCGTGTAACCCAAGACGAGAACTTCACTTGGCGTGTCGGCGCGATCACCGAAGGCCGCATCGCCTCGATCTTCGCCAACGTCGGCGATGCGGTCAAGGCCGATCAGGTGCTCGCGCGCATGCACACTCATGATATTCACGAATCCCGTGCCGAATTTCAAAAGGCGCAGGCGGAACTGCAACGTGCGATGGCCAGCGAAGCCTACGCCCGCAAGGTTCGCGATCGGGCACGCAGGTTGTACGAACTCAAAGCTGGCGCGTTATCTGAGGCCGAACATGCGGAATCCGAAGTGCGCAATGCACAGACCCTGATCGAAAACGCGACGACCGAAGTCGAACGCACACGAGTGCATCTCGAAGAGTATCTGGGCGTGACCGCAGTGGAAAAACACGCCCCCAACGAACCGCATACCGACGATGAGTTAGTGCCAGTCAAAGCACCTCGTGGTGGCGTCGTGATCACGCGCGGCGTCAGCGTCGGATCGGTGGTCAGCCCTGCGTCCGATCTCTTTCTCATCAGCGATCTGAGTCGTGTCTGGGCCATCGCGGACATGCAGGAAGACGCGATGCCGCGCCTCCGAGTCGGCATGAACGCAAGATTATTCGTCAACGCTTATGGCGAACAGCCCTTCGCCAGTCGCATCGCAAAGATAGGCGATTCACTCGACCCTGTGACCCGCATGGTGAAGGTGCGGCTCGAACTGGCGAACCCTGGAATGAAGCTGCGTCCGGAAATGTTCGGCACGGTAGAAGTGGAAGTGGGAACCACAGAGGCCGCCATCATGCTTCCCGCGGAAGCCGTCCAGGATATCCGTGGCGCGAGTTTCGTTTTTGTGCAAACCGCTCCGACCAGATTCGACGTGCGCCCCGTGGAAACAGGTCGAAACCGCGACGGCGCGATCGAGATCCGAAAAGGCCTAAAAGACGGCGATCGCGTCGCGGTCAAAGGTGTCTTCATTCTCAAGTCTGAATTTCTGAAGGCTTCATTGGCGGAAGAATAGCCGTGAACGCACTCATCGACTTCTTTCTCGAAAATCGCTGGCTCGCGTTGTTTTGTGCGGTCGCCATGGCGGCGGCGGGCACTTGGGCGATGCTGCAGGTGCCTATCGATGCCTTTCCCGATCTCACCAACAATCAGGTTGTGATCTTCACCGAAACCCCTGGAATGGCTCCTGGCGAAGTCGAACAACTGGTCACGTATCCGATCGAGACCTCGCTCATGGGCATTCCCCGTACGCTCGAAGTCCGTAGCGTTTCCAAGTTCGGGCTGTCTCAAGTCACGATCGTCTTCAACGACAATGTCAATCTTTTGATCGCGCGGCAACTTGTCAACGAACGCTTGCAGGAATCTCGCGACCGTCTCCCGAGCGGTCTTGAACCCCGACTGGGACCCATGGCCACAGTTTTCGGCGAGGTCTATCAATACACACTCGAAGGCGGCAACTACTCGCTGATGGATCGCAAGACCATTCAGGAGTTCCAACTCAAGAACCAACTGCGCACCGTAAAAGGCGTGAACGAAGTCGACTCTTCCGGCGGACTCACACGCCAGTATGCCGTCGAAGTCGACCCCATCCGTGCGCAATCTTACGGCCTCACCCTGCACGATATCTTCCAACGCGTCCACGAAAACAACGAAAACTTCGGTGGCGGATTCATCGAACACTCTTCGGAACAATACACAATCCGCGGACTCGGCCGCGTCAAAGAAGAGAAAGATCTCGAAGACATCGTCGTCGCAAACCGCGCCGGAACCGCGGTCTATCTGCGCGATGTCGCGAAGGTCGGCCTCACCTCCGCGCAACGCCAGGGCGCTGTTTTGCGCGACGGCAAAGGCGAAACCGTTTGCGGAGTCGTGATCATGCTCAAGGGCGAGAACGGCAAGCAAGTCATCGAACGCATCAAGACCAAGCTCGCCACCCTGCGCTTGCCCCCAGGCTTGAAGATGGTGAAGTTCTACGACCAAAGCGACGTCATCGATTCAACGATCCGCACCGTGCGCAACAACCTGTTAGAAGGCGGCCTGCTGGTGATTCTCACGCTGGCGCTGTTTCTTGGAAACGTCCGGGCGTCATTGATCGTGGCCTGCGTGATTCCACTCTCAATGCTCTTCGCATTTCTCGGAATGCACTATTTCGCGATCAGTGCGAACCTCATGAGCCTCGGCGCCATCGACTTCGGCATGATCGTTGACGGCGCGGTGGTGATGGTGGAAAACAGCATGCGCCGCCTTTCCACCAAAGAAGAGTCGGGAGTTCTTGCGCGTATCCGCGAAGCCTCGCATGAAGTCGCGAAGCCCGTGCTGTTCGCGGTTCTCATCATCATCGCGGTCTATCTTCCGATCTTCAGCCTCGAAGGGCTTGAAGGCCGCCTCTTCAAACCCATGGCGATCACCGTTTGCGCAGCACTTGCCGGATCGCTGTTCCTCTCGCTTTTCGTTGTGCCAGCAGCCACCGCAACGCTCTTCCGCAAACCTTTACCAGAACACCGTCAGCGCTGGTTCGAAGCGTTGCTCGGCGTCTATCAAAAAGCTTTGGATTTCGTTCTGCGGCATCGCTTGGCCACAGTCGGTGTCGCATTGATCGCAGTGATCATCGCCCTTGGATCCATCGCTTGGATCGGCACCGAGTTTATGCCCAAGCTCGACGAAGGCTCGTTGCTCATCACCACCAAGAAACTGCCGGGCATCTCGCTTTCAGAATCCGTGCGTCTCAGCCAGCGGGTGGAACAGATTCTTCGCGCTTTCGACGAAGTGGAAACCGTCGTCACCAAACTTGGACGCACAGACCTCGCCACCGATGCGATGGGAACCTATGAAGGAGACGTCTACATCGTCTTCAAACCTCGCGAAACCTGGAAGAATCCGGACAAAACTAAAGACGAGATGGCCGAAGAGATGCGTAAGCAACTCGCGAAAATCCCAGGCGTCGGCTACAATTTCACACAGCCCATGGCGATGCGTTTGGATGAAGTCGTCTCGGGAATCAAGGCCGACATCGCGCTCAAAATTTTCGGAGAAGACTCCGATGTCCTCGAACGCAAGGCAGATCAGGCGTTGCGCATCCTTCAATCGATCCCGGGTGCCACCGACGCGCAGCGCGAGGTGGTTTCCGGTTTTGCGGAACTTCGCGTCGAAGTGGACCGCCAAAAAATCGCTCGCTACGGACTCAACGTCTCCGACGTCCGCCAAGTCGTGGAAACCGCTGTTCACGGGCGTTTCATCGACGATCTGCTCGATGGCAACAAGCGCTTCTCGATTCTTCTCCGCCTTCCAGATCGGTATCGCCGCGATGCAGAGTCCCTCAGATCCGTCGTGCTGCAAGCCCCGGGCGGCGAACGCGTCACGCTCGGCCAACTGGCAAAAGTGTACGAAACCCGCGGGCCCGAATCCATCTCACGCGAAAACGGCCAACGCCGCATCGTCGTCCAAGCCAACGTTCGAGGCACCGACCTTGGAAGCTTCGCCAAGATCGCGCAGGCTCGCGTGGAAAAAGAACTCGACCTGCCCGCTGGATACTCGCTCGATTGGGGTGGACAATTCGAGAACCAGGAACGCGCTATGACCCGCCTCACTGTAGTCGTGCCCATCGCGATCGTCATCATCTTCGGCCTGCTGTATGCATCGTTTCAGTCCGTTCCGCAGGCGGCGATGATTCTGCTCAACGTTCCCTTCGCCATGGTTGGCGGCATCGCCGCCCTCTTGGCTCGCGGACTCAACCTCAACCTTTCCGCATCGATCGGTTTCATCGCGCTATTCGGAGTCTCGGTGCTCAACGGCATCGTGATGATCGCCTATATCAACCGCCTGCGCGAAGAAGGTTTGGAGATGGACGACGCGATTCGCCAAGGCGCATCCACCCGTTTAAGGCCCGTGCTGATGACCGCCCTCGTGGCCAGCTTCGGATTCATCCCGATGGCGATTGCCACATCGGCAGGTGCCGAAGTGCAACGCCCTCTCGCCACGGTCGTCATTGGTGGACTGGTCACGTCAACATTGCTCACGCTCTTTGTTCTGCCCGTAATCTATCCCCTGTTTTCGTCGCGGAACCAGCAAAGTTGATACGATCATTACTCACGGATGACCAGACGTACATTACTCAGCACCGCGGCCTCTAGCGCTTTGCTGGCAGCCGACGCGGCAAAACCGCGACTCGGGCTCGATCTGTTCTCGCTGCGTTCCCAAGGCTGGGATGCCTTTCAATTCCTCGACTACGCGGCGAAACACAAAGTCCAAACGATCCACTATTCGGAGATCCGCTTCATCGGCTCGCTCGAAGACGATCATCTGAAAAAGGTGAAAGCCAAGGCCGACGAACACGGCATCCAGATCGAACTCGGGATGCGCTCGATCTGCCCGACTTCTAAGTTCTTCGATCCCAAGCAGGGCACCGCCGAACGACAACTGCTGAAGATGGTGCGCGCCGCCAGGATCGCAGGCTCGCAGATTGTGCGCTGCTTCCTCGGAATGGCCGCCGATCGCGAAACCGGCGAAATCGACAAGCACATCGAAAACACCGTGAAGGTACTTAAAGCGGTACGCAGCCCGGTGCGCGACGCGGGCCTGATGATCGCAGTTGAAAATCACGGTGGCGACATGCAGGCGCGCGAACTCAAAACGCTTGTGGAAGCGGCTGGCAAAGACTTTGTCGGCGTCTGCCTCGATTCCGGCAATCCGCTTTGGGCGATTGAGGATCCGCACCTCACGCTCGAAACCCTCGCGCCGTACGTCCTTACCAGCCACGTTCGCGATACCGTTCTCTGGCGCACGCCCGAGGGTGCAGCCGTGCAATGGACGCGCATGGGCGACGGCAACATCGACATCGCTGGTTATCTCGAAAAGTTCGTCAAGCTCTGCCCCGGTAAAGCGATCTCGCTCGAAATCATCATGACCGGGCCGCGCATCTATCCGTTCCACACGCCCAAGTTTTGGGATGCGTACAAGAACATGCCCGCCTGGGAATTCAGCCGCTTTCTCGCACTGGCAGATCGCGGAACCGCGCGCCCCGTTGAGCCGCCAGTATCCAAAGAACGAGCCATCGTCAAAGAACGCGAAGACCTCGAAGCGAGCTTGCGCTACACCAAGGAGCTATTGAAGCTGTGATTTTAGAAGGAAAAGTTGCAATCGTTACCGGCGCAAGCCGAGGCATCGGCGAAGCGATCGCGTCGACATTCATCCGCGAAGGCGCAGCCGTCGTCATCTGCGGACGCAAGCAGGAAACCCTCGATCAGGTCGCGGCGGAAATGCCCAAAGGCCCGGGACGCGTGCTTCCCGTCGCCTGCCACGTTGGCAAGGGCGACGACATCAAGCGCATGATCGAGGTCGCAAACAATGAATTCGGCAAGGTCGACATCCTCGTCAACAACGCGGCCACCAACATCGCCCAAGAGCCAGTGCTTGGCATCGACGAAGGCAAGTTCGACAAGATGGTGGAAGTGAATTTGAAGTCCGCTTTCCGTCTCATGCAAGCCGTCGCGCCGGGCATGTGCGATCGCGGTTGGGGCTCCATCGTCAACATCGCATCCATCGCAGGACTGCGTCCGCAACACCATGGGATGCTCTACAGCATGACCAAGGCGGCGCTTATCATGATGACCCAGTCGTATGCGTTGGAACTCGGCCCCAAGGGCGTTCGCGTCAACGCCATCTGCCCCGGACTCATCAAAACCGTCCTCAGCGAATACTACTGGAAGGACGAAGAGAAGCTCGCCAAGCAGATGAGCAAGCAGCCCATCCGCCACATCGGACAGCCGCAGGAAATCGCCGATCTGGCGCTGCTGCTCGCAAGCGACAAAGGTTCGTATATCACCGGTCAAGCGATCGTCGCCGATGGCGGCCTGACGCTGACCAGCATGTGAGGATTTCATGATGACACGTAGAGGACTACTCGCAGCCGCCGCAGCCGGCATCGCCAAAGGCCAGGTTCCACAGCCGATGGAACGCAAAGGCAAGCTGAAGCAGTCCGTCTGCTCCGGCGTCTTTGGACGAGGCACGCCGTTGGAAGTGATGTGCTGGGAAGCTGCGCGCATTGGCTTCAAGGGCTTTGACCTTCGTGGCGTGCAGGACTTTCCGATGCTCAAGAAGTACGGTCTGATTCCAACCATGGTGCCCGGTGGAGGCGGCACGATTCCAGAAGGCCCGATTCGCAAGGAAAATCACGCCGCGATCATCGCCAAGTGTCACGAAACGATTGACGCCTGCGCCGCGGCGGGTGCGCCAAATCTCATCGTGCTGAGCGGTGAACGCAAGGGCATGTCCGATGCCCAAGGCATGGACAACTGCGTCGAGTTCTACCAACAGGTAAAGGCGCACGCCGAAGACAAGGGCGTGACGCTCTGCATGGAATTGCTGAACAGCAAGGTCAACCACAAAGACTACATGTGCGACCGCACAGCCTGGGGCGTCGAACTCTGCAAACGCGTCGCTTCGCCTCGGGTGAAGCTGCTCTACGACATCTATCACATGCAGATTATGGAAGGCGACATCATCCGCACGTTGCGTGAAAACATACAGTGGTTTGCCCATGTCCACACCGCTGGCAACCCCGGACGCAACCAGTTGGACGACACGCAAGAGATTCAATACCGCCCCATTGCGAAAGCGCTCGTTGACCTGAATTTCCAGGGCTTTGTCGCGCATGAGTATTCGCCAACGCGCGGTGCGGATCCGATCCATTGCCTTGAGCAAGCCGCCAGCCTGTTTGATGTCGCGTGATCGCCTCAACGCTCTTCGCCTGCTGATCGCGTATGCCGCGCTACTGTTTTACGCATCGTTCTATCCATTCGCATTCAACTGGGCGAGGCTCTCAGATGCCTCGCTCAGTTGGGGATATTCAGCGTTCGGCGATCGTCTCATCAACCTGCTGGCCTATGTTCCTTTAGGCCTCTTACTTGTAGCTTGCGGACGCGGGGCTGGTTTCGCTACCGCAGCCGGATTCACCATGTCGCTTGTGGTGGAACTCTCGCAAAACGCCACAAAAGCGCGCAATCCCAACCTGTATGATCTATTCTTCAATACCGTAGGGACTGCGTTGGGTGCCGTCCTCTGCCTACCCGTGCGACCGTGGATTGCAAGAGGATTCGCGAAGCTGCGTTCGATCGAACTTGCCTCCCCCGCGGGTTTGCTGTTGCTGCTTTGGATCGCGCTGCACAGTGCGCCGTTCATCGGCGTGATCGACCGAGGCAAGATTCTTGCATCCTTCGACCCGAGTTGGTCTTGGATCGGAGTATTGCGATGGACCGCGATGTGGATGGTGTTCGCCGCCGCCACCACCCGCCTGTTTCGCGCGCGCTGGCTCTTGCCGCTCGCCGCGCTATCCATGTTCAGTCGCTTCTTTTTCTTACTGCAGTCTCTCGACATGAATCAAGTCTTGGGCCTGATCCCAGGGCTCGCACTCTCGCGGATGCCCGGCGCGTTCGTCTTCGCCGCCATCGCCATGTTCATGCCATCCCCGCGCGAACCGCGTTATCTGTACTGGATGGAGACGGTATACTTGGCAGCGGGAGCTGGTTGGATGTTTGCTGCTCGCTTCCGCACGAAAGGATCACAGAACGCATGAAATGGGTCGCTCTTGCTGTCGCCTTGGCTTTAGAAATATCGCCGCTTGCATCCGCGCAAGAGATGTTCAAATGGCGCGATCTTTTTAACGGCAAGGACCTCAAAGGCTGGGTGCACGTCAACCTCGATCCCGGCACCTTTCGCGCGGAAAAAGGTTTGCTCATCTGCACAGGCAAGCCCATCGGTGTGATGCGCAGCGACCGACAGTATGAGAACTTTCTTCTGCACATCGAGTGGAAACATATGGAAGAGGGCGGAAACTCAGGAGTTTTCGCTTGGTCCGGTGCCGTTCCAGGAGAAAAGAACCGCCTTCCCGACGGCGTGGAAATCCAGATGCTGGAACTCGGCTGGCCCAAGCTCAACATGCGCAATGGCGTCGAGCCTCCGTTCGCCTACGTGACGGGTGAACTGTTCGGCGTTGGGGGCGTCAAGACGGTGCCCGACAATCCGCGCGGTGAACGAAGCTTTTCTCCCGAGAGCCGTTGCAAGGGCAAAGGCGAGTGGAACACCTACGACATCGTCGCCATCGACGGTGTGATCAAACTGTCGATCAACGGCAAATTCGTGAACGGTATCGCGAAGTCGACGCAGAAGAAGGGATACCTGTGTCTTGAGTCCGAGGGCGCTGAGATTCACTTCCGCAACATCCGCATCATGGAATTGCCCCCCGGCATCACGTCATCGGAACAGATCGCACCTGAACTGAAATAAGACCTGCCGACGGAGACGATAGCGGATCGACGCAAGCCATTGAGTGGGGTCAGATCGACTTGTTCCTCGGCCTCGACGAGTTGTGCGAGATTTCGAAGGGCACACGCCCACCGAATGAGCAGCCGAGCAACTGTTGTCTTCCGGCGAGACATCTCTCAATCGCAGGACCGAGGCGAACGCTTGGCATACTAACTCTTCGGTTTCTAGTTGCAGGTCCGCTGAGGCCATGAAAGGCGTATCGGGTCGGAGGGAGAAGACCTTTAATCGAGCAGTATGTTGAAGCGCTCTTTGCCCTTTCCAACGTTGTCGCGCTTGAGCCGGATCGAGCCAACCTCGCCCGGGCGCTTCAAATGTGTGCCTCCGCAAGGAACTTGTGAAAAGCCTTCGATCTTCCAATAGCGCCGCTGCGCTTCGACGTCACTGAATGCGGACTCAATCGGCAGATCCGAGCGAATAAGAGCCTGCGCTTCTTCGGTGAACGAAGGCAAGAGCGGAGATACGCTCCGCGTCCGCACAAAGTCGATCCGCGACTTCTCGGCTGCGATGTGCGCGCCGATCTTTCCGACGCCAGGACACTTGCGATACATCAGTTCAAGAATGAACTCCGCGGCAAAGTGAAGTCGCTTGAGCCGGTAGCGGCGATCCCAATCGATAACGACCTTTACTGCATCGCCTGCCACCAAACCATGATCCGGAGCGAGCGTATAGAGGATGTCGAGCCCCTCTTTGCGCGCAGCGAGCACAGGCCTTCCGCCAATCGTTGCCGCGTCGCTTTCCTGGCCCCCAGAAAACGCACAGAAAATCGTCTGGTCGAGCATCGCCATGTCGCCTTTGACAGTGACAACGCGCGCATCGCATTCGACCCGATACGGGTCATCCCAGAACAGTTTCCGCAGGCTCATAGAGGAATGTTGCCGTGCTTTTTCCGCGGCATCGTATCGACCTTGTTTTCCAACAGCCGCAGTGCCCTGATCAACCGCGGACGCGTCTCATGTGGCTCAATCACAGCGTCCACATAGCCGCGTTCCGCCGCCACAAACGGACTCGCAAAGCGATCTTTGAAGTCGGCAATCTTTTGCTGGCGCATCGCTTCTGGATCCGCGGCCTGCTGTATCTCGCGACGGTAGACAATGTTCACCGCGCCTTCCGCACCCATCACCGCGATTTCCGCAGTCGGATAAGCGAAGTTCATATCCGTGCGCAAATGCTTCGATCCCATCACGCAGTACGCTCCGCCGTAGGCTTTGCGCGTGATCACGGTGATCTTCGGCACCGTCGCTTCGGCATACGCATAGAGCAGCTTCGCACCGTGACGGATGATTCCGTTGAGTTCCTGGTCGGTGCCGGGAAGGAAGCCGGGGACATCTTCGAACGTGATGATCGGGATGTTGAAGGCATCGCAAAACCGCACGAAACGCGCGGCTTTTGTGGATGAACCGATGTCCAGGCATCCCGCCAGGAACGCCGGCTGATTCGCGACGATACCGACGGGGCGACCGTCGAGTCGCCCGAATCCAGTCACGATGTTGCGCGCGAAATACTCGTGTACTTCGAGGAAATCGCCATCGTCCACTACGCGCGTGACGATGTCTTTGATGTCGTAAGGAATGTTCGATTCGGCCGGGACGATGCTGTCCAGCTTGGCGTCCGCACGATCGATAGGATCTGTACAGACCTTGCGGGGAGGCTGTTCCGCATTGTTCTGGGGCAAGTAGGTCAACAGTTCACGGATCGTGCGCAGGCACTCGGCGTCGTCTGGCGACATGAAGTGCGCGACGCCGCTGGTGGAATTGTGGGTGGTCGCGCCGCCCAGCCTCTCTTTGTCGACGTCTTCGTGTGTGACTGTCCTGATCACTTCAGGACCAGTGACAAACATGTAGCTGGTCTTGTCCACCATGAAGATGAAATCGGTGATCGCGGGCGAATAGACAGCGCCGCCGGCGCAAGGTCCCATGATCGCGCTGATTTGCGGCACGACGCCCGAGGCAAGCGTGTTGCGCAAAAAGATATCGGCGTAACCGGCCAGCGAAGCCACGCCTTCTTGAATGCGAGCGCCGCCGGAATCGTTCAGTCCGATGACGGGGCAGCCCGTCTTCATGGCGAGATCCATGATCTTGCAGATCTTGAGCGCGTTGGTTTCGGAAAGGGAACCACCGAAAACTGTGAAGTCCTGCGCAAAAACGAAGGCAGGGCGTCCGTTGATGAGTCCGTGACCGGTGATGAAGCCGTCGCCGTCGATGACTAGCTCGTCCATGCCGAAGTCGCTGCAGCGGTGGCGGACCAGTTTATCCATCTCTTCGAACGTGCCCTCGTCGAGCAGCAGATCGATCCGTTCACGCGCAGAAAGCTTGCCTTCCTTGTGCTGGCGCTGCTTGCGATCTTCACCGCCGCCCGCTTCGGCGGCCCGATGTCTGTGTCGAACTTCTTCCAACCAATTGGACGGCATAAACATCCATTGTAGAGTGAAGAGTATGAGAACATTTCTGTTTGCCGCGCTTCTGAGTGCGATGTCACTCCTTGCGTTCGACGCTGTTACGGACGCAGCCAAGAAGAAGATCACGGCCGGCAAGTACGATGAGGCTGTCGCTGACCTCGACGCCGCCTACCAGAAGAATCCCAAGTCGGCTGAGTTGAAGAAGGCGCTGGCTGGTGCGCATTTCGCGCAGGGCAACGCGACGATGACCAACGCGGATCTGCCACCGATGCGCAAATACCCGGCGTCGTTGCGCGCGTTCCGCAAGGCAGTGGAACTGGATCCGACGCATGCACAAGCGAAGACGAACATCAAGACCATTGAGGATATCTACAAGTCGATGGGGCGCCCGGTTCCGCAATAGTCCGCCACAGTCCCGCTGCCTGGACACCCGGAATATGTGGAAGAATGGTCGCTGGGGTACTGACCGGGCAACCCGCGTCCCTGCTAGTTTCAGTGAAGGAGACAGAACCATGCGAACGGCACTCATTGCAATGATCTTTCCGCTCCTCGCGCTTGCGCAGAGTCCGAGGACGCCGGATGGGCATCCGGATTTTTCGGGTATATATGACATCACAACGTTGACGCCGGTCATGCGGCCTCCCAGCCTGGCGGATCGCAAGGCGTTAACGGATGACGAGGCAAAGGCCCAAGCCAAGGCCATGGCCGATCAGATGGCGAAACTGAATCAGGCGACGGATCCGAACCGCGCGGCTCCGCCAAAGGGTGGCGACGGATCGGAAGGCGCGGCAGGCAATGTGGGCGGATACAACGGTGTTTTTGTAGACTACGGCAATAGCGCGTTCAAGCTCGAAGGCAAGTGGCGGACGTCGATTTTGGTCGATCCGCCGAACGGGCGTATGCCTCCGATGACAGCGGAAGCCATGAAGAAGGCCTCGGTCAGGATGAGGCGCGAGCGAGCGAATCGCGGCGATGCATGGTGGGTCAAGGACAATGTGACCCCGGGTCCCTATGACGATCCCGAACTGCGTCCCCTGTCGGAACGCTGCATGATGTCGTTTGGGCAAAGCGCCACCACTCCGGCTCTTCCGAATTACTTTTACAACAACCTCAAGCAAATCGTGCAGGGCAAGGACACCGTGGTCATCCAGAATGAGATGATTCACGACGCCCGCATTGTGCGTATGAACAGCAAGCATGAACCGCCGGATATCACCCGCTGGCTCGGTGATTCCATCGGCCATTGGGAAGGCGATGTGCTCGTCATCGATACGACCAACTTCAACGACACACCGGCACTATACGGAGCAGACAAGAATCTGCATGTCATCGAGAAGATCAGCCGCATCGATGCAAAGACTTTGTTGTATCAGTTCACGATCGACGATCCGACCGTGTGGACGGCGAAATGGAGCGGCGAAATGCCGTGGCCGTTGACCGATGGACGCATTTTCGAGTACGCCTGCCACGAGGGCAACTACTCGTTCAGCAACATTCTCAAGGGCGCACGGCTGCTCGAGGCGGAAGCTCTGAAGGGCGGCACCGCCACCAAGTAGGCGCGCTCCACTACGCGCAAGGGCGGCCTGCCTTTCGACAGACCGCCCTTGCGCGTAGCAACTGCCTTAGAAAGAGAACCGCAAGCCCAACTGCACCTGCCGCGGATTTCCCACCGTGCTGGTGATGATCCCAGCATTCGGATTTCCAAGGGCCGGATTCGGCAAATCGAATTGCGGCGTGTTGAACAGGTTAAAGAACTCCGCCCGGAACTGCATGTGCCACTTCTCAGACGGCGAGAAGTCTTTGAACACCGAGTAATCCCAGTTGATACGGCCCGGCCCCCGCAGAATGTTGCGTCCGCTATTTCCGAACGTAAACACGGCGGGCACACTCCACACCGAACCAGCGGTATTGAACGTCGTGTCGAACCACTTCGCGCGGTCCGGATTGTCGAGCGTTCCAACGCCGTTGCGATTGGGTCGGCTCGCACCAGAATTGCTCACAGAAGTCGCCAACACGGGCGTGAACGGCAAGCCCGTCTGGCCGGTGAAGATCACGTTCGTATCCCAACCGCCCAACACCATCTTCGCGAAAGCATTCGCGTCGCTGCCCCACCTGCGGCCTTTGCCGAATGGCAGCGAGTAGTTCATCGAATGCGTCAACCGGTGCGCGATGTCGAAGCCGCTGGTGCCGCGGTCCACACGGCGATAGCGCGAATCCTGCGGAATCGGGCCATTGTCGCCGCCGCCGAACGCATTGGGAACATTATCGATCGAGTGCGACCAGGTATAAGCGGTGAGAAAGCCAATGCCATTGGTGAAGCGCCGCTCCACCGTAGTCTGCAGCGAATGATACGCCGAAAGCCCATCGAAGACGTTGTAGGTCACGCCCACGACACCGGGCGCAATGCCGATCAGCGGACGCCGCGGACCGGGAGCGCCAGGTCCGGGCACGGGCTGATTCACATCGTACGTGTAGTCGAGGCGACGTCCCAGGTTGCCGACGTAGGCGATCTTGAAGACCATGTCCTTCGGCAGTTGCTGTTGGATCTGCATGTTGAACTGTTGCGCGTAACCGGACCGCAATTGCGGGTCAATCGCGATCAGAGCGCCCACCGGCGTGTTCGTCACCGAGTTCAGATTGAGGTTCGGAATCGGCGGCAAGCCATCCTGCACGCGTCGCGGCGTGGCGGAAAACTGATTGATGTCCAGCGCGTTGATCGGACCGAACGGCAACTGGCGATGGCGACGCAAGTAGGCGGCCTCGCTGCCTGCGGGATTGTAGAAGATTCCGTAACCGCCGCGCAGCACCGTGCCTTTACGCACACGATAAGCGAAGCCGAAGCGCGGCGCGATGTTGTTGCCGTCCGCTTTGATGTTGGTCGCGGCGTCGGAATTGAAGCCTGCGATCAGCAGCTTACCGGTGACAATGTCGAAGTTGGTGATGCGGTTCGCAACCTCGGTTACGGGCGTGTCGTACTCGTAGCGCATGCCGATGTTCAGCGTCAGCCGGTCGTTGACCTTCCAGTCGTCCTGGCCGTAGAAGCCCCATTCCATAAAGCGCATGCCGGGGAAGACGAGCGTGAAATCCTGCTCGATCGTGTTGGCTGTGCCGAGTAGCAGTGCGGCCATGGCGTCGCCTGTCGTGGCGGTTTGGTTGGGATTATCCGTAAAAGTACGGCCGAAGTTGAAGCGTCCGTTGCCGCGATTGGTCTGATACTGCGTGACCTGGCGGCGGCGTTCTTCCAAGCCGAACTTGATCGTATGCGCACCTGCCAGCTTGGTGAAGTTCACCGCCGGGTGGAATGTATTCTGCACGCGGTAGATCGGCAGCGAGCGCGTTTGGCCGATGCCGGTGTACCCAGCCGGGCTGAAGATCGGCAGACCGTCTGAATTCTGGCCCTGATTCGATCCCTTGATGCCAGCCTTCTCGCCGAGTTGCGAGCCGGGCGTCGCGCCTTCCTGCAAGAAGACAAGATTGAACCGCGCAAAGCCCATGCGGGCTTCCATCACCATCGTCGGCGTGAACGTGCGGATCCAAGTGAGATTGGCGTTATAGGTATTCAGCTTCGAATCGCCCGCGAATGTGTCTTCATTACCGAGGCCCACGGGGCCGCTCGAACCAGGAACGCCGGTCACATTCTGAAACGTGGAAGGGCGCGTGGTGACGGTGTCCTGACGCGAAAAGCGGCCGTAAACGACATTCTTCTCGTTCCAGTTCCAGTCGATGCGTCCGTCGCCTTGGTCCCAACGCTGGGCTTCCTTCGGATTCGTGGTGTGGTTGTTCACGAGGCCCGCGCGTTGCGGCAGCGGGTAGAGCTGTGCGAACTTGCCCATCACCGTATCGAAACGGGATGTCGGAATGATGCGACCGGGGAAAGGGTCTCGCACAAAGCCGGTGGCGACCGTGGGATCCGCTCGCAGGCTGAAAGGATCGAAGATATCGCGTACTTCGCTGAAGTTGCCGCCGCGCATCGCAGCCGTCGGAACCGTGTTCACGAACGTACGTTCGATGCGTCGACGAAAGCCTTCGTAGTTGCCAAAGAAGAAGAGCTTGTTGGGAATCACCTTACCGCCAAGACTCGCGCCAAACTGATTCTGGCGGAAGGCTGGCTTGGCTTGAGTAGGCGATGCGAAGTAGTTGCGCGCGTCCAGTTTGTCGTTGCGAAGAAACTCGTAGGCGCTGCCGTGCCAGTCGTTCGAACCAGACTTGGTGATCACGTTCACCGTCGCGCCTGAATTGCGGCCCTGTTCCGCCGCAAAGAGATTGGTCTGGATCTTGAACTCGCGAACCGCTTCTACCGAAGGCCGCAACACGATGCTGAGCGTCAGGCGATCGTTGTTGTCAGCACCATCCATCAGAAAGTTATTCGAACCTTCGCGATTGCCGTTGGCGAACAGCTCTGAGCCGGGGCGAAGATCGTCGGGACGGGAACCGCTCATGATTGTGCCGCGCGATCCAAAGCCGACTCCCGTGACGCCGGGTCCAAGAATGGCGAGTTGGACGAAGTTGCGACCGTTCAACGGCAGATCTTGAATCGCTTTGGTTTCGACCACTTGTCCCAGCGATGAGCTTTCGCTTTCAACGAGCGGCGGACGCTCGCTGACATTGATCGATTCGCTGACCTGACCCACTTCGAGAACGAAATCGAGGCGCGCGACCTGGTTCACTTCAAGGCGCAGGTTGTCTTGCGTGATGCCGCGGAAACCCTGCTTTTGAACAGTGACTTTGTAGTTGCCGGGTGTGAGAAAGGGGAGGTTGAAAGATCCCGATTCGTTGGAGTTGGTTTTACGTTCGACGCCGGTGTCCGCGTTGATGACGGTGACGTCAGCGTTGGGAACTGCTGCGCCGGACTTGTCTGTGATCGATCCGGTCAGTTGGGATGAGGTTTGCGCAAACATTACGGATGCGCCAAGTAACGTGGCTGCAAGGATACGTTGAAGCTTCGACATGGTGAAGACAACATATCAAATTGCCGGTGTGAAATGTTACGGCAAGAAGAATCTTGGCGGATCCCCCTGCCGATTGACTGCGAAATCAAACGATGAATGCGGCGGAAGCTCCGACCCATTCCATGTTCTTGTTGTGGTCGACACCCATCATCTTGCCGCGCCCCATGCGGATAATCATGGTGACCGGCCGGAGTTCGTCGGTCCAGATGTACATCACGCGGATCTCGGCTTTGGTGGCACCGTGCGGCGTCTCAACCGTCGGAATGAACTTCACCCGCTCTTGCAGGATGTAATCGCTGCGTTGTCCCGAGGGTACGGCGGCGATGTCTGCGGCGGTTGGTCCTACAATGACCCCGAGTCCCGCGAACGAGTAGAGCGGCTTTAAGACGTAGTTGTCGAGGTCGGGAGGGATCTCGGGCAGAGCATCGAGAAACCAGGTCTTCGGCACACTCGGATGATTCAGAAAGGGGATTGAAAACTTACTGATGCGGAAATACCAGTTGGGATGCCCGGCCCACTCGACATCGAGTTCGTCGCGGAAGTCGAAACCCGGTTTGAAGTCAGGCCTTCGCGCCAGTTCATCCACAATCGCGCGGTTGTAGATCCGCTCGATGAGCGTCTCTTTGCCGTCGCGGTCGTAATAGAGGTTCCGTCCTTGTTTCTTGACCTTGGACCAACAAACAGGCCGGATTCCAAGCATTTTCCGCGTCAAAGAGAAGTCGCACCAAGTCTTCTGTTTTTCCGGCTCAATCTCGAGCAGCACGACGTTCTCGGGCTCGTGCTTTCCAACGATCGCCTCGCGTAGCAGGGCCGCATAAGACGCCGTGTCGAGTCCGCTGAGAAAGCAGTTCAACGACGGATCGAGATCGTAGGCCGTGCGATAGGTATCCGCGAGAAACGGCTGATAGGCATAGAGAGACGGAAAGGCCTGGATCTCGACGAGCTTCGGCGCAAAGCCTTCCACGAGGCCGAAATCCGCTTGCAGAAACATCGGCAGCGGATCCTCATTGGGCACGTGATATTGGGCAGGGATCGTGATATCCGAACGCTTGCGGTAATCGGCGTTCGATGTGAGTTGGTGGATCAGATCTTTGCCTGCGATTGCGAGATTCCCGGCGATGTCGCGGGGCAGAAACATGGGAGTCTCACAGTTTCGAAATCCTACGTGCGCTCCGATGCCTTGATCGAGCAGCGAGAGGAAGCGGTTGTACTTCTCAGGATTCCAGGAGGCGTTGAACGCATTGCGCAACGAAGAGACCATGTTTTCTATTATGAAGAGATGACACGGCGACAATTTGGTCTTGCGTCCGCTGGCGCGATGGCGGCGGTCTCGGCCGCGCAAGCGAAACCGGTTCGCTTGGGCGGTCCGATCTTTCTCAAGTCCGACGACCCTAGAGAACTCGCGCAAGAACATCGCCGTCTCGGATACAGCGCGGCCTACTGTCCAAACGCGGCGCTCAAAGACACGGCGCGCATCAAAGCGATTGCGGATGCATTCGCCAGCGAAAACGTGATCATCGCAGAAGTGGGCGCGTGGAAGAACATTCAAGATCCAGATCCAGCGCTGCGCAAGGCCAATCTGCAATACGTCATCGAGCGCTTGGCGTTGGCGGAAGAAGTGGGCGCGCGCTGTTGCGTCGACATTGCTGGATCATACAATCCCAAAGTCTGGTATGGACCGCATCCCGGCAATCTCTCGCAGAAGTTCTTCGACGAGACCGTCGAAAACGCCCGGACGATCATCGACGCCGTGAAGCCGACGCGCGCCAAGTTCGCCTTCGAGATGATGGGCTGGAATATTCCGGATTCCGCCGAATCGTATCTGAAGCTGTTGAAGGCTATCGATCGCAAAGCGTTCGCCGTCCATGTGGATGTTTGCAATGTGATCAACAGTCCAGACCGCTTCTATCGCAACGCCGACGTGACGCGCGAGATCTTTTCGAAGCTCGGCAAGTGGATCGTGTCGTGCCACGCGAAAGACCTGGAGTTTCAACCGGAAATGAACGTCCACTTCGTGGAAGTGATCCCCGGGCGCGGTGCGATCGACTACAAGACCTATCTGCTATCGATCGCCTATTTGCCGCGGGAGACGCCCTTCATGCTCGAACATCTGAAGAATGCCTCCGAATACGACGAAGGCCGCAAATTTATCCGGCAGACGGGAACGGATTGTGGGGTTCGGTTCGTTTAAGAGTACATGACCCGCCGTCAGAGAATCGCGTCCGTCGCCGCCGTGCTGCTTACTGCAGGAATATCGGTCTAGGCTGCCGATCGCTACATCACCCGGCAGTATCGAACGAATTGCTATGCACGTGTCCCGCAGCATCGTGTGGCGCTATTGTTGGGAACTGCCGAACCAAGCGCGCCGCGGGTGCTGCGTCCAGCAAGACTTTGACAGTGTCTCCAGAGACTATCCGCTTGTACAGTCGTGATTGTCTCAAGCCGTTCGTTCCTCCTGCTGAAACTCAGCGTAACCTCGCCCACGGAGCAGCGCGAATTAGTCTCTTGCCTCTAAATCTCGAGCCTTTTCTGCTTCTCTTCCCGAGCACTGATAACATTCATAAAGCAAGCTCCAAACTCGCACCGCAACCTTCGGTTCTTCCCACGTAAGTAGCTGGTGCGGGTCGATTTCAACGCACAGAAGCTGCAGAATCCGAATCGCGAGATCGTAGCGCTTCACCTCGAAGAGAGCTTGCGCAAAGTCGACCTTCTTCGCGAACTTTTCCCGCTCCGATCCCGTGGCTGTCAGGACGGATTTCAGCCAGACGGCTGCCGAATCGAACTGCAGCGAACGAACGAGTTCCAGAGCGCGAGTCCATCGAGCCTCTTTGGAATCCTCTACCGGCGGGCACTACTCGCGCAATCCGAGGATCGCGGTGCCCGGTGAGTTGGCAAAGACGCGCTGCGCGATCTGCAGAAGCGCAATGAACCTCCCACTCGATTCGCTGGACAAGCTAGAACAGGCGCTGATCGGCTATCAGGCGGTCTATGAGGCGACCTCCGACCGGGCGGCGCGTCAGGCTCTGCGATCCGTTCTCATTCAGGCCAAGACCAAAGCCCGCGTGGCCGCGCAGAAAGCCAGGCGCGAGACCAAGCGGGCTGACAAGACAGAGATGGCTTTGTGGATTCTGACCTGGTTGGAGAATCCGCTCATCTTTAGTGAGTGGATCAAAGTCCGGAGACAGACTACTTCCGCGCAATCACCGTGATTTCGATGCGCGAGTTGCCAACCAGCTTCAGGACGCCAACGGTTGCCCGGACAGGCTTCGGCTCTTTGTCGAAGTATTTCACGAATACGCCGTTCATCCGCTGAAACAGCTCCATGTCCGTGAGATAGACGTTGACCGAAACGACGTCTTTGTAATCCATCCCACCAGCCTTGAGGATGATGCCGATGTTCTCGATACAGGTCTTGACCTCGTCTTCGAATGCCTCCGGCCGTTGACCGGACTTCAGATCGTTGCCGACCTGGCCCGCGACATAGAGCGTTCCGTCTACCAGCACCCCAGGACTGAAGGGGCGTCCCTGAGGGAATTCCTTGGGGTGAATGAGCCTTTTCTCGGCGAACGCAAGTGTGGAACATGCGGCGAGTAGGGCAATGCAAAGAGTAGTACGCATATAAGGCTAGTTTACATGGATGGGCCTGAGACGTCGCGAGTACTACTTGCAATTGCAACTCTGACGCTATTGCTGGCTCATCCGCCGATTGGCAAAATGACGTTACGGTGATTGCAACGGATGCGGTTGCCGGAGATTTCCCGATAGAGGTTCCATTGTGATCGAACAGAAAAGCGCGCCAGACCGCCGGGGTTCAGACCGTTTTCCCATTGAACGGGAAGTGAAGTACAAGGCCCTCACCCGCAAAGGCCTGGATGAGCCGGGCGTCGGGAAGACCATTAACATGAGCAGCAATGGCATCCTGTTTAAGACATCGTCCACGCTCCTGCCAGGGCGGCGCCTGGAACTTGCAGTGAACTGGCCGGCGCAGCTAGGCAACGGATGCCCATTGAAGCTGGTGGCGAAGGGCAAGGTGGTGCGTTCGGATTCCAACACCGCCGCAGTCGAAATTCTGCAGTATGAGTTCCGTACAGTCGGCAAAGCGGCGGCCACCGCAGCGGAACAGGCCTAAATTCAAAACGGGGCCTGCCGATAGTTCTCTTGTGAAGAAGAAATTTCGGCAGACCCCGGATTTGCAGCGCGAACTGCTGGCCGTGAATGCCGGTCTCGGTGTGGATGGGCTGCTGGCGCTCGCTGCCGCGATCGACGGCCTTAGATCGAAAACGCGTCCGCCTGGCGGTAGGAGTCGACAACCCTCCGAAAGCCATCGAGACCCGGTTTCAGCATCGAGTGTTCGAGACCGATGATGCCCTTATACCCCTTGGTGTGCAGCACCTTGAAGATGTTCTGGTAGTTCATCTCGCCCGTGCCTGGCTCTTTGCGCCCTGGGACATCGCCTGTCTGGAAGTAGCCGATCAGATCCCAGTACATGTTGATGTTATTGATGATGTTCCCTTCCGAAATCTGCTGATGATACATGTCGAAGAGAATCTTCACTTGGGGATGATTCACTTCGCCGATGATGGCTGCCGCATGTTCGGAAAACACCACGAAGTATCCCGCGTGATCCACCTTGAAATTCAGCGGCTCAAGCACCAGCGTCAGCTTTGAGTTGGCCTTGTCGAGCATATCCGCCGCGCGTTTGAGCACATCCACGCAGTTGCGCGTCTGTTGTTCGAAGGTCAGGTTCTGGACGCTCAATCCACTCGTCACGGTCGCCACTTCGTTGCCGATGATCTTGTGCAGTTGGATGGCGCGCTGGATGTCCTCAAGAAACATCTTATGCGGACCACGATCGGGCATCGCAGTCTGACGCCAGCCTCCACGATTGACGACGAAGGTTCCCATCGCCATCTTGAGATCGTCCATTTTCTTGCGGATCGCCTCGAGTTCCTGCGGGGTGTGCGAGGGGAGTCCGTTGTGTTCGAAGTCTTTGAATCCGGCTTCGGCGTAGATTTCCAGTTGACGGGTGACTGGTTCGTTGCTGAGCCAGCCGATGCGGGGTCCGTAACGGAGTTTGAAAGGGGCGGGTGCGGCCTGTAAGGAGGATGCGGCGAGCGCGGCTGCGGCGCTGGTGAAGAGTGCGTTCCGGCGAGTCATCACCTGCGATCATATCTCAGATGTTGTAAGTTGAGTGCATGCGGACTCTTCTGTTTCTTTGTTTTTCGGCCTTCGCATTTTCGCAAACAGGTTTCGTCTCGTTGTTCGATTCTCAGTTGCAGAGCTACTTGAAGTTGACCCAAGCCCAATTCGATCAATTGCAGCGCGGTGCACAAGAGAACCAGCAGATGCAGGCCCTGGCGGCCGCGAGGCTCAATATCGTCAATCAGGAAATCGCGGTCGAAACACTGAAGCCTTCGCCGAACCCGCTGGAACTCGGCCTTCGATACCAGGAACTCGAGACCATTTGCCGCGAGCAGGATGGCCCTCGGCTCACAGCACATCAACGGCAGCTATCGGTATTGAGCCAAGACCAGCGGGCTCTGCTACCTGGGCTGAGCGAGGCCCAGAGCTTGTCGTCCCTTTCCTTTATCGCGACCAGCCTCTTCTCTATTCCTATTCCTCTTCCTATTCCGTCGCTCGCTATTGTAATTTTGGGCCTCAACGTCCCGAGTGTTTACACGGGCTCCAGCATACCGGTGGAGCTTGCGCTTTACTTGAACCTCACACCCGCACAGGTCGAACGGATGCAAAGCAGCCTGCTTGCGCACCAGCGGTTTGTTTCCGCCCGCAACAGCCGATCCATCGAGCTCAACGCGGAATTGGAGGCGGAGTTTCGTCGCGACTTGCCAGCGCCGGCGAACTCGGTGACCGTTACGGGGAAATGGAATCAATCCGCCGCCAAGTCGCTGAGCGGGAGACATCGCTGCGTAGCGGACTCCGCGAGGCCCTTTCCCCTCAACAACGCAGTCTGATCGAGGCGCTGGAACGGTCCCAGAGCCTGACGCAGGCTGTATTCTCCGCTCAGCAATACCAGCTTCTTCCGCCAGTAGCTCGGACGGGTCCCGCAAGCCGCGCCGTCGTCGGCCTGAGGGGGCTGGTCTCATTTGCGGGCGTTGGTTTCAGCCTGGGCGCTACTAGCATTTTTTCGACGCAGTCGATCTTTCGGGGATGCGAAGGGGGGCCGGACTTCGGGGGTGGATTCAACTTCGTGGATTTCGGCGGTCTACAATCGTCAGTGCGTCAGTGAGTAGACGACATAGTTGACGCCCAGCCGGATCGCCAGTGCCGAGTACTTCTCCGGAAACTTCGGATCATCCGCCCATTCCCAGCCATCGCCCACATCGGAGTTGAAGTAGATCGCCACCATGATGCGACCTTGATCGTCATAGATGCCGCGCCAGTAGGGCTGCTCGCCATCGTTGCGAAAAGTCGACCCGCGCCGCAAGGCCCACTGCCCTGGGATCTGGTAGCGTTCATCGAGATCGTAGATGGTGTGAAAGATTTGATCGGGGTTGTCGATCTCCACAATCGGCCGGTCAGGAAACACCTTGCTCATGGTCTCGTTGAACCGGTCCCACTCTTCGGTTCCCCAGAAGTCGTCAAGCATCAGGAATCCACCGCGCAGTAAATAATCACGCAGTTTCGCAACCTGTTTGTCGGTGAGCGTCCAGTCGCCCATTTCACCGGCGCACAAGAACGGCCAGTTGTAGACATCGTCGCCGTCATCCAGATTGACGGGCTGCTCGACGGATCGTACGTTCAAGCGCGTGAGTCGTCGCAAAGCCTGCGAAAAGTGGCGATCGGCGCGAGGATAGTCCTGCGTCCAACTGGTGTAGCCTTCCAGCCAATTTGCGCGGCCGCCACCGCGGCGGTAGCGTCCAAAGCGGGCGTTGGGATGTTGCGGATACATGAGCCGGGCGAAGGTCCACTCGGCTTTTTCCTGCCAGTCTGGCGGAAGCTCGACGTCGTCGTAAGGTTCGAGGCTGGGATAGCTGCGAAAGGGCAACTGATAGGCGGAGGCGAGCGCCGCGACCAAAAGCAGTGCTGCGCCCCAACTCAGCTTAGCCATAAATCCCGCGCAGCTTGATAGCGAACTGCACGCGATCGAGCGCCAGCATATAAGCCGCCGTCCGGTTATCGACCCGATGGGTATTGGCGTAAGCTACGACATCGGCGAAGCTTTCCACCATGCGCTCTTCGAGGCGGCGGTTGACTTCCGCTTCGCTCCAGAAATAGCCCATGCGATCCTGGACCCACTCGAAATAGGAAACCGTCACGCCGCCGGCGTTGGCCAGAATATCCGGAATCACGAAGATTTTCTTTTCCGCAAGAATCGGATCGGCAAGATGGGTGGTCGGCCCGTTGGCGCCTTCGCAAATGATTTTGGCGCGGATCCTGTGGGCGTTCCGCGAGGTGATGACATTCTCTTTGGCGGCCGGAACAAGCACATCGCATTCGAGATACATGGCCTCGAAGCGGTCCATGTTTTCGCCTTCGGGAAAGTCGGTGATGGATCCGGTTTCCTTTTTGTAAGCCATCAGCTTGAGGATGTCGAGCCCATTGGGATTGTAGACTGCACCATCCCACTCGATGATGCAGACGATCTTGAAGCCCGCGCGCTGCATGAGCTTCGCGGCCATGCCTCCGACATTGCCAAAGCCTTGGATCACGACACTGGTCTCTTCCGGCTTGCGGTTGAAGAGCTTCAACGCTTCGCTGATGACGATGAGACAGCCGCGACCGGTGGCCTCCGGGCGTCCCCGGGATCCACCGAGATTGAGCGGCTTGCCGGTCACGACTGCGGTGGTGGTTTCGCGCTTGTGCATCGAGTAGGTATCCATGATCCAAGCCATGGTCTGCTCGTTGGTATTCATATCCGGCGCCGGGACATCCTTCTCAGGACCAATGAATTCGATGATTTCCGAGGTATAACGGCGCGTGATGCGTTCGAGTTCGAACTGCGACAACTGGCCTGGATCGCAGATCACACCGCCCTTGCCGCCGCCGTAAGGCAGGTTCACGACTGCGCATTTCCAGGTCATCCAAGCGGCAAGTGCACGGACTTCTTCGATGGATACATCGGGCGCGTAGCGGATGCCGCCCTTCGCGGGTCCGCGGGCGATGGAATGCTGGACGCGATAGCCGGTGAAGACCTCGATGCGACCGTCGTCGAGCAAAACGGGCAAATGAACGGTGATTTCGCGGCTGGGCGATCGCAAAATTTTGCGGACACCATCGTCGATCTTCAGCAGCTCGGCGGCTTTGTCGAAGCGTGCTTCGGCGGAAAGCTGGGGGTTAAACTCGGGATCCTCGTGGGTGTCCGCAGCGGACGAAGCATCAACCATGGCGTGTCTGGACGGCCTCCGCTTTAATTATAGGAGTTTCGTCGAGCGGTCGAATTCCGCCTCGATCTCCTGGATCGTTGGAATGTTGCCCTTTCGTTCCTTGGGCAACTTCACGAGATGCCGGAACTCCGCCCCGCCCATCGGCTGCGCCGCGTCACATAGTCGACCTTTGATTGATCTGGTTCTTTCCTTTGCAAAGAATGAGTCCAATGGCGGGCTTATCATCTTCACCGCGATTAGGCGCTATTGCTCGACTGCGACTTCCAACGGATAACTGGCTTCCCAGAAAGGCAAAGGGCGTGCCAAGTTCCAGCAAAACTTCCGGATGCGTTCGATGAGTCCCGCTTCTTGTTCGAGGCTTGGTAGAGGCATACCAGAGCCGCTCCTCCGCGGTCTTGAGGTTCTCCAGGAAACTGTGCTGACAGATCTTTGGCTAGCCGTGGGATCACCTTCTTGCCCCAGTTGATTCACGGCAATTGCCGCTCGAACCTGAGCCCTCTGGATCCGCTCGTTGATGCTCGCCAGGAGCGAGAAGTAACCTGCCCGATCCCGCTTGGCCATCATTCAGCCCTACCAGATTTCCAGCCCTTAGATAAAGGTACAGACAGAACAGCCGATAGACAAGGGATTCCCTTGCTCTCCGACATATTGAAGCGATGGCTCGACCCTGCGTGGGTATGCACTCTCTCGGCGACCGATCAAATCGAGATTCGCCGCAGGGCAAACCTCGCCTTGGCTCAACGCCAAATCGCCGGGGGTGTCTTCTACTTCGCCTTCGCTGTCGCCTTCTGCCTCGGAACACCGTTTGGGGCGGACTACCCTCTCACCTCGATCTTTCTAGCTGCCGCGATGGGGCTTGCTGGTTCTTGGAGGGCCTTCGTCTCCCGCAACATTTGCAAACGGCAGGCCCATGGCTGTGACCGCTCACTCCTGCAATTCCGCATCGGATGCTATCTCGTGGCCTCGATCTGGGCCGTGTTCGCAACGTTTGCACTCTACATCTATAGCCTCGACTGGACCGGCTTCGTCCTCATTCTCGCCACCGTCGGCTTCGCCAATGGCGCCGCCTCGATCATGAGTGCCGACAGCCGACTGGCGATGTCCTATCTGGCATTGATCTTCATTCCCTCGGTGCCGTGGAGCTTGCGTGAAGACGTCATTGGCGGCCCGATGCCGATGTGCATGGCGGCCCTCTATTTCTGCTTTCTCACCGTCTTTTGCCGACGTCAGAACCACTCTGCCCTCGCCGGATTCTGGGATTCCATGCGTCTCGAAGCCCAAGCCATGGAACTGCGCCGTGCCAAAGAGCTCGCCGAAACCGCGACTGTCGCCAAGACCCAGTTTCTCGCGGCGATGAGCCATGAGATTCGTACGCCTTTGAGCGGTGTTCTCGGCCTAACCAACCTGCTTGCGGAAACCGAACTCGACAACACACAACGCGAATTGACGCGCTCCATTCAACAATCCGGCGACCTCTTGCTCACCATCGTCAACGACATTCTCGACTATTCGAAAATAGGTGCGGGCAAGCTGACACTCGAGAGTGTGGCGTTCGAGGTTCGCGAAGTGGTGGGCCAGTTGATCGAGCCGATGGTGAAGATCGCGGGACGCAAGCAGATCGTGCTCGAGTGCCATGTATCGAGTGAGATCGGTGCGTGGCTGCGCGGCGATCCGACGCGCATCAAACAGGTCATGAACAACCTGTTGAGCAACGCGCTGAAGTTCACCGAGAAAGGCCGCATCCTGGTTCTGATTCACCGCGACGGCCAAGCAGTGCGCTTCGCCGTGCGCGACACAGGCATCGGTATTCCCACGCTCGCCCAGCGGCAACTCTTTGAAGATTTCTCGCAGGCCGATCAATCCACCACACGGCGCTTCGGTGGCACCGGACTGGGTCTCGCCATCTGCAAGAAACTCGTAGAGGCCATGGGCGGTGAGGTCGGGGTGGAATCCACTCCAGGCGAGGGATCGCTTTTCTGGTTCAGGCTGCCGCTGGCCGAAGCCGCACCAAGCGCCCACCGCAAAGCCGCCACCCAGGAACGTCCGTTACGCAAGTTGCGGGTTCTGATCGCCGAGGACAATCCCGTCAATCAGCGAGTCATCTTGCATCTTGTCGGAAAGAAGCTGGGACATGAAGCGGTGCTCGTAACCAACGGACTCGAAGCCGTGGAAGCCTTCCGTACGCAAGATTTCGACATCGTCCTGATGGATTGCCAGATGCCGGTGATGGACGGTTTCGAAGCCTCGCGCATGATCCGCGCCAGCGGCGCGCGCGGCGGATTGCCCATCGTCGCCGTCACGGCCAACGCATTCGCCGAAGATCGAGAACGCTGCATTGCCGCTGGCATGACCGATCATTTGCCAAAGCCCGTGCAGACGAAAGAGCTGGAACGGGTGATGAACAAATGGACGGGTATCCTGAAAGAATGTTCTCCCCCCGTTCGTCCAGTTCTTCCAGGCGACAATTCCTCGTTCACGCATCGGCAGGACTTGGCCTCGCTCTCGAAGCGATTGCACCGGCTACAGCAGCACCCTGGGGCCGAAGCGGCAGCAGGCTCGCCGGTATCCGCTTCGAACGCCGCACCAACGGCGGTCGATCCGCAAACTGGCGCTACCTGCTGATTCACGGCGACGAATCCACCGCTCGGCAGGTGTTGAGCGAGCATATGGATTCCAAAGGCCGCGGTTCGGCTCTGCTCGTTCGAAACCTCACCCGCACCGTGGAACTACACGGCGGACGCCTCGATCCCAATCGCATGTTCTCGAACGAAGGCGCAGAGGCGAACCTGAGGCGCTTGAATCCTGATTGGGGCGATTCCCGCATTGTGAATGCCGTCACGTTTCTTGGCTCTCACCGGCATGAACTGGTGAACAAACTGGTGCCACCCGCTGGCGGAATTCTCGTCGCTCTGCACAACAATCAGCGTGGCTACACGATGAAGAACGAGATCGATCTCTCGGAAGAGGTGGCTCTCAACGACCCCGATCATGCGGAGGATTTCGGCCTCTGCGTGGATCCGGCGGACTTCGCCCGGCTGCGCAAGGGTCCTTACAATTTCGTACTGCAGTCGCGACCCAAGGGGCGCGAGGATGGCTCACTTTCGCGGCTCGCCGCCCGCATGGGCATCCGGTATCTCAACCTGGAGGCTGGCTTGGGGAACCTGGAAAAGCAGCGGTCAATGTTGCATTGGGTGGAAGAGGTCCTCGCATAAAAGCTGGAGTTCTGCCCGGGAGTTGCCGATCAATG
>Ga0163144_10002222_pt1 | contig 45228 bp, 35 predicted proteins | sample OliLak19BULKMAT1_FD_123175 | JGI IMG/M metagenome (GOLD analysis project Ga0163144, IMG submission 123175) | Freshwater microbial mat bacterial communities from Lake Vanda, McMurdo Dry Valleys, Antarctica - Oligotrophic Lake LV.19.BULKMAT1 | ecosystem: Environmental > Aquatic > Freshwater >... | reverse complement strand
TAGAAGCGCCGGTGATGCAGGTGCTGGCTCCCGCCGATGCCCCCGCACACGCCCGTCGACTTCCCCATGATCTCCGCGATCAGGCCGTCGACCTCATCGCAGTACGCCAGGAAGTGTCCATGGCAGCGATGGTTCGAGAAAACCGTGTCGTGGTCGCGCAGGGATGGCATGACCGAAGGCCCGGTGAACTCCTGACCAATGCAGGTGTGCACCGTGCCGAACAGGCGGCCCTCCGAGAAGAGCGACAGCAGTCGGCGCTCGGTGGCACGAATGGTCAGCGCCTGCCGCAGGCATGCCCCGTGCAACTCCAGCGCACGCGGATCGTCGAGGTCGGGGACGAAAGGGGCCAGCGACATGGGGAGCGGGACGATGCCTTCCGGTTGCGCGCCGAGAGACGCGATGCATGCGGTGGAACGCGGGCGGGAGAAGTCTCGCATCCGTTCGGACCTGCCGCAACTGTGAGCACGGGGTGTAAGGTGCCCGGCGGTGTCCCACCCCTCCTGCACGTTCCCATTCCGTGAGGTCGCCGCATGCCACGCGTCATCCGTCTGTGGACTCTGTTCTTCGCCCTGTCACTCCTCGCAGTGTCCCCAGGCCACAGCCGAGCCGGTGGCGGCGACCCCGACGACCACGACTCCCCGGGGGCCATGGGCGTCGCACCGACGCTCCTGGTCTCGACTGGCGCGAACGCCCCGAGTGTCTCCCCTGACGGCAAATGGGACGTGAGCAACCCGCCGGGAGAGCATCACGACGCCAATCTCGACGTGCGGACGGGCACGTGGATGAGCGTGGACGTGAGCCCCGATGGCAAGTCGATCGTCTTCGATCTGCTGGGCGATCTGTATGTGATCCCCATCACCGGCGGCGAGGCGAAGTCCCTCACGAGCGGGATGGCGTGGGACGAGCAGCCGCGCTGGAGTCCAGACGGACGGCGCATCGCGTTCACGAGCGACCGCGCCGGTGGCGACAATATCTGGGTCATGGACCCCGACGGTACGCATGCGAAGCAAATCACGAAGGAATCGTACCGCCTGCTCAACAGTCCCGTGTGGTCACCCGATGGCCAGTACATCGCGGCACGCAAGCACTTCACGTCAACGCGCTCGGCCGGCGCGGGAGAGATCTGGCTGTATCACGCCAGCGGCAGCGATGGACTGCAGATGACCAAGCGGCGCACCGACCAGAAGGACGAAGGCGAGCCCGCGTTCTCTCCCGATGGCAAGTACCTGTACTGGAGCATGGACGCCACGGCCGGCCGGAGCTTCGAGTACAACAAGGATGCGAACACTCAGATCTACTGCATCCAGCGGCTCGACCGTGAGAGTGGCGAGATCCGAACCTTCGCGGGCGGCGCGGGCGGCGCCATCCGCCCGACGCCTTCGCCCGATGGCCGCAGCGTGGCGTTCGTGCGTCGCGTGCGTGGGCAGAGCGTGCTGTACCTGGCCGACGTGGCCTCGGGCGACGAGCGCCCACTGTACGGACGCCTCGAGCGCGACAACCAGGAGGTCTGGGCCGTGCACGGTGTGTATCCCGCCATGGCGTGGACGCCGGATTCGCGCAGTTTGGTGTTCTGGGCCAAGGGCGGCATCCATCGGCTCGACGTGACCACGCGCCAGGTCTCCGAGATTCCGTTCCATGTGGCCGACACGCGGCGCGTGAACGAGGCCGTGCGATTCCCAGTCGCGGTCGCCCCGGATTCGCTGCCTGCCCGCATGCTGCGCTGGGTCACCGTTTCGCCGCAGGGCGATCGAGTGGTGTACTCCGCACTGGGGCATCTCTATGTGAAGTCACTGCCGAATGGGGCCCCTCGGCGACTCACGGCGCAGGCGGATCATTTCGAGTTCTACCCGGCTTGGTCGCGCGACGGGAAGTCGATCGTGTACGTGGGCTGGGACGATGCCAAGCTCGGCACCGTGCGCATCGTGGCCGCGACCGGGGGCACCGGTCGCGTGATCACCGCGCTGCCCGGCCATTACGTGGAACCGTGCTTCTCGCCCGATAGCCGCACCATCGTCTATCGCGCCACCGGCGGCGGCTATCTGTTCTCTCCGCTGTGGACCCGCGAGACCGGGATCTTCCTCGTGAGTGCGGCGGGCGGGGCTTCGACGCTGATCACCCAGAAGGGACAGACCCCACAGTTCGGCTTGGCGAATGACCGCGTGTTCCTGGTCGATGTGGGCGGAGCCGATGATGACGAGCGCGCGCTGTTCAGCGTCGATCTGGCGGGCGCCAGAGAACACACGCATCTCAAGGGTGTGTACTTCACTGAAGCACGGCTGTCGCCGGATGAGCGCTGGATCGCCTTCCGCGAGAAATACAAAGTATGGGTGGCGCCCTTCACGCGGACCGGCATCGCCATCGACATGGGTCCGAGCGCCCGCGGGGTACCGGTCCGGCTGGTCTCACGCGATGCCGGCGACTTCCTCGATTGGTCCGGCGACTCGCGGACACTGCATTGGTCGCTCGGGCACGAGCTCTTCACACGGCAGCTCAAGGATCTGTTCACATTCGCTCCCGGAGCTCCCGATAGCCTGCTCGAGACCCCGATCACGCATCAGGACATGGGTTTCATGTATGCGCTCGACCGCCCCAGCGGGACCATCGCGTTGACCGGGGCGCGGATCGTCACCATGCGCGGCGATGAAGTCATCGAGGATGGCACCATCGTCGTCACGCGTGGCCGCATCGTTGCGGTAGGCCCACGCACGAGCACGACCGTACCCGCCGGCGCGCAGGTGTTCGACGGCAAAGGCACCACCATCATGCCCGGCATCGTCGATGCCCATTGGCATGGCGCGATGGGCTCGGAGCAGTTGGTGCCGGAGAACTCCTGGATCAATGCGGCCTCTCTCGCCTTCGGCGTCACCACCCTGCACGACCCCTCGAACGACTCGGGCCAGATCTTCACGGTCGGCGAGTTGCAGCGGGCCGGCATGATCACCGCCCCGCGCATCTTCTCAACCGGCACCATCTTGTATGGCGCCAAGGGTGACTTCCGCGCAGACATCGACAGCCTTGGCGATGCGGTGATGCACCTGAGCCGCATGCAGGCTTACGGCGCGAACAGCGTGAAGAGCTACAACCAGCCGCGCCGTGATCAGCGCCAGCAGGTGCTCGAGGCCGCGCGCAGACTCCATATGAATGTCGTCCCCGAGGGCGGCGCGCTGTTCCCGCACAACATGACCATGGTGATCGACGGTCATACCGGTGTGGAGCATGCGCTTCCGATCGAGCGCGTTTACGACGACGTGGTGCAGTTGTGGAGCCAGACGAAGGTGGGCTACACGCCCACGTTCAACGTGGCCTATGGCGGCCTCGACGGCGAACACTACTGGTACGCCAAGACGCCCGTTTGGGCGGACGCTCGTCTGTCGGCCTTCGTCCCCCGCCGCATCATCGACGCCCGGGCACGCAGGCCGGTGACCGCCCCAGATGAGGAGTGGAATCACATCGCCGTGGCCGAGGAAGCGAACAAGCTGCATCAGGCGGGCGTCGGGATCCAACTCGGCGCACACGGCCAGCGCGAGGGCCTTGGTGCGCACTGGGAGATATGGAGCATGGTGCAGGGTGGAATGTCGCCGCATGAGGCGCTGCGCTGTGCCACGCTGGGCGGAGCGAAATATCTCGGGTACGACCGCGAGATCGGATCGCTCGAGCCCGGCAAGCTCGCCGATCTGGTGGTGATGAGCAAGAACCCGCTCGAGAACATCCGCGACACGAACTCGGTGCGTTGGGTGATGGCGAACGGGCGCCTGTATGACGCCTCGACGCTCGACGAAATGGCTCCGCGCAAGCGGGCTCGTGCGCCGTTCTGGTGGGAAGCTGAGCAGAAGGAACTCGAGGCTATCCGCAAGTGATCGTTGGCGCTTCATCTCACGAAGCGGCGTCCTCGATTTGGGACGCCGTTTCGAATTGAAGGAAATCTTCCGAGCCAGTTTCATCACGCATGGCGCGGGTGACAGCAGCACTGAACATTCCGCGATCCGCGGGTGGATATCCTGCTGGTTGCTTCAGGAAAACCCTGTACAAGCTTCACAAAGGCGATATAGTCGCGCGACAGGTCCAATCCCGAGACGACGTCCGATCGTGCTCCTCCCCCGATCAAAACGCCCCCCCCGACCACGCCCCCGTGTGGATATCGAGTGCGGATCACTCACAGAGTGTCTGCGTCGCGTCCTGAGCCGCAGGGCTTGCCAGCGCTCTAAGTGCCCCCGGAGGCCCCAAGCTCCCCCTGGTGTCCGCGGACGGTTCCAACCGTCCTCGTGATGACACAGGCGGAGGCCCCATTCGCTCGAGAGAGCCGCATTCCCGCGGCTCCCGATCGTCTGCACCCGCCAGCCGCGTGGTCGCGGCTCGGCGCTTTCACGGAGTTCGTCATCGGCAGCATCCCTGCGCCGATCCGTCGGCGCCATTGGTCCGCCCCGCGCCTGCTGTTGTCGTTGTTCACGCGCGCGGAAACCAGAAGAGGAAGACTCGCCATGAACCGTTCACGCACTCAGTTCACGGCAGCGGTGCTGTTCGCATCGTTGCTCGCTTCCACGGCATTCGCGGTCACGATCAATGTCCCCAGCGGCCAGCCGGACATCCAGTCGGCCATCAACGTGGCCTCGCCCGGAGATCAGATTCTCGTCGCCGCAGGCACCTACGTGATCAGCACCACGATCAATGTGACCGTCGCGAACCTGACCATTCAGGGCTCGGGTAGCGGTGCCACCACGCTTCAGGTGGCCCAGGCGGTCGGGAATGCCTTCTATATTCCCAGCGCCCAGACGACTGTGCGGGACTTCAGCATCGAGAAGACCGACATTTTCGGTGTGCACAACCTGATCTGGATCAACGCGAATAACGTCACGGTGCGGGACAATGTGATCTACGGCCCCTATCCGGGCTCTGCCTGGAGCGTGAACGGGATCGTGAGCCGGGCCATACTGGTCTCGCCGGGCCTCACTGGGCTCCTCGTGCAGGGCAATACCATCAGCAACCTGCGCCAACCGGCCTACATCGACGCCAATGTCGGCTTCACGGTGGGCAGCATCATCAACAACAATGTGTCGGGCACCCGCGGCTGGGTCGTGGCCGGCGCGAAGCTGAACTTCAGCGGCAACACCTGGGGACCACCCGAGAACCAGGGCGCCGAGATCGCGCTGCTGTCCACGTGCCTCCCCGCGGACTACCCGGATCTGCTCACGCTGAGCAACACGAATGGCAATGCGTACATCTCGGATCAGTTCTCCGGTGGCCCGAGCGGTCGCGCGACGGCTCACGTCAGCGCCTCGGCACCGCCCAATGGATTCGGCAGCATCTCCGCGCCGTACCAGGACGTGAACTCGGGCGTCGGCAACACGCTGGCGGGCGGAACGGTCAGCGTCGCAGCGGGCACCTACGTCCAGCAGGTTCTGGTGAACGGCAAGAACCTCACGATCCAGGGCGCCGGCAGCGGGTCCACCACGATCCAGGCTCCGCCGACCCTCGCCTCCTCGTTCACCACCAGTGGTCCGAACTTCCCCGTCGTGTTCGTTCAGAACGCCAGCGACGTGCGCGTGCGGAACCTGACGGTCGACGGCGCCGGCGTCGGCAACGCGAACTACCGCCTGCAGGGCGTGGGATTCTGGAACGCGGGTGGCAAGGTGCTGGACTGCGATATCGTTCGGGTCCGCGATACGCCGTTCAGCGGCAATCAGGCCGGTGTGGGCCTGTTCGGCGGCACGAACAGTGGCGCCAGGTCGCTCGAAGTGGGCAACACGAACATCTCGGACTTCCAGAAGAACGGCACCGTGTTCACCGGCACCGGCTATGTGGTGAACATGCATGACTGCACGGTCACCGGCCAGGGGCCGACCGGGCTGAATGCCGAGAACGGCATCCAGGTCTCGGGCGGAGCCAGCGGCACCGTGACCAACTGCGCGGTCTCGGGAATCGCGTACACAGGTATGAGCGCGGTCGCTTGCGGCCAGTTGTTCTTCGGGCCGGGCACCGTCAACGTCTCCGGCGGTTCCCTCTCGAACTGCCAGGTGGGCACCTACTACATCGACGCGAGCGGCAGCATGCTCGGCACGAACACCAATACGCCCGCCTCCTATGGACTCGGTGCGTACGGCGTCGTGGGATACAACAGTTCGGCCACTCTGGCGGCGAATGCGGCCTCGCGCACGAGCAGCAGCGCGCTGGCGGATCGCCCCATTCCGCAGCCCATGGATGAGACGGGCACCGCGCCTGCGTCCTCTCGCTTCAATGCCACCTCGACCTTGCTCACGCTGCTGCTCGACGGTGGCTGTCTCACCGGCCCGGGCACGGCGACTTCCGAGGGCATTGAGGTCTATTCCGAGGGCGGCGGCATGAACGTGACCGCGCGCCACCTCGACATCAGCGCGTGGGGCTACGGCATCCTCGTCGATGGTCTGGGTGGCTCGGTGATGGCTGCGGACCACAACGCCATCACTGGAAACATCACCGCCGGCTATTACGGCGGGGTCGGGTCGCACACCGCCCAGACGAACTGGTGGGGCAATGCGGGCGGACCTGGAGTCGGCGGCGCCAACCCGGTGTCGGGCGCAGTCACGACTTCCCCTTGGCTGGTGAGCGGCGCCGACCTGCTGCCCGGTTGCGGCTTCCTGCCGGGAGCCGACAATCTGGTGTCCCCGGTGGCCCCCGTGGTCTGCATCACGCCGGTGAACACCTGCGTTGACGTGCCCGTGCAGATCGCGCGCACCACGTCGGACAACATGCGCGGCTACAGCATCACGGTGCAGCTCTCTGGTGGGCTCACGCTCTGCTCGGCGACTGAGGACACCTATCTGAGCAGCGTGAACTCGACGCAGTTCCAGGTCTTGTCGCTGGGCGGCGGAGCGTACACGATCGATTGCGCGATCCTCGGCGTGCCTTGTGGCGCGACGGCGGTGACGGGTGGTCTGTTCACGCTGCATGTGGGCAGCTTGCTGCCAAGCGGTACGGGCACGGTGACCATCACGAGTGTCGTCCTGCGCGATTGCGGAAATGCAGCGGTGGCCGGCTCTGCTGGCGCACCCGTGTCGGTCACGATCCAGAATGCTGCTCCGAGCGCGATTGCTGGGCTCGCGGCAGCTCAGTTGCTGACCGGCAACGTCGCCCCGCTGGCCGCTGGCAACACCAAGATCACGGTGTCGTGGCCGGCCCCGCTCCCGGGCTATTCGGTCCGGATCTACCGCAAGGGCTTCGGCCAGTATCCTGAATATGACGATGCCGGCGGCGCGGCACCGTCCCTGCCGGGATCGTATCCGCCGGCTGGCTGGGCGCTCGCGGGCATCGTCACGAGCGGCAACACGTTCGCAGATGAGCCGGGGACACGCGACTTCTGGTACTACGTGGCGTACGTGAGGGACGCGTGCGGCAACGTGGGACCGGTGTCGAACATGACCGGTGGCACGCTTGATTACCATCTGGGCGATGTCGACCCGGTGATCGCGCTGGTGCACGTCGGGGACAATCTCGTGGACCTGGCCGACGTCTCTGACCTGGGATTCAACTATGGAGCAACGCTGGCGTTGAACGACCCGCTCAACTTCCTCGACGTGGGCCCGACCACGAACTTCTCGGTCAGCGCCCGTCCGACCACGGACAACAAGGTGCAGTTCGAGGACCTGATGATGTTCGCCATCAACTACGGTGTCGTCTCGGCCCCGCAGATGGCGGCGCGTCCTGCGATCACGAGTTCGGTCGATGAGCTCTCGCTTGACCTCCCGAGCATGCCCGCAGTGGGGCAGACGTTCGCGGTCGGCGTGCAGTTGCGCTCGATCGGCGACGTGAAGGGAGTGAGTCTCGAACTGGCGTTCGATCCGGCGGTGGTGGAGCCGGTGGGCGTCGAGGCTGGACAGTTGCTCGCTGCCCAGCACGCTCAGTCGGTCGCTCTCTCACCCACTCGCGGCGGCGTGGATGTCGCCCTGCTGGGAACCGGCTTGGCCATCGCAGGCGACGGCGAGGTCGCACGTGCGCTGTTCCGGGTGAAGTCCGCGGGCGCGTCGGGCATCCGCCTGGCGAACGCTCAGGCGCGTGACACGGAGAACCGGCCGATCACGCTTGGCACCGCGAGCGCACCCGTCTCGCCTCGCGCTCCGTTGGCCACCGCACTGGGTGCCATCTCGCCGAATCCGATCCAGACCAGCACGACCATCGAGTTGAGTCTGCGTCAGGAAGGCCGCATCGCGCTCGACGTGTTCGACCTCTCGGGCCGTCGCGTCGCGCAGTTGCTCCGTGGCACGCAGCCGGCCGGTACGCGCGTCGTGGCGTGGTCGGGGCGCGCGGACAGCGGCGCGAAGCTCGCTGCCGGCATGTACATGGTCCGGCTCGAGGCGGATGGAGTCTCACAGATGCGCCGGGTGTTGATCGTTCGGTAGTCCGTATCGGGGCCAGGCGGGGGGCGCAAGCTCCCCGCCCGGCATCCCCGCCAAGGAGAAGCATGCTCACCCATCTGCGTATATCCATCCTGCCTGCGGCACTCATCGGCTTGGCGCTCGCGCTCGCAACGTGCCCCGCGCACGCGGCGGTGCTGTCGGTCGCGCCCGCCGAGACAACGGTGATCGTTGGCGACACGTTCAAGTTGCGCGTGACACTCGACGCGGTTCCCGACCTCAAGGGCTCCGATCTCATCTACGGCTTCACCAGCGCGCGTCTACAGTTCCTCGGAGCGCTGGCCGGCGACGTGATCGCCGGGCCGCTCAGCTCCTACTTCGACCATGTCCTGCCCGACGTGACAGCACCGCAGGACAGCATCTGGTACGACGGCGCCCGCTTGAGCGGGACCGGATCCGGACCGGGCGTGGTGGTGTTCCTCACCTTCAAGGCCACGAGCCTCGGCAACGCGCACCTCGATTGCCTCGCGACGGATCTGCGCGACTCGAGCAATCAGATGCTCGCTCATTCATGCGAGGGTGGGCTCGTGCATATCGTCGGCCCCACACCCGTGCGCCCCGCGAGCTGGGGTCGCGTGAGATCGATCTACCGATGATGTCCGCGCGCGCGTTCACGCCGCTGTTCATCGTGGCGACAGCTCTGCTCGCGGTGCCCGGGGCGAGCGCCGCCGTACACGTGTCGGGAGCGGCCGACACGCTCGTGGTGGCGCCCGGCGAGGTGTTCACCGTCGACATCGTGATTCCTCAGGCGGACTCGCCGTTCAATGCGTTCGGCCTCGGGCTTCACTTCGATCCCTCACACCTCACATTCGTGCCAGCCGTGCCGAACAAGGATGCCCAGCGGGGCCCGCTCATACTGAACGCGTGCACGAACACGTTCCATGTCTTCAGCGCTACTGCGGACTCGCTCAAAGTCGAACTGTCCTTGCTTTGCAATCAGGTCTCGGTGACCGGACCGGGAGTCCTCTATCGGGTGAGGTTCCAGGCGGGTCCGGCCGACGCGATCACCAGAATCGACTTCGGACCATCGACCCGCTTCATCCTGGGCGGCGCGTACCAGAGCCCCATTCTGACCACGCCCATCGTGGTACGCATCGGCAGTCCGGTCCTCGACGCGGGAATCGCGGGCCAACCCGGCTCCGGCGTGGAGTTCTCGGCGCCGAGTCCGAATCCTGCACGCGCGCGGACACCGATGACCCTTCGCTTCACGCTCCGACACGAGGGCCTCGTGTCGTTCGACCTGTTCGATGCACTCGGCCGGCGCGTCGCACAACGGGCGCCACAGACATGCGACGCCCGCCCGCAGACGTTGAGCTGGGAACTGCCCGCGCTTGCACCTGGGCGCTACAGCGTGCTCTTGCGTACCTCGCAGGGCGACCGGCTGACGCGAGGCTGGGCCGTGCTGCGCTGAGCGAGTCATGGGCGTGGCGAGGAGTCCCATCCGATTCGGCAGTGCATGAGCTCCATATTCGGCAAGCGAGACCCGCGTGTTCCAAAGCGGACATGCCAATGGCGGGCGCTTCGCAGACCGCCAACCCGAACGCAAGGCTGTAGACGCCCTGATAGCCGCCGCGGAGCGCTGTGGGGGGCAGATCGGCCACCAGCGCACCGGCAACGGGCAGCACACCCATCTCGCCGATCGGCCAGCTGATCACACCCAACATGTCCATCGGAACCGTGTGCGCAATCGCATTCAGCCCGGATCCGATCCGCTGCCGGCACGAGGTCCGGGGCCGCTGCCTACATGGCCGTGCGGTACATCTCCGTCATGAGCGCGACGAGAAGAGGGTCACGGTGATCCACTCCACCTGATGGACCGAGCCCAGCGCGATCATGCTCCAACCACCCACGATCAACGCGAGCAGCATCGTGGATGCGTCGCCCGAAGCGGTCCGCGAGGAAGCCACCGAGCGCGCCCGCCACTGCCGCGCCCGCGCCATGGAGCGCGAGGAACGGCAGCACGAAAGTGCCGGGGCGGGTGATGAACGTGCCGACCCAGAGGAACCAGAACGGACGCGGCAACCCCGCGCCGAGGGCGCGGAGCGGCGCAGCAATGCGTGCGCAGGGGAACATGGAGCGCCCAACTCAGGGCGGGCTGCGGGCGCCTCGCAACAGCCGCCGCGGCACTTGCTGAGGGCGCGCACCGGCCTCAGGGTGGAGCCTCCATGCTCATCTCCCCAGTCCTGTCGTCAATGCGCGCCGCGTGCGCCGCCCTCCTGATCGCCCTTTTCGTCTGCGGCCTCGGGGCCTGCTCCTCCCCCAAGCCAACACCACCCCGCAGCGATGCTGACTCGACTGCCGATGGACTGGATGCGGACTCGTCAATGGTTCCCGTCCCGGAGCCCGCAGCGGACACGCTCGCTCGTGCGACTTCGTACACGCGCATCCCGGTAGAGCACTCCCGCCACGTCCGCGCGCTCATCGATTCGCTTGGAGCGGAACACTGGAAGCAGGTGCTGAAGCTCAATCGCGTGGACCTCGCGCACGTGCGCGACCGCGACTCGCTCATCCTGCCCGACATCTTCGGCGACTCACTCGACCTCGCACCATTCCCACGCACCCTTGCAGCGGTACGCGACACGGCGAAGCTGGTGCTCGTCTCGCTGCGCCTGCAGGCCTTCGCGGCCTACGACAGCGGCCAACTCGTGCAGTGGGGGCCGACGAGCACGGGGCGGAAGGCGAAGCCGACTCCCGCGGGGCTTTACCACGTGACGTGGAAGGACCGCGACCGGATCAGCACCGTGGATGACGAGTGGCGTTTGTTCTGGTGTGTGAACATCGATAACCATGAGGGGGTCTCGCTCCATCAGTACGAGCTCCCGGGACGACCCGCGAGCCACTCTTGTGTTCGCCTGTTGGAGTCCGACGCCATGTGGGTTTACGCGTGGGCAGAGCAGTGGAAGTTGTCCGCCAGTGGTCGGCTCGCCGCGAACGGCACGCCGGTGGTGGTTTTCGGCGCCTGGGCCTGGGGCGAGCGGGCTCCGTGGAAGCGCCTGCCCGAAGACCCGACGATGCGCCAGCTCGCCCCGCATGAGGTCGAGGAGGCGCTGAGGGTGCTTCGCGAGGCCGACCGACCAGTTTTCGCCCCGACGCCCTGAGCGTTGTGACAAACGTATCGCCTTGGGACATGCACGCTTGCCGCGCGGTGCGAGCGCCCCGCATGATTGACTCATGCGTTCCTGGCCACCCTCGCGCTGCACACCGTTGCCGCTGCTGTTGATGCTGACCCTTTTGTCGGCATTCGCCGAAGCGACTCCGCGCCCCACGATCGCTCAGCACGCCACGACCTACGGCTCCGCGCTCCCGCGCTTCGCACTTTTCGGCTGGGTGAGTCCACCGGCCAACTTCACGAGCGCGGAGCGCTACGCCGAACTCGCCGCGACCGGACTGAACATCACCGTGCTCGCGTGGGATGACTCGGGCACCGCCTCGCAGAATCGGCAGCGCTTCGAAATCACCCGCACGCTCGGCATGAAGCACCTGATGCTCGACAACGACCTGGACAGCATCTTCATCCAGAGGCCTGAAACGTTTGCACTCGCCGACACGATCGTGTCGCGCTACAAGAACGAGCCCGACTTCCTCGGCTACTACCTGGGCGACGAGCCGCCCCCCAGCGCATTTCCGCGGCTTGCGGAATGGTTCGAGATGCTTCGTCAACGCGACCCCGTGCATCCCGCGTGGAACGCGCTCGGTCCGCGCGGCGCGTACTTCACGCCGGCGGAATTCCAGGCGTATGTGCAGGCCTATGTCGACACCACGCACCCAGCGGTGATCTGCAATAACCAGTACGACTTCAGCAACATCTACGGCGACCTGCACAAGCTGACCGAGAATGTGGCGGTCATGGGCGCCGTCGCGCGCGCCGAGGGCATTCCGTTCTGGGGCGTGGTCAATCTGGTCGAGCACTGGATCTTCCGGCATGTCACCGAAGGCATGCTGCGCTGGCAGATCGCGCAGTGGATCGCGGGCGGCGCAACGGGGATCGGGTATTTCACCTACTGGACTCCTGCCCCGAACGCCGAATACAACTGGCAACCGGCGATGATCGAATGGGGCACGGGCGCGCAGGCCCCCATGTACGGCATCGTCACCGGCGTCAACCGGAGGCTTGCGCCGATGGGCAATAAGCTCGCCGGCATGCAGTGGATGGCCGCCCAGCAGTCGGGCTCCACACAGCCGGGCGGCATCCTGTTCACGCCCGATGCCGTCCTCACCGCCGTCTCGGGCCGCGCGACCATGGGACGCTATGTGGATTCCACCGGAACACCTTGCGTGTTCGTTGCGAACTCGGACTCCGCTTCGGCGCAGACGATCACACTCACCCTCGGAACCAATCGGCTCGCGACACAGTTGCGGGACGACGCGAGTGGCTGGGATTTCCTTGGGATGACTGCAGACCGCCGCGTCTCGCTGGCGCTTGCGGCGGGTGACTTCGTGCTCCTGCGCCTGCCGACCACCGCCACCGCCGACTTGGCTCCTCCCCTGGCGACCACACCGCGCCTCGCGCTCGGCATCACCCCCAATCCGGGGCGGGGCCAGCTGCGACTCGCCGCCACTGGCAACCGAGGTGAGACGCGGCTTGAGATCCTCGACCTCGCTGGGCGCGTGCTGCTCGCACGCACGACTCCGTCCGGCACACGAGCTGTGCTGCACTGGGACGGCAGCACATGGGCTGGAGACATGGCCCCCCCGGGTATCTACCTCGCGCGTGCCCTCGACACGAACGCCAGTGTCTCTGCCCGGATCGTCTGGCTGGGCGCCCGTTAGAAGAGGCAACACCACACAAGGAGGGCAGGTGACATGAAGAAGCGCTCGTCGCAGCCGGTCGCATCTCCCGGGTCACTGATCGATGCACGGATCGAGGAACTGGGCGACTGGAGGGGCGAGTTGCTCGCGCGGCTGCGTGCGCTGATCCACGAAGCGGACCCGGAGGTCGTGGAGGAGTGGAAGTGGGCGGTCCCCGTCTGGTCGCACGACGGGCTGATCTGCACGGGCGAGACTTACAAGAAGGCCGTGAAGCTGACCTTCGCCAAGGGCGCTTCGTTGAAGGACCCCACCGGACTGTTCAACTCCAGTCTCGAGGGAAATGTCCGACGCGCGATCGACTTCCCTGAAGGCGCTCGGTTCAACAAGCAGGACTTCAAGTCGCTGATCCGAGCCGCCGTGGCATTGAACAAGTCCGCCAAGCGCAGCTGAACCGCGGTCACGCTCACCGCGCCACGGGGCCCAGCCGGGCAACGCGGATCCGGAGTTGGCCTTGGTCAGACTGCGAACGCCTCCGGCTCCCAGCTCAATCCCAACTCGCTCGGCGGTGCCATGTAGCCCAGCAGCGCGCTCGCCGCGACAACACTCGGGCTGGCCAGGAAGCCCTCGCCACCCACGCCCATGCGGTTCGTCCAGTTCCGATTGAACGTGGTGATCGCCCGCTGACCTGGCTTCAATGAGTCCTCACCCTGCCCGAAGCACGGTCCGCACCAGCTCTGACGGATCACGCCACCCACGCCACGGAATACATTCGCGATGCTCTCGCCGTTGAGCCGCGGGTCCGGCACCTCGATGCGCTGCTTGACGCCACCCGAGCCCGGGAAAATCACGAACTCCTTCGCCGCACGCGTGTAGCCGTTCGCACGGGCCGCCCGGATCACCAGCGCAGCGCTCAACAGGTCATCATAGCCACCATTGGTGCACGAGCCGATCATGGCTTTGTCGAAGGTGAGCTTCTCGACCGCCACGTGGTCCGCTGGAAATGCATTGCCCGGGCTGAATGGCTTGGCGATCATCGGAACCACGGACGAGAGCTCGAGCACTTCATCGATCTCATACTGCGCCTGGGCGCCGGGCGCGATGCGCGGATAGGGCAGATCCTTCATACCCTTGGCGTCGAACCAAGCGTAAGTGATTTCGTCCGGCGCGAAGATCCCGTTGAAGCTCTCGGCCTCGGCCATCATGTTGCAGATGGTGTTCCGGTACGCGATGGGCAGTTGCTTGCCTGCATCCACGAACTCCACGCTCATGCCCTGCGATTGCTTCGCGCCCCAGCGTCGCAACAACTCGAGCACGATGTCCTTGCCGCTCACCCAGGGCTTGAGCTCGCCGGTAAACACCACACGACGAGCCTTGGGCACGGTCATGTACACGTAGCCGGTGCTCCAACCGAAGCCCAGCGTGGTGGAGCCCACGCCGATGCCGATCGCCCCGTAGGCGCCATAGGCGCGGCTGTGGGAATCCGCGCCGGGAATCACCATGCCGGGCTGGACGAGTCCCTGCTCGGGGAAATAAAAATGGAAGATGCCGTCGCCGGGATCGGCGTAGTAAGGCTTCTTCAAGCCCTGCTTGGCCGCGAACGCGCGACCAATGCCGGTCTGCTTGTCATCCGACTCGACGCCCGTGAAGACGAAGTGGTCGTTCGCGATCGCCAACTGACGCGGTGCGATGGTATCGCCGCCCGTGATCTGGTTGAACGTGTGGATCGAGAACGGCGCCGTGCCGTCGCTGGCCGGCAGCAGGTCAGCGTAGACGCGCAGCGTCGCGCCCGGACGGACTTCCGCGTTCTTGTCCACGCGATGCGCCCACAGGATCTGCTCGGTGGTGGTGAGTCCGCGCGCGGTCGCAGCGTCCGCCCAGACGATGCTCGGCGGAGTCTCAACGCTGGAGCGGAACTCACGGCGGCCCATGGCGAAGATCCCGCCAGTGCGGCGGATCTCATCTTCCTTGGCCGTGAGTGGGACCGGAGTGTAGTGCTTACCTCGCGTCACATTCTGCAACTGGCGCGTGTCCGGGTCGAACTCGAACTCGTCGCCGTCCTGCGCATCGGCCACGGCATCCGGGCTCTGCACCACGTGCAACCCGAGGTTGAACGAGTTACGCCGGAAGATGTCGCCCATGTTGTTGCCACAGACCACGACCATCTCAAGGCCAACTTCCTCACCGACGCCCTTGAGGCCAGCCGGGCTCATTTCGCGCGAGGACCCAATGGCGAAGCGGTCGCCCGCGATCACGAAGGTCTGCCCGGCGTGCACGCGCGCACGAAAATCCGGCATGAGATAGCGGAACGAGCCCGCCTTCCACTTCTCATCCAGCGTCTCGAGGCTCTCGCTCACGCAATCGGCGGCTGGCGTGATCTGGTCGGTGTCGATCGCATCGAGCTTCCGACCCGGCACCTTGGAGTCCCAGAAAATGAGCGCTTTGCCGCGAAGCGTGCGCGGGCCGACGGTGCCGGCGGCGGTGTCGGCAGCGGTCGCGCCGCCGAGTGAATCGAGCGTCACGCCCGGTTTGAGGCGGGCGGATTGGAGCGTGTGCATGCGGGATCCCCTCGCGGGAAGGCGGTGAGCAAGGTCGTGGATTCGCCGCGATGCTAGCGGTGGCGCGACGCAGAGGCAACCGCCCGGAGCGCGCTCACTGACCGAGCCTTGAGGCGGGGATCAGGCCGCGCGAGCGGGGCGCGAGGCGCCGTAGACGCGGACTTCGAGTACGCGTCGCTTGTTGACCAACAGCGTCCCGGAAGGCGAGGTCAACGGGAAGAAGTCGTCGTCCGAGTTGAGGAAGTCCGAGGTCCGGTTGAACTCCTGCGGGAGTTCCATGGCCAGCACGCCCTCGATCGTCGCACCGCCGATCAGGCGGACGCAGACGCGCTCCTCACGCGTGAACTGATACGCATGCGGTCGCACGTACTTCGATTCGACCTCGGGCCCCGCGGAGACCCACTCGATCGCCACCCGATTCACCAACAAGGTCGCCTCATCGGTGGTCCGGTGGAACGGCACGATCCGGGTGGGCAGGTTCAGTCGCTCGAGCAGCGTCTCGGGACCCTCGTGCAGTTCGGCGTAGGGCGCGAGTGAGAGAGAGCCCGGCGCTGGGGATTCCCCGAGGAGCGCGAGTTGCACCGTCACCTTGATCTTCTCGATGTAGCCGGACGACATGGCGCGCTCCTCCCCGAGAGAGACTCAGAGGCGGTATCGGCAGGCAGGGCCGGGAGTTGAACACCCCCGGCCCTGCCCGGGGCTACTCCAGCACGATCAAGCGGCCCGTCTCACGGCGGTCCCCGGCCAGGAGTCGGACGAAATACACGCCTGGCTGCACTCGCTGACCGCGGTCATTGCGCCCATCCCACGGCAGTGCGTACGAACCGGCGGCTCGCCAACCGCTCGCCAGCGTGCGCACGGCACGGCCATCCACGCCGAGGATCTCGACCTGCGCGCGAGTGGCCGCAGCCAGCTCGAAGCGCACCATCGAACGCTCCCGCATCGGGTGCGGAATGCTCGGGAGCAGTCGAGTGACCGGACCACGCGTGGGGACTGGCACCCCCACCGAGGATGCCGAAGTGACGTGGATGAAATCCCACGTCGCGCTGAACGTCGCGGCGCCACGCGAGGTGGCGTGGATGCCCACCGCCAGCGGCTGCGAGGTGCGGATCGCCGAGCGCACCGCGGGACCAGCGGCCAGCGGTGAGCCGGCGTTCACGATCGCTCCGGCATCGATCTGGTAGCGCGGATGCACGGTCCCGAGCAACGCATTCACTTCCAGGTACAGATCGATCCCGTTGGCCTGGAGGATTCCGGGCACCGCCGTGAAGATCTCGCTCGCCACATCCGCGGTTTCCGAGGTGACCACGATGCCCGCCACTCCCCCGCGCACCGCGAGCGCGACACTCACGAAGTCGCGCTGCGTGCCGGTGCCCACATAGAGGCCCTGCGTCATGGAGTCCGTCGGTACACCACCGAAGAACGGGAGCGACAGACGCGTCTGCGCGGTGAACGGCGCACTCGTCGAATCGCCCGCGAGACCGAACTGGAAGCAGTTCAGCTGGGAGTTGCTCGTGCCGAGCGCATCGCCGAAGGAGACTGCGTCCACGGTCAGTTTGCCCGCCGCGCCCCCCGGCGTGAGGTTGGCCGAGGCGAACTGGTCGAGGTAGTCGGTCGTGCCGTTGCTCATCAGACCCGTGAAGCCCAGGCCGAAGAAGCCCGTGCCCGGGTTGCCGCCGTCCCACGTGTAGACGACCGGAACCGACGTGGTCGCGCCATTCGCAGCGTCACGCGCGAACGCGTCCTCGGGATCGAGCAGCCCATCGTTGTCATCATCGGGGTCGTTCCGGTCGGATAACAGGTCGCCATCGAAGTCACTTGGGCGATCAGCCGCCGAGCAGGCATTCGTGCTGTTATCGATCTCGTCGGCGTTGCTGAAGCCATCTCCGTCCTCATCGAGCAACGGACTGTCGGCACCGGTGCAGATGATGCCGCCGCCGTCGTAATCGGTGGGTTCGAACACGAGGATCTGTCCGGTGATGTAGTCCGCCACCCAGATGGTGCCGTGGAACACCTCGGCATCGCCCTGGGCCGTGACGTCGAGGGGCACGCTGCCGACACTGTTGAAAAGCGGCTGGACGAGCGTGGCGGTGTCCCCCGCCGCGTTCAACTGGATGCGCTCCACTGTGTTCGTGAAGCTGGTTGCGAGAATCGCTCCCTTCATGGCATTCCCGAAGTTCGAGGCGCGGTATTCGACGATCCCGTTCGTGGAGGCATTCCACTGGGCCAGCGAACCATCCGTGCCCGGCGCGCGGTACTCGCACTCGACCGGATTCCCGAACGGCACCGCCGCCTGTGGATTCGAAGCATTGAACGTGTTCGACACGCTGGCGCGCGTGGGATTGGGATGACCCGCGTAGTAACCCGCAGCGGGAATCATGTGCAGGTTGTCCGCGAGGCTCTGGCTGTCGTTATCGTTGTCCGCGTTCGTGCAGCTGCCACCCGGCCCTGCGCCGATCGGCGGTCCACCCCAGCCTGCGTTCGGGCCGTTGTCGATCGTGTAGAGATGGCCGTTGGTGTGAATCAGCACATCGTATGGGTTTCGATAGCCGGGCGAGTGCACCTGCACCGGACCGCCCGGTACGATGATCGCCTGATTCTTGCCATCGTTACCACCGAACGGGTCGTTCGCGTCGATCACTCCGGCGCGATCCTCGTCATTGAGCGTCGGCAGGTCGTATGTGGTGTTCGCGATCGCATCGAGGTCGACTGAGAGAATCGCCGCAGCCAGCGCATACTCGGGCAGGAACGAGAAGTTGAGCGAGGGGGCGCCCATGTTGGCGTTGCCCGCCTGCCCGATGTAGAGCGTGTTCGTCAAAGTGTCGAGCGCCATGCCGTTCGTGCAGTGATCGTTCTCCGATCGCGGCAGCCCGCGCACCAGGTCCGTGCGGGTCCAGACGTTCCCGACTCGATTGAGCCGCGACAGAATGCCAGAGTTGGTATCGAGATTGATGTCGCCGGCGACATTCATGCGCGGGTCCGAAGACGTCACATAGATCACGGGTGAGGTCGGCGGTCCGGTCACGAGTAGTCCGGTGACCAATCGATCGGTGATCGAGGGATTGAGCGAGCCATCGTCGTTGCGGTTCGGCAGGTCGCGGATCACGCTGATGACCTCGGTCTGCGTCGCGGTATAGCTGTTCGTCCCATTGCGCGTCACGGTGATCGCGAAGAGATTGCCGTCCCGCTGCGCCACGTACAGACGACCATCCGGGCCGAACTGCAGCGAGGTGGGATTCGTTCGCTGGCCCAACACCAGCTCGCTCTTGCCGAAGCCGATCGGGAAACTGCTCACCGCCTCGCCCGACAAGGGAATGTTGAGCGTGCCCGAGCCGCCGTTATAGGTGACCACGAGGCTGGCCGAGGCGGCACCGAGCGTGCTCGGTGCGAACCGTACCTGGAAGGTGCGCGATTCACCCGGCTCGAGCGACTGCGGTGAGAGGTTCGCGAGGAAGCCGGTCGGCACGGTGATCGACCCGATTGTGATACTTGGGTCCCCCGGGTTGCCGAGGTTGCTCACAGTGACGTTCTGCGGCGGCGACACCGAGTTCACCAGTCGCGGGCCGAAGCTGACGCTCGAGGGTAATGCGCCGAGTGCGCCGGCCGAGCTGACCGCGATGATCTCGATGCCACGCAGCGCCGGATCATCCACGATGTGCTGCAGCTCGATCGACAGGCTTCCGTCATTGACGACCGTGGTGAAGCTCTCCATGGCGGGTTTGTATCCGCCGTAGAGCGCGAAGATATCGTGGTTCGGTAGCCGGTTCACGCCCTCGCACACCACGTTGATGCGGCGCGCACCGACGAACTGTGTCCCCGCGTAGCCCTCCATCATCATGAGGTTCACGCGATAGGTGCCATTGGAGACAGGGAACGCCCACTGCATCTCGGGCGCGGTGCCGGGATCCCAGCGCTCATCCAGGAAGATCCCACTCGGGACGTAAGCCGGCACCGAGGCATGGGGTGCGCCTGGAGGCGCACTGCTTCCGAAGATCTGGTCGGTCGTCGCGGCGGCATTTCCGTAAGGCGAGGCATTCCCGCCGGTCAGATCCTGACTCCACAACGGTCCCGCATCGATCGGGGCGATCGCCGGTCCGCCCACGTTGACTCGATAGAGCACCGTGTCGGCATGCAGGATGCCCGACCCGAGAGAGACCAGCAGGGCGAACAGCAGCGCAGCAAAGCCCAACGAGTGGGTCGGAAGACGCAGCATTGGATTCCAGGCAAGCGTGGGGCGCATGCGTAGGGGGAGCCTTTCGAGGTGTCGGAACTCAGGATGAACGGCCTGAACCGCTTGCAGCGACGGTGTCCGGGGCCGGCTACGCCCTCCAATCCGGATCAGGAACCCAGAACGGATGGACGTGTGACCGAAGGATACCCGTTGTCTCTTCCGCAAGACCAGTGCCGTACCAGTTCCGATCCCCTGCAGTGCCACCCGCGCCCCGCCGATAACCGTCGTGGACTCCGTGCCTTGCGAGGTCACAAGGCCGCCCCGCGCAAGCGCGCGAAGTGGCGTCTCCGGGAGACATTCCATGGCACGCATCGACGCGATTCTCAAACTCGTCAAGGACCAGGGCGCCAGCGATCTGCATATGACCACCGGCTCGCCGCCGATGGTGCGGATCAATGGGGAGATCACGCCCATCCCCTACGAGCCGCTCACGCGCGAGATGAGCGAGATGCTGTTGTACGAGATCATGGACGGCCCGACGCGCGAGCGCTTCGACACGAACAAGGACGTGGACTTCTCCTACGAAGTGCCGGGTGTCGTGCGCGTCCGCTGCAATCTCTATGAGCAGAGCAAAGGGCCCGCCGGTGCGTTCCGCATCCTGCCGAGCCAGATCCTCTCCTTGGAGCAACTCGGACTACCGCCCTCACTCGAGAAGCTCACGGACCTGCCTCGCGGCCTCGTGGTCGTGACCGGCCCGCCCGGTACGGGTAAGTCGAGCACGCTCGCGGCGCTTATCGATCACATCAATCGCACGCAGAAGAAGCACATCCTCACAATCGAGGATCCCATCGAGTACCGACACGTGAACAAGCAGTGCCTCATCACCCAGCGCGAGGTCGGCCGAAATACGCCGAGCTTCGCCAAGGCTCTGCATGGGGCACTGCGTGAGGATCCGGACGTGATCATGGTGGGCGAGATGCGCGACACCGAGACGATGGCGTTGGCCATGACCGCCGCCGCCACAGGTCAGCTGGTGTTCGCCACACTGCACACCATGAGCGCGACGCAGACGGTCGATCGCATTCTCGATTCGTTCGATGGCGAACGTCAGGCGCAGGCGCGACTGATGCTGTCCGAGTCGCTCAAAGGGGTGCTCGCGCAGCGTCTCCTACGCAAGAGTGATGGCCGTGGACGCCAGCTCGCGCTCGAGGTGCTCATCGGCACGCCGGCGGTTTCGGCGCTCGTGCGCGAGAAGAAGACTTTCCAGTTGCAGTCGGTGATCCAGACCGGGAAGAAGGACGGCATGCAGAGCATGGATGAAGCGGTGCTACAGCTCGTGCGCGAAGGGACCGTGGCGCCGGCAGACGCCATCGCGCACCTCTCGAGCAAGGATCTGCTGCCCACGCTCGAACGCATCACTCCGGCGCACCCGCCCCGCTCCCAGGCCGCTTGATGGAACCGCGCGCCGTCCTTGCCGGCGAGCTCGGCCTGATCGGGCTGTTCGACCTCGGCCAGTTGCTGCAGCTGAACGGCGCGACTGGCGTCCTGAGTGTCGCGCACGATGGACGCAAAGGGTACCTCTACTTCGATGCCGGCCAGATCGTGAACGCCGTGGATGACGAGTATCACGAGGGCGAAGGCGCCGCGTATCGGCTGTTCACGTGGAAGCTGGGCACCTTCGAGTTCCGCCACGAGCCGCCCAGTGGCGCGCGGGCGATCAGCGATAGCACCGAAGGCATCATGCTCGAGGCGGCGCGCCGCATGGATGAAGCGGGCCTGATCGAAGGCGGCATCAGCGCGACCGAACGATTGCAGACGCACAGCGGAAAGTTCGAGGCGCTCCGGGAAGTCTTTCAGAATGTGGCGCTGGCCGCGCGCGGGGCCACCGGCAGCACGGACAGCGGAGAGGACAGTCCGCCGCTTCAGCGCGTGCGCGAAGACGGTGACGCCTTGGTGTACCGCCCGGGGCATGCCCCACGGCTTCGTCAGCAGGGCCAGTGGCAGACACTCGACATCGCGCCGCTCGACTCGGCTGCCTACGAACAGTTCAAGGCGCGCCTGCTCGAAGGGGTCTGGCCACCGCTGGGACCGGGAGACCGCGGACCCCAGACTCGCACCACCACACTCGAAGGCGGTCGGCGGGCCACGGTCACTGTGCTGCCCGCTCCGAACGAGACTCTTTGGGTGCGCCCTGCCGAACTGAAACCAGTTGCCAGTGAGCGGCTCGAAGGCCCCCTGGACGCATTGTTCGGTCTGCTCGGACTCCCGCACGGCCTGGTGCTCGTGAGCGGTCCCGACGCGGCGAGCGCCGACCGCTTGCTGCACTCGGTCGTCGCGATGCTCGTCCAACACCGACCTGCGACGCTGTTGCTCGTGGGCGACACCGATCACTGGAAGCACCGCGAGGAACATGGCCTGCTCCTGCGCGCATCCTCAACCGAGGCCAAGGGACTTCTGGAATCGCTCGCCCCTGAAGTGGTCGCGTTTGATACCGCGAGCGGCGCGCAATCGTTCAGCGCGTTGCACGCCGCGCCGCTCGTGCTCGCTGCGGTGGTCGCCCATGACGCCGGCACCACGCTGGCCCGCTGGCTCGCGCGTCATGATCGACGCGTCGAGGAGGCTGGCACGGTGTTGGCGGGCATGCCGCTGGGCGTGGTGCACACCCCACGTGCGCGAGCGAGCGACACACTTCCCTTCCTCGCCGTGCGAGTGGGCGCAGACGGTGACGTGGCGGACGACCCAGCGTCCGCGGTCGACCTCGAATCGCCCGCACCAACAGCCGCGTCGGACCGCTCGTTGACCACGCCCGCTCGGGCTCCGAAGCGGCGTGCAGCCGAGAGTGCTTCAAGCGTGCCGAACCCATCCGTCCCCAAGCCAGCGCCTATTGCTTCGAGCGATCCGATGCGTGCACTCGCCGAGGAACTCGGCCGCCAACTCCGTAAGAGCGCCTGACCCACCCCACCCTGAGGACCGCCCCTTGAACTCCGTCTGGATCATTGCATTCATCGTATTCGACCTGATCGTGACCGCCGCCGTATTGTTCTATGTCATCCAGCGCCGTGGCGGTTTCAAGATCGCCGGCATCGATTTCCAGAAGCTCCGCGAGTACACGGAGTTCTGCGAGCGCACGATCGAGCAGGATTTCCGTGCCACCTGGAGTGGCGATTCCTCGACCCTGCCCGCTGCAATCGAGACGCTCTTGCTCAAGCTCGAAGCCGAGGCCGGGGCTCAACAGCTCCCGGTTGAACGCCCATGGCTCAAGACTTCGGTCGCACGCTGGCTGCAGAGCAAGCAGATCGTGAGTGGCGCCGAAGTGCGCGAGGCGATGAAGCGGGTGGCGTGACCGTGGGCTAGTGGTCTGCCCGAGTATTCAGAAACAGGTCGAGTCGTGCCATGGAAGCGCTCGGCCGACAGTGCGATTGGTTGTCTGGCCTGTGTCAGGTCAACTGGTTCCGGAACCAGTGTTTGTTGCACGGTGCTGACATCCGTGGGCGAAGCCGAGGCTTCAGCGCCTTGCAGTGAGTCCGAGGTCAGGCGCATGAACACGGGCTGCCCCTTGATCTCTCGCAGCGTCGTTCGAGAGCTTCTTGTACTCACGAATGGCCATGGCATGTCATCCGCACGGGGCGGGTCGACGGGGGCAGGTGGACTCGCTGCACGCGCAGTATCTCACGAGCCATTTCGGCGCCCGCATTCGCCCGCAGAGCGGCGAACGCTCCCGATCGAGCGCGGATGTGAGATCGCGCCGCCGACCTTCGATCCTGAGAGGCCACCCATCTTGCGATGAAGTTCAGCGCGCAAGCTCCGATGTCCCGGTGCTCGCGCGCTGCAGTTGTGAATACTCGGACAGACTCCCAGCCCGAACTATTCATCAATCGTTCGGACTAGTGTTTCGCCCTCTGCGCCATCTCCACACCCTTCATGAGCGTGAGCACATGCTCTCGCATCGAGCTGTCGGCAACCGCACCGCGCAATACCAAGTCCATCGCGGCCTGATTGGTGGCGATCCGGAAGAGCACATACTGCGATGCGTTCGCGTCCTGCAGCACGGTGTCCACTAAGCGCGTGCGCAACGAATCGTTCGCGAGCAGCTTCTGTTGCATCACCACCGCGAGGTCGGCGTTGGCGGCGATTGCATTCATGGCCTGCTCGCGCATCTGCTGATTCGTGGCGATCTGCTTGCCAAGGTCGGCATTCCCGGCACAACCGGCGAACGTGAGTGCCACGGCGATCAGCGAGAGCTTCGGGAGCATCGATTTCCGCATGGGATCCCTCCTTGGCGTCGATTTCATGAGTAAGCGGGCGGCCGTTGCCGGTGCCACGTGGTGCGTGCCTGATAGGCATCCCCCAGGGCGACGAGTCGCGCCTCGGAGAATGCGGGGCCGAGGATGGTCAGCGACGTGGGCAGGCCGTTGTCCCCGAACCCCGACGGCAGTGCCAGCGCAGGCAACCCAGTGAGATTCCCCGCTGCGATCACGGGCGGCCCGCCGCTCACGCCGGGGTAGACGTCTTCGAAGTTCTTGTCTGCGGGATACGAGACCGTCGCGCGGGTCGGCGACACGACCACATCGAACTGCTCGAACAGCTTTGCCATGGCCGCGCGCATGGGCCGGCGAGCGCGCATGGCCTGAAGGTAGTCGACCGCAGGGAGCAGCAGCGACGAATAGCCGCCCGTGCGATCCGCAGGACACCGCAGCTTGGTGACCTCTCCCGACTCCAGCAGGTCGAGGAAGGCCGTGGCGCCTTCGGCGCTCACGATCGCACTCACCGCCGGGCCCCACGGGTGTTCTGGCCACTCGACATCGCGGGTCACGGTGATCGCGTCTCCCAACTGCGTGAGAGCAGCCTCGAAGTTCGCACGCACGGCGGGCTGGACCTTTTCGACACAGCCCTTGGGGACTGCGACACGCAGCTTGCCTGTGATGCGGCCGCGCTCGCGATAGCGGAACCCTCGCGCGACACTCGACTCATCCAGCGGATCCGCGCCAGCGATCGCGGCCAGCACGAGCGCGCAGTCATCCGCGGTGCGGCCCATGGGACCGAGCTTGTCGAGTGTCCACGACAACGCCATGGCGCCATGACGCGAGACGAGCCCATATGTCGGCCGTAATCCGGTCACGCCACAGAATGCCGACGGAGTGAGAATGGAACCGGAGGTCTCCGAGCCGATCGCGAACGGCACCAGCCCCGCAGCCACCGCCGCCCCTGGGCCGCTCGAAGATCCACCACTCCAGAACGCGGTGTTCCATGGGGTCAGTCCTGGGCCGGTGAATGAAGCGTCGGCATGGTTGTAGCCCATGCCACCCGCCAGTTCGACCATCGCGAGTTTCGCGCACAGCACGGCGCCCGCTTGGCGCAGCTTGTTCACCACGGTCGCGTCATGGTCGAAAACTTGATTCCGGTAGGGCTCTGCGCCCCATGTGGTCGGCACACCCTGCGTCGCAAGCAGGTCTTTCACGCCGTAGGGAATGCCATGCAGCACGCCGCGATACCGACCCGCACGGATCTCGGCGTCGGCCTCGCGCGCCTCGGCAAGCGCGCTCGCGCGCATCACAGTGACGACCGCATTGAGTTGGCCCCCCAGTGTCTCGAGTCGCGTGAGGCACAGTTCGGTCAGGCCAACCGATGAGAGCTTGCGCGACTGGATCCGTGCGGCGAGCTCACGCACCGGCAGGTAAGTCAGGATCTCATCCGGCATGGCGCCCTCAGGCCTTGAACGTGATATCGGGTTCGTCGCTGTTCTTCAGCTTCAACGTGCGCAGCCGCTTGCCAAGCCCCAAGTCGCCCTCGAAATCCCGAGTGATGCTCTCCCACTGCGCCTCATTGAACCGGTCGGGATATCGGCGCTTCAGGACTGCTGTGAGCGCACGCGCGTCTTCCGACAGTGGGGCCGGCACGGCCGGCGCAGCCGGAGCAGTCGGCGCGACCGTCGGCGCCGCGGCCTGTGCCTTCGCATCACTGGCCAGGGGGAGCACCGAGGCGAGCCCGGCGGCCCCCAGCAATTGCAGGAACTCGCGGCGGTCGAGCGCGCGCGGTTCGGTCGGATCGGACATGCGCATCTCCTCCTCAGGGGGAAATGGAAAAGAGCGGAACCGCACGCAGCCTAGGGACTCCCTCGGGACGGAGCAACCGCGAACCGACATCCATCGGAGGGAGCTGCTGCTAGGCTGCGAACGAATCCGATGCGAAGGGCGCTACCCTACCCGTCGTTCCCGCCATCGTCGATCCATGTGAGAGGTGCATCGCGCACCGGAGAAAGGACACATGTCGCCAGATCCCGAACTCGTCGCGCGCGTGCGCGCAAGCTATGCGAAGCAGACAGTCATGGCCACGCTCGATGCGTCGCTGACTCGCGTGGAGCCGGGTGAAGTGGAGATCACCCTGCCCTATCGCGCCGACCTTGCGCAGCAGAACGGCTTCCTGCACGCGGGCATCGTCAGCACCGTGCTCGACTCGGCTTGTGGATACGCGGCCTTCACGCTCATGCCTGCCGATGCCGGCGTCGTGAGTGTGGAGTTCAAGGTGAACCTGCTATCGCCTGCAGCCGGAACGCGGCTCATCGCCCGCGCGCGCGTCATTCGAGCCGGACGCACGCTGAGCGTGTGTCAGGCAGACGCCTTCATGCTGCAGGATGGGGCGGAGAAACATGTCGCCACGATGACCGGTACCATGATGTGTCTACAGGGCGGCGAACTGAAAGGGAAGGGATAGCGACTCAGCCTTTCGTCACGCGCTCGAGGGCACCGCGCAGCGCCCGCTTCACTTCGCGCGGCACCGGTGCCGTTCCGTACGCGCGGCATGCTCCCAGCACCTTGCGCAACGACTGGCAGATCCCTCCGCATGCGGGGCAGCGCTGCACATGTTGCTCCATGCGCTCGCAGGTCGAAGCGTCGATCTCGCCTTCCAGATATTGACTCAGCAGGCGTGCGATATCCGGGCAGGTCGCATTCGCCGCTGGCAGTTCGCCGCCCACCACGTAGGGGGCCAGTTGAAGGCGCAGTGCAACGCGTGCGCGATGCAGACGTGACTTGACTGCCCGCTCGCCGATCCCGAGCACCGCTGCGGCTTCGGCCGCGCTCAGCCCCTCGACATCACGCATGACCACGACCTGCTTCTGCACGTCCGGAAGCGAAGCGATCGCGGACTCGAGCGCCGCGGCCAGTTCGGCGCGCTCGAGTTGCTGGGGTGGGGTGGCGGCCGGATCCGCGCGCCGTTCGAGCGCTGCCGCGGCGGCGGAGTCGTTGGACTCGAAACGCTGGCGGCGCTTGCGGCGACGCGAGCAGGCGCGACGAGCGACCGTATAAGTCCAGGTACTCAGTGACGCATCGCCGCGGAAGCGAGCCAGCGTGCGCAGGAGCGTGACGAGCACATCCTGCACCAGGTCCTCGGCATCGTGCGGGTCGCGACAGAATCCACGACTGAAGCGCCACGCAGGCCCGGCGGCCGCCTCGAGAAGTCGCCTCAGCGCTTCCGGATCGCCGTGCTGTGCGGCGGTCAACAGGCGCTTCTCGGCGGCCCGTGCCGCCAGCCGCGGCCCGGCAGGCAACTCTTTGATGGATAAGGCATTGTGTTCGCGGGCGCCAGACTTGACCGGGACCGCGAATCCTTTTGCCACAGTGGGGCTCCCACTTGTTGAGACCATGGACACTGGCCACCCTTCCTGTTGGTTCGAGGCCCGCATGCTAACAGACCGCCGCATTCCTTCACTTCTCGCCCTCCTCGTGCCGTTCTTCGTGGCGAGCTGTGGCCCCGGCCGTCCTCCCTCTTCCGTGGAATCATCATCCCCCCCGGTGGAGGTGCACATTGCGGCGGCCGGGACCACACCCACCGCCATGCTCACGCTGCCCGCCCGCGTGAGGGCCGCCGAAGAGGTCACGCTGGCTTCGCGCGCTGCGGGCCGAGTCACGCGTTTCGTGGCGCTCGAGGGTGAGACGGTGCGTGCCGGGCAGACTCTGGTGCGCTTCGACGCGCCCGAGGCGGAACGTGCCCAACGTGCCGCACGTGCGGAGCGCGATGCCGCGCAACTGGCATTCGAGGTCTCCGTGCGGCAGCACGCACGCATCGAGTCCTTGTTCGTCTCTCGCGTCATCGCCGCGGCGGATCGCGAGGCAGCGGACGCCCAGCATCGCTCAGTCGAGGCTCGTCTCGCTGCCTCGGAAGCGCAGTTCTCGGCAGCGACGGCTGCGCGTGAGGTCCGCGCTCCGTTCGACGGCGTGGTCGTGCGTCGGCATGTCGATTCCGGCGCCGACGTCGCGGCGGGCACCGCGCTGCTCGACCTGCGCTCGCGCGGAGCCGTCGAGCTGATTGCTGCCGTGCCCGAGGCAGCGCTCGCGGGACTCGCGAAGGCGACGATCCAGTATCAGGTGGGCGAAGGCGCTTGGCTCGCCGCGAGGTTGGTGCGCTTGGACGGCATGATCGATCCGACCACCCGCACGCGCACCGCCCATCTGGTGCCCGTCGAGCACAGTGCACTGGAACCCGGCGCGTTCGCTCGCGTGCGTTTGATTGGAAGTGACGCCGCTGTTGCCGGAGCGTCGACATGGAGCGTGCCCGCCAGCAGCGTGATCCGTCGCGGAGCGCTCACCGGCGTGTTCTTGGCAGAGGACAACCATGCGGTGCTGCGTTGGCTGCGACTGGGCCGCCGCGAGGGTGATCGGATCGAAGTACTCGCAGGGCTCCAAGCGGGCGACTCGGTCATCCAACAGGCTGCCGGCCTGGTCGATGGCGCGACCCTGACTCTCGCGCGATGACCGCACATCCGATGGGGCCCACGGGCCGGTTGGCGGGCCTTTTCCTGCACTCGCGCCTGACGCCGCTATTCATCGTCTCCTCGATCCTTCTGGGCTTCCTCGGCCTCGGCACCCTTGCGCGCGAGGAGGAACCGCAGATCCAGGTGCCCATGGTGGATGTGAAGCTCGCGTGGCCCGGGCAACCGGTCGAACAGGTCGAGCGCCAGCTCACCTCTCCGGCCGAACAGGGGCTGTGGGAGATCCCCGGTCTCGAATACCTCTACTCGACCAGCACCGCGGACGGAGCGCTCTTGATCCTGCGCTTCAAAGTCGGGATGAGTCCCGATCAGGCCTTGGGCCGCGTCCGCTCTCGGCTCGATGAGGTGAGTGCGAAGCTTCCACCCGGCGCACGGATCGCCGAAGTGAGTCCAAGGTCGATTGATGATGTCCCCGTGCTTGCCCTCACACTCACCGCACCGAAGCGCATGGACTGGGATCAGAACGACCTGCGCCGGGTGGGCGAGGAACTCGCGCTCGAGCTGCGCAGGACGGAAGGCGTTTCGCATGTACGCGTGCTGGGTGGCGAGCCACGCACTGTGCGCATCGAACCCGATCCCGGGCGGATGGCACAGGCACAGGTGACCGTCGATGCCTTGCTTCAAACGCTCTCGAGCGCCGGCCTGAGCCTACCGGCGGGGACCGCTCTACAAGAGGGCAGCGTCCGTGAGTTGCGCGCCGAATCGCCGTTCACGGATGCTGACGGCCTGCGCGCGCTCGCCATCCGCAGCGCGAACGGCGGAACGGTTCGGCTCGCCGAGCTCGCACGGGTCACCGACGGACCCGGTGAAGCCACGCAGTCAGTCTGGCTCATCGGGCACGATGGCAATCGCGCCCCTGCCGTGACCGTCGAGGTGGCGAAGCGCCCGGGAATCAATGCCACCGCACTGGTGCACTCACTGCACCAGCGCACCGAGGCCCTGCGCAAGACCTTGCTCTCGCGCGACGTCGAGGTTCACGTCAGCCGCGACTTCGGCGAAACGGCCAAGCACAAGAGCGACGATCTCATGTTCCACTTGCTGCTCGCCACCCTCTCGGTCGTGGCGCTGATCGCACTGGCGCTCGGCCGTCGCGAGGCGCTTGTCGTCGCGGTGGCGATTCCGGTCACCCTCGCGTTGACGCTGTTCATCTACCAGTTCCTCGGCTACACACTCAATCGAGTGACCCTGTTCGCGCTCATCTTCTCGATCGGCATCCTCGTGGACGATGCCATCGTCGTGGTCGAGAACATCGCGCGTCACTTCGCCATGAAGGACGCAAGGGACACCGACACTCGAGTCGTCGAAGCGGTGGACGAGGTCGGAAATCCCACGGTACTCGCGACCATCACGGTCATCGCGGCGATTCTGCCATTGGCATTCGTGGGCGGGCTCATGGGGCCCTACATGAAGCCCATTCCCATCGGTGCCTCCCTCGCGATGTTGTTCTCGATGGTCGTGGCTTTCGTGGTCTCGCCGTGGGCTTCACGCCGTTTGCTGTCCGCCACACCGCATGCCGTGCAAGCGCAGGCCGGGCGCGAGGGCCGCATGGACCGCTTCTACCGGCGCAGCATGGGCCGACTGCTCGATGAGCCGCGCGCACGCAATGTCTTCTTCGTGGGCATGGTGACCCTGCTTCTGGCCTCGGTCTCGCTCGTGGTCCTGCGCGTGGTCACGGTCAAAATGCTGCCGTTCGACAACAAGAACGAGTTCGAGATCGTGCTCGACCTCCCACCCGGCACGCCGCTCGAGCTCACGCTCGCCGCCGCCACGGCCATGGCCCGCGAGGCGAGGCGCCAACCAGAAGTCGAGAGCGCGGTCCTGTACGCCGGCATCGGCGCTCCGGTCACGTTCAACGGCCTGGTCCGGCACTACGACTTCCGCACGGAGCCGCGCTTCGCCCAGATCCAAGTGCAGCTGACCGAGGGCGGCAAGCGCAAACGCCAGAGCCACGCGATCGCCAAGTCGGTGCGTGAGACCTTGACCCCGATCGCAGCGCGTTACGGTGCTCGGGTGAAAGTCGTCGAGGTCCCACCCGGGCCCCCCGTGCTCTCCACACTGGTCGCCGAGATCTACGGACCCGACCTGCAAGGGCAGCGCGAGTTCGCTCGCCAGGTCTGGGGCACGTTCGACCGCACGCCCGGGGTGGTCGACACGGATCTGCTGCTCACCGAACACTCGCCGCGAACGCGCTTCACGGTCGATCGCGACCGCGCCGCCCTGGCCGGAGTGCCAGCGCTCGAGGCCGCGACCGCCGCCGCGACGCTCTTCGGCGGACGAGCGACCGGCGTGATGCAGGCGCCAGAAGAACCCCTCCCAGTCCCGGTTCAGGTGCGGCTGAGCGAAGCGGACCGCGCCGACCGATCCGCCCTTGAAGCCCTGCGCATCGGTCCCGGCCGTGGCGTGCCTCTGGGTGAGTTGGTGCAGACCGTGCGCGACAGTGCACCGAGCGAGATTCATCACAAGAACCTCCGGCGCGTCGTGTACGTGCTCGGAGATGTGGCTGGCAAGGCCGAGAGTCCGGTGTATGCCATCTCGGATCTGCGCCCTGCCATCCAGAAGCTCAAGACGCCGGATGGCGTGCCAGTGCACCAACTGAGTACCTCATTCGCCGACAACGAGGAACACTACTCGCTGCGTTGGGATGGCGAGTGGTTCATCACCTATGAGGTCTTCCGCGACATGGGCGCAGCATTCGCGGTGGTGCTGGTGCTCATCTACATCCTGACCGTGGGCTGGTTCAAGTCCTTCACCACGCCACTGGTGATCATGATACCCATCCCGCTGTCGCTGGTCGGCATCCTGCCGGCGCATGCGCTGATGGGCGCATTCTTCACCGCTACTTCGATGATCGGCTTCATCGCCGGTGCAGGCATCACCGTGCGCAACTCGATCATCCTCGTGGACTTCATCGAACTTCGCCGGCGTGAAGGCTGGGCGCTGCGCGAGGCGGTGATCGACGCAGGCGCCGTGCGGTTCCGACCCATGGTGCTCACCGCCGCTGCCGTGGCCGTGGGCGCTGGCGTGATCTTGTTCGATCCCATCTTCCAGGGGCTCGCAGTCGCGCTGATCGGCGGCGAGGTGGCCGCCACGGTGCTTTCGCGGGTGGCGGTCCCGGTCCTTTACTATCTGGTGCGGCGTGGGGATGCGCCCACTGGTGATACCACTCCCATCCTCGACGCCACGGAGGTCATCCCCGCCGGGGAATGACCATTGGAGATGACGATGCGAATCGAAGAAGCACTGCGCATGATCGCCGGGGTGTTCATCATGGTGTCGGTGGCACTCGGCGTCTGGGTGAACCCTTGGTTCTTCGCGTTCACCGCATTCGTTGGACTCAACCTGTTCCAGAGCGCGTTCACGAAGACCTGCCCGATGATGGCGATCCTTCGGCGAACTGGCCTCAAGCCGTGAGGACGCTCCTGCTCGCACTGCTGCTGGCCGGTTCGGCGGAGATCCCCAAAGGGGCAGTCACCGTAACCACGAGCGCGTCGACTGCGCCTGCCTCGCTGGACTCCACCGCGGTCGCGACACTTCTCGCGCAGGTCCGCAACGGCGCCTGCCCTCTGCCGGGTGTCGCGACGGGCGGGCAGCCCGACAGCAGCACGCTCGTGGCACTCGCACGGGGCGGTCTGCGCACCGTGCTGGACTTGCGCGGGACGGATGAAGCGCGCGGATTCGCAGAAGCGAGTGTGGCCGAGTCGCTGGGGCTGCGCTACGTGACGCTGCCCGTCACACCCGCGACGCTCACCGATTCCACGTTCGACGCCTTCCGTGCGCTCATGCGCGATGGCGCCGCCGAATCGATGTTCGTGCACTGCGCCTCGGGCAATCGGGTGGGAGTGATGCTGCTGCCGTGGCTGGTGCTGGACCAGCACTGGACGGTGGAACGCGCCACCCCGTTGATCGAGGTCGTCGGGCTACGCAGCGAGGAAATGCGGGCCCGAGCGCTCGAGTACATCCGGACCCACAGCCCCATACCGCCCTCAAAGCCGACTCAACCTTCGCGCAAACGGTAGCCCACGGTCGGCTCGGTCACGATCCAACGGGGCCGGGCCGGATCGTGCTCCGAAGCTCAAGGTCATCCGCCCCTGATGCCCCAGTGCGCTATCGGGTCGAGTGCGTGAGCCGCACCCACGCCGCGCAGCGTGGCGGACACCGCGCCGATCGGGTGACCCTCGGCCAGCCGCACCCGCAGCTCGTCCACACCGAGTGCGAATCCGAAGCTCGTGGCCGTCACCCTGGGAGATTCTCCGAGCCAAGCGGCCCAGTGTTCGCGGGCGGCTGCGACGGATCGCACCTGCACCGTCACCTCGCCCACTCCGGTCGCCCCGTTGGCGTGGTGGGACACGGCAGGATCCTGCGGCACGCGCCACTCCCTCGGCGTCGAGTCGTCAATCACGAACGGGAGCTCGAAGGTATCGGGCAGGAGTAACTCCCATGCGAGACGCTGCCCGTCGGGGCGCTCGCGGCCCATCGCGAGCGGCCCTTCGCTCGCAAGGCCGCGCCGCTGCGCCGAGATGGCGAAGTCCGCAAGGCTGTTGTGTCGCAGCACCACGTCACACACGCCGGTGCGAGTGAGGTGGGGCAGGAACCGCCGACCGATCGCGTCGATTCGCGGCTGCCACACCTGCCACTCGGGTCCGCGCACGAGGCGACGCGCAACCGCACGGGCCATGGCCGTGCGGGCGGCGAGCAACTCGAGATAGCCCCCATCGGCGAAGATGATCAGCGCGTTCTCGGTGGGCAGCTCAGCGTGCCGACCACCCTGCACGACGGTGAACCCTGCAGCTTCCGCCGTGGCAATGGCCTCGCGCAACGAGGGCACCGCCACCACCAGATGATCGAAGCGGGGAGCCATGCGATGATCGCAGGCGCTACTTCAGAGACGCGAGCATCGCCTCGAATGCCGGTTCGGCCGCGCGCACGGTCTTCTCGGGACCCGTGAACTTGAAGAACACGCTGCCATTGGGCCCTTCGACGATGGCACCCAGCAGCATGAAGCCCGCCTTGGTGGACGAGGACTCCATCATCGGACCCGAGGGCGCGAGATACGCACCTTTCACCTGCACCCGGGAGAGCTTGAAACCCTTGAGTTCGGCTTTGGCCCGTGTGACGTCGTGCGCTTTCTCGAACTGTCCGACCCAGCGATCGAGATTGTCATCGACCCCGCCACCCTGACCGACGCCGAAGTGGAACACCGCGCATTCGCCTGCCTCGCTGTCCCCGGTGACCGCTGGGATGCCATACGTCGCGAAACGCATACTGCGCGCCGGCAGCTCGGTCCAACCCTTCGGGGTCGTCCACGTCATTCCGGGATCGTTCGCGGCCTCCATCGCCGGCGCGCCAGCCGGCGGCAGCTCGCCGCTCGGTGCGGTGCTCTGCATCTCCGTGCCCTGCGGCGCGCCTTGGGCCGGAATCAACTGCTTCTTCCAGGTGATGGCCGCGACGATGCCAACCACCAACACCATTCCGATGACGATCGCGCGGAGCGACATCTTCACTCTCCTGATCCGGGGTGGAACCTTGTCCGAGGGTCATCGAAGCAGTTCGGACACCGAACGGTCAAGCTCGGCCTCCGTCATACGAGTCGGCGAGTACCGCCGCACGATACCGCGGCGGTCGATGAACACGAGCGTCGGGGTGCTCGATCCGCCGTATCGGATCATCGACTCCGTGCTGAACATCACCGGCGCGGGGCCGCCGTCGGAGTAAACCGCCTTCCAGACGCTGTCGACCCTCGCCTTCTCGGCCACTCGCGCGGCCGCCTCGTCCTCGGAATAGCGCGTGAGAGCCACGAGGCTCAACTCCGGGTGCTTCGCCCGGACATTGGCGAGCGCAGCCGCCTGCGCTTTGCAGTCGCTACAGGTCGCTGACCAGATGAAGACCAACACGGGCTTGCCGCGCAGTGAGCCGAGGGTGGGCGGCGCGGCTCCGACGAAGTCCTCCACCACCCATTCAGGCGCGGGACTGCCGGTCAGGGTGAGCAGGTCCAGTCGCTTCTGCAGGCGCATGTGGAGCGTCATGGGCTTCGGCCAGCGGGCGAGTTCCCCGCGCACGAAAGCTGCGGCCTGCGTGGTGCCAGAGGCGCGCTCGATCAACTGCGCCTCCACCTCGAGCACGGAACCGAGCGCGTATTCGAGATCGCCATCCTTCTCGAGGTCGGCACCTCTTGCGATACGCTCGGTCACGATCTGCCGTACATCGCCCGAGTAACGCTTGGCCTTGACCGGCTCGCGAAGCAGCATGGAGCCACGTGCGAGCCACGAGAGTCCGACCACCGCCGCGCCATCCAACCCGTACTTCGCGCGGTAAACCTCGAGGATGGACTCCGCACTCAACAGATCGCCAGCGGAGATCTTGTTGCGGATCCCGCCGATCGGTGAGGGCGGCGGCGCGGCCACGATCGGCGGAGACACGACCGCGGGCGTCGACGCAGGCGTCTGAGCGAGCGCGACCGGGGCGGCGAGAGAAGCGATGAGCAGCAACCACACGGACGAGCGCAACGGGAGCAACGAAGTCATGGGGGCGTCTCCGGCTGGGATGGGGCCTCGCGCCGGGCGGCCACCCGGACTAGCGAGCAGACCACAGTCCCGCGAACGCGAATGTCATGAAGGGATTCCGAGCGGGTCAGCGAAACGACAGACCCGCCCGGAACGACTCCCTCAGGCGCCGGCTTCCTGCATCTTGAAGACGAGGGCCGCGACCACACCGCCGAGCAGCGGGCCCACCAAGTAGAGCCACAGATGCGTATAGCCGCCCGCACCGGACATCGCGTTCACGATGGTCGAACCGATCCCCACGGCTGGATTGAAGGCGCCACCCGAGATCGGGCCACCTGCGAATGCCGCGACCACGATGGTGAAACCGATGGCGAGGCCATAGAACGAGTTGCCCGTGGTCTTCTTCGCCGTGGCGGTGTTGAGCACCACCAAGCAGAGCGCGAACGTGAAGAGGAACTCGATCAAAAGGGCGGGCGCCGGTGCGACGCCTTCGCCCGGCGCCGGCGCGAAAGTATGGCCCGTGATGAACTGCACGGCGAGGGCAGCCACCAGCGCGCCGAGCACCTGCGAGATCCAGTACGGCACCAACTGCCCACCGGGCAGCGCGCCGCGGATCATGGCCGCGAGCGAGACGGCCGGGTTGTAGTGCCCACCCGAGATGTGCCCGCCCATGTACACCATGATCATGAGCGACGCACCGATTGCCAGAGGCGCGAACTCGGTGCCCGCGACGACGGTGAGCCCCACGGTGAGGACGAGGAAGAAGGTGCCGATGAACTCGGTGAGGTAGTTCTTCATGGAGGCGGCTCTCCAGCGAATGGGGAAATGTCGCGACTCGTGGACGGCCGCGAGCATGCCACGGATGGCAGAGGGCCGCGAACGGATCAGGGGACCGAGGCGGTCGACGAGTTGCCCGCGATGAACTTGAGCATCTGCGGCGTGCGAAGCGCCCAGTAGGCCTCGCTGTGTGTCGCCCCTGCAGCCTCGATGTGCAGAAGATCGAGGTTCACTCCGAAGCCCATGTCCACGAATCGAGTGCGCATGTCACGAAGATCGGTGATGTACTGCGCACTGCCTTCGGAAGTACCCATGTCCTGATAGACCCGCGCAAGACCCGCGCGCGGGCGCGAAGTCGCATAGCTGAGCATGTGGCGGTTGTCCCACCAGATTGAAGGCGAGAGTGCGGCGATGCGCGTCCACGTGTCCGAGTGTGCGAGGCCGGCGTAATACGATATCAACCCGCCCAGTGACGAGCCCGCCATCCAGCGGAAGTTGGGGCCCGCGAGCGTGCGGTAACGAGCGTCGATCTCGGGGATCAACTGGTCGCGAATCGCCACCAGGTGGCTCTCCGCGCCGCCGCCGCCGTAGCCCGGATCTGACCACGGCGTGTATTCCGTGATGCGGCTCGCGCCGCCGTTCTCAATGCCCACCACGATCAACGGCCGCAGCTCGCCGCTCGCGATCAGACTCTCGCACGCTTCATCCACCTTCCACTCACCTGCGAAACTCGTCCTCACATCGAAGAGGTTCTGCCCGTCGAGCATATAAAGCACCGGATAGCGATCGGTGCTCTGCGCGTAACCCGGTGGCAGGTAGACCCACACGCGGCGCCCGCCCAGAAATGGCGCGTACGTGAACGATGTGACGTTGCCCGTGATCGTCCCCAGATCCGCCCAACGCGCGACCGTGAAGTCATAGGTCTGACCCGCCAAAGGCGTGAGTACGCGATCGGGAATCTCTTCACCGTTCGCGCCTTTCTCCACGCGGGGCCACGAGCCACGCGTGAACTTGAACTGGATCGGCGAGCCGGGCGCGAGATCAAGCGTGATCGTCCAGCGGCCGTCACTCTGACGTGTGAGCGCATGCGAGGCACTGCCGGGATTCCACGCTTGGAAGCTGCCGGCAATGAATACGGTGTCGCCAACCGGAGTCGCCGCGGGGACCGTGACGCGGAAGGTCACGGCCGCGGCGATCGACTCGCCGACGACTGGGTGTGTGGTGGCGACCGGCGCGAGTGGCTGTGGGCTGGCACAACCTGCGAGCGCCAGCAGTGCGAACGATCCGAAGAGAAGTCGCATGGTGGAAATCATGGGACAATCATACACCCGCGCCTCAGCCCTCTCGCACCCAGTCTCTCGAGGCGTAGCGATCCCACGAATCCGGTAGCACCACCACGACCGGGCCCGCAGGCGCAGAAGCCGCCACGCGCAGCGCGGCGACCACGGCCGTGCCGGAAGAGCCGCCCACGAACAACCCCTCCTCGCGCCAAAGCCGTCGAGTCATGGCGAAGCTCTCCTCATCGGAGACGCTCTCAGCGGCGTGGATCACGCTGCGGTCGAGGTTCTGCGGCGGGCGACCCGCGCCGATGCCCTCGATGCGATACGGGGTGTCGGGGCCGAGCACTCCCTCGTGCACCCACTGTGCGAGCCCCGAGCCGATCGGGTCGGCGAGTACGATGCGTGCCCCCGGAGCGTGTCGCTTGAGATAGCGCCCCACGCCGGTGAGCGTCCCCCCAGTGCCCGCGCCCGCGACGAACGCGCCGATCACCCCGCCGCTTTGCGCGAGGATCTCCGGGCCCGTCGTCTGCTCATGCGCGAGGATGTTCGCGGGGTTGCAGAACTGGTCGGTGAGGAAAGCGCCCCGCTCCGCGGCGATCCGGCGCGCCACGTTCTGGAAGTTCTCGGGACGGTCGAGCGGAGCGTTCGGGGTGATGATCACTTCGGCGCCCAGCGCTGCGAGCGCAATGCGTTTATCCATCGACATCTTCTCGGGCATCACGCATATCAACCGGTAACCGCGAACGGCCGCGATCATCGCCAGGCCCATGCCCGTGTTGCCAGCCGTCGCCTCGATCAGGGTGCCGCCGGGCGCGAGCACGCCCCGAGCTTCGGCGTCATCGACAATCGCCAGGGCAACGCGGTCCTTGATGCTTCCGGCCGGGTTCAAGTGCTCGCACTTGGCGAGCACTTGAACGGGCTGGTCGCGCCCGATGTGACCCAGCGCGACCAGCGGGGTGTTCCCGATGCGGTCGAGTATCGAGCCGGAGGTCATCCGCTCCCCCGATGCTGACTCAGCTCTTGACCAGATTCCGCAGCACGGTCTGCAGGATGCCGCCGTTTCGGTAGTAATCGACATCGACCGGCGTATCGAGCCGGGCGATGGCACGGAACTCCACGACCGAGCCATCCTCGCGCTCGGCGCGAACGGTCACCTTCTGGCGGGGAGTGAGTTCGCCAGTCAGGCCCACGATGTCGATGGTCTCTCGGCCGGTGAGCCCGAGCGACTCGGCCGTCTGACCACTCTCGTAGACGAGCGGCAGGATCCCCATGCCCACGAGATTCGCACGGTGAATGCGCTCGAAGCTCTCGGCCAGCACCGCGCGCACACCCAGCAGCAACGTCCCCTTGGCCGCCCAATCGCGGGACGAACCGGTGCCGTACTCCTTGCCCGCCAACACCACGAGCGGAATGCTGGCAGCCTGATAGCGCTCGCTCGCATCGAAGATCGCGACCTGCTCGTTGCTTGGGAAGTGAACCGTGATATTGCCTTCGCTCCCTGGGACCAGCAGGTTCTTGAGCCGGATGTTCGCGAACGTGCCGCGCACCATGACGTCATCGTGCCCGCGTCGCGAACCGTAGGAGTTGAAATCGCGCTTCTCGATGCCGCGCTCGGCCAGCCAGCGGCCGGCGGGCGAGTTCAACGCGATATCGCCAGCCGGCGAGATGTGGTCCGTGGTCACGGAATCGCCCACCATCGCCAGCACGCGCGCACGGTGGATGTCCGCCAGTGGCGTGGGCTCGAGCGTGAGGTTCTTGAAGAATGGCGGCTCGTGGATGTACGTGCTCGCCGCGTCCCAAGCGTACAGTTCCCCCTCGGCCACCGGAATGGCGTTCCAGCGCGGGTTGCCATCGAAGGTGTTGCTGTAGCTCTTGTGGAACATCTCGGGCTTGAGGCTCGCGGCCATCGCGTCGGTGATCTCCTGCTGCGTGGGCCAGATGTCCTTGAGGTAGACCGGACGGCCGTCGCTACCGGTGCCGATCGGCTGCGTTGCGAAGTCGATGTCGACCGTTCCGGCGAGCGCGTAGGCCACGACCAGCGGAGGCGAAGCGAGATAGTTCGCGCGTGTCTGCGGGTTCACGCGGCCCTCGAAGTTGCGATTGCCGCTCAGCACGGCTGCCGCAACGAGCTTGCCGTCCTCGATCGCCTTGGAGACCTTCTCGGGCAGCGGGCCGCTGTTGCCGATGCAGGTGGTGCAGCCGTAGCCCACCACATGGAAACCGAGCGTCTCCAGATCCTTCATCGTGCCAGAGGCATTCAAGTATTCGGTGACGACCTTGGAACCGGGCGCCATGCTGGTCTTGACGAACGACTGCACGCGGAGCCCCCGAGCCACCGCCTTGCGTGCGAGCAACCCCGCGCCGAGCATGACCGAGGGATTCGAGGTGTTCGTGCACGAGGTGATCGCGGCGATCACCACGGCGCCATGACCGAGCGTGGTCGTGCTGCCGTTCACCACGTTCGCCGTGCGTGCGAGATCGACCTCGGCGAGCCCGAAGCCGCGCTCTTTCACAGGAGCCGTCAGACCCTTCTTGAAGGCGCTCTGCATGTCGGAGAGCGCGACACGGTCCTGCGGCCGCTTGGGACCGGCCAGGCTCGCCTCCACGTCATTCAAGTCGAGCGCGAGGGTATCGCTGTAGATCGGCTCGGGAGCATCGTCGGTGCGGAACAGGCCCTGCGCCTTGGTGTACGCCTCGGTGAGTCGAGCCGCATCGGCGCGATTGGTGCGCTCGAGGAACCGCAGAGTCTCGGCGTCGACCGGGAAGAACCCGATGGTGGCGCCGTACTCAGGTGCCATGTTCGCGATGGTCGCGCGGTCGGGCAGCGACATGGCGGACAGACCCGGGCCGTAGAACTCGACGAACTTGTCGACCACGCCCTTCTTGCGCAGCATCTGGGTGACGGTGAGCACGAGGTCGGTCGCGGTGACGCCATCGCGCAGCTTGCCGGTCAGCTTGAAACCCACCACCTGAGGGGTCACCAGATAGAGCGGCTGCCCGAGCATGACCGCCTCGGCCTCGATGCCACCCACACCCCATCCCACGACTCCCAGACCGTTGATCATGGTGGTGTGCGAGTCCGTGCCGACGAGTGTGTCGGGGAACGCCACGGTGTCCGTACCGACCTGCTGCGTGAGCACCGCGCGCGCGAGGAACTCGAGGTTCACCTGGTGCACGATGCCGGTGGCCGGCGGCACCACGCGGAAGTTCGAGAATGCCTTCTGTCCCCAGCGCAGGAACTCGTAGCGCTCCTTGTTGCGCGTGAACTCGATCTCGGCGTTGCCCTCGAGCGCCGCAGCCGTGCCGAACAGGTCGACCTGCACCGAGTGATCGATCACGAGATCGACCTGTACGAGCGGATTGATGCGGCTGGGGTCAGCGCCCATGCGCTTGACGGCCTCGCGCATTGCGGCCAGATCGACCACACACGGCACGCCCGTGAAGTCCTGAAGAATCACGCGCGCGGGCTTGAAGGGCAGCTCGACGAGCTCGGTGGGATTCGGAGTCCACGAGGCGAGTCGCTTCACGTCCTCCTGCGTGACCTGATAGCCATCGCAGTTGCGCAGCGCGGACTCGAGCAATACGAGGATGCTGTACGGGAGCTTCGAGAGGTCCACACCCAGCTTCGTGGCGAGCGCCGCGAGCGAGTAATAGTGGACGGTGCCGACGGGAGTCTCGAGGCTTCTACGGGCAGCGAACGGATCAGGCAGGGATGCGTTCATGACGCGTCCTTTCCGGTCAGGAGGCACACAGGGCCTCCGGGAGAGACGGGGAGTCGCACAGGGACTCCGGGTGAACGTTTGCAGTATAGCCTATCGGCAGCACGTTGCGGGAGCGCTACATCAACTCCTTCAACCGCGCATGCCCCGCGCGGCTCACCGGTAACTGACGACCATCGTGCAGGATGGCCACCCGGCTGTCCTTGGCATAGAGCTCGAGCCGCGCGATGCGTTCGACCGGCACCACATAAGAGCGGTGCACCCGCACGAATCGCTGAGGGTCGAGTTGATCCGCCAGCTCAGCGAGCGTCTGGTGTTTGAGCCACGCCTTGCCTTCGGTGTGGATCGCGACGTAGTCGTCCTGCGCTTCAAGGTAGTCGAGTTTGTCGACCGAAACGACATGCACGCTCGGACCATCTTTGATCACCACACGCTCGAGCCACTGGCCCTGCGGCCTTGCCGTGGCAGCGATGGCGGCAGCCGTCGGGGCTGGCACACTCGGGCTGGACGGCGCCGCGAGGCGCGCACGCGCCCGATCGAGCGCCTCGGCGAGTCGCTCCCGGCCAAAGGGCTTCAAGAGGTAGTCGACGGCATGCACCTCGAACGCCTTGAGCGCGTATTCATCGTAGGCGGTGCAGAACACCACGACGGGGCGCGGGTCCAAGAGTTCGAGTACCTCGAAGCCATCGAGCTTGGGCATCTGCACATCAAGGAACACCAGATCGGGAGCGGACTCGGCGATCCGCTTCACCGCCTCGAACCCGTTCGCACACTCCCCGACCACATCGATATCCGTGTGCGCGACCAGATACTCGCGCAGCAGCGCGCGAGCCGGTGCCTCATCGTCCACCAGCAGCACACGACACCTCGCTCCGTCAGCGGCCATCGCCCCCTCCTTCCTTCAGCGTCACCGCCGGCAGTGACAGCGTCACCCGAAAACTCTCCGGCGTCCGCGTCACGTCGAGCCGCGCCTCGCGCGCACCAGTCGCCGAAAGTCGGCGGCGCACGTTCTCCAATCCCACCCCCTCGCCCGGGCGCGCGGCCGCATCGGCGTCAACGGGATTCTCCACTTCGAGCAATAGTCGATCCGCGAGTCGTCGCGCAGCCAGGTGGATGGTCCCGCCTTCGAGGCGGCCCGCAACACCATGCTTGATCGCGTTCTCGACCAACGGCTGCAGGAGCAGCGGCGGCACCACACAGTCGAGGGCCGGCGCCTCGAGCGCCCTCGAGATCTGAAGCCGTTCGCCGAAGCGCACCTTTTCGATGGCGAGGTAGCGGTCCACCAGAGCGATCTCCTGCGACAATGTGACCTGGTCACGCGATCCGAGTCGAAGGGTCTGGCGCATGAAATCCCCGAGCCCCTCGCACATGCGGCGGGCACCCTCGGGATCGCTGCCGATCAGGGAGTTGATCGAGTTGAGACTGTTGAACAGGAAGTGGGGATCCAACTGCGCGCGCAGCGCTCGCAACTCCGCCACCCGTGCGCCGACCTGATTGTTGAGCGCCAGGCGTTCGGCATTGCGCGAACGTTCGAGCGCGAGGAACAGGTAGTGGACCATCGCGGAGACCAGATAAAGCGGAATACCCATCGCGAACCACAGCACCGCGCCCTGCAGAAGTACGGTGCGATCCAGATCGAAACCGCCGAAGCGCGCCAGCAAAGCTCCGTAGGCGGTGCCGGGTCCGGCGAGGAAGGCGCTCGCCTGAAGGGTGGCGCTCACCACCGCCGTGACCGCTTCGACGGGCGGCCGATCACCAAGCGGCTGAGCCCGCGCGACCCACCACGCGGACAGGCAGACGAAGCCATAGGCCACCGACAACGGCATGGCCCATACCAACGCGACCCCGAACGGAAGCGAGAAGACCAGCACGAGTTGTGCGGCCATCGCGAATCCGAGCCCGACCCACGTGAGCAGATAGATCGTCAATAACGTGCGATTGGCGAGCAGAGGATGCATGTCTCAGAACTGCCCTCCGACATCGGACCGGTCGCTACGTGGCGCGCTCTTGATCTCGACGCCACCCATGATGGCAACGCCCCGCACCACGAGCGTCGCCAACGGTTCGCCCACCGGTGGATACGTGTTGTCCTCGATTGCTCCCATGATCGGCACGCCCTGGCTTTCGACCTTCCAACCATCGGGCACCATGATGTCGATGCCTCCCCACCAAGCGAACACGTCGAGATAGACGCGGTCGCCGGCAGCGCGCGCTTCGCTCAGGTCGAGCTCGACGCCGCCCATCATGGCGCTGATATCCGCGCTGTGAAACGCGGTGCTCGTCACGCGCCGCTTGTTCGCACCCATGATCGCGAGCACCGAGAACTCCGAAGCCTGTTCCACTTGATCCACGCTCAGACCCGGCCCGCGCAGTGAACGCCACAGGATCGATGCACCCGCAAGGATCAACACGACCGGCCAAAGGCGCAGCAAGCTGAAATGGAACAGATTCAACTCACCGAGCAGCAGCTGCACGCCAACGAACGTGAGGATCCCGCCCAACAGCGGAGTGCGTGGCACTCCCCAGCCGAACAGACGTGCCACGCCGAACGCGATGAGCAGCGCGGGCCAGAAGCGCAACACTTGGCTCGCGTCCATGAGATCCAGATTGTCGAGCGTCCACAGGGTGCCCAACGTCAGCAGGATCGCGCCGAACAACAGGCGGCCCGTCGCACGAGACGACCTGAACGCCGCACCATCGAACCGGGCCGAGCGACGGCGCTCGCGTCGTGCCTCGGGACTCTCGGTGAACTCCGGCTCCTTCCAACCATCTCCGTGCTCAGCCATGACGAACCTCCAGATTCTCGGCCTCGCGAGCGGCCAGCGTTGGCCGCCTCGCGCCAGCCGAGAGCACCCAGCCCACATACATCCCCACGACCAGGATGCCCAGCAGCGCCACCACCACGAAGGCCGCATGACCGAGTGCATCCAACACGCCCATCAACGTCTCCCGCCGGACCCACGGCACGAACGACAACAGCACCGTGTTCTGCACGAGCAGCCAGAGCGCGAAGATCGCCAGCATCGACTCACGCACTCGGCGGACAGACACGCGTGCGACTCCCTGCTCAGCCACGACGCACCTCCTTGCGGCCCGGGTCCGGCAGCCACTGCGCCGCGATACCCCGCGTCAACTCCTGAGCGCCGATGGCGATCAGGATGAGTGGCCAACTGCGTCCCCAATGCAGACCCTGCCAGCCCGTCATCGAGATCCACATCCACACTCCGAACAGGATGCAGCCCACACCTTCACTCAGTCGCTTCGCGTCGCGCGCAGTCACCAGGCGCACCAGGCCGAGCCCCATGACGAGGAAGGTCCACCAGCCCGACCACCAGAACTCGCGCGGAATATTGAGAAAGCGATCCGCCAACAGCACCCCGCCCAGGACCACCAGGATGAGTCCCCAGATCACTCCGCCCCAGCGGTCCCCACTCTCCGTGTTCCCTTTCATCGCTCCTCCTCCTCGCGGTCCGCGGCCCACGCCGACTTGGCGCTGCGCGACCGATCACGCACAGGAAGCTACGGCCTTGATGCAAGGCCTCGCGGGGTGCTTTCGGCCAGTGGCGGCAGAGCATCGGCGAATGGCGCCAGCCGGCGGTGGGCGGCTGCTTGCAAGACGTTCATGCGCTTACGGAAGGGCCCTTGCGCGATCCGCGGCGGGCCACCCAGAGTGACCCGATTGCGACGATTCCCGCGACCACGAACCACTGCACGGCATACCAGAAGTGCATGCCGGGGTCGGGCCGCTCCGGCATCTCCCGCCGCGGCTGAGCCGGCACACCCTCGCCGGGCAGTTGCTCGACGATCACCTCGAGCAGCGGATAAGGGAAGCGCTCCGCGAGTGAATCGCGCGAAAGCGCATACGTGGACCACACCATCGCGCGCGCCGTCGGCAGCAGCATCCAGCGCGTCGGAAGCGTGGTCGCGGGAATGGCGCGCGCAATACCGACCACCCGCTGAAGCCCTGGCTCGTGCACCGCCATCGGATCCGCGGTGATCGCATCCGCCGCCGGCAGCCAGCCACGATCCACGAGTACCGCGCGGCCATCGTCGAGCAGCAGCGGCGTCACCACTCCAACGCCGACATCGCCATCGTGGCTGCGGGCCGAGAGCAGGATGTGCCGCCCAGCGTCATACGTACCGGTCACGATCACCCTGCCGCCAACGTGTGCGGCCGGGTAGCGCAGCGGCGTGATCGCGGTCGGCGGCGCATTCAACGTGGACTCGAAAGCGGCAAGCAGCCGTTCCTTCTCGTGCATGCGCGCGACCTGCCAGAAGCCAAGGCGGCCGCACACGAGCACGGTGGCAAGCATGCCCAGCGCGATG
>Ga0163144_10002221_pt1 | contig 45228 bp, 42 predicted proteins | sample OliLak19BULKMAT1_FD_123175 | JGI IMG/M metagenome (GOLD analysis project Ga0163144, IMG submission 123175) | Freshwater microbial mat bacterial communities from Lake Vanda, McMurdo Dry Valleys, Antarctica - Oligotrophic Lake LV.19.BULKMAT1 | ecosystem: Environmental > Aquatic > Freshwater >... | reverse complement strand
ATGAATAAAAAAGGGGTAGTACAGGTAATTAAATAGTCGCAGTTGATTAAGTTATCTATACATTTTATGATAAAACAATCAACTTGTACTTGTCGGAATCAGTAATTCTTTGTGTTTCAATATTTTCTTCTTTATTCACATTTCAAACTTTCTGAGATGTTAGCTAAATAAAATGTTTACTTTGAAGCAATTTAGTGGGTAAAGCCATAACAGCAACTAAATGAAAGGCTGGCTGTAGCTTAGAAAATCCCATTCCTCAACTTAATTTTGTTTAAAGGAAAGTTTTTAGACTCTGAAAGCCTCACTGCACCTAGCCGCAGACCGATAGGTTGATATTTAAAAATCGAATTAACCCTTTTCTTCCAAAACTCCATCGCTATGTTTTGCAAATCGACCTTTATTTTTATCATGAACTTGATCGTATCTCGGCCATGGCCAGCCTCCAAACTGGGTTCGGTGATAATCTTCAAACGCTTGATTAATTTCATCTTTGGTATTCATTACAAAAGGGCCGTATTGAATTACAGGTTCACCAATTGGCTTGCCCTGTAGAACCAAAATACTTGCATCTGTTGACTGATTTTCAAGAGTGATTTCCATATCAGGTTCAACCAATACCGCACTATAAGGCGGTATACTTTCTCCAGCTATCAGAATTGAATTTCCTTCATAAAAATAGAGGGTGCGATTTGTACCAGCAGATGCCTTAGGCAACTTCCAACTTGCACCAGGTCTCATTTTAATATTCCAAATAGCAACTTCATTGTTAGGGTCAGATGCCCAAGAATCAGGCGGTGGTGCAGGTGCTTTTTTGTCTTCTAACATTCCTGCTATCACTTCAATTTCAAGAGTATTCTTGTTAACATCTGTAAATTGATATCTCGGAATAGCTTCTTTCCAAAGCATTGTGAAATGTGCATCAACCATTTTATTCTTTTTCGGTAGATTAAGCCAAATTTGAAACAACTCGAGGGGATTTTCTTTTTCCTGACTGAGCAAAGGAAACATTTCGGAGTGCTGCACCCCTTTGCCGGCGGTCATCCACTGCACATCACCATTGCCATATCTGCCTGCCGCACCAAGTGAATCGGCATGATCTACAAGCCCTTTCCTTACAACAGTTATGGTTTCAAAACCCCTATGTGGATGCCCCGGAAAACCCGGAACTGTTTTCCCATGATACATTCTATAACCATCCTTGATAATAAAATCGTCACCAAGATGTCTTCCCGAAAGCGAAGCAGCCGGCCCAAGCATTTCATTTCCTTTCGGAAAACTATCTTCATGATGAACGCAAAATAGGAATGGGTCTGAAGTTTCCCACTGAAAGCCAAGAGCTTTTATTTCTTTGATTGGTTTTTTCATAGATGTTGATTCATTTTCCAATCCTTTTTTCAAGGCATTAGATAATCCAAGCATTGGCAAAGTTATTACGGAAGTAATTCCTAAACCTAACTGAGTCAAAAAAGTTCGTCTTTGAAATTTATCGCTCATTGTCGTTTTTAATTACTGTTTGAGAATATTTTTTTCACTTCCAAAAATAATAAAACACTTCTACAAATTTATTGTTTGAAATGGAAACATTTAGGATTGGATTTTCATCCTAAATATCTTATTATAAATCTTACCTTTGCAGCTTTATTAAAAACACCTAATTCAGGTTGAATGAAAACAAAATTAGATACTATTACTTCCGCCATTGAGGATATAAAAAATGGTAAATTAGTTATTGTTGTTGACGATGAAAACCGCGAAAATGAAGGTGATTTTTTAACCGCAGCCTGCAATGTTACTCCAGAAATGATTAATTTTATGGCACATGAAGGAAGAGGTTTAATTTGTGTTCCTTTATCAGAGGAGCGTTGTAAAGAACTAGGTTTAGAATTAATGGTGACCAACAATACCGACTTTCACCGGACTGCTTTTACCGTTTCGGTGGATTTATTAGGTCATGGTTGTACCACTGGAATTTCGGCACAAGACCGTTCAAAAACAATTCAAGCCTTGGTAAACCCCGATACGAAGCCTGACGAATTAGGCCGCCCAGGCCATATTTTTCCACTGATTGCGCGCTCAGAAGGCGTTTTACGCAGAGCAGGCCATACGGAAGCTGCAATAGATTTGGCACGATTGGCAGGCCTACCTCCTATTGGTTGTATTGTTGAAATTTTGAATGAAGACGGCACCATGGCAAGACTACCAGATCTTTTGAAAGTTGCCAAAAAGTTTGATTTGAAGATTATTTCAATTGAAGATCTTATAAAATACAGAATAGCCAATGAAAGCCTTATAAAACGCATCATCAGTGTTGATTTACCTACAACCAATGGAGATTTTGATTTAATCGCCTATAAGCAAATAAATACAGATCAGGAACATATTGCACTCATTAAAGGAAGTTGGAAAGAAGGTGAAGCCGTTCTTACCCGTGTTCATTCATCTTGTATAACAGGCGATATTTTTGGGAGCTGCCGCTGCGATTGCGGGCCACAATTAAAAGCTGCCATGAAAATGATTGAAAAGGAAGGAAAAGGTGTCATTGTTTATATGAATCAGGAAGGGCGTGGAATAGGATTAATAAATAAACTGAAAGCGTATAAGCTTCAAGAGCAGGGACTTGATACCGTTGAAGCCAATCTTCAACTTGGTTTCAAAATGGACCAAAGAGATTACGGAATCGGTGCACAAATTCTTCGTGATCTTGGGGTTTCTAAAATGCGGTTGATGAGCAATAATCCCCAAAAAAGAACTGGCCTCGTTGGATATGGTTTAGAAATAATTGAAAATGTGCCTATTAAAATTAAAGCCAATAAGCACAACAAAAAATACCTTGATACTAAGCGCGATAAAATGGGACATGACCTTTAATATTATCCCCTCAAAAAATTAGGCTCACAATAAGATGAGTGAGCATAAATAAAATGAATACAATAATCAAAACACACAAACTAAAATGATTTCATTAAGCAATTTCTCTTTTGAATTTGGAGGAAGATACCTTTACAAAGACGCCGACTGGCATATTAAGCCGAAGGAACGAATTGGTCTTGTAGGAAAAAACGGGACAGGAAAAAGTACATTACTTCGAGTACTTACTGGAGAATACCCACTGCGAGAAGGTGATTTCAGTAAGCTTAAAACACTATCTATAGGTTTTCTTAATCAAGATTTGTTATCCTATCAAAGTGAAGAACCAATCGTAAATGTTGCAATGCAGGCGTTTGAACGTCAACTTTTCCTTGAAGGCGAAATTGAAAAATTACTCAAAATTGTAGAAACCGATTATTCCGAAGAAAATTTACACCGACTGGGTGAAATGCAGGAAGAATTTCTGCATGCAGATGGCTACGATATAAGATATAAAACGGAGGAAATTTTAGAAGGACTTGGTTTTAGCACTTCTGACCTAACACGTCCATTGTCTGAATTTTCAGGTGGATGGCGTATGCGGGTAATGCTAGCCAAAATGCTGTTGATGAAACCGCAATTATTGATGCTCGATGAGCCTACCAATCACTTGGATTTACCAAGTATTGAATGGCTTGAAAACTACTTAAGCAGTTATGATGGCACAGTAATTCTCGTATCGCATGACCGCTATTTCCTTAACCGCATGGTTACAAAAATTGTTGAAATTGCCAATCAAAAGATTTACCAATATACTGGAAATTATGAATCTTACATTGAGCAAAAAAAGGAACGCGACGATTTGCAAACACGACAATTTGAGAATCAGCAAACCTATATAAAAGGTCAGGAACGCTTTATTGAGCGCTTTAAGGCTAAAGCAAGTAAATCTACCATTGTTCAAAGTAGGGTAAAGATGCTTGATAAATTAGAAATTGTCGAGGCCGTTCAGCAAGACAATGCAAGAATCAGTGTTCGTTTCAATATTCAAAAAGAACCGGGTAAAATAATTTGTGAACTAAAAGATCTGGGTAAAAAATATGGCCCAATAGAAATTCTGGAACATGCGAGTGGCATGATAGACCGCAATGATAGAATTGCCCTAATAGGTGCGAATGGTCGTGGAAAAAGTACTTTACTGAGAATTATTGCAGGAACGGAAGCACATACTGGTAAGCGAATACCTGGTTATAATGTAATACAATCGTTTTACGCCCAACATCAGTTGGAAAGCTTAACCCTCGATAATGATATTTTACAAGAATTGGTAGGCTTTGCCACCAATAAAACTGAAATGGATTTAAGAAGTTTGCTGGGTGGATTCTTGTTTCAAGGAGATGATGTGTTTAAGAAAATAAAGGTATTGAGTGGTGGCGAAAAAGCAAGGGTTTCGTTAGCAAAAATGGTTACAACTGGTGCTAACTTTTTGGTTCTGGATGAGCCAACGAATCACTTGGATATGCAAAGCATTGATATATTGATTGATGTATTGAATAATTATCTAGGTGCTTTTATAGTGGTAAGTCACGATAGACACTTTGTAAGTAAAATAGCTAATAAAATTTGGTGGATTGAAGACAATCAGATTAAAGAATATCCGGGAACTTATGAAGAGTTTGAGCCTTGGAATCAACTGCGTTTAAAAAATAAACCAGCTATTTCAATCCAAACCCAAAATCCTGTATTGCATACTACCAAACCCAAAGTGGAATCTCAACCTCATAAAGATACGCTTCAAAAAGCCTTACAAAAACAATCTGAAACACTCGAGAGTGAAATCAATGCTTTAAAGCTTCAGATTGATTCCTGTGAAGCCGAATTGTCGAATGAAGCTGTTTATAATAATGCTGCTGAACTTAAAAACTATTCTCAAACACTCACAAAACTAAAACACGAGTTAGTTTTGAAAGAACAGGAGTATGAAACTGTTTTTGAAGAATTGATGGGTTTGGAATAAATTATTTCAAGATTGGGGTAGCGCAGCATAATTTTACCGCAACTGCGCCGTCGTTATGCCAATGGCAAGACACATTTTAGCCACAAATCAAGGATTAGTTATTCATTCAAATATAACAAGCTGCTATCTCCGTAACTCAAAAATCTGTAATTATTTTCAATTGCTGATTGATATACTTTTTTCCAATCATCGCCAATAAAAGCAGCAACAAGCATGATAAGAGTTGTTTTAGGATGATGAAAATTGGTTATAAGGGCCTTAACAGACCTGAAATTGTAACCAGGCATAATCATAATGGCTGTTTGGGCTGCAAGAATTCTCTGGTGGGTATCAGTCAAATATTTTTTTATTTGCTCCAGCGATTCATTCCATGAGATTATTATTTCAAAATCAGAATAGGGATAAAGCTTTTCTATGATGAATGGTTCTTTGTCTTTGTTAAATAATTTTACGCCAATCCAGTACAAACTTTCAAGTGTTCGCAAGGAAGTTGTTCCTACAGCAATTCTATAATTTTCTTCAAGAAGTTCATCAATTGCTTCTATCGAAACAGAAATTATTTCGGCATGCATGTCATGCTCCAACATATTCTCTACACTCACTGAGGCGAAAGTTCCTGCTCCCACATACAAGGTAACATCGGTTTGATTTATCTCTTTAAGCGCAAGCTCACTAAAAACCGCTTTTGAGAAATGAAGACCTGCCGTTGGGGCTGCCACTGCGCCTTCTTCTTTAGCAAAAACAGTTTGATACGTTGTTTCATCATTCTTATTCGCTTCGCGTTTTATATAAGGCGGCAAGGGAAGTTTACCAGCAAGTTGCAATATTTCAGTAAAGGGCAAGCCACCTTCCCAACTTAGCTCAACCCATTGCTTTTCTCTGTCATATAGTTTTGCTTCGAGAGTGATTTCACATTCTTCATTTTTCAGAACAATCGTTAAAATTTCGTCGTCTTTCCATTTCTTCAAGTTGCCAATCATGCATTGCCAAATACAATGGTCTTTCACTGCTAATGCAAGCTCTATTTGTGGAAATGGTTTTTTAGGTTCTAATAAAAAAACTTCGATTTTTGCCCCGGTGGCTCTGTAAAACTGAAGCCGCGCAGGAATTACTTTTGCATTATTGAGCACCAACCTGCTGTGATGAGGCAACAATTTAGGTAATTTATTAAATATAGAGTGCTCAATTTCACCCTGTCTATAAATCAAAAGTTTAGCTTCATCCCTTGTTTTTAAAGGATTTTGAGCGATAAAGGAATCAGGGAGTTCATAATCATAATCTTTAATTCTTATATGTTTGAGTTCGTTCATATTTATAATAGTTGAAACCTTTTTCCTGGCAAAGTTTTAATGTATCCTTGAAATTCCAAATCGAGTAACGTTAGCGCAGCCTTGCTGCTTGAGATGGCTGCAAGACGAATTATTTCATCAATTTCCATAACATTCTTTATTTTAAATAAGTCGAGTAACAAACGTTCTTCAATTGTTAGATCAAGAGGCAATGTGCGTTGAATATTCGATTTTTTTGTTGGTGTATCCCATCCTAAGGAAGTCATTAAGTCATTGGCACTTTCAATCATTTCTGCCCGGTTTGTTTTAATGAGATAATTACACCCCGCCGATTTTTCATCAGAATTTCTTCCCGGCAAGGCCATTAAAGTTCTATCATATTGCCAGGCGAGTTCTGCTGTAATCATGGAGCCGCCTCGCAAGCCCGTTTCAACAACTACGAGTGCATCGCACATGCCTGCCACAATTCTATTTCTTTTCGGAAAATTTTCCCTGTCAGGGTTTGTGCCAGATAAAAATTCGGTTAACAGCCCACCATTACTGCTTAACATCGCTTGCGCATGTTTTTTATGATCAGCAGGATATAATCTATCAAGTCCGTGAGCAAGCACTCCTATTGTCGGTAAATTGTTTTTCAAGGCCGCTTTATGACCACAAACATCTATTCCATAAGCCATACCGCTAATTATACTTACACCAGTTCCGCTTAAATCATCAATTAATTTTTCACAAAAATTCCTACCGTACTCTGTAGGCTTTCTTGTGCCAACAATTCCTATTACTTTTTCAGCATTCAGGTTGGCATCACCCAACTGGTAAAGAATTACAGGACAATCAATCGTACTTTTTAAACGATAGGGATAATCTTTTGAGGCGTAAAAGTGTGCTTTTATCTTATGTTTTTCAATGAAATTCGCTTCAGATTCGGCCTTCTCAAAATCCTTAAAAGCCATGACAGCATTTGCGGTTACATGCCCAATATCAGGAATCTTGAGCAGAGTCGATTTTTTGGATTTAAACACTGCTGAGGCGCTTCCACAATAGCTTATTAAGTTTTTAGCAATGATGGGGCCTACACCCTCAACCATGGTTAAAGCTATTTGATACTGAAGTTCCAAGCCGCGAAAATAATTTATTCTTTAGCAAGGTTTTTAACACAGGTGCAATATTATATTTTAAGAAAGAATGTAGGTAATTGTATTAGCTAAAATTTCAGTTATAGTAATTGAGTAAAACTGTCAAAACAACTTCGACAATTCGGGTCTGATTGAATTGGCTTTTTAAAGGCTAAATTCGTAACATCTCAATAAGTTGTGGCAATACTTATAAAGACCAAAATTCTTGAGTGTCGAAAATAATCAACAGTGTTGGTATATCAACTTCCGATTATGGATAAAAAACGAAGTCATCTTAAAATGGTAAGGTAATGATGTCGAGATTTGTTGTATCAAATCATTTGACATTTCGCATATAGAAACACTTGGCTCGGGAGAATTACTTCAAACTCCCTTAGTTCAATTTTTAATAGAGTTGTGTCAGAAGCAATCTCAGGAAATAGAAATGTTGAAAGCGGAAATTCGGTTATTAAAAGAACATCCTAAAAAACCCAACATTCAACCAAGCCGTCTGGAGAAGTCCAAAAAAAAATTTAGAAAAACAGGACACAGAAAAACGGAAGGGATCTGAAAAAAGACGGAAAACAAAAGAGATAAATATCCACAAACAAGAAATAATAGAGGCCCAAGGAGTTGAGCCTGACTGGATATTCAAAGGATACAATGACTATGTTGTTCAAGATATAAATATACATACACACAATACAAAATACCGGTTAAAAAAATACATTACACCAGCAGGGAAGTATGTTACAGCAACACTACCCAAAGAATTAGAAGGGATTCATTTTGGAACAACTCTTCGGCAATTTATACCCTATCAATATTATCAATGCCATGTTACACAACCCTTGCTTTTGGAGCAACTTACTGAAATGGGAGTAGATATTTCGGCAGGAGAAGGAAACTCTATTGACAAAGGGATTAGCTGTATCATCTTTTATACAAACCGATGATACGGGAGCAAGACATAATGGTAAAAATGGATATTGCACGGTTATATGCAATAATCTATTTACCTATTTTTCCAGTGGAAAAAGTAAGAGCCGCATTAACTTTTTAGAATTGTTGCGCACATCGCAACATCAGGACTATCATATTAACGAGGATGCACTGATTTATATGAATCAACAAGGATTACCCGCTAAATACAAACGAATGATAGATGATTTGTCAGGTAAATATATCCCGTTAAATCATCGTTTGAAAAACAATTAAGCGACTTGAGAATTACAGCAGAACATGCCATCAGAAGAATAACGGAGGGGACTTTAATCGGCAGTATTCTAGTGCATGCTATGAATAAAAACATATCAATCCTCAGTGATGATGCAGGTCAATTCAATGTGTTTATTCATGCATTGTGTTGGGTACATGCTGAAAGAAATATTCAAAAGGTTCATTGCTTTAATAATAAACAAAGGGTTTTATTGAAATCTAAATTAGATGACTTTTGGATATTATATCAACAGTTAAATGAATATAAAAAAAATAGTACGCTTAGCTCAAAGGAAGAATAAATTAAGGCATTTAATAAACTATGCACAGAAAAAACAGGATTTTTAAGTTTAGACCTTGCATTCGAAAAAATAGAAAAAAACAAAAATGAATTACTTTTGGTTTTAGACAGACCTGAAATACCTTTACATAATAACACAAGCGAAAGAGATATCAGAGAGTATGTCAAAAGGAGAAAGATAAGTGGCTCAACAAGAAGTGAAGAAGGAAAAAAATCACGGGACACCTTTACCTCTCTGAAAAAAACATGCAGAAAATTAGGGATTAGCTTTTGGAAATATCTGGAGGACAGAATAAAAATGACTATGCAAATCCCGCCATTAGCTGATTTAATAACATCTCAAGGTTTTGCTATTAATATTAGCTAACTTTCTTTTACCACAACTTATTGAGATGTTACATAAAAAGTACCAAAAAAGAAATTAAAAAAGAAGAAAAAAATTACTTAGAATATTAAACTATTGGTTTAGATTTAAGGAGTATTATAATATATAATGGAATCCATTCCAAACACATTGCCAAAAGAAACAGACTTTTGAAAATCAATTATTTCACCGATACCATGGATGAAAATTAGTTAAATAAAGATGATCTAATTAACTATTTCAACAACACTACCTCATATTCGTTGCTGTATTAAAATGCAAATACCCAATCAACTCATCATAGCCATATTGTTGATTTTTATGATAAACAAAAATATCGTAATCATTTTCTGTTTCAAAGTGGTCGCCTTCGGTAAAAATCAATTCGGGTTTGTTTCCTTCATCTGATGCCGTAACATACTCATAGTTATAATAGCTTTGCTTCAATTTTACCCTTTTCATATAATAGCCTTCAGCAGGATAATAATCCATTTTAAATTTTTCTTGTAGTTGCCAATCACTGAGTTCTCCAAATATATAAACACCTTTGGGACTAATTTCATGGCCAGCTTTTAGAAAAAAATGCACGATGGCATAGTCGCCGTCTTCAATTATTTTGGTGCCATCTTTATTGCTAATGACCCTTTTTCCGTTATAATCAATTTGATTATAATAAGCCAAATGCGCCCTTGTTTCTTCAAGTTTCAAAATGGCATTTTTCATGGAGTCGGTAAATTTCGCAGCCACATTAGGACTGTAAAAACGCAATGATCTAATATCGAACCACCTAAATTCATTTCCTCCCCCAAATAAATTTCCTTCCTCGTAATTGTAAACGAGTTGTCCATTATTAAGAAAGTTTGGTTTTAGGTCGGTAATGGCAGTACTCCAATTGTAATTTTGCAGAATGGCAGTTTTAATATCAATAAATGGATTAGGTATGTTGTAATTTTTATAGTCAATGTTAAAATCTACCTCCTGCTTAGTAAACCTATACCGCACATCCGTGGCACTTGTAACCTTGGCTGACAAAATCACTCTTGAATCCAACACCATAAAACGGCGTACAAAAAGCAAATCTTTTTCATCAAAGTTGCGATAAACTTTTAGGATATAATTTCCAGAACGGGTAAAAGCAATATCGCTGTTGGGGAATACACTTTTGTACATGACGTATTTTTGGAATGAATTTGTTGAAAATTTAAAATCATTGATATTAGCAACAAAATTTCCAGACAGGTATTCGTTTTGAGACATATTGCTTGCTTCCCAGTTGGCGTTGCAATGAATAAAAGTATATTGTAAAAATTCGTTGGTTGGTCTTAGAATATCAAAAGACAGAAGCAACCTCTCCCCTGAACGCAGCGAAATCATAGGCACAGGGTCTGAAACCTCGGAGGTAGGGTTTAACAATATTGTTTCTACCGCTGCATCATAAGTTTTTGTATAATAGACAAAGGGTTTATCATCATCATTTTGTGCTGAAAGAAAAGAAGCACTAAAAAGTAGAATTAGAAGAAATATTTTTTGCATTGAAAAATTAAGAACGCAAGTTAGAACCCATTTGGCATATAAAATAATTTATTCATGATTAAATAAAATCCTGTTGCTCCCTTTCACACTTTTATCGCCAATTTTCACCGTTTAATCTAATCTATATACGCGTCCAACTTTTAAAATTAACTTTGAAGCGCAAAGTACTTTTATGGAAAATATAAATAATCAACTTAAAGATCTCAATGCCATCCGCGAGATGATGGAGAGGTCAAACAAATTCATATCGTTAAGTGGTTTATCAGGCGTAATTGCAGGTATTGCAGCCTTGGCTGGCGTTGCCATGGCAAAATACAAAATGACCAATGATTATTTTGATGGCGAAGTTCATACAATTTGGAGCTCTTATTTTTTACACAATTTAAGCCATTATAGTTTTTATATTATTGATGCTTTTGTTGTAATGGTTGTTGCCATTGGAGCAGGGATTATACCAACGGTTGCGAGGGCAAAAAAGAAAAAGCAAAATATTTTTAATCCAACAGCATACCGTATGTTTACAAACCTCTTAATTCCAATAATAACAGGTGGATTATTTTGTTTAATACTTCTTAATTACTCCCTTGTCGGCTTAATAGCTCCGAGTATGTTGATTTTTTATGGACTAGCCCTCATTAATGCGAGTCATTATACAATCAATGATATTCGTTATTTAGGGTATATTGAAATAGCACTCGGTCTGCTTAATGGCTTCGATGCCGGCAATGGGCTCTATTTTTGGGCAATTGGCTTTGGTATTATGCATATAGTCTATGGCTTATTTATCTACTATAAATATGAGAGAAATTAATCATTTCATTCAATAATCTAAAATTTAACAAACATGGAAAATCAAATATCTTTTTGGCAGCGATACTCCGCCATGATTAAAATGGTGCTTATCGGCATATTGGTATTATTGCTTCTCATTCCTTCTTCAATGATTAGAGGGTTAATAAGGGAAAGGCAAGAATATCAACAACAGGTCATTGAAGAAGTTGCAGGCAAATGGGGCAGAGTCCAAATTATTTCAGGACCGATTGTTTCTATTCCATATACTGTGAACCATCAAAATTCGAATATAAGCATTGAGTATGCCCATATTTTACCAGAAACATTTAATATTAATGGCACACTTAAAACCGAATATCGAAAAAGAAATATCTTTAAGGTGGTTGGATATAGATCAGAATTACTGATTTCAGGAAAACTGATTAAACCAGATTTATTAGATTTTGGTATAAATGTTCAATCACGAATGGACATGTCATCGGCTATCATTCAATTACCTATTTCCGATCTTAAAGGGATTAAAGAGCAAGTTTTTATAACTATAAATGGAAAGCGCTATGAGATGAATCCGGGCTTAACTGTTCGGGATATTAGCGCTTCCGGCCTATGGTGTAAAATATCACTTGAAGAAATATTTGCCAAAAGTAACACCGCTCATTATGAAATAAAACTGGGTAAGCTTGATGGAACCCAAGGAATTAAATTTCTACCAATTGGCAAGGAGACCACTGTTAGTATTACTTCCGATTGGCCATCACCAAGTTTTGATGGAAGCTTTTTACCTGAAACCAGAAAGGTAAAAAAAACCGGATTCTCAGCAACTTGGAAAATTTTAAATCTTAATCGCAATTTCCCACAACAGTTTGTAGGTTCAAATTCGGATTTAGCACAATCTGAATTTGGTGTGAGTTTTATTCAACCTATTGATCACTATTCATTGAGCGAACGCAGTGCAAAGTATGCCATTCTATTTATATCACTTACCTTTCTCACATTCTTTTTCAGTGAAATAAACACGGATAAAAAAATACACCCCATTCAATATATACTTATAGGCCTAGCGCTGGTTTTATTTTTCACTTTACTTCTCTCCTTATCAGAACAATTAGGATTCAACAAGGCCTATCTTATAGCGGCAACTGGCATTATACTTATGATTGTACTTTATTCAAATAGTATCTTAAAAAACAAAAAAATATCAGCAATAATTGGAGGTGTACTCATTTTGTTATACGGTATTATTTATATCATTTTGCAACTAGAAAATATGGCTCTACTTTTTGGAAGCATAAGTTTGTTTATAATCCTTAGTGTTGTAATGTATATTTCGAGAAAAGTTGACTGGTATCAGGTAGGCATAAAAAAGGAAGACTCAAAAAATGTTTAAAACCAAAGTATTAAGCTACTTTCATTCAAACACTTAGTAAAATAAAACCACGAAAGCACTAGAAAACATGAACATTGTAACATTATTGAACAAACATTTTGAAAGCAGGATAAGGCTTGGGATAATGAGTTTGCTCATGATTAATGATCAATTGGATTTTAATTCTGTAAAGGAAGCGCTTGAATTAACAGATGGAAATTTAGCCAGCCATATAAATGGACTTGAAAAGGAAAAATATATAGAAGTGATTAAGGAATTTGTAGGTAAAAAACCAAGGACCAATTTTAAAGCGACCTCTCTCGGTAGAATAGCTTTTTTGCAACATTTGGATGCTTTGGAACATCTTGTTAGAATGAATCAAAAATAAACAATTAGAAAAAATAAATGAAAAGTATTAGAAACCAGTTTGAACTTCTTATGATTTTAGCATTAATAGGAATTGTCCCTGCATTATCCCTCTATATATTAGTAGAACAAGAAATATTTTTAGGCTTATGCTGGAATGTATTTTTAGCTCTGCTTCCCTTTTATTTTGCGATTAAAGTGAATTCGGCAAACAATAAATGGGTGCGCTATTTTAATACCTTTTTATGGTTGCTTTTTTTACCGAATGCCCCATATATTATTACCGATTTGGTTCATGTTCCGCTCAACAAAGGTTATGAGGGATTTGTTTTTTACTTAGTTGCTGTTTTGTCATTCACTGGTTTATTGTCTTGGTTGTTTTCTGTAAGAATGATGTTAGCCAGACTTCCAGAATTTTTAAAACGGTATAAGGCCATTCGCCAATATGGATTTCATATACTTTGTATTTTAAGCGGTATCGGTGTTGCCATGGGACGGTTTGCGCGTCTTAATTCTTGGGAAGTTTTCTACAAGCCTGAAAAAGTTGTTAGAGCAACGCTCCACATGTATTCCAATTTCTTTCCTTGGATAATAACCATTGCCATCAGTTTAATTCTATATAGTATGTGTAGTTATAAATTTAAAGGCATCAATCTATTTTCTTCAAATAAATGAAAAAATTCTTTCACTCTTTTAGTTTTGCAGCTCAAGGTGTGGTATCTTTAATAAAAAATGAACGAAACGCTAAAGTTCATGTTTTAGCGGCTGCCATTTCAATTTACTTTGGTTTTTGGTTCCAAATTTCAAAAATGGAATGGAGCTTAGTTATTCTTTGCATAGCAGGCGTTATGGGTGCAGAAGCATTTAACACCTCAATAGAAGCTTTGAGTAACGCCCTTCACCCCGAACAGCATCCAAAAATAAAATTGGTAAAAGACCTTGCGGCAGGTGCGGTATTAATAATAAGTTTTGGGGCACTTTTAATTGGGGTGCTCATCTTTTTACCACATATTTTTTTTTATTTCTAAAAAAAAACTACCGTCGGCAGATCAAGACAGTACTCTAGAAGTACTTATCAATCAAAAACACGATTGCTCCAATTGAGCCTGCACCCATTTCTAATTCACGCTTATGAACATTTTCAAACACATCTGATGCTGCATGATGAAAATCAAAATAACGCTGACCATCAGGCAAAAAACCCAATAAAATCATATCAGGATTTATTGTCAGCTCTTTATCTAATTTTAATGGATTTATATCTACTCCCCCACCCCAATCACTTTTTCTAAATACATGGCAACCATAAGGTTCGAGTAAATTTCTATAGCTTGCGATACTCGAATATTGACTATCGGTAGCAGAAATCGAAAAGCCTCTTGGTGTATGGCCTCCCGCATCACTTTCAAGTGCCATCAATTGTTTCTCGTTGGATTCCTTAACCCACTTTGCGTAGCCTTTTCCTCCTCTGTTGCCGTTCTCTTCATTCATAAAAAGCACTACTCTAATGGTATGTCTTGGTCTGTATCCATTTGCTTTAATCAAGCGTAAGAGTTCAATGCTATGCACTATGCCTGCTCCATCATCATGGGCACCTTCTCCAATATCCCAACTATCTAAATGTCCTCCAACTGTAATTACAGTTTTCGGATCTGTTTTTCCTTTTATCTCCGCAATTACATTATAGCTTTGTTTATCAGGAAAACTCTTGCAATTCATTTTTAACACAACGATCAAGTCCGGTTTTTCTTCAAGCTTACTCAAAAGCAGGTCGGCATGTTCAGTACTTATAGCTGCTGCGGGTATTTTATTAAGTTCATTGGTATAGCCCATGCTTCCGGTATGTGGATTGTTATCGAATTTTTGGGTCATACTTCTTACCAAAACAGCCACGGCACCATATTCAGCAGCCTTAGATGCGCCGCTATACCTTTGTCCAACACAAGCTGAATAAGCTTCGAATGAATTAATTATTCTCGGGTCGAAGGGTTTATTAAAAAGTACAATTTTACCTTTTATCTGTTTTTCACCCAAGCGATCAAGGTCTTCAATTCCATTTGCCACAACAATTTGTGCCTTTAAGGAACCATTTGTAGCCACTGAACCTCCAAGAGCAGTTATATTAAGTTTTGTATCATCATGAAAAACCTTTGCACGTTCCATGTTTCCGCGCTCCCAATGCGGTACCATAATGGCTTGCTTATAAACGGTATCAACATTCATTTCCTTTAACAAGTTGTATCCCCAACCAACAGCAGAATCGGCAGCCGGACTTCCACTGATGCGGCAACCAACTTCCTTGCATAAGGTTCTTAAATTTTCGTATGCCTTACCATCAGCGAGTGCCATATCAAAAATTTTTCGAATTTGAATTGAATCATCATTTCTTTGAGCGTAAACAACATCAGAGAAACAACCTAAAAACAATAAAAAAAAACAGAAACCTAAGTTTCGTGAACTAAGAAAGCACTTTTGCATTTGTGTAATCAGGTAATTGTATCGCTCCATGGGCCATAAGGTAAAATCCAAATAACAGAATAATATGACTTAAATCGTTGTGATTGAACCAATATGAAGGTGATATTTCATACTTATGGATAAACCACGTGATAGAATTTAGAATAATGCCCGAGAGTATGTAAATACTTCCCTTGCTACCTTTTAGACTTAAAGAAAAGTGAATGCCAGCAACTAAAACTCCTACTCCGATGGTGCCATTTAACTTTACCACCCAGAATTCGTTATACATGATAACCAAAAGAATGGCAGTTGACACTTGTATAAAGGAAAAAATATACAAAAACAATATTCCCCGGCTCTTCGTTAGTAAAAAAAGACTTGCAATAGAGGCTACGTAAACCGATATCACTCCACCCAATCGTGAAATCATTTGGAACATGTTATTTTTATCTGCGAACAAACCATGTCCTAAAGCTCCAAAAAAAGTGGCCAATGCCATAGATGCAAAAAAAAGTGGCCAATATTTAACATTATATTTACTAACTTTGTAGCTAAATAAAACACATCCTGCACACCAGATCAAATCAGTCAAAACCGTTACGGGTTCATGTAATATAAATCCAAAAAGCGTTATTGAAGTTTGAATCGTCATAAAGCCGCAAACATAATTTAAAATAAATCGTTTTTCAAAATATGAACAAAATACTTAAAGTAACATCTTTCTTCGTCTTATTGGCCGTAATTATTGGCGTTAGTGCATTTAAAACCAATAAGGATCCTGTGTTGCCGGGTATCGTTTTTTTCAAAGGCTCACTTAAAGATGCAAAGGCTAAGGCTAAAAAAGAAAACAAGTTGATTTTTATTGATTGTTATACTACCTGGTGTGGACCGTGCAAAAACATGTCGAAGAAAACCTTTGTAAATAAAGAAGTTGGAGAGTATTACAATGCCAATTTCATTTGTCTAAAAATGGATATGGAACAGCCAGAAGGTCAGGAATTAGCAGCAAGTTATACTGTGGAGGCCTACCCTACTTATCTTTTCATCAATGCTAAAGGCGATGTGAAGCACCGTGATTTAGGATTTATAGATGCAAGCCGATTTATTGAAGTTGGAAAAGTTGCTTTAACAAAATAATCGGTATAATTCTTTGAGTTTATCGGATTGCGGCTGCCATGGTGTGTAAACTGATACGCACCCTACGTTGAAGTGAACTTGGTGATAAGGATTATCAGCTATACAAACTTCTATTTTCCATGCAACATCTAACATCCATTTCTAAAGTCTGGGTGCAATGCATAGCTTTTTGTTGGGTTATTAATAGCCGAACCTTTATTTACACTACTATTAACAACCATGTCAGCAAGTACTAGTAGTTTAAATCTTTTCTTTTAATATCTCCATAAGGAATGCTTTTAAAATAATTTCCTCGAATTAGGAAAGATTACAAAATAACTTCAGAATCTTAGAAAGTAAATTCAAAATTTGTTATCCTTGAGAAGTTTGTCTTGCCAACGGCTGTCTTTTCTTTTTTTTCTGCAAAAAAAAAGAAACAATCTCGTCTGCGACGAGACAACTACAGAATTTTTACTAACATTCGCTAAAGAACCTAAATACATCAAAAATTTTGCAGTTCGCTCTTCCCTTGAATGGCCAGCCTCACACGTTCTTCGACCACACCTTTTCATATAATGACAAAATTATCGTTTTTTTTTGTTCCGTTGAAATCACCAAATCTATGCACAATATCTTACAAGAATCGAACTAAAATACTGAATACCCCTCTCTACTCAATCGGAATTTATCTTTTAAAAAGTCAATTCATTTAAACTTGAATTATCGAAGTTATTTTGACAGTTTTACTACGTTTTTTTTCTAAAATTTCTAGTGTTGTGTAGAGTTCTCCAATTTGAATGCACTCTTTTAATTCCAATGCCAATTTATAGGCTAAAAGAGGAGGAACACCGTTTCCTATTTGATTTTATCTTTGCGTTTCGTTGCCGATTAACTCGTACCCGTCAGGAAAACTCTGCAGTCTTGCAGCTTCTCTATGTACTAGCCTTCTTCTTCTTCCGTCTTGTAATCTAACTCTTTGCATAGCACTGGCAAGATTTCTACATGTCAATGTTCTTGCGGGTCTATCAGCATACAAATCTCTTGGGGTGATACACGATGATGCCTTTTCATATTTCTCAACATTAGTGTCCATCAACGCGGTGAAAAATTTACGCTCGGGGGGAGTAGTAAACATTATATCACCTATTGCTTCTCCAACGGTTACTTTATGTTGATCTGGTCTTGGGAATTTAAATTTTGCTCTATGTCCGAAAACAAAAAGTCGTTCTCTGTTTTGAGGAACACCAAAATTTACGGTATTGAGTAATTTATAGTCAATAATACAACCAAGTTTGCGAAGTTCTGTTAACACTAATTCGAAATACCATTTGTTCGTGTATAAAAGTCCCCGAACATTTTTGAACATAAAAACCTTTGGCTGTAACTTCTTAACTGCGTCAATAAAAACTGGAAAGCCATCTCTTGCATCTTCCATCCCTTTTTGGTGTCCACCAACACTAAATGGTTGGCAAGGTGGCCACCAATTACAATTTCTGTGTGCGGATATTAAAAATCAAGGTCGAGTTTTATAGGAAAACAGTCGCCAACAAGATTTTTGTTATAAGAGTCGCAAGCTGCTTTGTCCATTTCATATCCAAAAGTCTTGTAACCCCCTGCCTCAAAGCCCAATGATAAACCACCACATCCAGCAAATAAGTCAAGAACAACAACTTGTTCGGCTATTCTTGGTTAAAGCGTTTCGTTTATGCGGTCTATGTAATTTGTCATTGATTTTGCAAGTGTCAAAGGCAATAAAAACATGCCTGTCTGGACTCCAAATTTTCAACAATTGCTGAACATCTTGATGCAGATAAGCGAAATTAAATGTCTTGTAATTGACTGATTGTGACGGCAGCCTTGTTTAAAATCAATTTATTCACAAATAGATAATTGCAACAAAAACGCGAATTAAAGCAATTTAATTTCTTCTTTCAAATCGGCAATTTCTTTCTGTAAATCTCTTAAACTTTTTGCTATTTGGGCATCATCTGGTTTGCTATCATTAAGTTCAGTGCTTATATAATTGACAAATTTCCAGACTTCAAGCACTTCAGTCACCGAAATTTCATAAGGATTGTAAAGTAAATTTGTTGAACACAACTGAAGTGACTGCCTATCATCGATGAAGTTATAAATGACCTTAAAAACAATTCCTTCGTTTTTTGTTACAACAATATAAGGAAAACCATCACGAATGAGTCGCCAATTTTCAAGATATTCACCTATAACGAATGATCCGTGGCCAACAGGTGGCATTGAATCACCCGAAATTGGAAAAGCACGACACTTTTTCTGTTTTGAAATAAATGGCAGGTTAAATGCCGGCAAAACCTTTATAAATTCAGGATCAGCATAACCAGTTGAATAGCCTGCCTTGGCACTTTCTGATACCAGTTCAATCAGCTCCTCATTATGTTGATCAACCGTTGTAACTAAAATTCTTAAATTATCACCTTGGGTATAATCTATTTGATTCTCAATTTCGCTTAATTTATTTTCACTAAATGCCGAAATATCTTCTCTTAGCAATATATCAAGTGAAATATTTAAACTATCTGCCAATTTTATAAGCAAATCAAAAGGAGGTTCTGCTACCCCATTTTCATAGCCACTGTAGGAAGATCGCGGAATACCCAACTTTTTTGCCATCTCTTCCTGCGAAATTTCTTTGCGCTTTCTTAAGAATTTTAAATTCTGTCCAATCATAATAGTGCAAATATAATCAATTGACTATATTTTAATCATATTATTGACAATTTATTAATCAAGACATGATTTTAGGTGATTTAAACACGATATCATGATATTAAAATTGCTCCAATCGTGTACTCATTATAAAATGTTGAGGATTTATTAAACGGCTTAAATTGAATCTCAGGATATATTTTCGCTCAAAATTAATTAATAATTAAAAGTGTTAATGATTTAAGACATATTTGAATTACGCTAATAACTCTTTAATCAAATATGAACTGAAATTATGTAGGTTTGCATAACTAAAAAAAGTAAAATGTTGAAGGAATTTAAAAAAGCACTTTCTAATAGCAAAAACTACCAAAACATCACAAAAAAACTTTGGCGTTACTTCTTTTTTCTAATGATAGGTATCGTTGTTTTTTTGTTCATGGTGAAGGTTGGATTGTTTGGAAAAATGCCTGACATTGAAGAATTAGAAAATCCAAAGACCAATCTTGCATCCGAAGTTTACAGTGCAGATAAAATCTTAATGGGTAAATATTATTACGAAAACCGAGCTAATTGTGAGTTTAAAGAACTTCCGACCAACCTTGTAAATGCCCTTATTGCAACAGAAGATATAAGGTTTCGCCAACATTCGGGTGTAGATATTAAAGCTTTAACCAGAGCCATTGTATTCTTAGGAAAAGATGGAGGTGCCAGCACAATTACACAACAACTAGCAAAAAACCTGTTTCATAGTAGAAGTACATTTTTGCCTGCAAGAATATTGCAAAAGCTAAAGGAGATGATTATTGCCATTGAACTTGAAAGGCAATATACCAAGGATGAAATTGTGATGCTATATTTTAACACTGTACCATTTGGTGGAAGTTCATTTGGTATAAAATCCGCCTCAAAAACTTTTTTCAGTAAAGAACCAAAAAAATTAGTTATACAAGAATCGGCTTTGCTCGTAGGAATGCTTAAAGGAAGCACATTGTACAATCCTGTTCGTAATCCTGATAAAGCCATAAGCCGCAGAAATATTGTCTTACTTCAAATGAATAAATATGACTTTATCAGCAATGAAGAGTTTAATTCTGCCAAAGCAAAGCCACTCGGTTTAAAAATATCTGTTCAGAATCAAAATGAAGGGATAGCTCCCTATTTTAGGGACTATCTTCGCGAATCTCTTTCGATATGGTGTAAATCAAGAAATTTGAATATATACAGAGATGGTCTAAAAATATACACCACCATTAACTCCAAAATGCAGTATCATGCTGAAAAAGCAGTTGAAAAACAAATGACATCCCTTCAAAAGGAATTTTTCGCTGAATGGCGTGGTCAAAATCCTTGGCGACTTGAAAAGGAAAATAAAGAAGACCCTAACTATTTTTGGAAAAATTTAAAGAAGACAGAAAAATATGGCTTTCTACTTGACAAATATGGCAAAGGCTCAGATTCCATCATGTTTTACCTGCGCAAAAAAGAGCCAATGACAATATTTACTTGGCGTGGTGATCGCGATACAATGCTGAGTACTGTTGACTCCTTAAAATATTACAAATCACTTCTTCATACAGGCTTTATGAGTATGGATCCTCATACCGGTGAAATTAAGGCCTGGGTTGGTGGAAATAACTTTAAGAATTTCCAATACGACCATGTAAACCCAAATACTAACAGACAAGTAGGCTCAACTTTCAAACCTTTTGTTTATGCACTTGCCATAGACAATGACCTTTCACCCTGTTATATTGCTCCAACTGGACCTGTGACGTTTAAAATGCCGGAAGGGGGTTCTTGGACACCCAAAAATTCAATGAAAGTAAAATCAAGCCATGTTACGCTCTATCAAGGTTTAAAATTATCAATAAATACTGTTACAGCGCATCTTATGAAAAAATTAGGTGAAAATTCTCCTCAATCAGTGAGACGACTTGTGAGCAAAATGGGAATTGATTCTAATAAAATAAGGCCTTATCCTTCCATCTGTTTGGGTTCAATGGATCTTTCGGTTTTTGAAATGGTTGGTGCTTATTCAACCTTTGCTAATGAAGGAGAATGGGTTGAACCGATTTTTATTACCCGAATTGAAGACAAATACGGTAACATTCTTGAGGAATTTGCTCCAAAAAGAACCGAAGCCATGCGCAAACAAACGGCGTATGCCCTTTGTAAAATGATGGAGTTAACAACCTTACCGGGTGGAACCGCCTCTCGCATGCGAAGTACTTATGGTATTCCCTATAATATACCAATTGCCGGAAAAACAGGAACTACCCAGAATAATTCTGATGGATGGTTTATTGGTGTAACACCCGATCTGGTTAGCGGTGCATGGGTGGGTTGCGAGGACAGACAGGTACACTTTAGAAGTACTGCTTTAGGGCAAGGAGGTCACATGGCCATGCCAATTTTTGCTTATTATATGAAGTCAATATACAACGACCGCTCCTTGGTAATTAGCCAGGCAGATTTTAAAAAACCAGATATTGAAATGACCATTGAAATGAATTGTGAAGATTATAGCTACGGATATGATGCGAAACCAAAAGATGACGAACCCGACCCGGAAGAAGGCGTAAATTTTTAGCAAGACTCCATGATCTCATAATCCACCAAAGGACCTATGTAATGGAATTTAATTTCATTCCTAAAAAGCAATTTTTGAAACGTAAATTTGTATAAGGATACCATCCCATATTTTAGTTCGTTTAAGCAATATGTTTGTTTGGAGTAACCTAATGATAGCAAGATTTTCATTTTTATTATTCCTCAATTTAGTCACAACTATCAGTTTTGCTCAGGAATTTCAACAACATGTATTTAATATCTATTTCAAAACCAATCAGGATGCAGTAACATCCGAATCTCAGACTGCTATTAGGCAACAGTTGCTCGCAATTGGGTCTGCTAATATCAGAGAAATTAAAATTATGGGGCACGCCGATTCTGATGCCACCGATTCATTTAATATTAATCTTTCTAACCGAAGAGCGTCCAATACCTATCATTATTTAATTTTACAAGGTGTACCAGAAACGATACTAGCAAAAGAGGCTTTTGGAGAATCTGATCCCGTGTCAGAACTAAAACAACTCAACCGTCGCGTAGAAATTACTGTTATTTATGACTATGCTAATGCCATGGCAGACTTAAAGGGAAAGAAATTTTACATCAAAGGGATTGTTAAAAATTTCAATACTAATCTTACACTGCCTTGTGGTTATGTTATTGAGGATCAAAAATTAAATATCTTTCAATCTACCAGACCTGATGGCAGGTTTTATTTGCCGGCCAAACCAGGTAAAAATGTTTCACTTACTTTTTCTAAACTCGGCTTTTTAAATGAAACTGTAATTATTACTGATAAATACTTCATGGGTATTAAAGGAGACACCATTTTTATAGAGGTTAAATTAAAGCCTATTGAAGTTGTTGAGAAAATAGTTTTTGATCATATATTCTTTTACTCAGATTCAGACTCCCTAAAGCCTGAAAGCCGCCCTGAATTGCAAAAACTAACGGCTCTGTTAAGAAACGACAAAGAATTATATGTCGAAATTCAAGGTCACATGAACTGTCCTTTATCACGGCCTATGAATGTTTATCAAAAACGCTATAACCATGAACTGTCGCATAAAAGAGCCAGGGCAATCTATAAATACCTTATAAATAATGGCATACCAGCGAGTCAGCTTACCTTTAAGGGAATGAGTAATACGAATATGATTTATCCTGAACCCAAAAACGAACAAGAAGCTGATAAAAATAAGAGGGTAGAGGTTTGGAAATTGAAAGTGGTGACGAAGTAAGGGGGTATCCAATACCAATTTTTCATCAATCCTTTAAAAACCCTAATAATCCTCTCATTAACAAATAATATTAAACCTACCCCTCCAAATAATCCAAATCCTTACCATACGTTTCCTCTGAAAACCAAGCCATAAGCATGGAAATCGTCACGCATAATAATCCTGTGATTAAAACACTCGTCAATTTCTCAATGCCATAGTGTTGAAGACCTTTATATAAAATGGTTATGAGCACCAATGAACCCCTTACAAAATTTGGAACTGTAGTGGTAACAGTTGCTCTTATATTGGTTCCAAAGCTTTCGGCAGCTATGGTTACCATAATAGCCCAAAATCCTACCGATATGCCGAGTATAATAAAATAGATGTTATACATAAGTGGCGTGTATCCTTGAATAAAATAAAACCAAAGAATTGTGAAAAAGCTAAATCCAAGAAAGAGCAACATTATTTTTCTTCTTGTCTTGAATAATTGACTGAGCAAACCGCTGAGAAAATCGCCAATCGTAATACCAATATAACAACAAATAATTGGCTCCGAAGCATCTTTTACCCCTACTATTCCTTGTAATGGCGCAAATTCAAATGAAAAACTGACAATTATTCCTATCGTAAACCAAGTAGGTAAAGCCATAAAAATACATTTTATATATTTACTCAAACTTTTAGGGTTTGAGAAGATTAAACTAAGATGTCCTTTTTTGACACTCGTATCTTTTAATTTTCCAAATAATCCTGATTCAAATATGCCAATTCTAAGGAATAGGAGTAAAAAGCCAAGCCCACCTCCTATATAATAACAAAGTCGCCAATCGCCGCCAGAAATTTTAAAAACAAGGCCGGCAATCACGGCTCCAAAAACACCAACTGTTGCAACAATGGTTGTTCCCCAGCCTCTGTTTTCTTTGGTCATAATTTCGGAAACTAAGGTAATTCCTGCTCCCAGTTCTCCTGCAAGACCGAAACCGGCTATAAATCGCAAAATATAGTATTGATCTATTGTTTGAACCATGCCATTTAAAATATTGGCCAAAGAATACATGATGATAGAGCCAAAGAGAACAGAAATTCTTCCCTTTTTGTCGCCCAATATTCCCCAAAATAATCCTCCGATAAGCATACCAATCATTTGGATGTTCAACAAAATCATTCCCTTATTTTCTATATCTATGGGCGACAATCCAAGCTCCTTAAGACTTTTTACCCGAACAATAGTAAATAAAACCAGATCATAAATATCTACAAGGTAGCCTAAAGCAGCCACGATGACTGCAATATTCAGTATTTTTTGTTTTGCTTGCATTGAGCGGCTAAAATACTATAAATCTGATTGGAGTCAGAAAAGAAAAATTAATATTTCACCCAAACACAAACTTATGGCAGACAATGGCAGTAGCAATCGCAGCATTTAAACTTTCTGCCTCTCCTGCCTTTGGAATCGTAATTTTGAAAGAAGCTGAATCCTCTATTGGTTTGCTTATACCATTGGATTCATTTCCAATTATTATGATTCCTTCCTCAGGTTTGGTTATGTTTTGAATGGATTCACCTTGTATTACACAGGCATAAGATGGAATCTGGTACCTCGTTATTATTGGAAGTAAGCTTTCATAAACCACTTTTACCCTTGTAAATGACCCCATAGATGATAAAATTGTTTTAGAATTATACTGATCAACACAGGTTGGCGAGCACACAATGCCTTCAATTCCATACCAATCAGCAATACGAATAATAGTACCAAGGTTTCCCGGATCGTTTATATTGTCGAGTAACAGTACAAATCGCTTCTTAAAAATAATGTTATCAAGGCTGTATTCTTGGAAATTAGACACTGCAATAATGCCTGCAGGCGTGTCGAGTGTGCTTAGCTGATTCATGTCTTTCTCATTCACTATCAATACTTTTGATGCTGGCAAGCTGTTGCCAATCTTGTCAAAAACAGTTTGAGTTATAAGTATTTCGTGAATTAAAAAATCACTTTGGCATAATTCTATGACTGATTTTTCACCCTCAACAAGAAATTGACTGTATCTTTGTCGGTATTTTTTTTGTTTGAGGCTTACTATTTCTCTTTTTCTATTTATCGAAAGCATTTTCAAGGCAAAAATACTCATTCTAATGGGTATTGGGATTCTCTTTTTATCAAGTTGTAATGTGATGAAATTTGTGCCTGAAGGCAAAACTCTGCTTGATGGAAACAGGGTTAAAATTGAGGGTGATGTAAAAATTGAAGATGTTAAGGATCAAATTTTACTGGTTCCCAATAGAAAAATGTTTTTGGTGGTTAAATTTAATTTATGGGCATATTATTTTGGAAATAAGGTATTTAAAAAAGATAGTACCAAAGTAAAAATGTTCTTTATCGAAACGGTAGGCGAAAAACCTGTATATCTTGATACTGTAAAAGTTCATTATTCAGAAAAAAACATTGAAGAATTTTTGAATCAGAAAGGTTATTTCGATAACACAGTGAGTTCTAAAGTGGTTACGGTGCTTAAACGGTCTTATGTCACTTATACAATTATCCCAGAGAAACCTTATTCCGTGCATAGCACCGCATACAATGGTTCTGATGTTTATCTTGATAGAGCCGCGAATGAATTTGCTAAGGATAATATTTTAAAAAATGGTGACAAAATAGATTTTGACAGAATTGAAGCAGAAAGAGACAGGCTAACGACGGCCTTTAGAAACAATGGCTATTTTTATTTTAATAAGGCATTTATAAAAATGATTTTAGACACTGGCGGACACGATCACGGTGTAGATATTAACGTTAACATAGCTAATCCTGGAGAAGAACGCAATGCTAGGCCGCAAACCATACAGCGAGTGTATGTTGAAATGGATTTTAAACAAAGATGGGGACGACGAGATACCCTTAAATATGAAAAAATAGCTTACCTATTTAATGGGTATGCATTAAAGCCTAATATTCTTGATCGTTCCATCCGACTTAGACCCGGAGAACTTTTTTCTCAGGCCAATTTAGAGGCTAGCTATAATAAATTAATGGGATTAGGTTTATTCAGAATTGTTAACATTAGAATATTGCCTTCGGGAACTGACAGCACAAACAAATTATTGGTATTTATAAGTCTACAACCAACATCGAAACACGTATTTATTTGGGAACCACAAGCTATCACCACAGACAAGCCAAATCTAACTTCCCAAGACAATAATCCGCGAAACTATGGTTTTGCTAATCAGTTTATACTTAATAATAAAAACGTTTTTAAGAATGCAGAGGATTTTAACCTTAAATTTAGACTTGCTGCAGAAACGCAATTTGGGGGAGGTGTGAGTGTTACCTTAGGGAATAAAGAATTTAGAAATATAGGTAATTTTGAATCAAATTTCACATTTGAATTACTCTATCCTAAGTTGCTTTTTTTTAGCAGAATTGACAAACGTCCCAAATTACAAAAAAACAGAACTTCTATTAATTTAACCTTTCAAAATGAGATAAATACCAATTATTCTAGGCGTTCAATCCCACTAAATTTAACCTACCAAACCTTCTATCAAACCAAAAAGAAACTTAATTTTAATATATTTTATTCACCGTTGCAATTAAGCTTTAATCAAGGTAAACTTGATTCTGCATTTTTGGCAGATCTTGATAATCCAAATGATATTGTGCGTTTGGAAAGAACATTTCGAAATTACATTATTCCTGCACAAAAGTTGGCGATTGTATTTTCAGACAAATTAAAATCACCAAAAGACTATTGGAACATTCGATATACGCCATTTGAATTGGCTGGAAATATTATAGAATTCACAAAACGCCTTATTGACCCAACTGCATCAGGTGTCAAGGAAAAGTCTATTTTTGGATTTGCAGATATTCCATATTTTCAATATTTTAGAACGGATGTTGATGTGACGCACTATAACATCATAGGAGAAAATAGTTCTTTCGTTGTACGAGGAAATATTGGGGTAGGTAAAGCCTATGGTAATTCTTATATCATGCCTTATGAGCGGCAGTTTTATGTTGGAGGTAGCAACAGCCTAAGGGCTTGGCGTCCACGAATTATAGGACCTGGTGAATCTGGAGATTCACTTGTTTCCAATGTCGACAAAATGGGGGATTTATTATTTCAATCAAGTGCTGAATATCGATTTGACATTGTTCCGGGATTCTTTGAAGGTGCCTTTTTCGCAGATGCAGGAAACGTGTGGCTTTTAACAAAAGGTTCTGAATTCACAACCTTCAATATAAATACTTTTTATAAACAGTTGGCAATGAACACTGGTGCGGGAATCAGATTAAATCTTTCTTTTTTTATTCTTCGATTGGATTGGGGCATTCCGCTTCACGATCCAAGAGAAGTGTATGGAGATCGTTGGGTTATAAAGAATTTTTTTGATAAAGGGTGGATATTTGACAGGACGCTTTTAAGTTTGGCAATAGGTTTTCCATTTTAAGAATAGCCAGCTTGGTATTTTGTTAAGGAATATAATTAGCTTTGAACGTGTACAACAAGAAATAAAAATATAAATGCAATTAATAAAAAACAAATATTATTTAGGAGGTGTCGATCTTTTGGAAATTGTCGAAAATTACGGAGCACCTGTGTATGTTTATGATGCCGAAACCATTTCACGTCAATATAACAAGTTGGTTTCTGCTTTTCCAGATATTAAGCTAAAAATCAAATTTGCATGCAAGGCATTGAATAATATCAATATCATAAAATATTTAAAAAGCCTTGGTGCTGGTTTAGATACAGTTTCAATAGAGGAAGTTGAGATAGGTTTAATGGCTGGATACAAACCTTCGGAAATTTTATACACACCCAACTGTGTGGCTTACGCAGAAATAAAGAAAGCCGTTGAATATGGCGTTATTATTAATATTGACAATATTTCAATACTTGAGCAGTTTGGACATGATTTTGGCAATTCTATACCCTGTTGTATTCGCCTTAATCCACATATAATGGCCGGGGGTAATAGCCATATTTCAGTTGGGCATATTGATTCAAAATTTGGAATATCAATCTATCAAGTACCATTGATTAAACGAATTGTGAATAGTAATAAGATAAAAGTTACAGGACTTCACATGCATACTGGAAGTGATATATTAGATGCAGATGTGTTTTTACGTGGTGCCGACTTGCTTTTTGAAGCTGCCCAGCACTTTACTGATTTAGAATATATGGATTTTGGTTCGGGATTTAAGGTTGCTTACAAAGACGACGATATTACGACTGACATTAATAAAATTGGCAAGAAAATTACCACTAATTTTAAAAAGTTTTGCAAACAATATGGCCGAGAACTTGAGCTGTGGTTTGAGCCTGGTAAATTTTTGGTAAGTGAATCCGGTGTATTTCTCGTTGAAACCAATGTGGTAAAACAAACGCTTTCAACGGTTTTTGTTGGAGTAAACAGCGGGCAGAACCATCTCTTACGTCCTAAACTCTATGAAGCTTACCATAATATTATAAACATCAGCAATAATAGAGGAAGCAAAAGAATCTATTCAGTGGTGGGATACATCTGTGAAACAGATACTTTGGGGTACGATCGAAAATTAAGTGAGGTGAAAGAGGGTGATATTTTAGCAATTCAAAATGCTGGTGCCTATGGATTTACGATGAGTTCAAACTATAACAGTAGAACTCGCCCCGCGGAAGTTTTGATTATAAATGGTGAAGCAAAACTCATTAGAAAAAGAGAAACACTCGAAGACCAAATGAAACATCAGATTGATTTGGGATTATAAATTATTTTGAAGAATGGAGTCTATTTGTTTGGTTCTTAATGCAAATTGATTATAAACAATAATCAATAGCTATTATTCAAATTCAAAACAAAGTCTTCAGGTTATTTCAAGATAAAGGAAGCGCGCCCCATTAATTTATCCTTGTGGATTAATTCAATGCTGTATGCGCCTTTCTTGTAAATTGCCTTTTGAGAATAGTTTATAACCACTTTTATCTGTTCGTTTTGGTAGTTCACGGTTTCGGTTTTGGATGAGAGCTTATCCGTGTCTGTGAGTGAAGGATTCTCTTCGGTTAATACTTCTTTATTGGTTCCAATTATGCGAATAGTAATCTCCTTATCGCCAGCTTCTACAAGCTCATTTTCGAGGAGTGTAAATGTAATTTTGAGTTTGTTAATCTTAGAAGCTTTATAAGTTTCTTCCTCTGTTGAACCCTTTTTCCTGATTCCCATTACTTTCAGATCAGCTGTGCTTAGGGTATTATTTTTAATTTTATCATTCAGGGCGTTTTTTTGATTCTGTAAATTTCTTACTTCTATACTCGACTCATCCAATTGTATATTCGCCTGAAGCAAATCAGCAATTAAAACTTTATTGCCTTCAGAGAGAGAGTCTGTTTTTGATTCAAGCAGTACCCTAAGTCTTTTTAAATTCTCAATTTCTGCTTTAGCTTCCATCAAAGCCTTAGGATTTGATGCTCCTGCGGCTTTTATTTTTTTAGCCAGTTGAAGTGTTTTTTCATCTATTTGATTGGTCAAACTATCATTGTATGCTGAAAGATCAAGATTTTTACCCATCGTTCTTTCCAATTGAGCCTTTACTTCATCAAGTTGTCTAATCAGTTCACTTTTTTCGGCATCGTATTTAATTACAATTTCCTTATATTGTGCTTCATATGAAGCGCCATCAGCATCATGGGTTGAATTGTAATATTTATAATAGAGGTATCCATTTACAAGCAAGGATAAAACGAGGAGCAACGGAAAAACAATCCACCAAAGTGGTCTTCTTCTATTTTCACTTCCTTCACTATAATTTTGATCTTCTTCAGGCATAATATTTTTTTGTTTGGTTGCAATGTTATAAAATAAGTTTGAATAATTCACCAAACATATCAATTTGTAAACTAAATACTTATGAAAGACTCATAAGGAATCCTCATTCAATATTAGCTCTTATCTTTTTTTATGGCGTTTCTAATTACTTCAATAATAATTGGAATAATTGAGATAAAGACTATTCCAATTACAACCAATTCGAAATTATTTTTTACCACTTCAAATCTACCGAACCAGTAACCAGCCAAAGTGGCAACACCTACCCATATTATTCCGCCTAAAATATCGAAAGACAGAAAACGACTGTACTTCATCTCACCGACTCCGGCAACAAAAGGTGCAAAGGTTCTTACAATGGGGACAAATCGAGCTAAAATGATTGTTTTTACACCATACTTTTCATAAAATTTTTCAGTCTTATCAAGGTACTTTTTATTGATTAACGGCTTTCCTCTAAATTTCCAATTTATGGCATGATTTCCAAAATATTTTCCAATCCAGTAATTGGTATTATCACCAAGAACTGCGGCTAATATGAGAACTAATATTAATATTCCAATATTTAAACTACCAAGAGCAGCAAAACTACCAGCAACAAATAACAAAGAATCACCAGGAAGAAAAGGCATAACAACAAGGCCAGTTTCTACAAAAATAATAGCAAACAAAATTACGTAAGTCCAAACACCGTAATTCTCTATAATGAGTTTTAGATTTTGGTCAAGATGAAGAAAGTAATCAATAAATGCGTGTAGAAAATCCATTGCCGCAAAAATACGTGAATTGGGCTATTTAGTTGTTAAATTTGTCTATCTTTTGGCAGAGATAGAAATTTATTAAAAGCAAATCACTCAATAAACAGATTTAAATCAAAGCTTCTTAACTAAAAGAAGGAATACTATAATAAATATTGCATCATTGTAAAATTATTTTTAAAAGTACTTTTGATTTCTAACTATAATTATATGAGCCTTTTTAACTCAATTTTAACTCTTAAATCATGCAGAGGTTTTCTGAATATTATTATTGTTCTTGGCGCATTAAATTCATTTGCTCAGCCCTTTACAGATGTTTTAAATATCAATCATCAGTATATGAAAACTAAAACAGCCAATGACAGCTTTTCCAATACATACTATAATACTTTGTTAGGAATTTTATTACCAATTAAAATTGACTCCTCAAATTATTTAATTGTTCGCATTAATGGCGAAATAAATAAATCGAGGCTTTCAGGTAATGGCACTGATGCTGGAGTTAATTTTAAAATGTTGCTATTTAGTTTAGGCTGGAGACATTCCTTTAACAAAAAATTCAACTTAACAGCATTGGTGCATCCTAAACTAACCTCCGATTTTGTTGATAAGGTTAATTCAAATGATTTTCAGATGGGCGCAACCCTGCTTGCTCAGTATAAAATTAGAAAAAATTACAGATATAAAGTGGGTCTTTATTACAACCGTGAGCCATTCGGCAATTTTATCATTCCACTTTTAGGGGCTGATGTTCAGTTGAATAAAAAAACTGAATTTATGGACAGCTTCCGCTCTACCTGAGATATGAACATCGTTTCAATGAAAAATTATACTCAGGATTTGGGGTTCGTATATTTGGCAGAAGTTATCGTCTAAATTCATCTTTCAATTCAAATTATGTCTTCCTTCAAGAAAGCATGTTAAAGTTTTTCGCTGATTACTATATTACAAAAAAACTGGTAGTTTATGGTGAATTAGTAAGAACGCTAGGATACGGATTGAATCAATATGCAAACGGTGCGGACCGTTCAACTCAGATAAATTATCCATCGCAATTTTTGCCTGTGAAGGATGGCTTTTTTTTCTAATATAGGAATGGCCTTAAGAATTAGAGAGGATTTTTGATCAAGTCTGATTTATAATAAAGGTGTTTTTAAATTGTATTTCCAACAAGGTTATGCTTATTCAGTTTTCTTTACACGGCTTTCTTATAAAATCGATTAAGCAAAGGATATGTTGTGATTAAAAGCAAATAATAAATCAGAAAGAGTGCCTAGTCCGAGAGGAATTTAATGGACTAATAAAGAAATTTCAATTTGAATATTTGTATGAATATAAATGGATGAAATTAGAGAACCCGAAGGGTTCAAACATTTATAGCACACAATGTAGCTAAGCCGTATTCGACCCCATCGGGAGTCGAACAAAACATTACGTAATTATACTTTAAACATTTTATCCATTGGGATTACAAAGCCTTTAATAGCAATGAATATGGCTGCCAATAGAACAATTTTAATGAATTTAAAATATTAATTAAACGCGAATTATAAGAACTCTTTTAGGGAATTTGCTGATGATTTTCCATTTTTATTACCATGGCTTCCACAAAGTGAATTTTTATAAGAAAGCCGTGGTTTTCTTTAATTACTGAGTATTCCAGTAGAAGTTAAAGTTTTAATAATTTCCTTCTCCTTAAAATTTTTAGATTTGCGCCATGTTTAATTTTATAGCCAGATTAAAGATTTGGCGGCTCATTAAGGCAATTTGCATTTATTTTTTGGCAACCACTCTTCTTCTTGTCATGTTGTTTAAATGGCTTCCTGTCCCAATAACTCCCTTAATGATTATAAGATGTATTGAACAAAAGAAAAATGGCGAAGAACTCAAGCTTGAGAAGGATTGGGAATCCATTGATAATATTTCAAATAGCCTACAATTGGCTGTAGTATGCACCGAAGATCAGAACTATTTAACCCATAATGGCTTTGATTTTAGTGCCATAAAAAAAGCAATGAAGGAAAATAAGTGGAAGAAGCGAAAACGCGGAGCCAGCACAATAAGTCAGCAAACTGCTAAAAATCTATTTCTTTGGCAAGGTCGTAGTTATCTTCGAAAAGGTTTGGAAGTGTATTTTACTTTTTTAATAGAAATATTCTGGAGCAAAGAACGCATTATGGAAGTTTATCTCAATATCATCGAAATGGGTGATGGGATTTATGGTGCAGAGGCTGCCTCACAAAAATATTTTAACAAGGCAGCTTCACAACTTGCCAAGCGAGAAGCTGCCGCAATTGCTGTTATATTGCCAAACCCTTTAAAATTTTCGGCTGTACATCCGTCAAGGTACACTCTGAAAAGACAGCGTTTCGCTCTACAACAAATGAGTTATCGGGGAGGAAAATTAAACTATACGGACTCTAAAACGCATCAACAAGAAGAAGATGATGAATAAGTTGTGCAAGCATTTAGAATATTAATATTCATTTCCGTGTCATAATTATCTTTATTTAGTAAAGGTTTTATTATCAAAATTCTCCTTACTTTCATATTATTATATGCTTTAGTAATAAATAATTTTTATGACAAAAATCAGCCTCGAATTCCTTTGTGTATTCTATTATTTCTTTTAAGTTTGCGAGCGTTTTTATTCACCAATGAATCTCCCTTCAAATTACCTGCCTATTTTGCTTCAAGCCTTGTTAATACTTGGTTTTGTAGCGTTTGTTTTGATTGTAACGCATCTTCTTGGTCCTTACCGAAAATCTAAAAATAAGGCTGATAGTTTTGAATGTGGTATAGAATCTGAAGGAAATGCACGGATCCCTTTCTCTGTAAAATATTTTATGACAGCCATTCTGTTTGTTTTATTTGATGTTGAGATTATCTTTTTTTACCCATACGCAGTCAATTTTAAAGCAATGGGCTTAGAAGGATTTTTAGCAGTGCTAATGTTCGTTGGATTTTTTCTAGTTGGTTTTATTTATGTGATAAAAAAAGGCGCCCTCGAATGGGATAAATAATTAAAAAAATGGAAGAAATTAAAATAGTAGAAGCTCCGCAAGGTATGCAAGGTGAAGGTTTCTTCGCTACTAAACTTGGCGATATTATAGGATTGGCCAGAGCCAATTCTTTATGGCCATTGCCTTTTGCTACATCCTGCTGTGGTATTGAGTTTATGGCAACAATGGGATCAAATTACGATTTGGCTCGTTTTGGTATGGAGAGAATGAGTTTTTCTCCACGTCAAGCTGATTTACTTTTGGTTGCTGGTACAATTGCAAAAAAAATGGGGCCAATACTCAGACAGGTTTATGAACAAATGGCCGAACCTAAATGGGTTATAGCCGTTGGCGCTTGTGCCTGTAGCGGAGGAATATTTGATACCTATAGCGTTTTACAAGGCATTGATAAAGTAGTTCCAGTAGATGTGTATGTTCCAGGTTGCCCTCCAAGACCAGAACAAATACTAGATGGAATTATGAAAATACAGGAATTGGTTAAAGATGAAAGTATACGCCGTCGATACTCCCAAGAATATAAAACCCTGCTAGAATCTTATAATATTAGCTAAATTTATCAGTGAATAAAGATTTCATACTTAGTGCCATAGAGGAAAAATTTCCTGAAGTTATTTCTTCAATTCTTGAACCACATGGATTGTTAACCCTTGAAATTCCAGTGGCCAATATCAAACCCTTGATTCAATTTCTAAAAGAAGATGAAAAAACAAACTTCATCTTTTTAACAGACATCTGTGGGGTTCATTATCCCGGCAAAGGTGACAAAGAGTTTGCTGTTGTATATCATTTGCATAATCTAGAAGCCAATTTTAGACTGCGTTTAAAAACATTTGTTGGTAGAGAAAATATGCACGTTCCAAGTATGATGGATATATACTCTGGAGCCAACTGGATGGAACGTGAAACATTTGATTTTTACGGAATATTATTCGATGGTCACTCCAATTTAAAACGAATACTTAATGTTGAAGATATGACTTATTTCCCAATGAGGAAGGAATATCCGCTAGAAGATGGAACAAGAACTGATAAAGATGACCGCTTTTTTGGCAGAGACGGAAATGATAATGTAACTTTTGATGATAAAAAAGCATTAGCAAGAGATAATGGATAGTACTATTAAAAAAGTTACGAGCGATTATGTTGCCGATAGTATGGATGGCGAATTAGCAACGCTTAATCTTGGTCCAACTCACCCTGCCACACATGGTATATTTCAAAATATACTCAAAATGGATGGTGAAAGAATACACTCTGCTGAACAAACTATAGGCTATATTCACCGCGCTTTTGAAAAAATAGCCGAACGAAGACCTTATAATCAAATTACACCTCTTACTGACCGATTAAATTATTGCTCCTCTCCTATTAATAATTTAGGATGGGACATGACTGTTGAAAAGTTAATTGGAATTGAAGTTCCAAAAAAAGTGGATTATTTAAGAGTCATCATCATGGAGCTGGCCAGAATTTCTGATCATCTTGTTTGCAACAGCGTTATTGGCGTTGATACAGGTGCATTAACCGGTTTTACCTATATATTTCAAGAACGAGAAAGAATATATGAAATTTTTGAAGAAGTATGCGGTGCAAGGCTAACCACAAATATTGGGCGCATAGGTGGTTTTGAACGTGACTTTAATGCAATCGCTTACCATAAGATAAAACTGTTTCTAAAAGATTTCCCGAAACGCTTTGCCGATTTTGAAAATTTGCTTGAGCGAAACAGAATTTTTATGGACAGGGTAATAAACGCAGGGTCAATAAGTGCAGAGCGAGCCTTAAACTATGGTTTTACTGGTCCAAATTTAAGGGCTACTGGGGTAGATTACGATGTTCGAGTGATGAACCCATACTCTTCCTATCAGGATTTTGATTTTAAAGTTCCAATTGGAGAAAGCGGAGATACTTATGATCGTTTTATGGTGCGGCAGGAAGAAATCAAACAAAGTCTTTCCATAATTGCTCAAGCTTTAGACAAAATGCCTGCCGGTCCATTTCATGCTGATGTTCCTGAATTTTATCTACCACCAAAGGAGAAAGTTTACAGCAGTATGGAAGCTTTAATCTATCACTTCAAAATAGTAATGGGTGAAATGGATATTCCGGAAGGTGAAGTTTATTTTCCTGTTGAAGGTGGAAATGGCGAGTTAGGATTTTATCTGATAAGTGATGGTGGTCGTACACCGTATCGTTTACATTTCAGAAGACCCTGCTTTATTTATTATCAGGCATATCCCGAAATGATTAAAGGCTCACTTTTGAGTGATGCCATCGTAACTATGAGTAGTTTAAATGTAATAGCAGGAGAATTAGATGCCTAATATGGAAACAGTTCAAAGCAATATTCAATTCAACGAAGAAACCCTCAAAGAGATTGATAGAATTATCAAGCAATTTCCGGAAGGTAAACATAAAAGTGCTGTTTTAAGGATACTTCATATAGCCCAACATGAATTTGGAAACTGGCTAAGTGCCGAAGTGATGGATTATGTGGCACGTTTGCTTCATATACAACCCATTGAAGTATATGAAGTAGCTTCCTTCTATAGTATGTATAACCTTAGCCCTGTTGGAAAGGTTGTAATGGAAGTTTGCCAAACTGGCCCTTGTTGTTTGGTAGGTGCTGAAAAAATAATAAGCCATATTGAATCAACTTTAAATATAAAAACAGGACAAACGAGTAGTGACGGAATGTTCACGCTTAAAACAGTTGAATGCCTTGGCGCATGTGGTTATGGTCCAATGTTACAAATCGGTGAAACGTATTACGAAAATTTGACCGAGGAGAAAGTTGATCTTTTACTCAATGATTTAAGAACCAAACACGGATAATTTATGAGGTATTTAAAAATTATATTCACCTTAACGCTTTATTTTACTTTAAATAATACGAATGCACAAACTGCTATCAGTTTTAGCATAGATACCACACAATATACTTTAAAAATCAATGGCACTGAATTGTCTAAACCTTCCATCAAAAAGGTTCAATCCGCGCTGAAAGATATTACCTTTAGAAAAGTTGCAAGAGCAGCGAAAACGCTTTATATTTATGATGCACTTGGTATTGTGATTGAAGAGGATTCTAAAGGATTAGCCTACCGTTTTTTTTATGTAAAGGGTGAAAAAACAAATGACCCAAACTCAGAATTTCAAGGCACATTAACCATAAATAATTTACTCATCACAAAAGAAATAACGATTTTTAAAATTAAAGAACAGTTGCCAAAGGTGGAAAAAACAATGCTTATGGAAGATAATTTGATTTATTTGGGAGACAAATTTGTGCTAACAGGAGAAAGCGGTAATGGGGTTTTAAAAGAAGTAGATTTTGGTATTATCGGCAAATAAATGGGACGGAAATTATTAATTGATAAAGTACATATAGAAAATCTCCATACTTACGAGGTTTATCGGAAGCAAGGTGGGTATCAAGCGGTAGAGAAAGCCTTCAAAACCATGTCTCCTGAAGCAGTGCTTGAGGAAGTAAAAAAATCTGGCCTTAGAGGAAGAGGTGGTGCAGGGTTTCCAACAGGAATGAAATGGAGTTTTATTGCCAAACCTGAAGGAGTTCCGAGATATTTGTTATGCAACGCTGACGAGTCTGAACCGGGTACCTTTAAGGATCGCTTTCTAATGGAAAAAAATCCTCACTTGCTTATTGAAGGTATGATACTATCAAGTTTTGCACTTGGTTGTAATACCTCTTATATTTATATCCGCGGTGAATTTATGTGGATATTGCATATTCTTGAGAAAGCCATAGCCGAAGCCTACAACAATGGATGGCTTGGCAAAAACATCAAAGGAAGTGGCTTTGATCTCAACCTTTATGTATCGCCAGGAGCTGGTGCATATATTTGCGGTGAAGAAACCGCCTTAATTGAGTCTCTTGAAGGCAAACGCGGAAATCCAAGAATTAAGCCACCTTTTCCAGCTATAAAAGGCTTATGGCAAACCCCGACTGTTGTAAATAACGTTGAAACCTTGGCAACCGTAGTGCCAATAATTAATATGGGTGGTGATGCTTATGCAGCCATTGGAATTGGTAAAAGTACTGGTACTAAATTGATTTCTGCATGCGGTAATGTTAAAAATCCCGGTGTTTATGAAATAGAAATGGGATTATCCGTTGAAGACTTTATTTATTCAGATGAGTATTGTGGAGGCCTAAAGGGAGGTAAACGCCTAAAAGCTTGTGTTCCTGGAGGTTCTTCAGTTCCCATATTACCTCATTATTTAATCACTAAAACTGCTTTGGGAGAGCAACGCCTCATGACTTATGAATCTTTAAGTGATGGCGGATTTGCCACAGGGAGTATGCTTGGTTCAGGTGGATTTATTGTGTTTGATGAAGACCAATGTGTTGTTAGAAATACCATGAACTTCGCAAGATTTTACCACCATGAAAGCTGCGGACAATGCAGTCCTTGCCGCGAAGGTACTGGCTGGATGGAAAAAGTTTTACATCGCATCGAGTATGGGCATGGCAATATGCGAGATATCGATCTATTGATAGATGTAGCAAAAAAAATTGAAGGAAATACGATTTGTCCTTTGGGTGATGCGGCTGCCTGGCCGGTTTCAGCAGCCATAAGGCATTTTAGGGAAGAATTTGAATGGCACATTAATGAGCCAAAAAAATGTTTAGAAAAAAATTACGGTTTAGTTAATGAACCGGTATTAGCAGTATAAAAACATGCCAAAAGTTACAATTGACGGTCATACCATAGAGGTAGAAGAAGGTACTACGATACTTAATGCAGCACGCTTAATTGGTGGAGATATTGTTCCTCCTGCTATGTGCTATTACAGTAAGCTAGAAGGAAGTGGTGGCAAATGTCGCACCTGTTTGGTAGAGGTTACAAAAGGTTCCGAAAAAGACCCAAGACCTATGCCCAAATTAGTTGCAAGCTGCTCTACACCAGTTATGGATGGTATGGAAGTAGGAAATTTAACAAGTGCCAAAACACTCGAAGGACGCAAAGGTGTTGTAGAATTTCTACTAATCAATCACCCTTTAGACTGTCCAATTTGTGATCAGGCCGGCGAGTGTGACTTACAAAATTTATCATATGAACACGGTGCTGCTGGCACCAGATATGAAGAAAATCGCCGAAGATTTGAAAAAATAGATATTGGACCACATATTCAACTTCACATGAATCGTTGTATTCTTTGTTATCGTTGCGTTTATGTGGCTGATCAGCTTACAGACAATCGGGTTCATGGCATATTGAATCGTGGAGATGCCTCAGAAATTAGTACCTATATCCAGAATTCAATCGAAAATGAATTTAGTGGGAATGTGATTGATGTTTGTCCTGTTGGTGCCTTAACTGATAAAACCTTCAGATTTAAAAGCCGTGTGTGGTTTTTAAATCCTATGGATGCCCATCGGCATTGTGACAAGTGCAGTGGCAGAGCCGTTGTATGGATGTTTGGTGATGAAATATACAGAGTTACTGGTCGCAAAGACCAATATGGTGAGGTGGATGAATTTATTTGTAACACTTGCCGATTCGATAGTAAAGACTTAGCCATGTGGAGTATAGAAGGACCAAGACATATTGAGCGCGAATCTGTCATTTCGTCGGGACATTATGAAGTGAGTACAACAGAAGGCACAAAATCACTAGAAAATTAAAGACTAAAAACAGAATTACTAAATGAGTTCCCTACTAATTATAAAAATTGTTATCATCCTGATAATATTCAGTGTAACTCTGCTTATTGCTATGTATTCAACCTATTTGGAAAGAAAGGTGGCAGCAGTTATGCAGGATCGTATTGGTCCTGACCGGGCAGGACCATGGGGACTTCTACAACCCCTAGCTGATGCTGGAAAAATGTTTTTTAAAGAAGATTTTATACCTCAAAAATCCGAAAAATGGTTGTTTATTCTCGGCCCAGGAATAGCAATGTTTACGGCTTGTATGACAGGTGCTGTAATTCCATGGGGCGGCGAGCTTACTATGTTTGGCGAAACCTTTGATCTTCAAATTGCGGATGTAGATATCGGAATTCTCTATATTGTGGGTTTTGTTTCTTTCGGTGTATATGGTATTATGCTTGGTGGCTGGGCATCAAACAACAAATATTCACTTTATGGGGCTGTGAGAGCAAGTTCACAAATGATTAGCTACGAACTTGCCATGGGCTTGGCAATTCTTGCAGTTGTTATGACCACAGGATCTTTAAGTTTAAAAGATATTGTAGAATCACAGGCCGGTATGAAATGGAATGTATTTTATCAACCACTCGCATTTTTACTTTTTATTGTTTGTGCTTTTGCTGAATGTAACCGTGCGCCTTTTGATATGGCAGAATGTGAAAGTGAATTAATTGGTGGATATCACACAGAATACAGTAGCATGAAACTTGGTTTTTTCTTATTTGCAGAATATATCAATATGTTTATTTCTTCTGCTGTTATATCCGTCTTGTTTTTTGGAGGATATAATTTTCCTTTTATGCATGATTTAGGTTTATCTAACAATGCAATTACGCTTATTGGAACTGGTGTATTCTTTGCTAAAATTATATTTTTCATCTTCTTTTTCATGTGGATAAGATGGACTTTACCGCGTTTTAGATATGACCAATTGATGCACCTTGGGTGGAAATCATTAATTCCTTTAGCAATAATCAATATGGTAATTACTGGAGGATGCTTAATTGTGCGGGAATCAGAGTGGTGGATAAACCTTTGGTAGAATTCATTAAAAGAAACAAGTGAATACAATAAAATAATAACTGTGGCTGGAAAAATTTAAAACTTTATTAAGAAAAGATAATTTTAATTTTTTAACACCCAAAAAATATAATACTTAAGAATTAACACAGTATAATTGCACCCCTCAATGAAACCCCTTACCAATAGGAGCAAAGCCGTATCAAATAAGAAAATGACTTTCTTGGAGAGAATCTATCTTCCTGCAATAATTGGCGGAATGTTTATAACCTTCAAGCACATTTTCAAAAAGAAAGCTACAGTAAAATGGCCAGAAGAGACAAGAACTTTTAGTGACGTGTACAGAGGAAGGCATGTGTTGAAACGCGATGATAAAGGAGCGGAAAGATGCACATCCTGTGGATTATGTGCCGTAGCTTGTCCTGCAGAAGCTATCTCTATGGTATCTTCAGAACGTAAAAAAGGTGAAGAAAATTTGTACAGGGAAGAGAAATATGCCTCGATTTATGAAATAAATATGTTGCGCTGTATTTTTTGTGGTCTTTGTGAAGAAGCGTGTCCAAAGGAAGCAATTTTTTTAACAACAGAACTCCTGCCAGCTAATTATGAAAGAGAAGGCTTTATTTTCGGCAAAGATAGATTGGTAGAACCTGTAGACAAACGCGTTGATGTTTCAAAACGACAAACTTCAGAAGTTGTAAGTAGAAAATTTAATGATTAATAAAATAAGTGGTAGTAATAGTTTCCAAATTCTAAAACCAAACCTAAAATAATGCTTCAATATATATTTTATATTTTGAGTGGGCTTACTATCATTTCAGCAATTATGATGATTTCAGCCCGCAATCCAGTTCACAGTGTACTTTATTTGATTGTAACTTTTATTCTTATCTCAGGTCAATATTTATTGATGAATGCACAATTCTTATTTATTGTAAACTTAATTGTGTATGCTGGAGCCATTATGGTTCTCTTCCTTTTTGTATTGATGCTTTTAAATCTGAACAAAGAAACTGAGCCTCAAAAATCTTTAAAAACCAAACTTGCAGGTGTAATATCAGCAGGTTTATTATTTATAACAATATTGGGGGCATTAATGAAAACTCAAGCTGGAACAAACGAAAATCTTCCAATAACAGATATTGGTTTAGTTAAAAATCTTGGTTTGGTTTTGTTTACCGATTTTGTGGTACCCTTTGAAATAAGCTCAATTTTATTTTTGGCTGCAATCGTAGGGGCAGTTTTGGTCGGAAAAAGACATATTGAAGAAAAGGAGGCTGTTGATGAATAGTTACCTTCCACCTATTGAGCATTATCTTTGGTTAAGTGCCATTCTTTTTTGTATTGGTGTGGCAGGCGTTTTAATTCGTCGCAATGGTATTGTATTATTGATGTGCGTTGAGTTGATGCTTAATGCCGTCAACCTACTTTTTACTGCTTATTCAACCTATTTTCAAGATTCCGCAGGACAGGTATTTGTGTTCTTTATTATGGTAGTGGCCGCGGCAGAAGTAGCTGTGGGTCTCGCCATTTTGGTTATGATATACCGAAATACCAAATCAGTGGATATCAGTTTATTGGATAAATTAAAAAATTAGAAATCGGATGGGAATTTATATAGCAATAGCACTTTTTTCACCACTTATTGGTTTCGCAATCACAGGTTTATTTGGAAGGTTTTTACCGAAAAATATTACAGGTATCATTGGTTCAACGAGCGTTTTGATAAGCTTTATTTGTGCAATCGTTTTGTTCAATCATTTCAATGGTGGAGGTGAACCTATTAAATTAATGCTTTCAAATTGGATTAGCGCAGGAAATATCAACATTGATTTCAGCTTTTTAGCCGATTCTCTATCCGTCTGGATGATGATGATTATAACTGGAGTTGGCTTTTTAATCCACATTTACTCCATCGGTTACATGCCGCACGATGAAGGTTTCTATAAGTTTTTTGCTTATTTAAACCTGTTCATTTTCTCCATGTTGATCCTCGTTTTAGGAGGCAATTATGTAATTATGTTCTTTGGTTGGGAAGGGGTAGGATTATGCTCCTATCTGCTTATTGGTTTTTGGTACACAAATGCTGAATATGGCTACGCTGCCCGCAAAGCTTTCATCATGAATCGCATTGGTGACCTCGGACTTTTACTCGGAATTTTTGTACTTTTTAATACTTTTGGAACAACGGATTATCAAACAGTTTTTACAAGCGCATCGATAGCCAATCATGGAACAATAGAGCTAATTTGTATCTTATTGTTTGTTGGAGCGATAGGTAAAAGTGCTCAAATTCCCTTATTTACTTGGCTACCAGACGCAATGGCAGGCCCTACTCCTGTTTCTGCATTAATTCATGCTGCAACCATGGTAACTGCCGGTATCTATCTTGTTGCACGTTCAAGTATCTTCTTTGCAAGTGCCGAAATAGCTTCTACCCTTGTTTTGGTTGTAGGCTTGGCAACGGCAATCGTAGCAGCAACTATCGCTTTAAAACAAAACGATATAAAAAAGGTATTGGCTTATTCAACCGTTAGTCAATTGGGTTTTATGTTTGTCGCACTGGGCTTAGGTGCTTATTCTACTGCCTTGTTCCACGTTACAACGCATGCCTTTTTCAAAGCCTTATTATTCCTTGGTTCAGGAAGTGTTATTCACGCCATGGGCGGCGAACAAAATATTCGTTTTATGGGAGGATTAAGTAAAAAACTCAAAATCACCCATTTCACTTTTCTTTTAGGAACATTGGCCATTACTGGAGTTCCTCCACTTGCTGGTTTTTTTAGTAAGGATGAAATTATGACTAAGTCCTTTTATGGTTTGGACTCTTCCATTGTTTTTATACTTTTGGCGCTAACCGCTGTACTCACAGCTATATATATGTTTCGCCTCTATTTTTTAACCTTCCATGGTGAATTCAGAGGAACAGAAGACCAAAAAGCACATTTGCATGAAAGTCCAGCAACCATGACTATTCCATTGATGGTTCTAGCCATTTTATCTTGTATTGGTGGTGGCATAGGTTTATCATCGCTATTCTCTCATCATCATTACATATCCTCTTTTTTACAAAAAGTTCTTCATAATAGAGAGATTCCCGAAGCCTCTCATAATTTCGAACTCATTGTTATGATTGTTTCAATAGTTATTCTCACTATCATTATATTTATGACCTATCGGACTTATATTTCTAAGAAAAACATTCCATTATCTAGCGAGGATGAAACAGGTTTGAACAAAGTTTTGAGCAGAAAATATTATTTTGATGAAATTTACCATGGGCTCATTATAAAGCCAATTGAATGGATTTCGAGCTTTTCATATAGCTTTATTGATAGAAAACTGATTGACGGGATTGTTTCACTTTCGGCCAGAAGTGTAAGTTTCTTTGGTCAAAATTTAAGAAGAATTCAAACTGGAAACGTTGAATTCTATTTACTAGCAATGGTAATTGGTGTGATTTCATTTTTGGTTATTTATCAATTGATTTAACGTTTTGATACTTATAATAATTCCTTTCATAGCATCGCTCTTAGCGCTCATTTTTCAAGATAAATTATCAAGGATAATTGCACTTGCTGCCTCTGTGGTGCAGTTGGTGGTAAACGCAATTATCTTTTCCGGATTTAATCTAAAAGACAATGCCTTTCAAAATTTGTCAAGCTATAGCTGGTTTCCTTCACTCGGCCTCAACTTTTCGGTAGGAATGGATGGTATCGCCATGGTAATGCTTCTGCTTACAAATATTGCTTGTGTTCTTATTATCCTGAGCGCCTGGGACAATAAATACCAAAGCATGTCGAAATATTTAGCACTCATTTTATTGATGCAAGGCGCACTCAACGGTGTATTTCTATCTATGAATGCGTTAATGTTCTATATTTTCTGGGAGCTTGCGCTTATACCAATTTACTTTATCGTTGGTATTTGGGGGGGTGAAAATCGAATTAAAATAACTTTCAAATTTTTTATCTATACTTTTCTCGGAAGTTTACTCATGCTGTTGGCCCTCATCTTTGTTTACTTGCACACCCCTGGAGAACATAGTTTCGAGTGGCATCAAATGTTGAAGGCAGAGTTGACCAGCAACCAGGCTTTGGTTGCTATGTGGGCTTTCTTTATAGCTTTTGCCATTAAAATGCCAATATTTCCCTTTCATACTTGGCAGGCAGATACCTACAGTGTTGCGCCAGCCCAAGGAACAATGCTCCTTTCGGGGATTATGCTCAAAATGGGGATTTTTGGTTTGATCCGTTGGATGTGGCCATTAACAAGGAATGCCTGTTCATGCAATTATCAGATATTTATTATTTTGGCTGTTATAGGTATTTTGTATGCTGCTATTATTGCCATTCGCCAAAACGATATCAAACGGGTTATTGCCTGGTCATCCGTCAGCCATGTGGGATTAATTGCCGCTGGAGTAATGACTTGGAGCAAGGAAGGTTTGCAAGGCGGAGTTTTGCAAATGTTTAACCATGGTATCAATGTGATTGGCTTGTTTTTTATCGCAGAAATTATTGAGCGCCGAATTAAAACTCGCGACCTGAATGAAATGGGTGGTTTAGCTAAATATGGCAGAGGATTCGCATTTTTGTTCATGGTCATAATGCTTGGCAGTGTGGCTGTGCCATTTACCAATGGTTTCACTGGCGAGTTCTTACT
>Ga0163144_10002220_pt1 | contig 45229 bp, 37 predicted proteins | sample OliLak19BULKMAT1_FD_123175 | JGI IMG/M metagenome (GOLD analysis project Ga0163144, IMG submission 123175) | Freshwater microbial mat bacterial communities from Lake Vanda, McMurdo Dry Valleys, Antarctica - Oligotrophic Lake LV.19.BULKMAT1 | ecosystem: Environmental > Aquatic > Freshwater >... | reverse complement strand
TTAAAATTATTAACAACAAACCTAGAAAGATACTAGGCTATCGTTCCTCTCTTGAAGTCGCAAGGGAGAATGGTGTATTATTAGATTAATCGGGGGTGTCCTAATTCGGGGGTGAATTTAGGGTTTGGTGATTTAACTTAATATACAAGAATCTAATCTGTATGTCAAATTATTCAGAAAAGTATTTTATGATATACTCATAGCTTAGTTTATATGGCACCAAAAAAGAAAATTGACCACAAAGATGAAATCGTCGTGAAGGGTGCGCGAACTCATAATCTTAAAAATATCTCAGTATCGATGCCTCGCGATACGATGATTGCTATTACTGGTTTATCTGGTTCTGGGAAATCTTCCCTTGCTTTTGATACTATTTTTGCAGAAGGTCAACGTCGATATGTAGAAAGTCTCTCCGCGTATGCTCGACAATTTTTAAGCCAAATGAGTAAGCCCGACGTCGATGAAATCACGGGTCTTTCTCCAGCAATTTCAATTGATCAGAAGTCTCGCTCAAATAATCCTCGTTCCACTGTCGCAACCATCACAGAGATTTATGATTATCTTCGTGTCTTATATGCACGTGTTGGACGACCTTATTCTCCTCTCTCGGGTCATGAAATAAAGAAAATGACACATGACGAAATTGCACATTTTATCGCGCAAAAAATTTCCGATCTAGAAAAAAGTGCACATGCTTCTACTTTGAAAAAGAAAGAACTTATGGGTGTCTCATGGGATGAAACTGAGATTCACATACTTGCACCTATTGTGCGAGGAAGAAAGGGAGAATATTATCAAAGACTTTATGATGCCCTGGGCGCTGGCTATTCACATGTGCGTATTGATGGTGTCATGCACAATTTACGTGAACAGATTACACTTTCAAAAAATAAAGCACATGATATTGATTTACTTGTTGATACTCTTGAGGTTGCAGATCGAAAAGGAAATAATGAAGATTTCTCTTTACGACTTTCAGAGGCGGTGGAGCGTGCAACAGGTGAAACAGACGGACTCGTACGTATTGTTTTTGGCACGCTCCATGACGGTATTTATGAAAATCAAGAATTCACACTTTCAGCAAAACTTATTTCTCCGGAAGACGGTTTCTCTTTTCCAGAAATCGAACCACGACTCTTTTCCTTTAATAGTCCATACGGTGCGTGTACTACGTGTAATGGTCTCGGTACAAAACATCTTTTTGGAAATGAGCATGATGATGCATGTGAAGCATGTCACGGTGCGCGTCTGCGTTTAGAAGCGCGTCACGTTTTACTTGGCTCCGAAAATCAGGCGAAACATTATGCTAAGCGTGTAGAAGATGCTGAGACGAGTATTCCAGAAGAACCATATGAGAAACCTTGGAAAAGAAAAGGTCTAAATGTCTATGAATACACTCAACTTTCCATTCGCGATGCTCATGAATTTATTCTTGAATTAGATTTATCAAAAAAAGAAATGGAAATCGCAGGCTCTTTGCTCAATGAAATTGAGAGTAGGCTTCAATTTCTCATTAACGTTGGTCTTGATTATCTCTCACTAAATCGACGAGCAAATACATTATCAGGAGGCGAGAGTCAGCGCATACGTCTTGCCAGTCAGTTGGGATCGCGTCTCGTGGGCGCATTGTATGTGTTAGACGAACCAACCATTGGGCTTCATCAGCGTGATAATGATCGACTTATAAAAACTCTTGTTGAACTTCGTGATCTAGGAAATACGATTATTGTTGTAGAACATGACGAAGATACTTTGCTCGCATCTGATTATATTATTGATATTGGTCCTGGCGCTGGCGTGCACGGTGGTAATGTCGTCGTCTCCGGACATCTCGCTCCACTTTTAGACGCCCCAAAAAACACTTCAGGATCTTTGACACTAGCATATCTTCGAGGAGAAGAGTCTGTGGAACTCCCAGAAGTGAGACGCACAAAAGACAAAGGAAAAATTTCAGTGATTGGCGCAAGTATACATAATATTCAAAATCAAAATGTTGACATTCCGCTCGGTCGTCTTGTGTGTATTTGTGGTGTTTCTGGTTCTGGAAAATCATCTTTTATGTATGAATTACTTCATAAAAACTTGCAGGCAAAATATGAACGTAAATATCGTCAGGCAAAAACATTTTATGCTGCGAAATTCGAATGCGATACAAGTATTTCACGTACAATACTCGTAACTCAGTCACCAATAGGTAGAACTCCACGTTCAAATCCGGCGACCTATACAGGGTCGTGGACGCCTATTCGTGAGCTTTTTGCATCAACCCAAGAAGCACGCTTGCGTGGCTGGAAACCAAATCGATTTTCATTTAATGTGAAAGGAGGACGATGTGAAGCTTGTCAAGGGCGCGGAGAAATTGCAGTTGAAATGCATTTTCTTCCAACTGTGTATGTGACATGTGATGTCTGTCTTGGAAAACGTTTCGACAAAGAAACACTCAAGGTTCATTACAAAGGCAAAAGTGTGTATGAAGTTTTAGAAATGACGATCGAAGAAGCTCTTCTATTTTTTCATGATATACCAACAGTGAATGATCGTCTCAAAACACTTGTTGATGTAGGTCTTGCCTATTTAAAATTAGGACAACCTGCAAGCACCCTTTCTGGCGGAGAAAGTCAGCGTGTAAAAATCGCGTCCGAACTTTATCGACCTATGACGCAACGGACTGTGTATCTGCTTGACGAGCCAACAGTCGGCTTGCATTTCCATGACGTAAAGCGTTTGATTACCATACTTAATACGCTCGTAGATCGTGGGAATACTGTGGTGGTTATTGAACATAATCTCGATGTGATCAAATCAGCCGACTATCTTATAGATTTTGGTCCCGAAGGAGGTGACGGCGGTGGGAAAATCATTGCAAAGGGGACACCCGAAGAAGTTGCTCAAATTCCAGGATCACACACTGGTATGTATTTAAAAAAGGTTTTAAAACGTAAAGGGCGCTAAATCATCACAAAACCTCATGTTTACAAAATTATAGAAAAATCTAAGTAAGCCACTAAACCCAGCATGTGTGTGAGTACGTTATCGTGAGTACTTGCGTTTTATTATATGTCGTGGTACTATTTTTCGCGTGTCAATAGTACATACTATATTCTGTAATTTATCATTTATCTTATGAAGACTTCTATCAAACCAAAGCCAGCAACAAAAAAACTTCTTCGCGGTCTTCAAGACCGTGCTCGTTATGTTATTGAAAAGCGTTTTGGGCTCGACGATGAACAAAAAATGACCCTTGAGGCTATTGGGCAAGAACATAATATTACGCGAGAACGTGTCCGACAGATTGAAAACTTTGCACTCAATTCGATTCGAAAAAGTGATAGCTTTGATGAAATTCGTGCGATTCTCGAAGAACTCGAAACTATTGTTGACGACCTGGGAGGTATTGTTTCGGAAGAAGAAATCCTGTCCAATATTTCAGATGATATTGTGATACAAAATCACATTCATTTTTATCTTGTCTTGGGTGATTCATTTACAAAACATTCAGAGAATAAGCATTTTAAAGAACGCTGGTCAGTAAACGACGATATAGCAGTTCGTATTCATGAAGCGCTCGAAAGTTTGTATAGTGAACTCAATGTAGAAGATATTGTTGCAGAAGAGCGAATGATTCAGTCTTTAATGGAGCAGCTTAAAGATGTGAATGAAAAATATCAGCGTGATGGAGTTATCAAGCGTTGGCTTCGTTTGTCAAAACGAATTGCTCAAAATCCTCTTGGAGAATACGGCCGTGTTGAATCTCAAAATGTAAAAACACGCGGTGTAAAAGATTATGCGTATCTTATCATGCGGAAACACGGAAGCCCGATGCATTTTGCTGAAGTTGCAGAAGCTATTACACAGACTTTTGGTCGTAAGACTCACACAGCAACATGTCACAATGAATTGATTAAAGACCCTCGATTTGTACTTGTTGGACGTGGCGTCTATGCGCTCCGTGATTGGGGATATAAGTCAGGTGTAGTGCGTGAAGTCATTCAGGATATATTGGAAAAAGAAGGTCCTCTCTCGCGAGATGAGATTATTGAAAAAGTTCTCAAAGAAAGATATCTCAAACGCAATACAATTCTCGTAAATTTGCAAAATGCTCGATATTTTACGAAAGATTTAAATGGGCTTTATCGTCTTATATAAGCTTGTATAGATCACGATATAAGCTCACATGAGTCAAGTTGAATAGACATACATGATACATCTTTACAAGTATGTATGTTTTTAAATCTTTTATTCCAAAATTTTATACTCTTAGCTTTTGAAAAAAAGATGTTGTCATGTACACTGGAGGCATGACAACGTCTTTTTTATTTCAACGCTCTCGAGGAAATGCTCTTGCAGTAATTCTGATCATTGTTTCGTTAATTCTAGTAGGTGGTGCTGTAGCGATTGGTTTACAGCAGCAAAAAAATGTAGCTCTTCCGCTCGAAGAATATGAAGCAATTTTACAAGGTATAGACGAACTTTCTCAATCTGTTCAAACCGAACTTGTACAAGCAGTAGAAGACCAACAACGAGCAGATCGCGAAGTTGCGCTTGAACGTGTCGTAACTGATCTTAGCGGGGAACCCTGTTCAAGTGAGTGTATCTTGAGCTTGGAAAGTTTTGGTGTCAATGAGATTTTTTCAAATTCACTTGGTGCCGTGATTTCTGTCAAACTGCAAGCTCCTGTAGGTACCTATAATGCGCGCATGTATGACGAGCTGAATGTTCCACTATCTCTTGAAACGGTTCTTGTAGCTCAAGCAGATGGAACATATACCGCAGATCTTATCCTATCAGCAAGACCAGCAGGTGGAAGTGGTACTGTGATTGTTAAAAATCTAGCGGCTCTTGATGTTGGAATCATTGTTCCTATTCTTTTTCAATACGACATGTCAGTAATATCAAATACAAACGTATCAAGCGAGCCAGAAGATTTACCGTGCGGACTTACTGTAACGTCACCCGTCGCAAATCAAATTCTCGATAAAACATTCGAGATTACGGGCTGGGTTACGGGCTGTGGATGGCATCCTTTTGAGGGCATATCTGGTCTTGCATACCTTGTAAGCGGAGCTGAGAATCCCGTAATCATTTCAGAAAAAGTGTCTCTCGAAGTAGATACTGTCATGCTAGAGGGAGAAGATATGTATGAGGTGATGATCAGTGGACGACCGTTACCTGTGCGAGCGACTCTCTCTCAAAATGAAACCAGTAATATAAATCGAGTGTCATTGATTATTCAAAATCAATCCATGTCTTCCGGTGAAACAACTGTGCGTATTATTTATCCCGTGCGACTTACAACATCTGGTTATGTTGCTCCAGAAGCCGATGATTTCTGTGGTCTTGTAGTTTTAAATCCGCAACCATTTGCGACTCAAACATCTAGTGTGAATATTGAAGGCTATGTTGATGGTTGTGGATGGCGGAATTATGAAGGTTCTTACGGGACTGTACAGATTTTTAGAAATGGAGAACCACGTATTGCTGTTTCAGAAAAAATTCCTTTCACCGCTACGCCCCTCACTGTAGTCATTCCTCCAACGGGTAAAGCAGTATTTTCACTCAACATTCCTCATACAGCTTTATCTTCGGAAATTGGTGTGATTGTTTTTGAAGGCGAAGCTGTTGCAGAGGGTGAGTTTGTGCCTCGCGCAGAATTTCCTATTCGCTTTTAAATCACGAATAGCTGGTCAAATCAATTCATTTTATATCATATGTTTGAAGAAATAATTAAAGGTATTGTGCGCGAAGCTGGGGGAATTCTTGCCCTTGTATTGTCGGTTATTGCAGTGACAGTGTTATTTGTCATGTTTATGAAAAAAAGAATTTCATATCTTCGTTACAAACATTATTCAACTATTGAATATGTTCTTCTGCAGTTACGTTTACCTCGTGATATCTTTCGAACACCAGAAGCGATGGAGATCGTATTTAATAATGCGTTTTACCATAAAATGGGTGGTCCAAGTACTATGTGGTCAGAATATGTTGGTGGAAAAACGTTACCTATTTTTCAATTGGAAGTAGTTTCAGTCGAAGGTGACGTAAGATTTTATATTCGCACACCTGTTCAATGGAAAGATAATATTGAAGCACAATTCTATGCTCAATTTCCAGGTATTGAAATTTCAGAGGCAGAAGATTATACACTTGGAGTACCTCCAAAAGTCAAAGGTGATGGTATGTCACTTGTTCGCTTGTCACATACTTTGGCAAAAGAAGATGCATATCCGATAAAAACATATCGTGATTGGGGTATGGACAAACAAACAGGAAAAGAAGAATTCGAAAAAATCGACCCTCTTAACTCTCTTATTGAAATGCTTGGTTCACTGGGTCCAAACGAACAGATGTGGATTCATTTTCATATACGCGCACAGCTTGATAATGGGTGGCGTGAAATTGGGAAAAAGCTTGTAGACGAGATTACGGGAAGAAATGAAAAACCATCAAAAGATCAGCCATATGTTAGTTTCAAAACAATATCAAAGGGTGATCAGGATACAGTTGCTGCAATAGAAAGAAGTCTTGGTTTGATAGGGTTTAAAGTTGCTATCAGTGCTTTGTATATTGCTCAAAATAATTCATTTAAAATGACTCGTGTTGCAGGTATGCAGAATATGTGGAATTCATTCAACTCATATAATCTCAATTCAATCAGAGCTGACTGGTTTAGCGGTTTTAATAATGATTGGCAAGATTACAAGGATTTTCTGTCACATCTTAAAGATGTTCGCTCACTTGAAGATCAGCGTCAGAGAAGATATTTTGAAGTTTTTAATAGGGGCACGTGGTTTGATTTTTACATTACATATATTGACGGCTATAATCATCCTGATATGATTTTGACATCTGAAGAGCTTGCGACACTCTTTCATTTTCCAGGACGTGCTCTTGAATCACCATCAGTACAGCGTCTTGAAGCAAAACGATCTGAACCACCAGCTAATCTTCCTATATAATGCAGTTTTTTCAAAAATATAATAAAAAAGAAATTTCTCATGGCATACATAGTGATCCCAAAAATGAAAACCTAAAATCATCCATCCATGATTTTTTTGAGCAAGAAGTTTCTGCTCATAAAACTGAAACGTTCGGTATAGATTTTAGGATCCCTTTTATTGTGAAGCTATTTCTTATCTCGAGCCTTGCTGTTCTTGTAATGATTATTGTATTTCTCTTTTATGCAAGTCCGCCTGATGCATTTCCTATTAGTAAGATTTTTGTCATTGAACAAAACGGTACGATCAGTGATATGGCCGTTTCTTTAGAAGGGCAAGAATATATTCGTTCCTCAGATTTATTTCTTCTTTACGCGCGTCTTACAGGTGTCGACACTAAAATAGTCGCAGGACAATATGCCTTCAGCAACAGACTTTCATTGCCAGGTCTTGTACAAAAATTTGTACAAGGAGAATATGGTGATGTCCTAAAACAAATAGTTGTATATGAGGGTGAAACACTGGAAGATATGGCACAAGAGTTTGAGAGGTATCTTGAGGAATTCTCAGGTGAAAAATTTTTACGTCTCACAGAGGGTAAAGAAGGATATTTATTTCCTGATACCTATACATTTTTTCGATCCGCAGATGAAACAGATGTGATTGATATTCTTTCAAGTAATTTTGACGCACGCATAACTGAATTTAAAGATGAAATACAAGCGTCGTCACATAGTTTGCATGAAATCATCACGATGGCTTCGATTATTGAACGTGAAGCGGCGGGCGATGCGGATCGATTTATTATTTCAGGAATTTTGTGGAATCGTATAGCCAACAACATGCTCCTTCAGGTAGATGCAACATTTGTATATTCAATAGGGAAAGGTAGTGCAGAGTTGACACTGAGAGATCTGCAGACAGATGGGCTCTATAATACATATACAAGAAAAGGACTCCCACCAGGACCCATAGGTGCACCAGGTCGAGATGCTATTGAAGCTGCTTTGAGACCAGCAGAAACCACATATGTTTTCTATTTACATGATTCAAGTGGAACTGCGCGTTATGCTGAGACGCATGACGGTCATGTTCAGAACAAACGGCGCTACTTACGCTAATGAAGTAATATCAAAAGTATTTCGCAAAACATTAAAATGCTATTACAGAAAACAGATAAAAAAATTGCAGTTGTCGGTATTTCGGGTGGTGTTGATAGCTCGGTGGCTTTAGCGTTACTGAAAGAAAAAAAATATGACGTTTATGGTGTTTTTATTCGTGTATGGCAGCCAGACTGGCTTTCTGAATATAATACAGGATGTACATGGCGAGACGATCGAAAAGATGCACAACGTGTTTGTGCAACCCTAGGTGTACCATTTATTGAGCTTGATCTTGAAAAAGAGTATAAGCGTGACGTGGCCGATTATATGATCAAAGAATATAAAAAAGGTCATACGCCAAATCCTGATGTCATGTGTAATAAAGCAATAAAGTTTGGTGGCTTTTACGACTGGGCTCGAGCTCGGGGGGCAGATATTGTTGCAACTGGACATTATGCCCGTACTGGAATTTTGCAAAAAAATTCTGTCCTTCGTCAGGCGCAAGATATTTCAAAAGATCAAACATATTTTCTATGGACACTTGGATCAGATCAAATCCATCACACGCAATTTCCTTTGGGAGATTTTGAAAAGACACATGTTCGAAAAATAGCACAATCATTTCATCTTCCAACACAAAATAAAAAAGACTCTCAGGGTATTTGTTTTCTTGGAAAAATTTCTATGAAAGATTATCTAAGTCATTACATTGAAGAGCATCAGGGAGATGTCATTGATACATATGGTAAAAAAATTGGAACCCATCCGGGAGTACTTTTTTTTACGCTAGGCGAAAGACACGGATTTAATGTTGCAAATATTACAACGCACGATCTCCCATATTTTATAGTAGCAAAAGACATTCACGCGAATACGCTTACCGTTTCAAATACTGCATCTTCACTTGGGGAAAAACAAGATTATATTTTAGAGAATTGTAATGATCCCACAAATAGTCTTTTGGAAAATTTCGAGTGTCTTGTCCAAATCCGTTATCATGGAGAGATGATACCGTGTCGTATTGTTCGACGAGAGATCATAAAGCATGATGAAAATAACAATACATCTTCAGAGCAGAGCCATATGACAAATCTCAGACTTGAAATAAAATTTGATCGCAATGATATATTTGTAGCTTCAGGTCAGTCTATCGTTTTCTATAAAGATGGATTTTGTATCGGAGGGGGTATCTGCAGTATTTTATAATCCACATAGATCATTGATATTGAGCTCGTATTCAACGATACTGGTGAATATGGAAACGCCACTTGTTATGGGTATGGATGAGTCATTTATTCGATTACTGGTTGCCTTGCTCCTGGGTCTCGTTCTAGGTACGGAGCGTTACTTAGCTCATAAAACTGCCGGTATGCGCACGTATGGTCTCGTAGCTCTTGCTGCGGCAATGTTCATCATTATTGGTCAGAGAGCCATACCTCTCTATGAAGGCTATAACGCAGATCCACTTCGTATGGCTTCCGAAATCGTCACTGGTGTTGGTTTTCTTGGCGCAGGTCTTATTATCTTAAAAGATTCTCATATTCGAAATCTTACAACAGCAAGCGGACTCTGGATTGCTGCTGGTATAGGTATGGCTTGTGGCTTTGGCTTTTATAATGAAGCAGTTTTTGTGACTATTCTTACACTTCTTGTCATGAGTGGTATGTATTATCTTGAAAAACATTTGGAGCGCTCGCACGATTCTGATATTGAAAATGAAGACTAGAAATCTCTTTAGAATTAAAGAAAATTATGAAGTAGCATTTTCTTGTGACTTCATGTAGGATTTTATACATATGACATATCATGAAATTAGAGCACGGTTTCTTTCTTTTTTTGAAATGAAGGATCACGCAGTGTTACCATCAGCTCCTTTGGTGACAACTCAAGCTTCAGGTGCGACCAATGCAACATTATTTAATACTGCTGGTATGCAGCCGCTCATTCCATTTCTCTTAGGTGAAGATCATCCAAGAGGAAAAAAGTTGGCTAGCGTTCAGATTTGTTTACGCACCAACGATATAGACGAAATTGGAGATAACACTCATGCCACATTTTTTGAGATGCTTGGAAACTGGTCACTTGGCGATTATTTTAAAGAAGAAGCAATACATTTAAGTTTTGAATTTTTGACAGATATGAATTATGGGCTTGGCCTCGACCCTGCGCGACTTTATGTAACAGTTTTTGCGGGAAATGAAAGTGTGCCTCGAGATCTCGAGGCTGTTGAAATTTGGAAAAGATATATACCAGAACATCGAATTTATTTGCGAGGTAGTAAAGATAACTGGTGGACAGCGGGACCAGATTCTCCCTCTGGTCCAAGTACAGAAATGTTCTATGATCTTACGGGTACACTTGGCGATCTTTCTCCGGAACAATTTGAGCAAGCAGATGAAAAGCAAGAACTCGTTGAAATATGGAATGATGTTTTTATGATGTATCGCCAAGAAGCCGGTGTTATTGTCGGAACGTTGCCGCAAAAAAATGTTGACACAGGTTCTGGACTTGAAAGAATCTGTGCAGTTGTTCAAGGTAAAAAAAGTATTTTTGAAACAGATGCTTTCATGCCACTTTTTGAGACAATGCAAAAACTCGGGGCTTCGGTTGTAACTGAACAACAGTTTCGTAGTGCTCGTATTCTGGCAGATCATAGTAAAGCAATAGCGTTTCTTCTTTCAGAAAATGTTCAACCAAGCAATACAGATCGAGGATATATAGTGCGTCGACTTGCACGTAGAGCTCTGCTTCAGACCTCATTTCTTGATCTCGAACACTCGTCACTTATAGAGCTTTCTTTAGTGGCTATCAAGATGTATGAAGATATTTATCCTCATATGAAAAATAAAGATTCTCACGTTACGCAATCCTTAACCGAAGAGATTGAAAAGTTTAAGCGAGTTATTCAGCGAGGACGTGATGAATTTAAACATTATGCTATTCAACCGACATTTATTTTGACAGGTGAATTCCTTGCGGAGTTATCTCAAACGCACGGTCTTCCCTTAGAACTTTCTCTCGCATTGGCGCAAGAATATAATATTCAAATAAATGAAAACGCATTGGATGTCTTTGATCGTATTACTAAATCCCATCAAATGTTATCGCGACATAGTGCAATACAAAAATTTGCTGGAGGTTTGAGTGATCATTTCCCCGAAACGGTGCGTCTACACACGGCACATCATCTTCTTTTGTCAGCACTTGGACATGTTCTAGGGTCTCATGTAAAACAACGAGGTAGCAATATTACACCTGAACGTCTACGTCTAGATATAACTCATGATCAAAAAATGACTGATGATGAAAAAATGAAGGTTGAAAAGCTTGTAAATAGCTGGATACAATCTCCTTGTAAAATCACACACGCAGTCATGAAAAAATCTGAAGCTGAGAAGATCGGTGCACAGATGGAATTTGGTACTAAGTATGGTGAGGACGTTTCTGTTTATATGATCTCCTTGAGTGATGGAACCAATATTTCAAAAGAATTTTGTGGTGGCCCTCACGTTGACACTACGGCAGGTATGGGAACGTTTCGGCTTCAAAAAGAAGAATCATCATCATCGGGGATTCGGCGTATAAAAGCTAGTCTTGAGTAATACACAGAGTCATATTTTATAACACGTTTCCTTCGAAGAAAAAATCATTGTGTTACACTATGTCTATGACTTTTTTCTTAAAACGAAAAGAATTGAGCGACAATTTTGTGCCACCGTATCATCGTGTTCTTACTATTGATATTGGTAGCAGTAGTGTTGGTGCTGGCTATGTGAATGTGTATCGCGACGGTTCACGACCCGAAGTTGTTGCCACAACGAGAAGATATTTTGCACATAAAGAAATTCAAGCGGAGGCGATTGAAGATGCAATGTTTCGAGCTTTTAATGAAGTTATACACGAATTAAGACATATGTCTGTTGAAGCACCTCTGGAGCACATCCTTGTTACTATTCGTAGTCCATGGGTTACATCATCTATGAGAACGATTGTAAAAGAGTCACACGAGTCTTTTGTCTTCACAAAAAAGATTGCTGACGACATGATAGCGAGAGAGGTTGATGCAATAGAAAATAAGAAAAATTTGAAACAGGTAATGCTTTTCGAAGGCAATGAACTCATTGAACATAAAACACTACACGTGCGACTTAACGGTTATGCCACCAACGACCCACTTGGAAAAAAAGCAAAAAAAGTTGAGATAACGACATACATTTCAATACTTGAAAAACGTCTAAAAGAGCGAATTGTGGCAAGTTGTGAAAAAATTTCCTCAGTAGATATTTCATTTGTTTCATTTCTTTATACGGGCCTACACGCGCTTCAGTCCGTTATGCCCAAACAGCAGGATATGATTCTCGTAGAAGCAGGAGGTGATATTTCTGAAATTACGATTATTCGTGATCATGTTATCCAACACGTTGTTTCTATCCCATACGGATCAAATCACGCGCTTAGAGAACTTTCGCTCAATCTCGAAATTTCTTATGCTCATGCTCGTTCTCTAATTTTATCCTCACATCAAGGTTTATTTAAAAAATTTCTCTCTCATTCAATAGAGAAAACGCTTGCACGATCGCGCGAACGATGGTCACATTTTATTATGGAAGCACTCACGCTTTCACGTTCTGTGGACCACATGCCCGACTTCATTCTTGTAACAGGTGAAGCATGGCAAGCGCATGCGTGTGCAGACAGCATCAACGACTCAGAGCACATACGCGAATTTCTTGGAAGACAAAAAACAAAAGCGATCATACTCGATTACCCATTGCTTGGAGGTCTTGTAGGGTATCGATCATCCGCAATTCGTGATCCGCTGATAACTTTGGAGGCATATATGGCGCAGACACTTTTGTAATTTACATCGATGAATTTTTTACCTATGAATAAAAAAGCTCAAAATTCTTTTCGAGCAGTACCCCGAACAAATACATATTACAGCAGGTATACTTCATTTCATTTAAAAACAACATTAATAGTCTTTGGAAGTATTTTAGGATTTATTTTACTCGTTCTTTTACTACTTGCGTTTTCAAGAGCAAAAATAACATATGTAGCTCATGAAGAATTTATATCTCTTGATGTTGATCTCGTAGCATATACCGATGTTCTCGACGGGCCTTTTGTATTTGACACCATTGCGCTGGAAGATGAAGTGTCGCAACCGCTTACCGCGATAGAATCTGAAAGAGTTGAATCTTTTACAACGGGTAAGATAGAATTGCAAAATTCCAGCGCTTCACCTGTTCAACTTCTTCCGTATACACGCGTAAATTCAGAAGGTGGTTTGCTGTATTTTATTCAAAGTGGCGTACCTGTCATTGTTCCTCCACAGCTCGAAGGGCAAGACCCACTGATAGTAGATGTGCAAGCAGAATTCCCAGGTTCTTCATATAATCTAAATCAAGGTACATTTAAAATACCAGGGCTTGAAGGTGAGCCCGAATATATGGACCTTCAAGGAATTCTTCGTACGCCTTTCGAAGGAGGAGGTATAGAAAATATGCCTGTTATTCCGGAAGGTTTAAGAGATGAACTTATCACAAAAATGAGGCAAGATCTTGAAGAGAAGCTTCGTAATAGAATTACTCTTGAAAAGACTGAGCGATTTATGGCGTATTCGACTCTCATGACTTTTACTGAGCATGAGCCCATCATTGATCAAAAAAACGAAACAGAGATAAGTGTTATTCTTCGTGGCTCAGTTATGGCAATACTTATCGAAAAGGAACGATTTGCAGAATATGTTGTAACAGAAATTCTTAAGAAAGATGTGAATTCGACTGTTGCTCTTTTGAATCCAGAAGATATTATTTTTTCTGCTGGCGCTCTTTCGCTTGAAGGTCTCGCGAACGCGCGATCACTTCCTTTGTCGATACAAGGAGAAGCACATATTCGATATGAGCTCGATCATGAAGAGTTTAAAATTTTTATCGCAGGATTGCCTAAAAAAGCTGTCTATGAAATTGCGGATAAGAAAATTGAGATTGAGACGATCGATGTTTCTTTACGTCCATTTTTTCGTTTCACCCTCCCTAGGTTTGGAAAAAGAATCATTATCAACCGAAATGATAAGTAATGTTTGACCGAAGTTGGTCACTCTGCTACTATCACGACATGGCTCAAAAGAAAGAGTACATAGTAAAAGCAACAGTAGTAGAAGCTTTACCCAATACGATGTTTCGTGTTCGTCTAATGGAAGCAATTCCAGAGGAGATTCGCATTAACAAAGCGGATACCAGCGATACTCCGGAAATTATTGCGTATCTTTCAGGAAAGATGCGTCTTCATCGTATTCGTGTTATGATCGGGGACTCTGTTGAGGTCCTTTTGGATACTTATGGTGGAAAAGCCAGAATTACACGAAGGACATAGAATTCCCCACGGAGAGGACTTGCTTTTTTTTGAGTAATATATTAGTATTTCGTTCCATAGACTGAGTCTTGAAAAAGAGGTAATGCCTCTTTGATTTTTGTTGTATGAAAGTAAAATCATCGATCAAAAAACGTAGCAAGGATGATATTATCGTTCGCCGAAAAGGACGGTTGTATTTGATCAATAAAAAAAATCCTCGCAATAAAGCGAGACAAGGTTAATAGCACTATAACTTAGCATATGCGACTTTTTGGTATAACAATTCCGGATAATAAAAGACTCGATTACGGCCTCACGGTTTTGTACGGAGTAGGTCTTTCTCGTGCTCGTGATGTACTTGAGGAAGTAGGTCTTGAATACACTGCAAAGCCTACTGAGGTAACAACAGACCAGGAAAATAAAATTCGTTTAATTCTCGAAGGATTTACTTTGGAAGGAGATCTCAAGCGAGAAATTTCATACAATATAAAACGACTGAAAGACATTAGTGCATATCGTGGCTATCGACATGCTAAAAATCTTCCTTGTCGAGGACAGCGAACAAAAACTAATTCTCGAACGGTTCGAGGAAACAAGCGTGTATCAATGGGATCTGGCCGTATTAAACTCCAGAAGACTTAATATTTTTATATGGGAAAGAAAAGAATTGTAAAACAGCAAGGAACTCGCGTTGACTCAAGCTTGAAAGCTCGACAGCTTTATCGTGTAACAAAAAGAAAAATTATTGAAGGAATACTTCATGTTCATGCAACTTTTAATAATACGAAAGTATTACTCACAGACATAAAAGGAAATGCAGTCATGGCCTCTTCGTCTGGATCGCTAGGTTTTAAAGGTGCAAAAAAAGGAACTCCTTTTGCTGCCGCTAAAGTAGGTGAGGTATTGGGAGAAAAAGCTGAGATAGTTGGTATCAAGGAAGTAGACGTTGTTATCAAGGGCGTAGGTTCGGGTCGAGAGTCCGCAGTCAGAGCATTCATCGGTAAAGGTATTGCTCTTCGGTCGCTTATTGACCGAACTCCTGTACCTCACAACGGTCCTCGAGCCCGCAAGGCACGACGAGTTTAGTTACACCTTAAATGTTATATATATGAGTACGATTCAAAAGAAAAAATATAAGATCTGTCGACGTCTCGGAGTAGGTGTTTTTGAAAAGTGCCAATCACAGAAATTTGCTCTTTCAGCAGCAAGTAAAGGACAATCAGGACCAGGAGCAAAGCGCCCAAAGCGTCGAACAGACTACGGTATTCAACTCATTGAAAAACAAAAAGTTCGCTTTACTTACAATGTGCGTGAAAAGCAATTTAGAAACTATGTTGAAAAAGCTATTTCTTCTGCAAAAACAGGACTAACGCCTTCTCAAAAGCTTTTTGAACAACTCGAAATGCGATTAGATAATGCAGTTTATCGTACAGGTCTTGCAGGATCACGTATGATGGCTCGCCAAATGGTTTCTCACGGACATATCACAGTGAATGGACGCAAGACAACGGTACCATCAGTATCGCTTCGACACGGTGATGTTATAGCAATTCGAGAAGGCAGCAAAGACAAACCAGTATTCCAGCAAGCAGATAAGAGAATGGCATCAGCTCAAATACAGCCATGGTTACGAATAGACGCGAAAGCAATTTCAGCATCAGTAGAAGGTCTTCCTTCTAAGCCCGATGCATTTCTTAACTTTCAGTCAGTTGTTGAGTTTTACAGTCGCTAATCGTTTAGCATTTATTAGTTTTTATAAGCCTTTTTAGTATACGTTATATGCGAGACTCAATGATCCTCCTTCCGTCACGACTCAAAGTTGTTACAGAAGACAATCAGAGCGGAACTTATGAAATCGAAGGCCTTTATCCAGGTTACGGTCACACGTTGGGTAATTCTTTGCGCCGAATTATCCTTTCTTCACTTCCAGGATCTGCTATAACAAATATAAAAATTGAAGGAGCACTTCATGAATTTTCTACTGTAGAAGGTGTTCGTGAAGATGCACTTTCTATCATTTTAAATCTCAAAAAAGTTCGATTCGATATTGATGGAGATGAACCACAAAAAGTATCACTATCAATAAAGGGATCAAAGCTTGTTGTAGCTGGAGATATTCAAGTTCCAGGGCAAGTACAAATTCTCAATCCAGATCAATATATTTGTGAGATCACAAGTAAAACGGCAAGTATTTCTATTGATATGACTGTGAGTAAGGGTCGAGGTTACGTATCTCGTGAAGTTCATAGCAAAGAAAAAGTTGATGTTGGAACAATAGCTGTCGATGCAGTATTTTCACCAATACGAAAAGTGAGTTACGAAGTCGAAAATATGCGTGTAGGTGATCGTACAGATCATAATCGTCTTCGAATATCTATTCAAACAGATGGCACTTTGACTGCTCGAGAAGCACTTGAGGAAAGTATGAAGATTATGATGAAACAAATTCAGGCAATCTTGAATTTAAAGGATGAAGAAATCGATATGATTGCGCCATCTCATGAGGCAAATCCAGCTCAGCCAGTTATATCCTCTCAGCCAGATGAAACGTCCTCCATGTCGTCACAGTCAGAAGAGGATCTTATGGATGTTCTCAAAACACGCGTCGATAACATGGAGTTTTCAACTCGAACGCTTAACGCTCTTGACGCTGCCGGTATTCGTACTATTGGTGGTCTCGTAAGAAAAACTACTGAAGATCTCCTTGAATTAGAAGGTCTTGGAGAGAAAGCTGTACAAGAGATCAAGGATGTGCTACAAAAATACAGCGTAAATCTAAAAGATTAATAGTACGCATCTGAATTTATATGAGACACCACAACACACAGAGGAAATTCGGCCGGAAATCAAATGTAAGGAAAGCTTTTTTTCGGTCTCTTCTTATTGCTCTTATTGAGCATAAGCGCATTACGACAACGGAAGCTCGTGCAAAAGAAATACGTCCTCTTATCGAAAAGCTTATTACAAAAGCTCGCGGGGCTGGTTTAACGGAAAGACGAAGTATCATCTCGGCTCTTGGCAATCAACCTGAAGTAGCGAATAAACTTATCGAGGAGATTGCTCCGCAATATGAACAACGACCAGGAGGTTATACGCGCATTGTAAAATTACCACGACGAGGTGGTGATGCAGCAGAAATGGCAATTATTGAATTTGTATAATATGGAAACGACAGTAACAATTAATGCTTCAGGGCAAAAACTAGGACGTATTGCAACGCAGGCAGCGATGATTTTGCGTGGTAAAAATGATCCATCATTTGCTCCGAATAAGCTTTCAGAAAATACAGTTATTATTGAAAATGCATCGCTTGTGGATCTATCAGACGCTAAACTTGATGATTTAGAATATAAGCGTTTCTCAGGATTTCCAGGAGGTCTTTCACGGGAAACTCGTCGACATGTTATCTCGCGAAAAGGAGACGACCGAGGCTACGATCACATTTTCAGACATGCAATACGAGGTATGTTACCAAATAACAAATTGCGTGATCGTATGCTTAAAAAACTAATCGTAAAAGCATAAGTCTTATGACAGTCACATTAAAAGAACTTGAAAAAAATGAATATGTACGAGCTATAGGTCGACGCAAAACGGCAACTGCTCAAGTGCGTCTCTATAAAGCAGCTAAAACTGAGATTACTATAAATGATAAGAAAGCCTCAGATTATTTTCCTACAGATGAACTCATGAGTGTCGTGCTTGGTCCATTTCTCAAGAGTGAAGATCATGGAGTGGGGCACTATAAAATAACTGTTATTGTTAGTGGAGGGGGTGTTCGGTCTCAAGCTGAATCGATTCGACTCGGTATTACCCGTTGCCTCGTTAAGCTTAGTGGGGAACTACGTCCTGTTTTCAAGCCACTTGGTTTTCTTAAGCGAGATCCACGAATAAAAGAACGCAAAAAGTTTGGCCACCGAAAAGCTCGAAAGAAAGAACAATGGAAAAAACGGTAAATTTTTTATACATTTAAAAGCCCTCAAGACGAGAGTTTTTAAATGCCAGTAGAGAGACATTTATTTTTAGCATCTATCATGAGACGATTGACGATAATTGAAACTGCACGTATACTATAGAGGTATGAAGAATGTAAAAAAAGATAACGAAGAAGATATTGACGATGATGTTTCATTTGAGAATGAAGATGTCGTAAATAATGAAGAACGTTCGGTGGATAAAGTCCGTCAACTTCGAGAAGAGCTCAAGCAATCAAAATTAACATGTCAGGAGTATCTTACGGGTTGGCAGAAAGAACGCGCTGAGGGAGTAAATCATAGGAAACGTCTCGAAGAAGAATCTCAACTGATGAGAAAACTGGCAAATGAGAGATTAATCGAAGACATTCTCCCTATTATAGATTCATTCGACATGGCAATGATGAATACAAATGTATGGGAGTCAGTCGATGAAAGCTGGAGAAAGGGAATTGAATATATACGATCTCAGCTTCATAATGTTCTTGCAGATTATGGTGTAAAAAAAATTGAACAACAAGAGATATTTGATCCTCAACTTCATGAATCTCTAGAAATTATTGACACACCTCACGAAGAAGAAGATGAAAAGATAGATCGTGTGTTGCAAACAGGATACATGCTTCATGATCGAGTATTGCGTCCTTCAAAAGTTGTCGTTAAAAGAATAACATCATAAATATCTATGGGAAAAATAATTGGTATAGATCTTGGAACTACAAATTCAGCTGTAGCCATTATAGAAAATGGTCAGCCTAAAATTATTGAAAATACAGAAGGAAATCGAACAACACCGTCCGTTGTCGCTATGTCGAAAAATGGTGATCGAATTGTGGGTCTTCTAGCAAAAAGACAATCCGTTACAAATCCAAGTAATACAATTTACGGTATAAAACGATATATTGGACATCGATTTGATGATGCAGTAGTTCAGAAAGATTTAAGTCGACTTCCTTATACAGTGAAGAAAGATGAAAATGGTGGCGTTCTTGTCACCATGAATGGAACCGACTATCGACCAGAAGAAATTTCTGCCATGATTCTTCAGAAAATTAAGAAGGATGTCGAAGCAAAGCTAGGCGAAGAAGTTACTGAAGCTGTTATTACCGTACCCGCATATTTTGACGACTCACAGCGCAAAGCCACAAAAGATGCCGGAGCCATTGCTGGTCTTGACGTAAAGCGAATTATTAACGAGCCAACAGCTGCAGCACTTGCTTATGGGCTCGATCGGAACAAAGATGAAAAGATCGTTGTATATGACTTTGGAGGAGGAACGTTTGACGTTTCTGTTTTGGAAGTTGGGGCATCTGTTGTGGAGGTAAAAGCGACAGGTGGGGACTCTCATATGGGTGGTGAAGATATTGATCAAGCAATTATTGCTTGGATGAAGGATGAATTTCAAAAGGAGACAGCAATCGATATCACAAAAGATCCTCTCGCACTTCAGCGTCTCAAAGAATCTGCAGAAAAAGCAAAGCACGAACTTTCTACAACGACAGAAAGTGAAATTAATATTCCATTTATATCGCAGGGTGCGTCGGGACCAGTTCACCTTCTCTTGAAACTTACTCGATCGAAACTTCAAGAACTTTCAGCAGAATATATAGATCGCTCTATTGCTATCACAAAACAAGTTCTTAAAGATGCTGGTCTCCAAACATCCGATATTGATGAGATAATTTTAGTTGGTGGACAAACACGAATGCCAAAGATTCAGGAAGAAGTAAAAAATCTTTTTGGAAAGGAGCCGAATAGGTCTATCAATCCAGATGAAGTTGTAGCTGCGGGGGCTGCTGTGCAAGCAGGAGTTCTTCAGGGTGATGTTAAGGACGTTCTTCTTCTTGATGTCATTCCATTGTCACTCGGTATAGAAACAATGGGGGGTGTCATGACACGAATTATTGAAAAAAATACAACAATACCAACTCAACATTCACAAGTTTTTTCAACTGCTGCGGATAACCAGACTCAGGTACAAATAGTGGTATTGCAGGGTGAACGGCCTATGGCTACAGACAACAAAAATCTCGGAACTTTTGTTTTGGATGGTATTCCACCCGCGCCCCGCGGGATTCCACAGGTGGAAGTCGCTTTTGATGTCGATGTAAATGGAATTTTGAATGTTTCAGCCAAAGATAAAACATCAGGAAAAGTTCAATCTATTAAAATTGAGGCAACGTCTGGCTTATCTGATGTAGAAATTCAAAAAATGAAAGATGACGCCCTCGTTCACGCCGAAGCAGATATCAAAAAGAAAGAACTTGTTGATGCGAGAAATATGGCAGATGCGACAATCTTTACTGCAGAGAAAGCAATGAAGGATCATACAGCCCAGATTCAAGAGGGAACAAAAACAACCATACAGTCCGAGATAGAAAATGTAAGATTTGCTATCAAGGGTGATTCAAAAGAAACAATCATAAATGCTACTGAAAAACTTTCAGAGTCACTTCATAAAATTAGTGAGGATGTGCAGCAAGCTGGTGGGTCACCAGATGAGACAACTCAAACAGATGACATCCAGCCTGGTGGGGAAGGCGTAAACGAAACATATACTGACACAGAAGCAAAAGAAGCAGGTGATGAAGAGAAATAAAAAAATGAGAAATTTGGAAATAAAATAGACACAACAAAAAAGACCCCGAAGGGTCTTTTTTGTTGTGTCTATTTCTCCTTAAGCTTGCGCTAGAGAAACGTTCACTGCATTCATTCCTTTGTCGGATTCCTGTACATCAAAAGTAACTGAGTCACCTTCTTTGATACTATCGAAATCAATTCCGACAAGGCTTGATGCATGGAAGAAGAGATCTCCGTCCATGTCAGCGCATTCAATGAATCCGAATCCTCGGGGATTGAGACGCTTAATTTTTCCTTGCTTCATGTATATGTAAGTCAAGCTGATAAAACTCAAAACACATCATGTATCGCAAGCAGAGCTCACATATCATCGAGTGGTTTTGATAAATATACAATACCATATTTGTATAAAAAATGCAACAGGCCTTGCAATGGGGTAAAACTTTCAGTATCCTTAGTGCCAATGTCAAAAGACTATTACAAAATTTTAGGAGTACAAAAGAACGCAGGTAAGGAAGAAATTAAAAAAGCTTTCTATGCACTTGCTCAAAAATTTCACCCTGACAAGAAAGGGGGTGATGAAGCTAAATTTAAAGAAATTAATGAAGCATATCAAATTCTTTCTGATGATAACAAAAAAGCTCAATACGATCGCTTTGGTTCCGCGGGCTCAAATGGTTTTGATGGAGGAGGGCAAGCGGGGCAAGGATTTGGAGATTTTGATTTTGGGGGATTTGCACAAAAAGGTGGCTTCCAGTTTAATGGACAGGAAATCGATCTTGAAGATCTATTCGGCTCATTTGGTTTCGGTGGTCGTCGCGTGAGACGCGGTCGGGATATTCAGGTGCAAGTAGCTCTCACTTTTGAAGAATCTGTGCGTGGTGTAACAAAAAAAATTTCAACAGCACACCTTTCAAATATCGAAGATACGTCAAAAAAGAGAAATTTTGTTGAAGTACCATTTCCTGCTGGCATCTCACACGGTGAAGCATTTGCATTACCAGGTTTAGGTGAACAAATCTCTGGAGGTAATCCAGGAGATCTTTATGTTATTGCCCGTGTAACACCGCATCCACGTATTCGACGTGAAGGATGGCATCTTGTTATAGATATTGATGTTAAAATTTCTGACGCTTTACTTGGTGCTACATATCGCGTCGAGACTCTCGATGGAAAACTAGATGTGGAAATCCCAACTGGTCTTCAAGCTCACGAAGTTTTACGAGTAAAAGGAAAAGGAATTCAGGGGAAAAAACAAGGTGATTTACTTTTGCAAACGCATCTCGTAATTCCAAAGAAACTGAATAAAGAACAAAGAAAGATTGTGGAGGATTTAAAAAAATCTCTTGGCTAATAATGTGAGTACCATTTAAAGTGTCTGGGTGTGGATGAAAAATATTCCAGAGTGGTTTTGTCGTGTACAATGGTCTTACGTATATGAAAAGATTTTGGGAGCAATTTGGTCTCCATATAGTAGGTACAGTTATTGTTGCAAGTATTATTGTGACGGCATTTATTACGTTGGTTTCAAGGACATTTTATTTAACTGAAGGATCTCAGGTGACAGAATATTCAACCCGAATTTTTTTTGATTTTAGTCACACACCTGCTCTTATATTTTATGCATATTTTCCCATAACAGTTCTAGCTATTTTCTTCGCTTACGCTGTGATGCGTTATGATCGTGAGAATGCCACGAGTAGATACATGATTATATTTCTTGTATCATTTCTATTTTGGCTTTTTCTTGAAGCGGTGTCGCTTATTGTTGTTCATATTCCTTTGTATGTCTTTACGCATCAGCTCATGACGCTTGCTGTTGTACTAATTTCAGCGTCAGGTTTGCTTTTTGCCCACGCATTCTTTTTCCGCGAGAGACTTCCTATAATTTTCGGTGAAGTGACAGGTGTTGTGCTTGTTGTGACATCAGTATTATTACCCACGACGCACAATGTTGCTTCCATTTTTATTTATGGTACTCAGCGAGCCATAGAAAACACTGCTCACGTTTTACCTCAAATATCATATGGTTTTCTTCATCATGCAGTTTTTTTCCTGAGTTTGCTTTGCGTGAGCCTCATAGTCTATTTTGGTTTCAAAAAATACAAGACACATCATACGACCGATTCATCTAAAGCACAGACGTTACTTCTTGTAGTTGGACTTACGATCTATTTGCTTATTTTTTTGTTTACACAATATGTCGGAGATGATCTTTTTGTTTTAGGTGTAAACATATTTGGCCCTCTAGCGATACTTGCATTTTTAGGCACGCTCTCGTATCTTATAATTCGTTATCAAGTATTTCACACTCGTGTCGTAGCTACTCAAATGCTTGTTGCTCTTATGGTTTCCATAAATATTTCTCTTTTATTTATGAATAATATTCAACAAATAAGATCTCTTCTTGGGGTAACGATTGTTCTTTTGATAGGTTTCGGTATTTTACTTGTGCGTGCAGTGCAGGAACGCATGACATATGTCAGTGAGATGGAGCAGATGGCTGCTCAAATCACATTGGTAAATAAAAGACTTGTCGTTCTTGATAATGTCAAAAGTGAATTTATTTCATTTGCAACTCACCAGCTTCGTACACCATTGACGGGGATTAAATGGAGTCTTTCGATATTCGTAAATGATTCTTTGGGAAAATTAAATCAAGATCAACATCAGTTAGCTCAAAAAACTCTTCAGCAATGTGATAATCTTATTATACTCGTTGAGGATCTTTTGAGTGTTAGCAAGATTCAACAAGGTGGTATGAAATACGATATGTCGCAGGTCGATCTTCACCAACTAGTAAAAAGTGTCGTACTTGAAATGCGGCCACTCGCCGAACGCAAGAATCTACCCATTAAAATTGACATGAAAAACGACGTTACATATGTTGTTAACGGAGACGTAACAAAACTTCGACAAGTTATCGTAAATCTTATAGACAATGCAATAAAATACACCGAAAAAGGTAGTATCGAATTACGTTTTAAACTTGTTGATGGCGGGAAAATTCAACTACTAATTAAGGACACAGGTACAGGAATAGCTTCGGGAACAAAACTTTTTTCAAAATTTAGTCGTGGTTTTGACTCTGGTCAACACAGCGGATCGGGTATTGGTTTGTATCTAGCTCACAAAATCATCTCCGCTCACGGGGGTCAAGTCAGCGCAGAATCAAAAGGAGAACATACGGGCAGTACATTTATCGTGGAACTTCCTCTTACATAAATATGCTATGTCGGATAGTTAACATGAAACGCTAAATTTTTTCTGATATGAAGAAACCATCATCAGTATCTTGAAGGTCGTAACCTCTCTGCTCTATTTCCTTACGGATTCTATCTGCCTCGTCCCATTTTTTATATTTACGCATATCTTCTCTTAGTATGGCGAGTTCGCGTACTTCTTGAGGGACATCTTGTAATGTCGTAGTTATTTCAAAAATGTCTAAACCGAGAAATTCATCAAAAAACTTCAGTGTTGAAATCTTTGTGATGTCGCTCATTTCAGAATCCTTTAAAAGTTCCCACACAAGTGCAATCGCAGACGGTGTATCGAGATCGTTATTGATATGAGTTAAAAAACGATTTCTGTAAGATGAATTGATTTCATTATGAGAAGTAGTACGTATTTTTTCTTGTGAACCACTGGAACCTGATGAACCACTCGTACAATCTGTTATTCTCCGTATCGAATTTACGAGTCGTTGCCGGGCTGTTTGTACTGCAAGCACAGCCTCTATACTAAAATTTATTTGTGAGCGGTAATGAGCGGTCAAAAGCCACATTCTATAAGAGAGGGGGTGAATTCCTTGCTCAATTAGTGTTTCGAGGGTGTAGCCAGTTCCGAGTGATTTACTCATCTTTGCATCAGCTACATTTATGAATGCATTATGAAGCCAATAATTTACATAAGATGTTCCATGAACTGTTTCCGACTGTGCAATCTCATTGGTGTGATGCGTGTCTATGAGATCTGCACCGCCTGTGTGTATATCAAAATGTTCACCCAGATATTTCCAACTCATACTCGAACATTCAATATGCCAACCAGGGAAACCTTTTCCAAATGGACTTTCATAGCCAAGATTTTGATCAAATTTCCATACGGCAAAATCCTTCTGTGATCGTTTTTCAGTATTTTCATGAATTCGAGCATGTTTCGATTCATCATTCTCATGACTTGCATGATTAGATCCTCGAAGTAAACCATATTGTGGAAAAAGTGATACTTCAAAATACAAACCATCACTTGTTTCGTATACAACATTTTTTTTCTGTAGTTTCAGTATAATTTCAATATCTTCTTCGATATGTTCACTTGCTCGCGGTAGTACGTGAGGGGTTTTTATATTCATGAGTGTAATGTGATGCAGAAATGCATCCGAATACTTATCAGCAAGCATTTTCATGCCATCAATCGTGAAAGGAAGATTTTCACGCTCAAGACCTCGACTCATTTTGTCATCTCCGCTATCGCCATCAGTAACGAGATGACCAACATCCGTAATATTCATAATTTGCAAAACATTGTATCCGTTGAGCTCAAGCGTACGACGTATAATGTCAGACAAGAAAAATGAACGTAAATTTCCTATATGTACAAAATCATAAACCGTTGGTCCACATGAATACATTCGAACTTTTTCTTGCTCTATTGATTTAAATTCCTCGATATTACGCGATGCAGTATTAAAAAAATAAAGAGGAGACATATTTAGAACCAACGCTTATTTCTAAAGAATATATACATAATCGCACCGATTCCTGCCATTATTCCAAGAACAATCCAAAAGGAGAAATTATTCTGCAAAAATGGAAGTCGGCTCGTATCTATTCCTAAAAGTCCCGCTGTGAGAGTGATGGGGAGTGTTGTGAATGCAAGGATAGTTAGTGTTCGAACAACATAGTTTGTTTTTGCAGCTATGAGTGTGTCATTTGTTTCACGGAGGTCTTTTATAATCTCGCGATGTCCTGAAAGTGAGCTGAGAATACGTGAGTGATCACCTAGTATCACAGCCATATAAGGCTCAAACTTTTCACCAAAAAAAGATATCGCACTTTTTTGAAAAGACTGAAGGACGTCCTCATGATATCGAATCGCTTGGCGTACATCTATTAACTTACGATTAATATCCGAGATCGCATGAACCATTCGTGCATCATCACCTTCAAAGACACGACGCTCTACCTTTTTTATCGATTCATTAATCAGGTCTAGTCGAAGAAGTGTATGTTCATAGAGTTTTCTAAGCATAAAGTATGCAATGAGTCCAACATGAACTTGAACATCAATACGAGAGAGTAATGAATTTACTTCAAACATTTTTGAAAATTCATGAAGACCTTCGGGCATATCTTGATGAACTGTGATAATGAAATTTTTTCCAACAACAAAATCGATCTCATACTGAGCTATTTGATCGGGTTTATGTGCAATAACAGGGAAATGAAGCACAAGATAGATACAGTTGGGATACGTATCAACTTTAGGTCGTAGGGTTGTCATGAGAAGCTCTTCGGCAATGAGTGGATGTATATCGTAAGTCTCCATAAGGCTCACGATTTCTTCACGTGTTGGAGATTCTAAATCGATCCAAATGAGATCTTTGTGGGAGTAGTCTTTTCGCATAGCTACAGTATACGACAGCTTTATATATTTTGAAATCACACCTTGCGTATTTGTGGGATATCTGTATACTACTTCCTATTATGCCGGATAAAGAGTTACAAGAATTCGCTGTTATCCAAACTGGCGGAAAACAATATAAAGTCGCTGTTGGCGACGTTATTGATATTGAAAAACTTGGTGAATATACAGAGGGGGACAAAATCGCTTTTGATCGCGTTATTGCGTATGACGATGGAGCATCGATGTCTGTAGGTGCGCCTTATATTTCGGACGCGAAAGTACAAGGCCTCGTCGAAGCACAAGGTCCCGGAAAAAAAATAACGGTACGACGTTTTCGTTCAAAGTCACGATATCATCGAACATACGGACATAGACAACCATTTACTCAAGTAAAGATTACATCACTACGATAATAAAAAAGGACGCAGATATGCGTCTTTTTTGTACAAAGATTTTTTGCACACAGAATATTGAATATTTATGTTTTGCATGTCATACTAGGTTCGTATTGAACTATTATAGTTATGAGAAGCTTCTATATTAAATTCCTGATTTTTTTTCTTGTCATTACGGGCGGTCTCGTTGCATATTTTGAAATTGTTGCTCCTCAGAAAATCGAACAAGAAACACAAGATTATATTTCTCAAATTGAAAATCAGCTAAGTTCATTTGACCAAGAAATATTTACGGACGCACAAGTAGAGTTACAGATAGAGCAACAAGATAATTCAGAAATTGAAATTTCGGCTGAAAGCGAAATAAATCTTGACGTTGATTCTACATTCAATGATCCTTTAAATACAGGCAGTGAAGATACAACAAATGAAATGAATGAATCAGCTAATGAGTTTATAGTAGGTGAAATAGAAGCTACACTCAATTTTGTTTCCGTAATTGATTTAAATGATGTTGTAAATGTCCGTGCCACTCCAAATGGTACTGTAATTGGCACTGTATCATCTGGCGATACGGGAATTCAGCTAGGCGGTCCAGAGGTAGCTGGTTCGTACTCATGGATTCTGGTTAATTTTGAATCTCGAAATATTGAAGGTTGGATAGCAAGTATTTTTTTGAATAATTCAGATGACCAAGAAGCTACCTCGCAGAATGCTTCAGTGTCTTCTCAAGGTTCAAGTATTTCGACAGGTACAACAGAGCCCACAGGTAGTAATTCTTCTGGCTCTAGTGGTTCTTCAGGTTCTGCTGGCTCTAGTGGTTCTTCAGGTTCTTCAGGTTCTTCAGGTTCTTCAGGTTCCAGTGGTTCATCAGGTTCCAGTGGTTCATCAGGTTCCAGCGGTTCAAGTTTACCTTTACCCGACACGGAAGCTCCAGGTGTGCCAAGTTCCATTGAAATTCTAACGGTCTCATCCGCATCAGTAGAATTGACATGGGGTCAATCACAAGATAACGTAACTCTCCCAGAAGATATTGCTTACGATGTATATCGAGACAGCCTTTTCATTGGGCAAGTGAATAACACTCTTTATACCGACGCAGGGCTGAATGACTCAACAGAATATTCATATCAATTACGTTCCAAAGATGAAGCAGGAAATCTTTCAGATTATTCAAATGCCACTGTCATAAGCACACTAGCCTTAGCACCAGAACCTGACACCGAGGCGCCAAGTATTCCTCAAAATCTTTCGATTGCAAGCGTAGGTCTTGACTTCGTTGAACTTTCTTGGTCTCCATCAACAGACGATGTAGAACTCGACGGCTATTCCATTGTTAATGCAGATACAGATATTATTGTGGGTCGAAGAGAAGACGCGACTACTTTCATTGTAGCATCCTTAACACCATCAACTCTATATCGATTTTATGTAACTGTGGATGACACATCGGGGAATGTATCATCGGCATCGCAAGTTGTAACGGCGACGACAGATCCTATAAATGGGGATTTTAATATTGCTGACGATGTCATTGTAAATGTTGCTGTACTTAATGTGCGAAATGATCCAGCAGGTGTACTTATAGGAACACAAGTTTTAGATTCACTAGGTACGATAAGTCAGGGTCCGTTATTAGATACAGGGTTTATCTGGTATGAAGTTGATTTTACTAGCGGAGCAGATGGCTGGGTTGTTCAAGATTTTCTTGATGATGCACCACCATTTGTGCCAACTCCCGATATAACTCCTCCTTCGCAACCAGGTCAACCTCAAGTGGATTCGCTTTCAGAAACTTCCGTAACATTAAGTTGGAACCCCTCGACAGACAACGTTGGAGTTGCTGGCTACTATGTTTTTGAAACACAAACGGGTCAAATTGCACAAACAATATCGCCAACAATTATCATTTCAAATTTGGAACTCGGAACATCATATAGTTACTCTATTTCAGCATTCGATGCAGAAGGAAATGAGTCCGCACGATCATTACTACGAATTATCATAACGCCAGGAGGTATTACTCCAGACACTCAAGCGCCTTCAATTCCAGGAGGCCTGGCAGAATTTGCTGTTACTGAATCTTCCATAACACTTATATGGAATCCTTCGACGGACAATATAGGGGTTACATCATATGATATATTTCGAGGCGACGTCTTCATTGCGTCAGCAGCTGAAACGGAGTATCTCGATACTGGTCTCTCTTCTGACACAGAATATACATATAAAGTGCGCGCACTCGATGACGCCGGAAATATGTCAGCATTTTCTGTTGAGCGTGCTGTCACAACCGCACTAACACCTGTCGCAAGTGACATTTCTATAGTTCCGTCAGGTATACCACAGCCTTTCCGCACTGACGATCTTTTTGGATTTAATCTCGCAAGTACATACAAAAACGATATTCCACCTCTAGGGAATGATTTTTTCCTTTCACAAGATTCAGCAGATGCGACTATAGACATGGGAACAACACACTTCCGTTTTCCAGGAGGTGAATCGTCTCTTTTCTGGAATCATACCGTTGATCGTCAAGATGACGCTCATGATGAGTTTATGAATCTCACAGGGATTAACGATACTGTCTATGTAGTAAATGTTCTGGATCGAACGCCTGCAGACATGATCGAATCTCTCGATGTTTTACGAGGATACGGAGCAGATATAACTGCCATTGAGCTTGGAAATGAGATTTTTGCTCAGACTCAAGCAGAAAAACGTAGTGTTTACCCTTCTGTAGATAATTATATTTCTGCTATGTATGACTATGCGGAAATATTGCGTGATCACCCGGTCTATAATTCTGTAGAAATCGTTTATCCTGTGGCTCTCGGTTTCAGAAATATTTCATATGATGAATACAATCCCTATAACTATTCGCCGAGTGTTGATCTATGGTATGAAGAATGGAATCTTGGGCTCTCTCAAGCATTTTATGATCCTATAAATCCGCTTCCTTATGATGCAATAGCAATTCATATTTATTACCCGCTATTTAATAAGCGAGATTCATCTCGAGACTGTGAATCTATTGTTGATACACAGCAAGCATTCGATTGCGCTATGGATGAAATTCGACTCGATCATTACTCATCACTAAAGGACCTTATTATTGAATATGTTGATGATCGTTTCGACAATACTATGAAGATTCACCTTTCTGAATGGGGTGTAAGAAGTGCTCCAGAAAATGCTTTCGGAGGTACTATGGTTAGAGGCTTTCACACAATGATGTTACTGCTTGACACAATACGACTAAATGTCGAAGAAGGCGAACGCATTCGAAATCTAGCTTTTCAGACACTTTATTCAAATCAATTTCCCCATGCTGCAATAATGCCTAATCAAGCTTATTCGATCGGGCTCGATGGCTTACCAGAAACGCGTGAAATTACGGGAGAACCTAGCTATTTTGTTTTCTCATTTTTGAATGAATTTATAAAAGACTCTCAGTATGTTCCGCTATCAATCTCAAAGGATCCAAGCGTAAATGTTAAATTGGGACTATTCCAAAAAAATGACGGAACATACCACCTCGCATTTGCTAATTTTGACGGAGTATCTTACACACTCAATGTCACAGGACAGCGTACATATATTGCAGGCACAAATCCTTGGGCTCACAATGCACAAACACAAAATGATACAATTTTACCATTACAGCATGGAAATGACACAAGCAATATATTACCGGCTTACTCTCTAGGAACCATAGCACTCGATTCTCAGATTTTTGCTCAAGCACAAGACTCTTCACAACGTCTCTTTGCGAGCGTGCCTCAGACTGGATCAAACGATATTACAACCGGACTGTTCGTTGTTATTGCGCTCTTTGTACTTGTTATCGCATATTCATTTTTTACCTACTATAGATCAAGTAGGGAATATGAAAAGGTATTTCAACAGCATATTGACTAATTTGTTACTTTGTGATAATATTGTGAAGTACAGATCTAATGTAGCAGATCTCAAATCTAATCGTACTCTGTGGCTTACTGTCGTACGTCACATAGAAATTTTATAAATCAGTCTATATAGTATGAAAAAAGTATTACTCTCAGGACAAGCAGTTTTCATGTCACTGCTAATGGTGATAGTACCATTTTCTCAAGTAGTCGCAGAAGAATCAAAAGTTATAACTCTGGAATCAGCAGAGTCATCTGTTGTTTCAGAAAACGTACAAGTTGAATCATTGACAGAAGAGTCTAAATTTGAAGAAGATACAACAACTATAGGTCTTGTAGATTCTGTAAACAAACTTATAAATATTACAGAAGAAGTTTTTTCTGAAAATCTTGAATTAGAGGAAACAATCTCACGATCACCAAGTATCCGGATCGCAGAAGGGTCAATTCGTGTTTGTAAAATGGTGGGAATGAATGGAGCGATTATTTCACAAGGAGATCTTGAATCGCTCATGCCGTTTATTCATGATTCATTATTTGAATTGCCGAATCTACGTGATTTCAATGTAGCAGTAGCAACAATGTCACTTGAAACACCATTTGAATTTAATACCGATCTTCTTGAATCTGTTCCGGGGCTTGATGCTATCTGTTCAGATGTGCGAGATTTTCCTGAAGGAGATTATTATTACAGCAATGTAGGTACAGAGCCTGAGGTAGTAACAGATCTTGGTTTGCTCACATTTGATGCACCGCAATACAATGATACATACGAAGGCATAGAATCATTTAAAGGTGAATTCTTTGCCTATGATGATTCTGGTTTTGCCTCAGATTTTTCAGATCCATGTCTTCCTGCAAATTTAGGTCGACAGTGTGAGTCAGATGGTCATATTCCAGTAAGCTTGAGTAATCCATTTAAAAAAGATCGGACTCTTGTAGTGTTCAATAACATCACTGCTATTTCAAGTGAGGTTGAACGAGGAGATATTCGTATTTGTAAAGTGGTAATGGACGAAAAAAATAATATATTGCCACATGCTGATCTTATGGCTCTTTATCCAAACAAAATGAATGGATTTGGGCTAAAGATTTCTTCACCAACAGAAGGAGCTCTATTCTTTAAAGTATTCGACAATGACCGATTTACTGGTGGTGATAACTACAACACAGAACTTGTCGAAGTAGATCTAGACGGCGATGGAACTCTTGATGAAATGGCTCACTGTACAACAGAACGTAATATGCCTCTTGGAAATTATGAGTATTCACGTGAAGATATTGGAGCGGATTTTGAAAACTTTTGGAAATCTCCACTTTATAATGATGAATTTCATGCTGTAGGTGCTGCAGTATATTCTGATTATATGATAGGTTTTGATACATATAATTCTCTTCCGACATCAGATGGAATTATTGAACTTAATGATGCAGGAGAAATAGTGACTCTTGTAGTTGTTAATCGCCTTGCAGGAGAAGATGATATTGATGATCCCGGAACAGGTCCAGGAACTGGGCCAAATGAACCCGATGAAGATAATAGATCAAATAGTGGAAATTCAGGATCAATTCGTCGAGATATAGCTCCACAGGGAGAAGTTCTTGGTGCATTTACATCCGAAGGTGAGCTTACAGGTATTTGTCCAGAATTTACACATTATCTTCAGGAGGGCGATGCGACAAATGATCCAGTGGCGGTAAAGAAAATTCAATTCTTCCTTAATCTACACATGGGAGAATCTCTTGCAATTGATGGAGTGTACGGAAATGCAACAGCAGAAGCAGTTGGACGATTTCAGACAAAATACCTTGATCTAGTACTTACTCCATGGGAATATGAAGCTCCAACAAAGCGTTGGTACAAGAGTACGCGTGCGATGGCAAATGCAATTGTAAATTGTCCAGAAGGCGAACTATATCTAGAAGATGTTCCACGACAATTCATCAACAATTACTCAGGTGAAACTTTCTATTATCCTTTGTTTGCTGTTGAACCTAGTGCGAATCAGTCATAATCCACGATTTTTGATCATAAGCGTTCACCATATTTATGTCACGTTGGCTTAACAAATACATACTACCAAGTGAAGATAATAATTTTTTGCCATACGTTATGCGTGAGAATTCAATCTTCATGCTCATGATTGCACTTTGTGGACTTTTCGCACTGTCATTTCTAGGTAGTGCACTCGTTGAACGAACCTCTTTTCATGCAGAGGTTCGTTCTGCGTTGTTAATAGAATATGCTAATGAAACGAGAGTGAAACAAGAGCTCAAGTCATTGACCATGAACTCTGCGTTAGAGCAAGCAGCACAACTCAAAGCAAATGACATGGCAGAGCAAGGATATTTTGACCATGTAAATCCTCAAGGTCTTGTTCCGTGGCACTGGTTTTCACAAGCGGGATATTCATTTCGTTTTGCCGGAGAAAATCTTGCTGTGAATTTTGACGATTCCGATGAAGTTCATGATGCATGGTTAGATTCTCCATCACATCGAGCAAACATTTTAAATGCACAATTTAGTGAAGTAGGTATTGCTACCGCTGAAGGAGAATATAGAGGTGAGCAAGCTACATTTGTTGTACAGATGTTTGGGACACCAAAAATAACGTACAGTGATTCTCTTTTAGTAGACAGTAGTAACCTTTCAGAAAGTAATAATCTCTTAGGTATTAACAACCTTTCAGAAAATAACAGTCTCTTAGAATCATTTTATTCCGAGACATCTTCTACACCACAAGCGGTAACTTCTACTCCGGTAACTGCTCTACTTTCAGAAAGTGATCTTGAAACAGAAAAAGTTATTATCGTCTCTGAACAAGGCGACTTTGTTTTAGGAGCTTCAGTTACCAATAAAATTGATGAAGAACGCGTACGCGCTCTCATGGTAAATAAATCGACAGAAAAACCAACGTTACTTATGAGTACACTTGCACGCCCTGCGCATGTCGCACATATTGTTTATATTGCATTAATTGGGCTTATTGCACTCGCGCTTGTTATCATGATTTCAGTTCATCCAAAGAAACAACATCCAACTCATATCATATACGGAGCCCTTCTTCTGGTTTTGGCTGTTGGATTTATGGTTGCTAACAAAATGTTATTCGACACTCCGATCAATCTCTTGTAGCATAAGAGTAATGTCGTTACAGAGAAACAATATAATACAGCGCATTAAAACAGCTCCGCCACCATCGGAGCTTCCGCTGTTTGGAAAAGATAAAGGTGATATTGTTTCTTATATTGGAAAGACAAACTATACTGCGGCACTTGAAGAAAAAAAATTTATTTTTGGTATCAAGCGTACAGATCGAAAAAAACATATTTATATTATTGGAAAATCTGGAGTGGGAAAATCTAAACTCATTGAGCTCTTGGTTCGTCAAGATATTGGTTATGGAAAGGGTTGTTGTGTTATTGACCCAAATGGCGACCTCGTAAATGATCTTTTAGATTTTATACCTGTGTCTCGCGTTAAAGATGTTGTCGTGATTGATCCTCGAGATACGCAGTATCCCGTGTGTCTAAACCCATTCAACATTGCGGGTGCATCTCAAAAATATCAAGCAGTCACAGGACTTATCGATGTAATGCGCTCATTTTTTGGAAATGAGTGGAAACCACGTCTTGAGCATGTTTTTCGTTACACAGCAATGGCGTTAATGGAATATCCCGAGGCAAATCTTACAAGTGTCTTGGAAATGCTTTCTCATACAGATTTTCGCAACAAGGTTTTGACTTATTCGAATGATCCTCTTGTATTACGTTTTTTTGAATTTGAATTTCCGCGATTACAAAAAAAATATGAAGGTACTGTAATTATTCCTCTCATGAATAAAATTGGACAGCTTGTTACAAGTCCTCACATTCGACCACTTTTTGATCAAAGGCAAGTGTCGATTGATTTTAACGAACTTATTGCAGAGAAAAAAATTATTCTTGTTCACATTGCGAAAGGAACTATTGGTGAAGAAAATGCTCGATTTTTAGGTGCACTTATACTTTCACAACTAAAATTAGCAGGAATGCGGCGTGGTGAGCTTCCTGAGCTAGAACGTCCAGATTTTTATATTTATGTCGACGAATTTCATACAATCATCACAGAAACATTTGAACAATTTCTTGCAGAGTCACGCCGTTATGGTTTTGCATTTACGATAGCGCACCAGTACGTTTGGCAACTTCAGTGGACGACGCAGCAAGCGGTTCTAGGTACCGTAGGAACGCTAATCGTTTTTCGTATTGGTAGTGACGACGCAGAAAAATTGGTAGGAGAGCTTGAACCGACTTTTACAAAAAAAGATATGACAGGTCTTGGCGAAAGCCAGTTTTATATCAAGATGACGATCGATGGGGAAAACTCTGATCCGTTTTCCGCGGAAACGTTGCGTGTGCTTCCATCTCCAGAAGGCTCACACGCAAAAGATATTCTCCAATATTCGCGTATGTGTTACACATGTGAAATTGAGTGATATTTGAAATGCATATCTGATATACTGTCATGAGTATGAATATTCCACTTAAAAAAGATCTCACCTATTTTGCGAAGACAAATTTTCGCAATATTCAGCAAACGTTTGGAATCAAGCGTAAAGATCGACGCCAGCATATGTATATCCTCGGAAAGTCTGGCTCTGGAAAATCTGCAATGATTAAAAATATGTGTCTCCAAGACATGCTCAATGGCGAAGGGCTTTGTGTCGTAGATCCTCACGGCGAGCTCGTGGAAGAGCTTCTCGAGCTTGTACCGCCTGAGAGAATGAAAGATGTTGTATATTTTAATCCTGCTGATTCTGATCATGTAATAGGTTTCAATGTTTTGGAATTAACTGACCCGCAGTACAAAAATCTTGTTGCGTCGGGTCTCATGGGAATTTTTACAAAAATGTGGGCAAATGTTTGGTCAGCTCGAATGGAATATATTTTGAGTAACTGTGTTCTTGCGCTTCTTGATACACCGGGGACAACACTTTTAGGCATTACTCGAATTCTTGTTGATAAGTCATATCGTGAACAAATTATTTCAAATGTTCAAGATCCTGTTGTGAAAGCTTTTTGGACTACAGAGTTTGAAGCTTGGCAAGAAAAATATCGAACCGAAGCTATTGCGCCTATCCAAAATAAGGTCGGGCAGTTTTTGTCGTCCTCCGTCATACGAAATATTGTCGGTCAAGAAAAGAGCACTGTAGATATATTTGACATAATGAATTCAAAGAAAATATTTCTCGTAAATGTATCAAAAGGGCGCATAGGAGAGCAAAATTCCGGACTTTTGGGAGGAATGATCATTACAAAATTGCAACTCGCTGCAATGGAGCGTGTTCGTATTCCTGAAGAACAGCGTGCTGATTTCTATCTCTATGTCGATGAATTTCAAAATTTTGCAACAGAATCTTTCGCTTCTATTTTGTCAGAAGCTCGAAAATATCGCTTGTGTTTGATTTTGGCACATCAATATATAAATCAGCTCATCACAGATTCATCCACTAGCGTACGAGACGCAGCATTTGGAAATGCTGGTACAATGATAGTTTTTCGTGTTGGCGCGCAAGATGCAGAATATTTACGTCAAGAATTTGAGCCCGAATTCGAACCTCAAGATTTCGTAATGCTTCCAAATTTTAATATCTATCTTAAATTGATGGTTGACGGCATGACGATGCGACCATTTTCAGCTATTACGATTGCTCCGTTAAAGATTGAAACATCTCGAGATGTGGTAAAACAGATTATTGATACGACACATGAGCTTTATACGACGCCACGTTCTGAAGTGGAAGAACGGATCCGAGAATGGGCAGGTCAGAGGAATTCATTTGAAGACTCAACACAATCAAAAAATACTGAAGGTAAGTTTAAGGCACAATGTAGCGTTTGCAATAGAGATGTTTTTGTACCATTTGAACCGCGAGAAGGTCTACCTATATATTGTAAAGAGCATCTTGCAAAAGTACAAAGTGGAGAAATTCCTCCTGTGAAAATAGCGCCTCTATTTAAAAAACCTGTAAAGCAAGACAGAAATGAACTTTCTCAATTTGGTATTGAATTTGAAAATAATGAAGAAATAAAGGATGTGCCAATGAGAAATGGCAATGAGCAAAGTAAAATGCCACAACAAATCCAACGTACTGTTAATTCACCAATTCTCAGACAAGAATCGATATCTGCGCAATTACATAAAATAGAAAATTATCAAACGACAAAGATCCAGCATGGTTCATCTTCGGTGCAAAATAAATCGCTACCACAAAAAAATTATCAAAATATAAATCGTTCTACAAATCAGTCTGTCGGTAAACCTTTAAATAAATTTACAAATCAGTCTGTCGGTAAGCCCATAAATCAATCCATAAATCAATCCATAAATCGTCCCCATTCACAGTCTCAGCAAAAAGATAAATTCAAGCAAGGAGAATTTTCTCAAAAAAATACGATTTCAGAGAAGAACAATCGTGATTATAAAAATAATGTGGATAATATTAACAATAAAAATATTTCTCGAAACACCAAAAATTTTAACAAAACAAAGTTAACCCCAAATTCTACACAAGAGCCTATTAATCTAGACTTGCAATCACTTATAAAAGAGGCACGTATGAAGCCAATCTCACTTTCACAACTTCCAAAAAGAGTAAAGTTATCAGGTTCTGAAAATCAAATTACCATAAGAAAAATTGATCAACGTGAAAAAATTATTCGTAATCTTGATAAGGATGCAAAAATTGAGACACGTGATTCTCTCAAATCAATTCTGGAAAGACTAAAACAAAGCAAACCCAATGGGAATGTATTTCCAGAAAAAACTCCTGAAAAATCCCAAGAAAAAATTATAGAAAAATCCCCAGAAAAAACTCCTGAAAAATCCCCAGAAAAAACTCCTGAAAAATCCCCAGAAAAAACTATAGAAATAAGCTCGCAAAAATTACCAGATACAATCTCTGAAATTAGTAGAAATTCTTCTGTGGTTTCTATTCGAGAAGAATTAGAGAAAAGATTGAGGGAGAAATCATTTGCAGAAAATAAGAATGATCATTTAGATCAAGATGTTAACAGAACTGCAAGTGATCAGAAAAACACGTCAAACAAAAAGAGTCAAGTACCAGAGGATATACTTCGTGGTGTTTTAAACCAAAATCCGAACTACATTGATACCATAAATGAGGGTTGATATTTGAGAATAAAAATGCTAGAGTATTGCTCATGAACGATGTGCAAGAATACATATCTCAAGAGCGACTTGATGAAATTAAAGATGAAATCAAGCGTTTGAAGAGCGAAGAAAGAAATAAGATTAAAGAGCAACTCGAATTCTCTCGGTCTCTTGGTGATCTTAAAGAAAATTCAGAATATCATTCGACACGTGATGCTCAAGCAAAGCTTGAGTCGCGCATCGACTATTTAGAGCATATTATGAAAACCGCTATCGTTGTGGAGAAAACGAAAGGGGATACAGTAGAAATCGGGTCGAAGATTGTTGTTTCAAAAAAAGGAGATGATGAAATAAAAACTTATGTACTTGTAGGTGCTGAAGAAGCAGATATGTTGATAGATAAGCTTTCTCACATTTCACCGTTGGGACTTGCTCTTGTTGGAAAAAAAATGGGTGATTCATGCGAAGTAAAAACACCTGGTGGAGTCGTTATATACAAAATTATAAAAGTATCTTAGTTATTAAATAAAAGGTATTATTGTAATATATGGCATCGCAAGAAGAAATTCGAAATGTTCGTGAAGAAAAGATAGCTGTTTTGAAAAAACGCGGAATTTTATCATATCCCTCTTCAGTTAAGCGAAGTCATGAGATTTTTTTAATTCACGAGAATTTTGATGTATTGTCACATGATGATTCAGTGATAAGTGCGGCTGGAAGAATCATTGCTCTGAGAGGTCAAGGCGCTATCAAATTTATTGTTTTGGACGATGGTACAGGACATATTCAAGCGGTACTCAAGAGAGATATAATAGGTGAAGATGAAATGGATTTTTTTGAGAACACAGTGGATATTGGTGATTTTATTTCTGTGTCTGGGACACTTTTTAAAACTCAGCGTGAAGAACGCTCAATTTTATTTTCATCATGGGAAATGGCCACAAAGAGTCTTTTGCCTTTGCCAGAAAAATGGCATGGTCTTGTAGATCCAGACGAGAGATTCCGTAAGCGATATCTTGATCTTGCGATGAGTCAAGACAAGCGTGAACTTTTTCGACGAAGGGCAAAATTTTGGCAAACTATGCGCAGTATACTCATTCGAGAAGGTTTTCTTGAGGTTGAGACGCCTACACTAGAAATAACCACAGGCGGAGCCGAAGCAGAACCATTTCGTACACATCACAACGATTTTGACATGGATGTTTTTTTGCGAATCTCTATAGGTGAGCTTTGGCAAAAGCGTCTTTTGGCTGGTGGGCTTCATAGAACTTTCGAAATAGGAAGAGAGTATAGAAATGAGGGCTCAAGTGCTGAGCATTTGCAAGAGTTTACCAACATGGAATTCTACGCTTCATTTGAAGATTATCGTTTTGGAATGGACTTTACAAAACAGATGTATCGTGAAATTGCAAAAGAAATATATGGAAAAACAGAATTTACGACAAGGTCGCATACCTTTGATTTGGCACAAGAATGGAGTGAGATCGAATATGCACCACATGTTTTAGAAGTCACTGGAGTGAATGTTCTTACAGCAACAGAGCAAGAGATGAAAAATGCGCTAGCCTCACTTAATGTTTCATATACAGGAGACAATCGTGAGCGACTGACTGACACACTATGGAAATATTGTCGAAAGAATATTGCAGGTCCAGCATTTGTAATTCATCACCCAAAAATTGTATCTCCTCTTTCCAAAACACATCGTGAAAATTCTGAAATCACAGAACGTTTTCAAATTATATTAGCGGGAAGCGAAGTAGGGAATGGATTTTCTGAACTTAACGATCCTCACGAACAAAGAGAGCGCTTTATGCAACAGCAAAGACTGTTAGACGCTGGTGACCTAGAAGCCATGATGCCCGATTGGGAATATGTAGAAATGCTCGAACATGGTATGCCTCCAGCATGTGGTTTTGGTTGTGGCGAAAGACTTTTTGCTTTTTTCGAAGATTTACCTTTACGTGAGGTCACGCTTTTCCCTCTCATGAAACAAAAAATATAAATACAAAAAAGCTTATATAAACAGTCTTCGAAAGGGGATTTTTTATTTTTTCTAATTCTATCCCAAGATTTTTGCTTTATTGCTCGAAATATGACACAAATGACAGGATTATCCACAGTTACCCACATTGTGCAATGAAGTGGGATGCTATATCATTTGAGTGGGATGAAGTGGGATAAATAACGAAAAAGACTATGCTAATCGGTCAATACCTCCACACACTTGATACAAAAAAAAGACTCTCTCTTCCTTCGAAATTTCGAAAAGAGTTAGGCGCTACTGTTGTTATAACGAGAGGACTTGATAGTTGTCTCTTTGTGTACTCACTCAAAGAGTGGAAACGCTTTACAGGACAGCTATCTGATCTTTCTGTAGGATCAGCAGATTCACGTGCATTTCTTCGTTTTGTTTTAGCAAGTGCTGTAGAGACATTGGTTGATAAAAGTGGTCGAATTCTTATTCCAGACTTCTTAAAGGACTTTGCAAATCTTATTGATGAAAAGGTGATCGTTACTGGTGTTCATAATCGTATCGAGCTATGGAATGAATCTTCATGGAATACGTACAACAGCAGAATTTCTCTCGAAGCAGATGCTCTCGCGGAAAAATTAAGTTCTGTTGGGATGATATAACTTTATGTCTGATCATACGCCCGTATTATTGCAAGAAATTATAGACTCACTTGATTTGAGAAAAAATTTTACGGTAATTGATACTACCATTAACGGCGGAGGTCATGCTCAAGCAATCTGTGAGAAGCTTACTCATGAAGGAATATTTGTGGGTATTGATCTCGATTCAAAAGCTATCTCACTTTCAAAAGAAAGACTTTCAGCGCTCTCATGTACTCAGCACTTTGTACAGCAGAATTTTAGACATCTCGACATTGTCGCTCGCGAATTCAACATACTACAAGCCGACGCAATACTTTTTGATCTTGGCTGGAGTTGGAATCAGTTTCAAGATCCTGCACGCGGCTTCTCATTTCAAGTAGATGGTCCGCTTCGCATGACGCTTTCTGATAGCTACGATGAAAATATGATTACGGCATATGATGTAGTAAATACATGGGGCGAAGACACTCTTGTACAGATTTTAAGGGGATTTGGAGATGAACGTTTTGCAGATCGTATAGCGGAAGCGATCGTAAATGCTCGACGTGTTGAACCAATAGCTACTACAAGCCAACTCGCTCAACTAATTACACAAGCAGTTCCTCCATGGGCACGTACAGGAAAGATCCACCCTGCAACTCGTACATTTCAAGCAATTCGAATAGCAGTGAATGACGAGTATGGAGCCCTAGAAGAGGGTATACGACACGCAGTTGATTTACTGGCACCAGATGGCCGCTGCGCAGTAATCACCTTTCATTCGGGAGAAGATAAGATTGTAAAACGAATTTTTAAAGACTATGAATCGCGCGGTATTATTACATTGTTAAACAAGCACGTGATACGACCTCAAGTCGGTGAAATTGCCCTCAATAGACGGGCACGAAGCGCGAAACTCAGAGTAATTCAGAAAAATCGAGAGATGCATACAAGTAATCAAGAATAGTCAAGATCACACCAACGTTTATGGCTACATCACATAAAAAAAAGAGAACACGTGCATATGAATATTCAAAAAATATTACCGTCACTGCTTTGAGTATCGCATTTTTTTCATTTGTTGGATACTTGTATCTTATCGGTATAACTACCATGCTCATTTCTGAACGAGAAAAACTTGTGACAGATATTCGAACATTGTCAAGTGGCGTTGCAGAACTTGAAATAAAGTATTTTGAAACAAGTAGCTCTCTTGATGTAGAATCTGCATACTTACTTGGTTATAGCGAGATAGACGTTGTACACTACACGTATCAAAGTACAGTGCCAAGCGTTGCTTTGTCGCAATATGAATGAAAAAAGTAGAATGTACCTCATTATGTTTTGTTTCATATTCGTTTCCTTCTTAATAGGGGGGAGACTTTTTATGATTCAAGTAGCAAGAGGTAGTGAATTTCGGAAAAATGTAAATGATCAATATGCTCAAATCTTTGGTGAAGGTTTTGACCGAGGAACAATATATTTTACATCAAAGTCTGGAGAATTTATTTCTGCCGCTACACTTAAAAATGGATACAAATTTGCGATAGATCCTTCAAATATTGAAAATCCTGAATTAATTTATAATGATATTGGGCAAGCTCTTGGCGTTGATCGCGATTTTTTCATGAAACGCGCTTTAAAAGAAATTGATCCATATGAAGAAATTGAAACGAAAGTTGATCCAGCAACCTATGAAACACTTAAAGAATATCGACATAAAGGTGTAATTTTTGAGCGACAAGATTGGCGCTTCTATCCCGCAAATTCTCTTGCCGCACAAACAATAGGATTTACCGCTTTTGAAGGTGATATCATAAATGGACGATATGGTCTTGAAAGATCATTTGATAAAACCTTAGAGCGAACATCGTCAGAACTCTATGTAAATTTCTTTGCAGAAGTTTTTGCAAATGTTTCGCAGTCATTTACACAAGAGGAACGTCAACATCAAGGAGACATTGTAACGACACTGGAACCCTCTGTTCAACTTTTTTTACATCAAAAACTCATTTCAATTTTAGAACAATGGAGTGCTGAGAATGCCGGCGGAATTATTATGGATCCATCAACAGGGGAAATTCTTGCTCTCGAAACAGTTCCGACTTTCAATCTAAATGAATACTCTCAAGTGGATGATATAGCTGTGTATCGAAATCCAATCGTAGAAGATCTTTATGAAATGGGTTCTGTATTTAAACCAATCGTTATGGCTGTTGGTTTAGAAACCGGTGCCGTTGAAGCAGACACCCCCTTTTATGATGCAGGTTTTGTTGATCTTGGAAATGATATTGTTATTCGAAACTTTGATCGTATTGGTCGAGGAATGGTTACCATGCAGGATGTGCTCAATCAATCTTTGAACACTGGAATGGTTTACGTTGGACAAGAAGTCGGAAATACTACTATGAAAAGATATCTGGATCGTTTTGAATTTGATAAACGGACTGGTATCGAATTACCAAACGAAGCACGCGGACTTATTACCAATCTCGAAACACTTCGCGATATAGAATACGCGAACATTTCATTTGGGCAGGGGATAGCAGTCACTCCTCTTCATCTTGCACGCGCCATCGGGTCACTTGCAAACAGTGGATATGCAGTAACACCTACAATTATAAAAGAAATTCAATATGTTGGTGGTTCAACAGAAAAACCCGTGCGACCTGAAGCAGTAAAAGTTTTTGAAAAAGAAACAACAGACGAAATTACACGTATGCTTGTAAATCTTGTCGATACCTCTCGCAATGGTGAATTGAAGATGGAGCGCTATAGTATCGCGGCAAAAACAGGCACAGCACAGATTCCCAACCCACAAGGCGGATACTATCAAGATCGAAATTTGCACTCATTTATTGGTTATTTTCCTGCTTATGAGCCTCGATTTCTTGTCTACCTCTATACAAGAAACCCAAAAAATGTAGAATTTGCAGCACAGAGCCTCACGGAGCCATTTATGGAGACAGCTCGTTTTTTACTAAATTATTATGAAGTAGCACCCGATCGTTAATGTCATCCAAAACAAAAAAAATTATCGTTATCATCCTGAGACTCATTGCACGAGCTATTTTATGGAAATATAAGCCCAGAATTATCGCGATTACGGGATCAGTAGGTAAGACCTCTGCTAAAGATGCTGTTGGTGCTGTCATGTCGCGCTTTACTGACGTACGAGTAGCGCAGAAAAGCTATAATAGTGAATTCGGCGTACCACTTACAATCATCGGAGAAAACACTGGCTGGGGTGATTATTTTTCATGGTTGCGAGTATTTTTTGTCGGTATTTCGTATATAATTTTTCCACGCGAATATCCAGAATGGCTTGTGCTTGAATATGGTGCAGGAAAACCAGAAGATATTAAATATCTTACATCGTGGGCACCTCCACATGTTGCAGTCGTGACAAGTTTTGGTGGTAAAGCTCCAGTTCACACAGAATTCTTTTCATCGCGTGATCAGATTGTTCGAGAAAAAATGAATATAGTAAAGCATGCTCATTCAGATGCACTCATAATAGGAAATTTTGATGAAGACGAGGTGCGAAATGAAATATGTGGGTCAAGGCGTGGCGTCCATGGATACGGATTCAACGAAGGTGCTCATGTTCGTGCAGTTTCCTATCAAGTCATTTATGAAGATAAAAGGGATACGGCTTTGCCGATTGGTATGAGACTGACGATTCAAGTAGGCAGGAAAAAATATCCCGTAGAGCTTCCTTTTGTTTTAGGGCCAGGTCACGCATATGCAACACTTTGCGCCGTGACTGTGGCGAGTGTTTTGGGTTTTGACCTCAACGAAACTGTATATGCATTGAGTCGGCACAAAAGTCCACCAAGTCGAATGAACTTATTGCGTGGTGTTAAAGACTCTCTGATAATAGACGATTCATATAATGCATCTCCGATTGCAACACAAGCAGCTCTCCACACACTTGAAGAACTTAATGTACGTGGAAGAAAGATATGTATGCTTGGTGATCATACTGAGCTGGGTGCTGTTTCTGTAAGTGAACATATTGCAATTGGAAAATTATCCGCTAAGGTTTGTTCGTTACTTGTAACCATAGGAATTCGTGCCGATGATATCGCAAAAGGTGCTCGCAGTGACGGTATGGCAGAATCAAAAATTTTTCAATTTGCCGATGCTAAAAGTGCAGGAAAATTTGTTGAAACAGAAGTTAAAAAAGGTGACATTGTTTTGATAAAGGGTTCGCAATATATTAGAATGGATCAAGCTGTTGTGGAGATTATGGGCGAGCCTGACCGTGCACCGGAGCTCGTTGTACGACAAGATACGCATTGGAAAAAATAGTATTTTAGATAAATTCTTGCAAAGTTTTTTTGTTGGATATAATATTCTAAGATTCGTATTATTTGTACATTATGTTTATAATATCATTTGACCCCATCGTCTAGCGGCTAGGACGCCAGGTTCTCATCCTGGAAACCGGAGTTCGATTCTCCGTGGGGTCACCAAGTCGAGAGTTAATTCGAGCACTCGAGAAGGGTTAGATTCCTGAAAGGGTCACCAAGTCGAGAGTTAATTCGAGCACTCGAGAAGGGTTAGATTCCTGAAAGGGTCACCAAGTCGAG
>Ga0163144_10002219_pt1 | contig 45250 bp, 44 predicted proteins | sample OliLak19BULKMAT1_FD_123175 | JGI IMG/M metagenome (GOLD analysis project Ga0163144, IMG submission 123175) | Freshwater microbial mat bacterial communities from Lake Vanda, McMurdo Dry Valleys, Antarctica - Oligotrophic Lake LV.19.BULKMAT1 | ecosystem: Environmental > Aquatic > Freshwater >... | reverse complement strand
TCGGGAAAGGGTGGTCGACCCACGACTATTCGTGATCACCGAGCGTATCGCGACGCCCGCGAGGGCCCAGACTCAGCTGTAAGGCATCTGCTAAGGGGGTGGAATCGCCGTCGACGGCGGTTCATTGAAACCAACTGGGTTATTCGCTGCGTTTCCCATTGCCATCGCCCATGGGCGGGTTAGAATCGGGCGCGTGTAGCACGCCCACCGCGCCACTAGCGCGGTGTTTCGCGTTTATGGGAGTTGTCATATGCAGATTGTCTCCGCAGAGGAAAAGGCCGCGATGGAGCGGAAGCGCGAGGAGTTGTTCAAGGCCAAGATCGACGTGACCGAGCGCATCCGCCGGGCCGCGAGTCTCGGTGACCTGAAGGAAAACTCGGAGTACCACACCGCCAAGGAAGAGAACCGCAGCATCGACCGCGAGCTGTCCGACCTCGAAAAAAAGATCAAGAACGTCTCGGTTGTCGCGACCGACAATATCCCTGAAGACATGGTTTTTCTCGGTCACACGGTCAAGCTGCTCGACCTCGACGACGACAGTGAACAGCTCGTCAAAATCGTCGGCGAAGCCACGGTCCCCGACGCCAACAGTGACGTCCTCCCCGTCAGCGTTACGAGCCCCATGGGCGAAGCCCTGATGAAGGCCCGCATCGGTGACACCGTGAAGGTCAAAGCGCCACGAGGGTCGATGGAGTTTAAGATTCTGGAGATCGTGTAGGATGTCAGTTGTGAGTGGTTATTTGAAGAGCGGAGACAACCGGATGTCTTCGCTTTTCCAATTAACAACTAACCATTTGCAACTAACACCTTCCGCGCTACCTTAGCTCAGTTGGTAGAGCAGCGGTTTTGTAAACCGCAGGTCGTCGGTTCGAGCCCGACAGGTAGCTTTCCCTTACTACTCAGATGCCGTGGCCTTCGTAATCAGGTCGTTGACCCGCTTGGCGAACGACGTTGGATCAGAGAGTTTCTCACCGGCGGCGATGGCGGCTTGGTCGTGAAGGAGTGAGCCGTACGCCTCGACGCGCGGGTCGTTCGCGTCCTTCTCGTAAAGCGCTTGCACAGCCTGAACGGCGGGGTGCGTGGGGTTCAGCTCCAGGATCCGCTTTGATTCCGGCACCTCATTCCCACGACCCATTTGGCGCATCAGCCGTTCGATGTGCGGCGACATCGCGCCGGCATCGGTGACAAGGACGGCGGCGCTGTCCTTCAGACGTGTCGTCAACCGCACGTCCTTCACTGCGGCGCCGAGCTTGTCCTTGAGCATACTAAGTAAGCCCTTATAGGACTCCTCGTGCTGCTTGAGTTCATCCTTGTTGTCGTCGGCGTCGGCCAGGTCGATCGCGACGAGTTTCTTACCCTTGTACTCGCGCAGCGTGTCGACCACGAACTCGTCGGCCGGCTCGGTTAACAGCAGCACTTCCTTGTCCTCGGCCCGGTATCGCTCCAGCAGCGGTGAGTGCTCGACGGATTCGCGATTTTCGCCGGACAGGTAGTAGATATCCTTCTGCTCGACACCCATCGCTGCAATGTACTTGTCCAGTGAAGTGAACTTGCCGGCCTCGGTCTTCGTCGACGAGAACAACAGTAGGTCCGCAACACGCTCGCGATTGGGGAAGTCGCTGACGCCTTCCTTCAGCAGCAGGCCAAACTCCTGGAAAAACGCCACGTACTTGGCGTCATACTCGTTCGTCTTAAGGTCCTCGAGCGTCTTGATCGCGCGGTTGACGAGGTTCGTTCGGATCTTTGTCAGGATCGGGTTGTGCTGAAGCGTCTCACGACTGACATTCAACGGCAGGTCGGCGCTGTCAACCACACCTTTGATGAACCGCAGATAGCGCGGCAGCAGATCTTCACTCTCCGGTTGGATGAGTACCCTGCGGACGTAAAGCGACACGCCTGGCTTGAGTTCCCGCCACATCATGTCGAACGGCCGACGTTTGGGGACGAACAGCAATGCGCGGAACTCGGTGGCCCCTTCGACGGCGTAATGGATCGTCGCGAGCGGGTCGTCGAAGTCATGCGAGATGGATTTGTAGAAGCTGTTGTACTCTTCCTCCTTCACCTCGCTCTTGGGCTTTAGCCAGATCGCCTTACGACTGTTGAGGATGTCGCGCGACTCCTTGTCATCCTTTGTCTGCACCAACTCGATCGGGTGCTCAACGAAGTCGGAGTACCGCTTGACGATCTCGCGAAGGCGCCAGTCTTTCAGGAATTCCAGGGCGTCCTCCTTCATGTGGAGGACGACGTCTGTCCCGCGCGACGTCTTGTCGACAGGCTCGATCGAAAACTCACCTTGTCCTTCCGACACCCATCGCGCGCCCTGTTCAGCAGGTGTGCCTGCAAGGCGGGTGGTAACGGTCACCCAGTCGGCGACCATGAAGGCCGAGTAGAACCCGACACCAAACTGACCGATCAGCTCCGGCCGGTTCGCTGCGTCCGTCTCCTTCAGACGCTTCATAAACGCAGCGGTGCCGCTCTTGGCGATCGTGCCGAGGTGGTCGACGATCGTGGCCCGGTCCATACCGATGCCGTTGTCGCGGATCGTCAATGTCTTGGCGGCTTCGTCGGGGATCAGTTCGATCTTGTAGTCGGTTTGCCCCTCGGCCAACTCCGGCGTCGTTAGAGCCTCGAACCGCAGTTTGTCGATCGCGTCGGCGCTGTTGCTGAGCAATTCGCGCAGGAAGATCTCGGGCTTGGTGTACAGCGAATGGACAACGAGGTTCAGCAACTGCTTGACCTCGGTTTTGAACTCCATCCGTTCGGCGGGTGTGGCGGGGGCGTCTGTAGTGCTCATGATGTGGGTCCGATTTGCAAAGGCGATGCCGGAACAAACAGTTTGGAATCGCTTGATTTTCTGAGGGCTGGGAGATGGGGGGTATTGCCCGTACCTGTCATGTCGGCAGGTATCTCGGTTACAATCTGCCGGTCGTGGCAACCAAGATAGGACACATCTCGCTGGCGCTGCCTTTCTGTCAGGCGGGCTTGGCCGGGTACAGCGACCGGGCGATGCGACTTGTCGCGCGACGGCGGGGGTGTCCGTACGCGGTCACTGAGGCGCTGCTCGACACCATCATGCTTAACGGTGGTGAGGGGCTGCGCAAGAGCATCGACATCAATGATGAGGACCACCCGATCGCCGGTCAGATCATGGGCAGCGAGCCCGCGACGATGGCGGCGGCGGCGCGGATCATCGTCGACAACGGGTACGACACGGTCGACCTGAACTTTGCCTGCCCGGTCAAGAAGATCAAGAACAACGCGCGCGGTGGGCACATGCTTCGCGATATCGAGCGCGGCATGTCGATCCTGCGCGCGGTGCGCGAGGTCGTGCCGTACAACGTGCCGATCTCCGTCAGCCTGCGGCGGGCGTTTGACGAGTCGGCCGAGGGTGAAGACGCCTTCTTCACGCTCGCCGACGAAATGTGGAAACTCGGCTACGCCGCTGTTCGCTGTCACGCGCGGACAGTCGAGCAGAAATACCTCGGGCGCAGTCATTGGCCGTTCCTTAAGCAGATCAAGGCGGCCTATCCGGACAAGACCATCTTGGGCAGTGGGGATGTGTTCACAGCGCAGGACGTCGTTCGTATGCTCGACGAAACTGGTGTGGACGCGGTGTGGATCGCTCGCGGCGCGATCGGCAACCCGTGGATCTTCAAGCACGCGGCGCAGCTGTTGGCCGACCGCATAGAGGGCCAGATAACCGAGCTCGTTCCACCGACCATCCACGACCAGCGTGACGCGTTGTCCGAGCATTTCAGAGAGGCGATGCTCATCCATGGCGAGCAGAACGCCGGTCGACGGATGCGCAAGCAGGGGATCAAGTACAGTCGTTTCCATCCCAATGCTCCTGACGTGAAATCGGCGTTCATCTTGACGAGCAGCCTTCGCGACTGGCAAGCGGTGCTCGACAAGTGGTACGCGAGCGACGGTCCCGGTGTCTGGCCGGCAGTAGATGCTGCCGACGAGGTGAACGAATCGCTGCAGGGTTGCGAGATCGCGTGAGCGACGTGTGGTACGATCCGCTGCCGATCGTCACGAGGATCATGCGATGAACGCCGAGACTTGTCTGAAACTTCATCAACTGCGTCATGCGTTGCTGGCCTCCCGCGACCGTGGTCTGGTGATGGTTGAATTCACCGACGGGCCAAGCGGTGAACTGACGATCGCAACGGCCCGCATGCTGGGTGACGCGATGCTGTCGCTCGTCAACGTGCCGGTGATGGGCCCACACTGGCGGCAGGTCGAACGAATGCGTGCCTGCGACATCATCGCTGCGGTGCTACACGAGGATCTGGAAACCCAAGCGCCGCGCGTCCCGCAGAAGGTCGCTTACAGCCTGGCCAACCGGGTGATGGGTTTTTTCCCGGGTGAGGCGATCTACCTGACGAACATCCGGCCCAACGCCGACCTTGAACAGGCCCCGCATCGTTGGGCCAGTGGTCGCCGCGATCGCGAGTTGGACGCGGGTGTCGCGATCGTCAGCGAAGAGTTGGTCGCGATCGTTTGGGTGGAAGACCGGCCATAGACCCTAACCGGCGCGTCGCGAATGCGTCGCTCGTCACATGCATTCCAAGACCCCCTCTCGAAATCGTTTGGCCAAGGTCCTGCCACTTGAATGGCGTGAGATGCTCGTCGAGCACGGTGTCCCCAAGCGCAAGTACACGGCCGTGCTTAAGGTGACGCTGGCAGGGGGACGCGTGATCGACGAGTTGATCGTCGAGGAAGGGTGGATCATCGCGACCGATCGAACCGGCTTAGCCGGTAAGTTCGAACGAAGGATCGACTTCGACCCCCGGACGATCATGGACATAGAGATCGTCCAGGTCGTGTGAAGCAGGGGCACTCGTCGGGTGGGCAGTGCCCACCGCGTGGCCGATCGATGGGCAGCACACACCCTGCGAATGCGAGCTTCCTCATCCCCCACTGGTGCGACGGGGCACGCCCGAGCGGTTCACGTCGGCGCCAAAGGTCTGGTTCCGACCGACTTGCTTGTTGCCGCCGAAGGGCTGGTTCGACTTCTTGGCATTACCCATGTTGCCCAGCAAATTGCCTGCGGCGCCACCGAAGGCGGGCTTGTTCAGGCCGGCTTTCATCTGCTTGAAGCCCGCCGACTCTTGTGATGCAGCACCAGTGGGCGTGGCGCTTGTCGTGCCGATACCGGCCGCGAGCGCTTTAGCAGCGGCCGAGGCGGCGAGATTCGTGTCGATCTGTGGCAATCCACCCGTGTTTGGTTGCGCAGCAGCCGGTTTCTTGCCGGCCTTGGGTGCGGTTTCAGTCTTTTTCTTAGCCATGTTGTTGGTTCTCCGTCACTTCCGAGTATACCCGACCTATGCTCGCTATTGCTACCATCGACGCCTGCTGTACTTACCGGGCACAACCGTTCCATTTTGCCTAACGTTCCGAAAGCGCGGAGATTTTTGTTGCCATCCTCACAGATGTGCGGCATGTTTCCACCATGCCCATTGACGACCGTGACGACCCCTTTGCGCCACCGGCCGAGCCGTGTGAGTGCTGGTGTCTCCACTGTCGGCGGACGTACACCAGTGACCAGATCTGGTTCCAGCGCGTCATCGGTGACCAACACGGCCTCGACGGGTTCTGGATATGCCCGACACCCAATTGCGAGGGTTCGGGCTTTAGTTTCGACATTTTCCCAACCGATCCCGAGCACCCGATCAACGCCGGTTGGGTCGACGACGACCAATTCGACGACGAGGCTCCGACTGGCGTTTTCGACGACCCCGACCGCGAAATCGAGTACGACCCTGCCGAGACGAAATGGAAGGATCTCGACGCCCAACATGCCGACTATGGTGAGGAAATCGAGGAAGGTGATGAGTGGAAACTGGGTATCTCGCCGGTCGATCGCGACCTCGCGTTTTCCACCCATCCGGACGACGATCACGACTCGGTCAGCCAGCAGGCCGACTACAATGCACCAGACCGTCGACCGCGCGAGTTGGACTGGTCCAACCACTTGGATGACAGTACTTTGCGCGATCTGGACGACGACATCCCCTTTTAACGCATATTTTGGTCTAATTATCCGATTTTGTTGCTCGGGAAGTCCTTCCCACCGGTCATCTGGCAACTTTCGCGCGTTTGGGTTGTAGTTCTGACTGGCGGCCGTGCTGTTCAACCGGCTGCTCCGATTGAACTTGAACGGACGGGCAGGGTAATGCGGGGCTTTTGTTTCCAAATGATGACGCTGCTGGTCGTTCTTTTTAGCGCTGTCGTGGTCCACCCCACGCGCGCCGCCGACCCTATAGGCCCGGCTTCGGTCACCACCGATCCCAAGCCCGCTACCAATGCGCCCAAACCCCTCACCGGTGCAAAAACGCTTGCAACGGCGATCGCCAAGCTGGGCAAGGAATACGACACTTATCTGCGCGATAAAGATGCCCCCATCCGCAGTGTCAGTGACTTTTTTACTGACAATCGTCCTGCGGACGTCACCGTTGACGACGTGCTTGCGGCGTTGGAAAAGAATTCTTCCGGTGACGTGCGCACGGCCGTGTACGTGAAATGGCAGCTTCTGTCGGCGCTGCCGGGTGACCCGACGCCCGCAGTGGTCAAGCGCATCGCGGAACTCTACCGCAAAGCGCCGAAGCTCTACGTGCGACCGGGTCAGTCGCCTGACGAGCGTAAGAAGTTGGAGAGGATGCGAGCGTATGTCTACACCGATGCGGTCAAGGTGAATAAGGACTTGAACGATGCCATCGCGCGGGTCGACGCCAGCAACGCACCCAACTTCGCCTATCGCGACGAGCTTTATTCCCGCCTGCCTGCGGGTTTGGTCAAGTTCACGGCAGGGTTTAACGACGCCAGTGAACGCCTCAACGCCGTCTCAATTGACGGTGTTCGGTTGAAAGTCGCCCAGCTCGTTGATGACATCAGTATGTGGGCCGGCGCTTCGGCGGCGCCCGACGCGCGCGAGGTCGACCAGGTCGTGCAGATGATCGCCAAAGCCAAGGACGCCAACGGGCAGGATTACTACCAATCCGGCCAGGTGTCCGGCGGCACGCTATATTGGAGCAAGAACACCGCCCGCCTCGATGCCGAAGGCGAGCTGGACCTGCTGTACCGCAGGCTCCGCATGAACAAGACCGGCATGTTGAACGTCGGAGGCGGACAATGACCCCCCATGAACGACCGCTGATGCGACGATCCCAGCATACGACCTCCCTTTTCACGACGGTTACGGCAATTGTGTTGACACTGGCAGTCTTCGCGAGTGCGGCCGAGACTGACAAACCTGCGTCCACAGGCACCGACAAGAAACCTGCCGCTAAGGACACGAACGGCGCAACGGGCATGGTCAAACCGACCGCCACCATCGGCGCGAAAAAGCCCGCTAAGGATCCCGCCACCGCGCTGATCACCGAAGCGGTCGAGAAGCTGACGGCCGAGTACAAAGCCACGCAGAAAAAAGAGGGCGGTGGTGGTTCTCTTCGCACGACGAGCGACTACTTCACGGAAGTCCCCGCCGAGTTGACGCCCGAGAAGGTGCTGGCAGCCGTCAGTAAGTCCTACGGGTCTGACCCTGTGCTCGACGCCTATGTCCGCTGGCAACTGCTGTCGGCGATCCCCGGAACGCTCGAAGACAAGCTGTTGTCCAAAGGAGTTAACGCCTACCGTTCGGCCCCAAGGCCACTGACCCGCGTCGGCGCGTCTGCCGACGAGCGCAAGCGCCTTGACCAGGCCATCAAAGGCGACAACGTCAACATCGACACGATTAACTCGAAGTTCAACGAAGCGGTCGATCGCAGGGCAGCGATGAACGCGCCGATTTACAGCTTCCGAGACGACCTGTTCATCAAACTGCCCGCCAGTCCTGATGCGTTCATTGCCGGGCTCGGCGACGCGATGGATCGCTTTCACGCCGGCGACAACAAAGGGGGCAATAATCAACTGAAATTGGTCGGTCAGCGGGTGACACTCTGGTCCGTCTCGGTCGAAAACCCGCGTCAACGTGCCGTCGTTGCCGACGCGGTCGAGCGTCTTCGCAAAGAGCCGGGCGTCGAGTATGCTCAGCTCGTCGAACCCGGTGAAGGGGGCAGGCCCCGCTGGAAACTTGGGATGGCCCGACCCAGCAAGGACGAACTGAATAACATCATCGAAAGCATGAAGGGCGCCGCCGCGTTCGACGTACCGGCCGAGAAGGGCAAGAAGAAGCAGAAGTAGGAAACGATTATGAGCATCAAAGTCCGCATCCCATCCCCTTTGCGTACGTACACCAACGGCGCTGATTCCGTCACGACCGATGGTGCCAGCGTCGGTGAGGTCCTGAACAACCTCAAGACCCAGGCCGCCGGTATCGAAACGCGTCTGTTCAAAGGCCCAACACAGTTGAACCGCTTCGTCAACATCTACGTGAACGAGGAAGACATCCGCTTCCTGAAGAATCTCGACACCCCGGTAAAAGAAGGCGACGAAATCAGCATCGTCCCCGCGATCGCTGGCGGTTGCTGACTCACTGGATTGGCCTCCCTTTCCACGGGCTTGGCGACATTTGGCTAACACAAGACCCCTCGTCCTTCGCTGAAGGACGAGGGTTTTTCGTGCGCCCACCCGTATCCCGTCGCGGCGGTCTGGGTAAGCCCAAAGCCCAACATTTGCACCAATCTGCACCATTTTGCACCATTCTGGTTTGATAATGAGACCGCCGGCTTTCTTCTGGCGCTGTTGGCCAAGCGCTACTTCTCGACGGTGTCTGCGGTGGGCCGACTTCGTCTACAGAGCCGTCCTGACTTCACCCCTTTCCTCGACATCCGCACCCTGCGCATGGGCGAACTTAATACGAATTATACCGCCGCTTATTCAATCTGTCGGCGGGAAACCTCGCGTAAATCTGACGGCGAGTGTCTCTGCCCATCGTGGGGTGAAAGTGGTGGGCAGTGCCCACCCTACGATGCGGGTTACCAGTCCCCCGTTCATCCGTTACCATTTCCGTTATGAGTCGTACCTTTGACGTTGTCGTGGTTGGGGCCGGGATTGGTGGAATCAGCGCCGCCGTCGCCGCGGCGCGGGCCGGGGTGAGCGTGGGGCTCGTTGACGCGAACGAAATGCTGGGGGGCACCGGTGTGCACAGCCCGCTGGGCATCCTTTGCGGCCTTGGGCCTCGCGTCGATCAGTGGAAGAACGAAGGGATCTTGCGGGAGTTTTTCCCAGACCTGTTCACACGGCAGCGCGTGCCGGACATGGCGTTGGATTACGACGCGAACGAACTGTCCGATCGATACCAAGAGATCGTCTCGAAAGAGCTGAACACCACGGTGCTGTCGCGCACGAAGCTCGAAGAGGTCGTCGTCGAGGGGGAGACGATCCGGGCAATTCAACTGGGCGGGAAGCACGCTGGAGAATTGACCGCGAAAGTCTTCATCGACGGCACCGCCGACGGCAACCTGAGCGCGATGGCGGGCGCGGAATACAAACTGGGTCGTAACGGTGACGGCAAGATGCAACCCTCGACGCTGACGTTCACGATTCGCAACATCGACAAGAGCAAGCTCGGTCTTGGCGACCAAACGCCAGCGGTCATCCGTAACAATGACGACAAACACCTGATCGGCAACGCCCTGGGCATCAACCGCGCCTGGCAGAAGGTGCAGCAGGGTGGAGCAACGACGAACCCTAAGACGCAGACCTGGGTGCTCTACTTCATGAGCCCCGACGGGACGACGATCGTCTTCAACCACACGCGTGTCATTGACGTCGACCCCACCCAGCCCGGTGACATTGAGCGCGGCCGGGCGCTCGCAGAGGGACAGGTCATGGAACTCTGGAACGAACTAAAGGAACACCCCGCACTCCAAGACGCCAAACTGGAAATCTCCCCGATGCTCGGCGTGCGCGAGGGTCGGCGCATCGTCGGTGACTACATCCTGACTCAGGAAGACGCTCTCGGTGAGGCCCGTTTTGACGACATGGTCGCTGCGTGCGCCTACTGCATCGACATCCACGACCCCGACGGCGCCGGCACACGCATCGAAGAAATCCCCGGCAGTGGCTACTACCACATTCCCTACCGCAGCTTGCGAGCGAAAGGTTTTACGAATCTCCTGCTCGGCTCACGATGCCTTAGCGGTACCCACGAAGCCCATTCCAGCTACCGCGTGATGGCGCCGCTGTCTGCGGTAGGCCAAGCCTGTGGTGTTGCAGCGGCGCTGACGGTGAAGACGGGCAAAACAGACGTACGCGACGTGTCAGCAGCCCAAATTCGCTACGTGCTGCGCGAGCAGGGGCAGTTTACGGAAGGGGAGCATGAGGCCGTCTCTGCCTGAGTCTTCGGCCCCTCCCCGATGTATTCTTGGGAGAGCAGGGTAAGTGTGATTTCGAGTTTCGAAAGTCTCTCGTAATTCCATATCACCTTCACCTAACCTCCCCCGGTGTACCGGGAGGGGGGCCAGACGAGGGCATGTCGTGCTTCGTGAAACCCTCTCAGGTTGGCCATCCCGCCCCGATCGTTTACCATCTACCCATCATGGCCGACGCTCAATACAGCAAGCGCTGCTGGTTTACATTTCCGTCTCGCAAGCAGGTGGAGCAACCGATCATCTGGGAGATGAGCCGCAAGTACCCCGACGTCTCGTTCGACATCCGCCAGGCGAGCGTGCAGAACGAGATCGGGATCATGGCGGTGCTGTTGAGGGGTCCGGAGTTGGACGTGAAGGCGGCCATGGAGTTTATGCGGTCCAGGGGCGTCACGGTCGAGCCGATTGAAATGAGCGTGGTAGAGGGGTAAAGCAACCCGATTTGGGTTACCCTTTTCATTTGCGGGCCGCACGCCTATAATTTTCGGACAATTGATTGAACCGCCTGTTCTTGCCCGCCGCTCCCGTCAGAATCGTTTTCTGCAGTTCCGGTCGCCTGAGTCGGATTCGTTCAGCAATTTGACGTTGGTCTGCGCGTGGAATGAGGTTCAAATGGAACCCATCGCGATGCAGGCGGGATGGACGCGGTATCCGTCAGCCCCACGCCATACGGCGACGACTGGCTACTTACGAGATTTTTAACACACACATGTCTGAACAACTGAAATCCCAAATTCTCGCGCGTCTGGGCCATCGCGATTATCGTCCACAGCCCGAGCACGGGCTGGCCAAGGAACTGAACCTGCACGATCGCAGCAAGCTGCCCGCGTTTCGTGATGCGTTGCGCGAGCTGATGGAGATCGGCCGGGTCGTGCGCGGCGCGAAGGGCTCGGTTCTGCTTCCCATGGAGCAGACGAGCATCAACGAGGTCACGGGGTCCTACCGCCACAACAAGCGCGGATTCGGGTTTGTCGTGCCGACCGACCCATCGGGGCACGAAGACCTCTTCATCCCCGAGGGACACAACGCCGGTGCCATTACGGGGGATGTCGTGCGCGCCACGATCACGAACCGCAGCCGGCGCGACGGTAAGCCGATGTTCAGTGGGCGCATCTCCGAGATCGTCACGCGCACGCAAAAGCGGTTCGTCGGCTCGGTGCAGAAGCAGGGCAGCGAGTGGTTCGTCTACCCCGACGGCAACACACTCATCGCCCCGATCGCCACACCAGACGCGGCCACGAAATACCTGCGCGTCGGCACGAAGGTCGTCGTCGAGATGACGTCGTATCCCGATTCGCCACAGGGTGCGCAGGGCGTCATCACGGAAGTGCTCGGTCAGGAGGGTGAGAAAGACGTCGACCTGAAGGCGATCCTCGTCCAATACCAACTGCCCGGCGATTTCCCCGAAGAAGTGAAGGACCAGGCGCGCCAGTCTCTGGACTCCTTCGTCCCGGACGACGAGCGGCAGAACCGCCTGGACATTACCGACCAGATCGTCTGCACGATCGACCCTGACGACGCCAAGGACTATGACGACGCGATCAGCCTGCGCCAGCTCGAGGACGGTAACTGGGAGCTCGGCGTGCACATCGCCGACGTCTCATTCTTCGTCCCACCGGGCACACCACTCGACGAAGAGGCCCGCAAGCGAGGCAATAGCTGCTATTTCCCGGGCAAGGTCATCCCGATGCTGCCGGAGATTCTGTCCAACGGTGTCTGCAGCCTGCAGGAAGGCGTCCCGCGCCTCTGCAAGAGCGCTTTCATCACGTATGACGAAAATGCCAAGCCCGTCCGCACGAAATTCGCCAACACGATCATCCATTCGCGCAAGCGCCTGCGTTACGTCGAGGCGCAAGCGATCATCGACGGGAAAGACGCCATCCCGCACCCGGACGGTGACAAGAAGATAGGTGATTACGAGCACGAGGTGGTCGATCTCGTTCACGACATGGACGTACTGGCCAAGCGCCTGCACGCCCGCCGGAAAGAGCAGGGGCAGATCAACCTCGACTTGCCAAGCATCGTGCTGGTGATGGACGCGGACGGCAAAGTGATCGACGCGGTGCCGGAAGACACGAGCTTCACGCACACGCTGATCGAGATGTTCATGGTCGAGGCGAACGAGGCGGTTGCGCGATTGCTCAATTCGCTCGGCGTGCCTTTCCTTCGCCGCACGCACCCGACACCGGAAACGCAGGACAACGAACGGCTGCGCAACTTCGTGCAGATCGCCGGGTTCAAACTGCCCAAGGACCTGGACCGCCACGCGATCCAGAAACTGCTCGCCGAGGCGAAAGGCCGGCCTGAGGCATTCGCGATCAACATCGCTGTGCTCAAGAGCCTGACGCGGGCGGAATATTCACCGAAGCCGATCGGTCACTACGCATTGGCCAGTGAGCATTACGGGCACTTTACGAGCCCAATCCGGCGATACGCGGACCTGACGATCCATCGTCTGCTCGACGCCTACTTCGCTGCGCGTGACGACAGTCGTGGAAAGCGCAAGGCGAAGATCGTGCTGGACGATGTGCCGACGTTTGGCGACCTTGTCGACCTCGGTAAGCACATCAGCTTCACCGAACGCCAAGCCGAGGCCGCCGAGCGCGAGCTGCGGCAGGTGAAGGTGCTCGAGCTACTCAAGGGCCATATTGGCGAAGAATTCGACGGCGTCATCACTGGCATCACCAACTTCGGCATCTTCGTGCAGATTCGCATGTACCTGATCGACGGGCTGATCCGCTATGAAGACCTGATGGACGACTGGTGGACCGTGGACGAGCGCGCCGGCTTTGCGCGCGGGCAGCGCACTGGCCAGAAGATCGGCATCGGTGATAGCTGCATCGCACGGGTAGTGAAGGTCGACACGGCAAGGCGCGAGCTGGACCTGTCGATCTCGAAGATCATGGCGCGGGGTGGACATCCGGAAAACCCACCCGCTGGTCAATCGCGAGGCGATCGCGGTGGACGTGATGGCGGTCGCAATGGTGGTGGCCGCGACCGTGGACGCGACGGTCATCGCGGTCGTGATGGTGGCCACGATCGTGGGCGTCGTGACGGTCGGAACCAGGGTGGTCGGAATCAGGGTGCTCAGAACCAGGGTGGTCAGAACCGAGGTGGTGGGAATCAAGGTGGCCAGAATCACGGGGGGCGGAATCAGGGTGGTCAGCACCCACAGCGGCCGACGCCTGTCGCGCCGGCTCCTGTCGCCAAGGTAGAAGTGGTCAAGCCTCAGCCCGTGGCGGAGCTTCCGATCAAGCCGGCATCGTCCCGCCCGTCGCGCGCCGTCAAGACAACCAAAAAGGCCGCGCCACGGAAGGCTCGAGCGAAGGCGGCACCCAAAGCGTCTACAGTTAAGCCCAAGAGCAAGGCTAAGGCTAAGGCTAAGGCCAAGGCCAAGGGTAAGCCCCGTGCGAAGCCGTAATACGCTGAAGTGGCGTTGCCGATCGCAGCTTGCGCCAGCGCCGCCGAATGCGTGTCGGTATCGATGGGGCCTGTGAAATTCACATCGTTGATGAAGAACGTCGGCGTCCCTTTGACGCCGTTCTTCAACCCGTCTCACTCATATGGGGGGTGTTCGCCAAAATAAGGGGTGCGTGAAACGGAGGAGCTGGGATTCGAACCCAGGAGACCCCTTCCAGGGCCTATCAGTTTTCAAGACTGACGCAATCGACCACTCTGCCACTCCTCCGGGAGTGAAAGCAATTATAGTCGCGATCGCCGACACGTTCAAAACCGGGCTCGCGCAATCAGTCAGCGTACACGCGATGGCGAATCAGGAAGGCGCGAATCGTGCTCCATGATTGCTCGGGTTGCGCCTGCAGCAACAGGTGCGGGCCGTCCGTCCGGTGGACCTCGACATCCGGGCGAATCCGCAGCAGACGGGTTGCGTTGTAGACCGGAACGATGTGGTCTTGTCTCCCATGGATCGCCAGGACCGGGCAGCCGCACGCACGCAGCGCCGCAGAGGAGTCGGCCGTGAGCGCATCGTTGGAACGGAAGGCCAGTACGTGCGGCGATGGCTTACGGATGGCTTGGCGAAGTTCATTGATGAACTCGCCAGGCAGTTGCCATCCCGCGACAAGAAAGCGAATCGCGATCGCCGGCATTGGCAGATGAAACGCGACCGAATAGATAAACCAGCGAAGCCACGACGGCCACGGTGGTGTAGCGAAGCCACCGATAAGCACGATGGCCCGCACGCGCGACGGCGCTTTGGCGGCTAGCCGAATCGCGACCGGCGCGGAAAACGATTCTCCCATTAGAACCATGTCCGTCAGGTCGGTCGTCTGCTGCAGAGTCCAGTCGACCAGTTCGTCATAATCCAACGAGAGGTCTGTTGGATACGCAATGATGCACCGTGCGACATTGTTGGGCAGCGCAGCGAGAAACGGCCCGAAGAGGTCGGCGGTGCCGTGCATACCGGGTAAGAGGATGAGCGTGCAGGTGGCCATCAATACGATCTACGGTCGGAAGCAACGGTCGAGCCAACCCGGTTGAGAATGGAACAGGCCTCAATCATCCATCAGCACATGTTTCGGCCGCAACACGAGGTAGAGCGCGATGATTAATGCGATCAACACCCCAGCCGTGGCGGGTGCGGCCCAATCGTGATATCCGTCCTTGCCACGGGCCGCCACGCGCGTGATCAGCAGTGTCGCGCACACTGCAGCACCGAGGACCGGGATGATGAACGGCACTTCAAATCGACCCTTTGGCTCGGCCGGGCGGAACTTCAGGATCACCAGCGCGATGTTTACGATCGTGAAGACGGTAAGCAGCAACAGAACCGTCGCGTCCGCCAGACGGCTGACCTGCCCGCTGAGCATTAGCGCGAGGATGATTCCCAGCAACACGAAGATCGCGACGTGCGGTGTCTGGCGCGTGCGGTGCACTTTGCCGAGCGCTGCGGGCATCAATCCCTGGCGGCTCATGCCGTAGATTAACCGGCTGGCCATCACGTAGTTCAACAACGCCGTGTTAGCCACGGCAAAGCACGTGATAACCGTGAACAACCACGACGGGAACCACGGCGCCGCGACCGCGACCACACCGCGCAGGTTGGTCTTGGCCAGTTCTCCCGGGGGCAGCACACTGACGGCAGTGATCGCGACGGCCATGTAGATCGCGGTCGATATGAGCATCGCGCCGATCAGACCGATGGGGATCGTCGTCTTGGGCTCCTTGCACTCTTCCGACACGTTGAGGATGTCTTCAAAGCCGATAAACGAAAAGAACGTCAGCACACCACCCTGCAGGACGATCGCAATCGTCAATGGTGAGATCGAACCGTCGGCTGCGATCGGGCCTTGCAGGTAGTTGACCGATCCCCAGTACTTCAATCCGATGGCAACAACGAAAATCAAGCCGGCCGCCTCGATGGCGGTGCAGGCAATGTTGAACCACATGCTCTCTTTGATGCCCCGGAAGACGAGGCCTGAAAGCAGCACAAGGTAAATGCCCGCGATGATTTCCGCGCCGAGCGGAATGCCGACGCTGGCCAGTTCGCGCCCGATGACGCGCGACCCGGTGGCCATGCTGGTCAGGCCCGATGCGACAATCGCAAGCCCGACGACGTAGGTGAGCATTGGCCGGCGATAGGCCCGGTGGGTCGCGTACGCCGCCCCGGCCGCCCGGGGGTAGCGGGAACCGAGGTTCGCGTAGCTCAGGCCCGTCAACAGCGCCGCGACCATCGCGCACAGGAATGCCAGCCAGATCGCGGACCCCATGCGCCCCGCGGCCTCACCCACAAGTCCATAGATGCCCGCGCCCAGCATGCTGCCGACGCCGTAAATAATCAGCGTGAACGGCCCAATGACGCGGGCAAGCGAGGGGGATTCGTTTTCAACCGATGGACCCGCAGCGGGGGAAGTGGTGTCGGACATTATCCCAAGGTGTAAGCGAACGCGCGCCGCAGTGCCAAGCGAAGAATCCGCAAAATCGAACGAATGGCAGTTTTCCCAGGTCGATATCCGTGCATCGGGATAGGAAAGCGATGACTGGACAGCCACCGTTCGATCAACCGACGCTCCCGTGATGGGTGCCCCTATTACACCGTTCTTGCTTTTAGGTTGCGCTAAATCTCCGGCGAAAGTACCCAATTCCACACCGATGGCACATCATTCGTTATTGGTGGGTTGGGAAGCTGACAAACGGGTCATTTGCCGGGCATAGATTGGGCGAATGGCCAACTGCGTGTTGCATAAGTGGGCAACTCGCAATGTTCCGATGTGTGCAGGTGTGGCTATGCCATGGATGGTTGTATGTTTTACCGGTGGAATATCACAGTGAAGATTGTGCAGATTGTCGTCGTTCTGTTCGTCGCAGTGTTAATGGTGTGGCGGGCCCATACCTATAATGATCCAACCAGTGCAACGTCCTTGGTCCCCGCAGTGATGTGCGCCTCCTTTTCGGCGCTGCTTTGCCTGACCGCCGTCACCATGGCGTTGGGGGACAACGAACAAGACGCCGACGTCGTCTGAATCCTTCGCTAATTAGCGGTCATGCAATAGCTTAAACGAACCCATCCAGGCCGTTTGACGGGTCTTTCTCCCTTCCGTATGATGTCTTTTCGATGTCGGTCAGCCGCATCATCCTGACGACGACGACGCGTACCGTGAACAACGGGCATTGATCGCGTCGTAGACTGAACAATCGATGCGACCAATGCCCGCCCGGTCTAAAAGCCGGGCGGTTTTCGTTTGTACGCGAAGCATCGACAACACGCAGTTGGTGTGCTTACCTCAGGTGAGCATGCCTTACGCCACCAAGGGTGGATCGAAGGAACAGGCACGAGGGACAACGTCATGACGAAAATCGAACTTCCCGATGGATCGGTCAAGGAACTTCCTGATGGGTCGACCGTCTACCAGCTTGCTGAATCGATCGGCAAACGCCTCGCGCAAGCCGCGCTCGTAGGCATGGTGGATGGGAAACTCGTCGATCTCTCCTATCCCCTGACTGGAAACGCAAAAGTCTCACTGATCACCGATCGCGACGCCGACGGGCTCTTCGTCCTGCGTCACAGCACCGCCCACGTGCTGGCCGAGGCGCTGCGTCACCTGTATGGCGCAACCCTGCAGTACACCATCGGCCCGGTCATCGAGAACGGCTTCTTCTACGACTTCGAGTTCCCGAAGGGTGTGAGCATCTCTGCGGATGATTTGCCGAAGATTGAAGCGGAGATGCAGAAGATTATCAGCGCGGACGAAAAATTTTCGCGTGAAGAGGTCACGCCCGACGCTGCGAAGAAGCTTTTGCACGAGCAGAGCCAGCGGTTCAAGGACGAGATCATCGACGAACTCGCCACCGCCGGCGAGACTTCCGTCAGCATTTATCGGCAGGGCGACTTCACCGACCTCTGTCGCGGGCCGCACATTCCGTCCACCGGGAAGATCAAGTCATTCAAGCTGATGAGCGTCGCCGGTGCCTACTGGCGCGGCGACAGCAATCGCGAGCAGCTCACCCGCATCTATGGCACCGCTTTCTTCGACAAGAAACAACTCGACGAACACCTGCGCCTGATCGACGAAGCCAAGAAGCGCGACCACCGCGTGCTCGGCCCGGCGCTGGGCCTGTACACCATCGACGAAACCGTTGGCCAAGGCCTGATCCTCTGGAAACCCAAGGGCGCGATCGTCCGCCAGGAACTGCAGAACTTCATCAGCGAACACCTGCGCCGCCAGGGGTACAGCCAGGTCTTCACCCCGCACATCGGGCGGCTGGAACTGTACAAGACCAGCGGGCACTTTCCGTACTACCGCGATTCCCAGTTCCCGCCGATCATCGATCGCGAGTTTTACGACATGCTCGCGAAGGAAAACTGCGGCTGTGGTGAACTGTCCAACCGCATGGAAAAAGGCGACATCGACGGCTACCTGCTCAAGCCGATGAACTGCCCCATGCACATCAAGATTTTTTCAAGCGAACAGCGCAGCTATCGCGACCTGCCCGTGCGCCTCGCCGAGTTCGGCACCGTCTACCGCTGGGAAAAGTCCGGCGAACTGGGCGGCATGACCCGCGTGCGCGGTTTTACCCAGGACGATGCCCACCTCTTCGTCACCGAAGACCAGGTGGCCGCCGAGGTGCAAGGTTGCTTGGAACTCGTGAAGATCGTCCTGGGCACGCTCGGCATGAAGGACTACCGCGTGCGTGTCGGTCTGCGCGACCCCGACAGCGCCAAGTACGTCGGTGACGGAGGCCAATGGGACCGCGCCGAAGCCGCCTGCATCGCCGCTGCCGAATCGCTCGGTGTGTCGTTCACCAAAGAGCCCGGCGAGGCCGCGTTCTACGGCCCGAAGATCGACTTTGTCGTGCGCGACGTCATCGGTAGAGAGTGGCAGCTCGGCACCGTGCAGGTCGACTATCAGCTCCCCCAACGCTTCGACCTCAGTTACATCGGCGCCGACAACGCCAAGCACGTCCCCGTCATGATCCACCGCGCCCCCTTCGGCAGCATGGAACGCTTCATCGGCGTCCTCACCGAACATTTTGCGGGCGCCTTCCCTCTCTGGCTCGCCCCGGTGCAGGTGGCCGTCCTCAGCATCAGCGAAAAATTTAACGACTACGCCCAAAAAGTCGTCGACGAACTGAAGGCCGCCGGCCTGCGCGTTGAATCCAACCTCGCCAGCGACAAAATCGGCTCAAAAATCCGCACCGCCAGCATGGCCAAGATCCCCTACATGCTCATCCTCGGTGACAAGGAAGCCAGTTCTGGTAACGTCGCCGTCAGAACCCGCAAAGGCGACGACAAGGGCGCGATGCCGGTGGCAGAGTTCGTGAAGCTGGCAAAGGAAGAAGCGAGCCAGAGGGCCGTGGCTCAGTAGATTCTCTACAATTTATTCGAATGCATCGTATAATCGTGGTATGCCTGCTCAAACACCCATTGCCTTGAAGAGACCGAACGCAAAGGCGTCGCGCGTGGCCAAAGCTCGTGCGATAAAGGGTAAATATGCACACGTCCGCACCAGTAGTGCAGCGTTCGCCGCGCGCAAGGAGCGCGAGATTGCCAACGAGGAGCGCGCGCGATGAATGTTGTGCTTGACGCATGCGCGCTGATCGCGTTTCTGCGTCACGAAGCTGGGGCGGACGCAGTTGAATCGCTCCTGGTCGATCCCGCCAATCGGTGCTTCATTCATTCAATCAACCTCTGCGAAGTGTATTACGACTTTCTACGCGCTGCGGATGCAAAGGTGGCAGAGTCGGTCGTCGATGATCTGCTCGACCACGGGATCGTCAATCGCCAGGATATGAGTCTACCATTCTGGAAAGCGGTGGGTCGGTTGAAAGGCACGATACGCAAGATCTCCCTGGCCGATTGCTTCGCGATCGCACTGGCTGCGAAACTCGGTGCAACCATCGTCCCGTCCGACCATCGCGAGTTTGACCCACTCGTGGCCAATGGGGTATGTCGGGTTCGTTTCATACGGTGAGCATGACGTAGGGTGGGCATCGCCACCGAGATTGCCGAATTGGTGGGCGGTGCCCACCCTAAGTAAGCGGTACTGCAAAACTTTCATGACTCAATCCTCGTCGCCATCCCCCGCTGTAGACCCACACCAACTCCCCCCAACGAGCCTCCTCGCCGAAACACCGCTCCCCCCTCGCCTGCAATGGACCAAGCTTGCTTTACCCGGCATTCGGTCGGTCAATCGAAACTGGCAGGCGATGGTCGGCCTGCAGGTGGCGGGGTTGGCGGTGGTGATCGCGTATTACGCGTCGGCGAACATGCGGGCGTTTTGTGAGGTGCTGGCGGACTACAAGCAGCGCGGTGGGCTGCCGCTGGCGGCGGTCGTGCAGGCGTTTTGTTGTGGCGTGTTGCCGGAGATCGCCAAGTATGTCTTTAACATCGACCGCGTCCTCGATCGGCAGCGCTGGCGCACGCTGGCGTTCAACTGCTTTCTCTACGCGTGGCTGGGTGTCGTGTGCGACACGTTCTACACGTTCCTCGGCAACTGGCTGGGCAGCGGTGTCGACGTCCGCACGATCGCGAGCAAGGTCGCGATTGACCAGTTCGTTTTCACGCCGTTCCTGAGCCTGTGGATGATCGCGCTGGCGTACACCTTTCGCCAATACCGCTACAACTTCCTGAGCACGATGGCCGTGCTCGGGCCGCACTGGTACGTGACGCGGGTGATTATCCTGCTGCTGCCGTGCTGGGCGTTCTGGATTCCGATGACGAGCCTGATGTACGCGCTGCCCCCGAGCCTGACATTCATTTTCGGCGCGCTGGCGTCGGCGGCGTCGGCGCTGATCATGAACGCCGTGGCGGCCGAGTCGTCGGCCGGGAAGACGACCGACAAGCCGGTCTCACCGGTGGTTTGACAGGGGACAACCTCCGCAAATGGCGCTACCATACCCGTCATGCAATACCGCACCCTCGGCAAAACGGGTTTCAACGTTTCCACGATCTCCTTCGGCGCCTGGGCGGTCGGGGGGTCGTGGGGCGACGTGAACGATGACGAATCGCTCGCGGCCATGCGGCGGGCGCTGGACAAGGGCGTCAATTTCATCGACACCGCAGACGTCTATGGTGACGGGCGCAGTGAGCGGTTGATCGCCAAGCTGCTCAAAGAACGGCCGAGACAGTTCAAGGTGGCGACCAAGGCGGGGAGACGACTCAGCCCGCACGTAGCCAGTGGCTACACGCCGGCGAATATCGAAGCATTCGTCGATCGCAGTTTGAAGAACCTGGGCGTCGACACGCTCGACCTCGTGCAACTGCACTGCCCACCGACCGAGGTGTACTATCAGCCGGCGCTGTTCGACGGGCTGGCAGCGATTGCGAAGAAAGGGAAAGTGCGGTTCTGGGGCGTCAGTGTCGAGAAGGTCGAAGAGGCCCTCAAGGCGATCAACTACGACGTCGTGGCGACCGTCCAGATCATCTTCAATGCCTTCCGCCTGCGACCGGCGGAGCTGTTCTTCCGTGAGGCCAAGGCGCACGACATCGGTGTGCTCGCTCGTGTGCCGTTGGCGAGTGGATTGCTGACCGGGAAGATCACCCGGGACACCCAGTTCGCAAAGGACGACCACCGCAACTTCAACCGGCACGGCCAAGCCTTCGACGTGGGTGAGACGTTTAGCGGCCTGGAAGATTTCGACGCCGCGCTCGCAGCGGTGGAAGAGCTGAAGAAGCTTGTTCCGCCGGGCGCTTCGCTGACACAGTTTGCGCTGCGGTGGATCTTGATGTTCGACGCGGTCAGTTGTGCAATCCCCGGCGCCAAGCGCCCAGACCAGGTCGATTCCAACGTCGCCGCAGCCGACCTCCCACCCCTAAGCGATGCAACGATGGCTACCGTGCAGCGCGTTTATGACACGTATGCGCGGCGACAGGTTCACGATCGTTGGTAACGCACGCATGCCGTGCCCATGGGGTTCATCCGTTATCATGCAACGATGCATGAGTTTCTCGTTCGGTCCGCTGTCACAATCGGAATAACGATCGCAGTATTGGGTGCCCTGGCGGCGTGGTTAACGGTCCTGCCGCGCCTTGGCTCGACGGGGCGCGCCATCAGCGACCGGTTGGCACGGGCGCCACTTCTCGACCTGATTGTCGCGACCTTTACCTGGCTGCCCTGGGCAGTCGCTGCGATCGCTGCGGGATGGGCGGGCGTGTTGGGGAGCGGGTTCGGGCAGCTCGTGGTGATGTTCGGGTGGTGCCTCATTCACGAGCGTATACACCGCGACGCCGCGCGTGGACCGCGCATTGTGAAATTCCTCAATCGGCTCATCGGTCGCTTTCGCAACCACGCAGCGTTGTGGGTCACGGTCATTGTCCTGCCGACGTTCTGGTTTATTCGCATTGGGGAGGTTGTCTGCTATCCGATGTTGCGCCTGTTGCTGAACTTCCCGCCATACAAGCAGAGTGAGTGGGTAAACGTGTCGCGCCAGAAGTTTGACGGCCTGATCGGTCACGATCTTATCTGGTGCCTGTATTGCGATTGGATGACGGGGGTTTACTCACTCGGCGCCGAAATGCTGCGGAACGTCGAGTCGTTCTGGTGTCCGATCCGGTTTTACGACGGAAAGAAGTGCGAGAACTGCAAGGTCGATTTTCCGGACATCGACGGTGGCTGGGTACCCGCGACCGGTACGATGGCGGATGTCGTCGCGACGATGGAATCGAAATACGACACGGACCGCCGTGAGTGGTTTGGTCACCCGGCGCGGTTGACGGTGAAGGGGAAAGCGGTCGACTAAGCGCCCCACGGTCTACCGTCGCGATCGGACGTACAGGATCGCCGAGGCGATCAAGAGGATCGCCAGCATTGCGGCGACGTAAACCAGCGTGACGTGCGACTCACCACCCGCCACACCATCGTGCGAATGACCTGGATGGGCCGAGGCATCGTTAATGCCAACCGTCACTACAACGGGGGTCATCAAGAAGGCGTTTCTGCGGAACGAGGTCATCCTGGGCTCCTGAAGTTCATGCGGTCAGTGTCGGTTGGCTCATCGACCGCTTGGCAGCGCAGCGGGACTGTAGCAAATCCATCCACCGATCCATACCCGCACCCGATTTTGACGACAGTTCCAACACCGGCAACCCGGGACGAACACTTTCGATCGACGCCAGCGCGGTGGCGCGGTCGAAGCCGACTGCATCGGCAATGTCGACCTTGGTGATGATCGCCATGTCGGCGGTGTTGAAGATAGTGGGGTATTTCAGGGGCTTGTCTTCACCTTCAGTGGTGCTAAGCAGGACGACACGCAGGTCTTCACCCAGGTCGTAGCTGGCCGGGCAGACGAGGTTGCCGACGTTCTCGATAAAAAGAAAATCGAGATCGGCCAACGACCACCCGGCGACGGTGAAAGACTGTTCGACCATCTCGGCTTCCAAGTGACACACGGTGCCCGTCACAATCTGCCGCACGGGGGCACCACTTTCAGCGAGCTTCTTCGCGTCGTTTTCGGTCGCGAGATCGCCTACTAAGGCAGCGACCTTGTATGTGCTGATCAACCGTTTCAAGGTGTCGCGAAGAAGGGTCGTCTTGCCAGAACCTGGTGATGACACGAGGCTCACGACGAACACACCGGCCTCGCGATATCGTTCGCGAAGGTCGCGCGCCAGCACGTCGTTTTTCTTAAGAATCTGCTGGCGAACCTGCACGATCCGCGGAGTTGTTGCTGCGTCAGACATCGACGACCTCTACGCTAACGACTTCCAACTCGCGACCGTGGACGATTTCCGGCGTCGCGGCATCGCAGACCGGGCATCGTAGCCGGCTGATGCTGGCCAGAAACTGTTCCCGATCGCATGCGCCGCAATACACGGTCGGCGCGACTTCCTCGATCTTCAGCGTCGATCCGGCAAGATTCGTTCCCGCAACGCTGGCATCGTACGCGAAGCGCAGCGCCTGCGGAACCACGCCCGCCAGTGGCCCGATGCGCAGGTGGACGCCCGTCACCTTCACGCGATGATCACCCTGGGCCAATAGTTGCGCTTCGATAAGGGCAACCATGTCCTGTGCGACGGATAACTCGTGCATGGCTGCGCAACATAGCGGAAGTCGTCGAGCGGATGAACTCAAGTGGCCGGTTTACTTGGTCAACCCGCACAACGACCGCGGGCCGTCGGACATCGTGGGTTGCCATGTCCCAAGTGCACATTTCAATGGTCACGTTGCGCTTGCACCTGCGCTTGCATCACGTGTGATTCACCGGGCTTTAGGGTTACCGCGTGTTCTTCGACGTTGGCGGTTTCGATGCAGAGCATGGCTGGCCATTCATCGTCACCAAAATCGGGCATCGCCTTTGCTTTGGCAACCCACGGGTTCCAGACGACGGTCGCGAGCGAACCCTCTTTGGAAATCGTGATCGTGCGGGCGCCACCCTCACCGGGGGCCTGCGGGTCCAGCACGTTAACGGTGTCTGCGGTGCCGAAATAGACGCGGTCGGTCTCGGCTGTGATGGTAATGGGTTCCCCCGACTGGGTCAGTCGTCGACCAGAAGGCAGTTTGTCCATGTAGTCTCGCTGACCGAGTCCGGTCACGCTCACACCGCGCACGTCACCGACCGATAGATAGGTGTGCAACGCTTCTTCAAACACGAATGGCGTCGAGCCCGTATTGCGAACAGCCAAGGCAAGCCCAAGCACCGAACCGATGGTAACCGTGTACACCACCTCGAAATCGTGCGGCCAAAGCGCCCGTGTCGCGTCATCCGGGCCCAGCGCCAGCGACAGTTCGACCACGCCATCCGCATCTTGACGCACACTGCGCAGCGTCCACGGCCGCGTCCGCGCGAATCCATGCGCGGGAAATTCACGATGATCACGATGCGAGCCAAACCACGGGAAGACCAGTGGCACACCCCCACGGATCGCCTTGCTCTCCTGAAACCAGCTTTTCCCACTCATGAACAGCACAGGTGGATGGCCGGCAGGCTGATAGTGCGTCACATGGGCACCGTGCAGGTAAACATGCGCCTCAGCGAGTGGTGTCGTCACCACGAGGCGCGCCAGGTGGTTGGCATCATTCTCAATCGCGACGACACCAGGAATCGCAAATCGTCGCTGAAGGTCGGTCAGGTTAGGCATAGAGCGCATTGTAACGCGAGTGACCGCGCCGTCGAGGTGGTTCCGCGTTCGGCCGTAGGCGACCGGATCAATGCGCCCGAGCAACTGCAGTGCTTTCGATCATGTGCTAATGTTCATGTGATTCATAGCGTTACAGTATTACGTCCCGGGTCAAATGAGCTTTCGAAATCGCGTGGTACGGCCGCTGACTCACTTCGTTTCATGGTAGGGAGAGACACTCACGCCGGACCCTTCAATCAAGAGGACTGACTCGGGTGTGGCGTTTTGCAGGACGGCCCAGCGCAAGCCGTAGACGTGAGCAAAGTCGATTTCCACAATCGCACTTGCGTTCGGATAGATTGCCCACCGGGGATGATTGACTTCATAGGTTAGGGCACGTCCACGGTGTGAAGTACCAAAGCCCCAGCGATGTTCTTTGTACCATTCTGCATTGTGATCGATCGGTGGAAGACTCGCCGGGCGATCGGCGTGCACGCGAAGGCGTTGTGGCTTTCCGTCCACACGGAAAGTGTGATCGATCTCGATCGTTGTGTCGGTCAGCGAAGTCTGGCTGGAAATCGGGACGGCATAATACGGCTCGTTGTAAATCCACCTGGCCATGGTCGCGATTGCCAGGCGCGGGACGAATTCACGGACGAAGAACACACCACGGCGTTCGCCACGACGGACGTAGCATCTCAGGTTGAACTCGGCGAAGTTCGTGTGCCACGGCCAACCGATTCCAAGCACCCGCGTATCAAGAAAGTCGAATGCCACCAGCGAGCATCTGGCCAGCCCGTCAGGGGCAAGGTCAGGGACACAGTCGATCGGCAGGAGAGGTTGCAGAAGCTCGGGATTGATCGCGTAGTTGATCATCCCCAGGTTGACCCAGCGCGCGGTCAGGAACTTTCGTCCATTCGCGGGTGCCCGGACTTCGATTGATGAGTGAGTGGTCGGCATGTTTATGCCCAATCCGGTGGAAATCGCGCGGCATGACGTCGGCCGGTCTGGCAGTGCAGGCTGCGCGAGATAAGGTTCAGCGTCCATCCGCCGAGTGCGAATAAGAATCGTGGAACGATGTTCATGGTTTGCTCTGTCGTTCAAGTTGGATCGTTTCGACCGATGCGCGGCGTGCAGACATCGTCGGGATCGGGTGGAAGACATATGCCTTCACAGGATCGAGCGCCTCGTTAGGTAAGTTTCGCGCCGCAAGCGCATCGAGCATCGCGAATGCGGCAGCGACACCAAAATGTCGGGCAACCCAGCGGTCGACCGATATCACCTGCGACCGGCCTATCGCGGGAAGAACAAACAGGCTTACGAATGAGCACAGCGTGACGATCGAACTCAAAAGGAGAACGACCGAAGGCGCGTGAGCAGTAAGGCTGGGTTCAGTCTGACTTAACAGCCCGAAAGAAAGGCCGATCGACACCGCGAGTGTCATGAAGCTGATCATTGCGCTCGTCGTCGCGTGCCGATACGCGGTGTGTGCGAGCTCGCGCGAGATGAGCGTGGCCGCTACCGAAGGTTGCAGTTCCGCAACGGCTTGGCTGATCCACAGTTGTCCGCCGAGCCATCCACACCTGCCGCCAGCTAGTGTCTTTTCACCAAGATCAATTGCCATCAAGTTCTCGATTCCCGGCAATTTTTTCGCCGCGAAAATGGCTCGGACTTCATCAAACCATGTGAGGTCGATCGGCACTTCCCGACCCGCCGGCCGTCCGCGGAGCAGAAGTCGAAGAACGACACCAAGACCAGCCAACGCGATCAACAGCCAAGGCCACGATCGGCCGCCGTACATCACGCAGACTGCGGTAATCGCGCAACCAGTCACAAACGATATCAACCAACGGCCCGCCTCGATCAGGCCATCAAACCCCGCGCCATCGCGATTGCCCGATATCAATCCGAATTGTTGATCCAACCGTCGTCCGCTGGCATCGAGAGCAAATTGGATCATGCTCATCAGCACCGCGACCGACGTCCCAAGCAAAATCGCCACCCACATGCCCGATCCAGCGCGTAGCGCAAAGCCATTGATTGCTAAAATCAGGACGAGCCCCGCGATGCACGTCCCCGAACCGACACCGTAGATCCCGAGCCGAAGGCGACGACGCTGGTAATCTGAGGCCGATTTAGGTGAGTCGGACGGGGTTTGCAGCGCTCGATCGAGCGGCGTAACGATAAGATCGGTTTTCGTGCTCACGTCATTCCTATTGTACCCATCAATTCAGACCTCGTGATTCGGCTTTCAAAACTTGGATCATTGACGCGACCGTTCTTTCACTCGAGAAAGTCCCATCGGTCAGATGTCGAGCATTGGCTCCGTCCCGATCCTGGCGTTTATAAGTGGGCTCGCATCTTCTGAAGCGAAGCGTTTGGTTTACCGCCATGTGCTGTAGATCGCGGGACGACACCTGTCGTGCCAGTGAACCCCGTTGCTTTCAAGTGGGATTAAGTTATCTGCCTGTCCTGCGAGACCCTGATCTGCTGGAATGAGAACCATGTTCTTCAACAACTGGTACTCCTTGTTGCGCATCTTGATCGTCGGCGTCTGCGCGTATGTCGCATTGGTGTTTTTGCTGCGCGTGTCTGGCAAGCGGACGCTGTCGAAGCTAAACGCCTTCGATCTCGTCGTGACCGTCGCCCTCGGCTCGACCTTCGCGACGGCCGTGCTGTCGAAGGACGTCGCGCTGGTCGAGGGCGTCTTCGCGTTCGCCCTGTTGATTTTCATGCAGTTCCTGGTGGCGTGGCTGTCCGTGCGCTGGTCGGCCGTTGGGCAACTCGTCAAGAGCGAGCCGAGGCTGCTGTTCTTTCGCGGCGAGTTCCTCCGCGACGCGCTGCGCGCCGAGCGGGTGACGGAGGGCGAGGTCGTGGCCGCCGTGCGCGAGCAAAACTTCCCGACGCTGGACGACGTGGAGGCGGTCGTGCTCGAAACCGCAGGGACGTTCAGCGTGCTCCGACAGATGCACGGGCCGGGCCCGAGCACGTTGCCGCAGGCGGACGAGACGACTAACGACCAGAGGCCCGACGCGTGAATTTCACCGCGATGATCGCGACCTCAACCCTGATCATGTCAGCTTATTGTACCTGAACACGTACCAGGTCAGACACGCCTTTTTTAGCGAAACACGGGCTTACATGGCGCTCGTCATGGGCGCAATGAGATAGAGGAAATGAAGAGCTTGATCGCCGACCTCGAATCGCGCCGGTGACACGCCGACGCGGCTGATACGGACGGACAAGGGCCTTCGAGTCAGCCTCTGCGAGATGACAGATCAAGCTTTTATGCCGAGTTCCCCTGCTGTTTGCTTCGTTCGCCGGACGCGGAGAAGCGGTCGGTGCTCGTCTGAATCGTTGCACGGTCGTGCGCCGAGGGGACGCTGCGCTTCGCCGTCTCGGCGACGAGGTCGGCCTGTTGGGCGAGTGCCTGCCACCGTCCGGGGTCGGACGTCCGCGCGGCGATGATTTCCAGAACCTGAAGGAGGCGAGCGAGGATCGCGACGTTGCCTTCGGCGTTCTGGCGAATTTGATCGAAGGCCTCGTCAACCAGCCCTGCGAATGTCGGCCCGCGCGCGATCAGGCGCACGCGGCCATCGTCTTTGCGATACGGCGTTTCGACGGCCCGCGCGGCGACCCGCGCGAGGATAACGCCAAGATAATCCAAGCAGTTGACGGCGGTGGTCGTGTCGTTGATTCCCGGCGACAACGCCTTGAGCGCGACATCCACGATCTGCCGGATGCCGTAGGCCGCGTCCTGATGCACCGTGCGGTGCCGGCCGACGGTGTAGGCACCGTTCAGCTTCACGATGGCCTCCTCGTCCGGTTGCTTGCCGGCCATGGATGCCAGTGGAGCGTCTTCAATGACGAACTCACCGATGCCTCGCTCCATCCGTACGACCGACCCGCATTGACGCGCAAGCTCGAAGAGGGCATCGGCGTCGATCGCCTGAATGTAGCCTGTTTTGCGTGCTGCTATGGTGATCCAGATGTTGGCCATCACGGCCTTGCTTTCCGCACCGCCCGCCGGATTGTCTGCGGCGTCACCCACACCCTTAGGGAACAATCGATCAACGGCCCGCAATGTCTCCTCGGCCGCGTCGGCGATGACACTCGACGCCTGGATTGACGCCGCGGTGTGATGAATGAAGAAGATGAGGAAACCGATGGCGACGAACGCCAGGACCAACCCGCCGAGCACCGACAGCGACGGTACGAACAACACTTCATCCCCGCCTCGAATCGTCCGCAGCACGATGAGACAGTAAGCGAACACGCCCACGAAGACGCCGAGGACCGACTGGCTGGCGCGGTCGCTCATGAAGTTACGCAGGATGCGCGACGTGTACTGGCTCGACGCCTGCGCCAGCGCGACGATCGTGATCGAGAAGGTGGTGCCGGCGACGGTGATCATCGACCCGGCTATGGCCGCCAACAGCCCGCGCGAGCCTTCGGCCCCGGCCCCGAAGAGCCGGGGGAGCCGATCCGCCAGTTTCCAGTCGTAGCCGGCTGCGTCGATCTCGATCAGTCCAATGGCCAGCGCGACCGCCGCGGCGACAATGAGCGTCGGGACGAACCAGAGGCTCGCCCGCAAGCTTTCCCAGGCGTTCTGCAGTTTGTGCATCGATTATCCTAATCCCGTAAAAACGCATGCTCGCTAACGCAAGACCGTTGACCGCTTCCGCGCCACCGCTCTGCGTGCTCCAACACGATCACCGGCCGAGGCCCAGCACGTGGCCGCATGCGGGCCAGACGGTTTGAAACGGTCATTCAGGCGCTTGCGCCTTCGTTCGCCGTGACTTGCGTGAGGCCTTTCTTTCCGATCCATCCCAGCATCGCCATGACGGCGATCGTGAGCGCTGCCCCGACCGCGAGAAGCCACGGCTCCTGATCGAGCGGCGCGTCGACGTTGGTCAGTCGGGAGGCGACGAAGACGAGGACCGCGGTTCGCGGGGCCATGCCCAGCACCGTCCCCACACCGTATGCGAACGGCGGCACGCGAAGGGCTGCCATCGTCACGTTGGTGAGAGAGAACGGGGCGATCGGGGCGAGGCGCACGAGTGAGACGACCAGCAGGACCTTGGCAAAGCCGCCGTTCGTTATCGTGGCGTGAACCGCCTGCCATGTCGAGGACTCACTGACCAGCGCCATAACCCGCCCACCGTCTGCGGCCCGGGCAAGCACGTAGCCGACCAGCGCCGCCGCGAGGAAGCCACCGAGGCTGGCCGTCAGCCCGACCGGGAATCCGAACGACCACCCGCACAATGTCGAGAGCGCGTAGGTCGGGATCAGCGCCACGCCGCCAGCGAGCGCGAAAGCCCCCGCACACAGCGCCGGACCGACGAACGGATGAGCTTGAAGCCAGGGGGCGATGACGGACAGGCGTCCGTAGATCATCAGAGCACCGATGCCGGGCAGGACCGACACCGCGACGGCAATCAGGCCGGCGGGGCCGAGACGGCGCAGGAAACTCAATGCACGGCGCACGCGCGAGAGAGGCACCGCCGTTGAAGTCACTGCGATACACGGAGCGCTATTTTCTATCACGAAGAAAGCTCGAATGGCAGGAAGTGGATCCGATATCGGCCGCTCCCGGTCAAAAGCATCAATGACGCTGATCGTTCAGCTTGCCGAGGGTGCTGTCGAGCATGCGTTGCAGCTTCTTGGCGGCCCCTTCGATCGCCTCGTCCAAGGTCGCCGCCTCATCGGTCACCGCGATCGGCTGCATGCCGCTGAGACGCGCTTCCATCATGCAGTGAAGGTCGTCTTCGCCGGGCTTTTTCCCGTTCACGTCATTCAGATGCACTTCCACCCGCGTGATCCGCTCGCCGAACCGGCCGAGCGCGGCTTCGACGACCTGCTCGACGTGATCGTTCAGTTCGTCGCTGCCTTTGATATTGTGGTCGGTGTTCACTTGAACTTGCATGACGTTGATCCCTGTTCGAAAAATGACTCGTCGGCGAAAACGCAAATACTCTCACCTTGTCCCAGTTTACGCCTGCCCTCCATCCGACGTAACCGTCAATATCCGCGCAATAGAGGGAACTTCTGCATGAACAACTTGAGGCGGTGAATCGGTTGATTTGGGTCAGGGCTATGGGGCAGGTCTATCGGAGGGCTAAAGTCGGGTCAGGGATTGGACGATGTGTCGGTAGAGGTGTCGTCCTATGAGCAGTGAATCGATCGATCCAGCGGTTGAAGCCGAACAGCGTAAGCCTGGCACGGGGCCGGATCGCCGGGCGACGGTCGTCGATCGGCGTGTCGGTTCGGAGCGTCGCCGGGCGACCGTTGAACAGCAGGATGAGTTCGACGGTCCCGAACGCCGTTATGGAGAAGATCGTCGTCAGGACACCGGTCTGGAGCGTCGTCGCGGACCCGGTCGCCGGCGAAGTGATGACCGCCGCAGCGCCGAAGAAGGGGAGATGTCGACCGAGCAGTTCGAGTTCGTCATGGCGATCGAGACCTATAAAAAGGTCAACAAGCGCCTGTTCCCGTCATGGACCGAAGTGCTCGAAGTGATGTTGCAGCTTGGCTACCGCAAGGTGCAGGCCCGCGAGATCACGATGCCCAATGTGCCTGAAGCGCAGATCATGAAAAAGAGCGCCTAAGCCGGCATCCTTTTAGAAAAAACGAACTGAAGAAGACGCGACTTGGTTCGCGTCTTCTTTTTTTTAACGACCGACCGTCAAAAATTCCGATCGCGGCGATTGGGGAAACTCATTCGACTGGACCGATCAATCGCGTCAGGTCCACGATCGCACGCCTACGCCGGTTAGGCACACCAGCACGTCCTGCGGGCTCGTCTGCCAGAACCCAGCGACATCGTCGACCGATAGACCGTCACCGAGCAACGTGACAGTATCACCGATGCCGTCTGCGTTACCCAGCTCGACGAAACTCGTCTGCATGCCGACCTCGAGAATGTGACGGCTTTGACCATTGACCAGGCAAGGCCCCCGGCGGAGCCCGTGCGCGTAACCGGCGAGAATAACACCGTGACGGCGCGTGACGAACCCGCTGTAACCGGCAGGCCCGGTAGCGTCGCGGGCATCAAATAGTTTTGTCGAGACGTGAACCGCATCGCGGTACAACGCCAGCCCCGGGCGCACCGCATCAAAGTACGCCGTGGGCTCGTCGAGCAATGCCGTCCCCGCAGCGTGCCGGTGAAGCCCCCGGCCGTTGGTTTGATCTGCAAAGCGCGCTGCCTGGTCGGCCCGGCTGGCATGCGTCATTGCCTCGCGAATCGCGCCGGCTTTGATGATCGCGTCGATCTCCGTCGCGGGTGCTGCGAATCGTTGCTGACCGGTATCCACTGACAAAATCGGCCGAACTGACTGGAGCGCCACGGCCCGGTCGGTCGTCCAGACAATCGGGCGCACGCCCGCGTCGCGGTAAACCACAGGGTCGGACGATTCATCCCGCAGCGCGATCACATCCCTGCCCAAGCGCTTCACTTCCGCAGTGCCCGCCTCGGCCAGTTCAAAAAGATAAAACCCATCCACAACCGCCGCGATCGCATCGGCAACCGACTTTGCCCCCAGGCCATAAGCATCGGCTTTGAGGACGGCGATCACATCGACTTTTGTCTGTCTGCCAACGTGTTCCGTATTGGCGCGGATGCGGTCGAGGTCAATGCGAACGGTGACATGAGGACTGGGAGACATCTTTAGAACGTTATATCGTTATTTCCAACTGCCCGGCAGTCAGTCACAGCCCCGAACTCCAAAAACGGATCGTCTGGCAATGCAACAGCGCTTACCGCCTGTCATCCCGAGGCAAGCGGTCGCGACCCGAGGGATCGATCCTCGGCGAAGGTGTTGCATGTCCGATCCCTCACAGCGCTACCGCTCCGTTCGGGCTGATAACGTGCGGGCCGCGGCGCAGCTCGTCGGACTGGGCGTAACGGGGGTAAACGTTTATTCCCGGTTCTTGCACATCGTCGTTTTTTCGGGGAAACTTCCGCCCCAATCCATTTTTCGGATCAAATCAACCCGGAAGGAAACCGACCCATGGCCGCTGCGAAGTTCGATAAGAAGTATAAGTTTACGTTTGGTCTCTGGACGATTGCCAACCCCGGTCGCGACCCGTTTGGTGGGCCGACGCGCGAGGTGGTCTCGCCGGCGCAGGTTTGTGACGTGCTGGGTCAGGCCGGCGCGTACGGTGTGAACTTTCACGACAACGACCTCATCCCGATCGACGCCACACCGACCGAAGCCGAGCAGATCAAGAAAGACTTCCGCCGGGGTCTGAAGGACAACGGACTGGTTACCCCGATGGCGACGACCAATCTGTTCAGCGATCCCGTCTTCAAGGACGGCGCGTTCACGAGCAACAACGCCGCCATTCGCGCCTACGCGATTCAGAAGACGATGCGCGCCATGGAACTCGGTGCCGAGTTTGGCGCGAAGATCTACGTCTTCTGGGGCGGCCGTGAAGGCGCAGAGAGTGACGCGACGAAGGACCCCGTCGAAGCCGTGAAGCGCTTCCGGGAAGCGATCAACTTCCTGTGTGAATACAGCATCAGCCAGAATTTCGGTTATCGCTTCGCGTTCGAGGCCAAGCCCAACGAACCGCGCGGTCACATGTACTTCGCTGTCACGGGCAGTTACCTGGCGCTCATCCCCACGCTCGACCACCCGGACATGTGCGGCGTGAACCCCGAGTTTGCCCACGAAACCATGGCCGGCCTTAACTTCGTTCACCACGTCGCCCAAGCGATCGAGATGAAGAAGCTGTTCCACGTCGACCTCAACGATCAGGACATGGGCCGGTTCGATCAAGACTTCCGCTTCGGTTCCAGCAACTACAAGGCCGCGTTCTTCCTCGTGAAACTGCTGGAAGACAATGGCTACAACGGCCCGCGCCACTTTGACAGTCACGCCTATCGCCAAAGCGACGCCAAGGATGTGCTGCATTTTGCCAAGGGCAGCATGCGCACGTATGAGATTCTCGCTGCCAAGGTCAAGCAGTGGAACGCCGACAAGCAGATCCAACAGTTGGTCAGTGAAATCAACGCGAAGGACAATAACCTGTCGCGGTTGACGAAGAAGTTCAGCAAAGCCAACGCCAAGAACCTCTTAGCGGCACCACTGGACCGCGTCGCGCTGGCCAAGGCGCGTCTGCCGTACGAAGAACTCGACCAGTTGACGCTGGAAGTGATCCTGGGGACGCGGTAAGCGGGTATCGATGTTGACGGCAAAAGTAAAAGGGCAGGCCCATGAGGCCTGCCCTTTTTGCGCGGGTAGAGACAGTTCACATTCACCGCGCCATGTCATCCCGATGGGAGCAGTAGCGACCTGAGGGATCTCGATGTGGGAGGACTTATTGGGCAATTGAGATCCCTCACGTCGCTACCGATCGTTTTGAAATAGCATTTCCACCATCGCGAGGAAACGTGAAAAGCCGACATCTCAATCCAAACAAAATACTAACTATTGTGTTGACATGCTGCGCGATCAACCCTATACTTCGGGGTGCGTAATCGCGTTGGGGGGGACGGAGTGTCCTTCCGTCGTGAGAGTTCTTTGACAAGTGAAGAGTTGGATCGAATCGACGGCCGTTGTTTCGTGTCGTTTGTATGTCGGTTTGGGTCGTTTATATGTCGGTTTTGCGATGGTTTTTCCAGGCGTTTCCCGGCGAGTCAGACGGCCAACCGTTGGCCGGGCCTATAGTTAAGTTTTTGAAGTGAAAGGGGAGGGTGTTGAAAAGTTTTTTTAAGCTGGTGTAGGATGGTTCCGTTGACCCATTGCCCCTTTCACGGTTCGCGCCGGTCTGAGGGTCGTCGTAGAGTGGCGATTATGGACAAACCACTCCCCACGTTATCCCAGTCGTTGATCGCGGGTCTAGTGGGGGCGCTAGCGACCAATGTCGTGCATGAAGTGACGCGCCACGCAAAGGGGGGCAACCCGTCGCAGGCCGACGTGCCACGGTTGGACCGGTTGGGACAGGAAGGGTTGGCCAAGGTCATGCGCCGGGCCGGTATCGAACCCCCGGCGCCGGGGCCCAAGCGGTACTGGGCGGCGCTGGTGGCGGATATCGCGACCAACGCCCTGTTGTATGCCATTACAACGCGGTCGCGCAACCCAGTGACGCGTGGGATTGGGTCGGGTGTGTTGGCGGGGGTGTCGGGTCTGGTTCTGCCCAAGCTCGTCGGGATGGAACGCCACACCGGCACGACCCCCAAGGCCAAGACGATGGCATTCGCTGACTATGCCATCGGTGGGCTGGTCAGTGGGGTGGTGTTGAAGCTGATGACCAAGCGGTAACGCGTGTCGACCGTGCCCGGGTCGTTGCCCGTCCCAAGGTCGCCAATTGCCCATTTGCGCATAAGGGCCAACGTCCGATAGGGCATTCCCCTGAGAATTCCATTCGCCTTCGTCGATGTATGGTAGTGTTCCACCACCGCAGTGGGTGAACTGTAACGAGGTCGTCCAAGGGCATATCAGCGAGCGCTTTCCTGTGTGAGGGTCGCGGTCTCCGGTTGCCGTTCGAGGGAGTGGTACGTGAGCGCGCGCAATCGAGTCCTGATCGTCCGCCATCCGGCGGACGCGTTTAAACAGGTCAACTACGTCGTCCACGCGCTGACCAAACTGTGGCGCGAGCGGGGGATGGTGGTCGAATCGACGTGCGACATCGCTCAGTCGGTCGGGCCGGAGACGATCGTCATCCCGCACCTGGACGTCACGCGCACACCCGACGAGTACGCAGCGTTCTTCGCGCGGTGCCCGGTCGTCCTGAACCGTGACGTGACAGATATCTCCAAGCGATCGATCAGCAGCAACCTGGTCCAATCGCCTGGCGAACATGACGGCGCGGTGATCGTGAAGACCGACCGCAACGCCGGTGGGCAACCCGAGCGCGACAAACTGCGGCGCGGTGGGATCGTGGCGCGAACGGGGCTGCGCATCGCTAAGCGGTTGCCGTGGTCAATTACGGGGATGCTCGGGCCGATGCAGTACCACGTGTACGACCACACCAGCCAGGTGCCGTGGCCGGTCTGGCGCAACCGCAAGCTTGTGGTCGAGAAGTTCCTCCCCGAGCGCGACGGCGACCAGTATTGCCTGAGGCAGTACGTCTTCCTCGGCGACCGCGAGATGAACACGATCGCCTACTCGCCCGACCCGCTGGTGAAGTCGCGCAACGTGACGCGGCGCGAGATCCTGCCCGACGTACCCGCCGAACTGCGGGAGGTGCGCCGACAGCTGGGGTTCGACTACGGCAAGTTCGACTATGTGATGCGGGAAGGAAAGGCAGTGCTGTTCGACACCAACCGCACGCCGACCTACAACCCGAACAGCAAGGCGGGCTCACCCAGCGAGATCCTGCAGAACCTGGCCAAGGGGATCGACACCTACATCCAGCACGAGGGGGCGGCATGACGACGATGTCGGCGCAGGAACGTCCATTGCAATCATCGTGTTTACGACCGACCGTGACGATGGCCGAGATCTACGGGCCAAACCATGTCTACGCACCCCGGGCGCACCCGGCGACGTGCGGCTGGCTGACGCATGACCAGGCGCTGCTCGATTCATTGACGGGAAACCAGCTGAGCATTGTCGGCAACATGGCCGTGGTCTGCAGCGCTGGTTCGGTGACGCCCGCGGCGATCGAACTGATGGCCCTCGCCGGGCTGGACCTCTCGCAAACGCAATTGCATCCGTTTGTGGGCGAACACGACGCAGTCGACACCCTCCACCGGCTGGCAACAGCCGGTAAGACGTTCGTCGTCCAGCACGTCTACCCGAACGGCGTGTTGCCTACCGGCGCGATGTGGGTCGACGCACATGTGCTGTCCTACCTGAACAACAAGGCCAACTTAGGCGCGCTCGTCACGCCCGAATATCTGCCGCTACGACGCATCGTCACGCCCGAATCGGCTTTTGGCGGGACGTCGTTGATCGCATTGCCGGTCGTCCTGAAAGCCGCGACCGATGATTCGACCGGTGGTGGTGGGGCAGTTGCGGTCTGCCGCACGAAAGCCGACATCGACGCTGCTGCCGCAGGTCAACTGATGATGTGCCAGCGACTGGTGGTCGAGGAGTTCCTCGACATCGTGCAAAGTCCCTGCCTGCACTTTGCGGTCATGCCGGACCAGGAGGTTCGGTACCTCGGCTTCGCCGAGCAGGACGTCGCCGACGACGGCCGCTACCAGGGGAACTGGATCCCGCTCGGTGGTGCGCCCCTACCCGACGACGCGGTGTCGGCCGCGATGAACGTCGTGCGACGTGGCGCCGAGTTGGGGTTCCGGGGCATCGTCGGCATCGACCTGGCCATGACGCGGGACGGGCGGACGTTCGTCATTGACCTCAACTTCCGAGTGAACGGTTCGACGACGGCGGTGCTGATGGCGCCGGGGGTGCGACAGCGGGTCGGTGATGCAGTGCTTCACTTGCGCAAGTTCGTCGGCACGACCGACATCGCGACATTGCTCAGCGTTGCTGGTGACGCGGTACGCCGAGGCCGATTCATCCCCTTCGCAAGCTTCGACCCCGACGCCGCCGGTCGGGCTGGGACTCTGCCGCGCATCAGTGGCATTGTCATCGGTGAGTCCCAGGGTGACGTCCTCGCGACCGAACGGGAACTGGCCGCGCGCGGGATGAAGTGAGCGTTGTAGGGTGGGGTTCATCCCCACCGGTTTTGCGATCGACGACGCCCTTGCGACGGCTTGCAGGGCGCCGACGCTGAAGCGGGGTTGGTTGACGATCGCGTCGATCGGCTCCCAATAGTCGGGGCACATCTTCACGCGGAACTGCTCGAACCCATGGAAGTTGTTGAACCGTCGGCCATGCAGACGAGCCCAGGTCATCAGCCCGCGCCGTCCACTTTCGGCATGTGATTCGCGAACCGATTCGTGTATCGTCTCGCCGCGTGGCGTAGATCCAATTCCTACCCGCGGTCTACGGAGCTTTGCCCATGTTCGACATGCTTTCCACGATCCTCGCTGCCGCCAGTCCTGCTGCAGAGGGGATCACGTCGTTCTGGTCGAGCCAGGCGATCATCGCACTGGTGACGTTGACGATCCTCGAGATCGTCCTCGGCATCGACAACATCATCTTCATCTCGGTGCTGGCCGATAAGCTGCCGAAAGAACAGCAGGACAAGGCCAGGCGGGTCGGCCTCATCCTCGCGATGGTCATGCGGGTGGGGCTGTTGCTCGGCATCAGTTGGATCATGAGCCTGACGACGCCGGTGCCGTTGATCGGTGGGTTGCTGGCGCTTGTGATGGGCGATGACAAGCCGTTGAACTGGCGCGACGTCATCCTGCTGACCGGGGGGTTGTTCCTGATCTACAAGAGCGTCACGGAAATTCACGACAAGCTCGAAGGAGACGAGCACCGCCGCGAAGTCAAAGCGGGCGTCAGCTTTGCCAGTGTGATCACGCAGATCCTGATCCTCGACATCGTCTTCAGCCTCGACAGCGTCATCACGGCTGTCGGCATGGTGCAGACGTCCGAAGAGCACCGCAAGATCGGTCTGACGATCATGATCATCGCGGTCATGGTCGCCGTCGGTGTGATGCTCTTTGCTGCCAAGTCGATCGCCGACTTCGTCAACAACCATCCGACGATCAAGATGCTCGCGTTCAGCTTCCTAATCCTCGTCGGTGTGGTCCTGCTCGTCGACAGCAGCCACCGCCATATCCCCAAGGGTTACATCTACTTCGCCATGGCGTTCTCGGTGGGCGTCGAAATGCTGAACCTGAAACTGCGCAGCAAGGGCAAGAAGGTAGTGTTGCACCAACCGCAAATGCCTTCGGCCACGCATTAGTCTAGATCGTTCGCATCTGGACATCGGGGGCTGGCTCCTTCAGCGGCCAGCGTTCACGATCAGTTGAATGGCTCTGTCCGAGAACGCCGCAAGCCGGTCAGGCACTATGCCTGACCGGCTTTTTTCCGGACGCTGTCGCAAAACGCTGTCGAACGTGAGGTTCGTGCAGAAAAATGGGCTGACGGACCGATTCTGGGACGGTCGATGGCCGTGCACATTGCGATGTGAGGCATCGCGCTTTGAAGAGGAAGACTGATGGTACTGCCCAAGCTGCTCGTCGCGCTCTCCGTCGTCACTGCCATGCTCACCGTCGATGCACAGCGGTTGCGTGCCGCCCAGATCGTGTTGCCGTTGACGGCGTTCGGTCAAGCCACGACGGCCAACGGCGACGGCACGGGCTTCTCCGTTTCCGAAGGTGCCGACGCGGTCTTCTCCGAATACAACGTGCCCGCCGCCGATGGTGTGGGTGAACAGCGGGGCATACTCGAGTTCTCAACGGCCGGCCTGCCCACGGGCGCGATGATCACCGCGGTCACGCTCAACTTTTCCATCACGTTGTTCAAGGAACTGCCCGGCCCATTCCCTCACCGCCCGGAGATCGTCTTCTTCGGTTACGCCGCCAACGGTGTAATCGACGCAACCGACGCCGCCGAGTCGGGCAAGGTTTCTTTGACCTTCAGAAACCTGGCGTACGAGATCAGCGCCCAAGGCAGTGATGCCGTCGCGCTCGATCCCATCGATGTGCAATCGCTTGTCGCAACCACCCCAGCCGCGTTAGGCATCATGCTCTATAACGGCAGAACCAACGTCGCTGCTGGCTTTGCGACAACCGGCGAAGGCGCGCCCACGCTCGTGCTGACGTTCGACGCCGTCCCGGAACCGAGCCTGCCCACCGTCGTCGCGCTGGTGTTGCTCCTGCGCCCGCGCCGGGGCACCCGTCCCTAGAATTTATGGCGAACTGCCAATCGATCGACGCATCCCGCGTCTGGTGTGCATAGCAGCCTTTAGTCGCGACCCATCGCAACGAGCTGAACTTTCGGTCGAAACACCACTTTCCCGCGACACGTTTTGCAGACGTAGTTCAATCGGGTTCGGCGTCGTCTCGGTGCCCACCAGTCGCACACCGCGCAGCCCAGCTCAAACGCAGGTGGTCGGCGCGGTGGAGAGACGACCGATGTGTCGTCATAACACCGCCGTGGTTTTGCCCCGATGCGCAGGCAGACCATCCGCCATTTTACGCTGTGACCGGCGGCGGGTGCCAGCGCGTGGGCGATCTCGTGCAGAATCGTGTCGCGCACCTCGTCGAGATTATTCAGCAGCGTTAGTGGCCGCGACAGCGTGATGCGCCTGTGCGTGTAGTTGCACCGCCCGAACCGCCGGCGTGCATGGTCGAACGCAAACGACCAACCCGCGGCAATCAGGCCATGCTGCGTCATCAACTGCCTGGCGAGGTGAGCGGCTTCGTAGAGGTTCATGTGTCGCTACGCCAAGAGGCTGCTCACCTATTGTACCTACCATTAGCGACGTCGTGTACATCACCGATTGCGCGGGGTCCGCCGATGCGTGCAAGTGAAGCTTTGCATCCCGCCGCCACTTCCGTTATCACTTACCGATGGCCCTCCACGACGAAATCATTCCGATTCTCGACTTCGGTTCGCAATACGCTCAATTGATCGCCCGGCGGGTGCGCGAACGCGGGGTTTATTCTGAACTGTTCCGGCCCGACGTCAGCTTCGGCGAACTGAAAAATCTCAACCCCAAGGGTGTGATCCTCTCCGGTGGACCCAGCAGCGTCTACGAGCCGGGCGCGCCCAAGTGCGACCCGCGCATTTTCACTGAGCTCGGCGTGCCGGTGCTCGGCATCTGCTACGGCATGCAGCTCGGTGTGCAGGCGCTCGGTGGACAGGTCAAGCCGGCCCAGGCCCGTGAGTATGGTCGGGCCAAGCTGCAGGTGACGGTCGACGATGCCCTCGTTCGAGGGTTGCCGCAGGACACGACCGTCTGGATGAGCCACGGCGACCAGGTCCACGACCTGCCCCCCGAGTTCGTCGCGCTCGCCACCACGCCCACCTGCCCCTACGCCGCTGCCAAGCACAAGACCAAGGAGTTTTACGGTGTGCAGTTCCATCCCGAGGTCACCCACACGCCGCGCGGTGAGGTGCTCTTCCAGAACTTCCTCTACGACATCTGCAAGTGCAGCGGCGATTGGACCATGGGCAACTTCGTCGACGAGACCGTCGCGAAGGTGCGCAAACAGGTCGGCAATGCTAAGGTCATCTGCGGTCTCAGTGGGGGTGTCGACAGCAGCGTCGTGGCGGCGCTGTTGCACAAGGCCATCGGCGACCAGCTCGTCTGCATCTTTGTCGACAATGGCTTGCTCCGGAAAAATGAACGACAACTCGTCGAGAGCACATTCGGCAATCACTTTAAGATCAACCTTATCACCCACGATGCCAGCGAAATCTTCCTGAACGCGTTGACGGGCGTGACCGACCCCCAGCAGAAGCGCAAAATAATCGGCAAGGAGTTCATCGAAGCCTTCAACCGCGAGGCGACGCAGATCAAGGATGCCAGGTTCCTCGCCCAGGGCACGCTCTATCCCGACGTCATCGAATCCGGCCACGGTTACGCCGGCACCGCCGCCAACATCAAGCTGCACCACAACGTCGGTGGGTTACCAGAAGAACTCGGCTTCGAACTCGTCGAGCCCCTTCGCGAGCTGTTTAAGGACGAGGTTCGCAAGGTCGGCGAAGTGCTCGGCCTGCCCGACCAGATCGTCTGGCGCCACCCCTTCCCCGGCCCGGGCCTGGCCGTCCGCGTCATCGGTGACATCACCAAAGAACGCCTCCGCGTCCTCCGCGACGCCGACGAAATCGTCCTCGAAGAACTCGTTGCCAATGACCTCTACCGCAAGACCGCCCAGGTCTTCGCGGTCCTATTGCCCATCGGCACGGTTGGAGTCATGGGCGACGCCCGCAGCTACGACAGCGTCATCGCGATCCGCGCCGTCGAAAGCCAGGACTTCATGACCGCCGACTGGGCGAGGATCCCCTTCAATGTGCTGGCCGAGATGAGCAACCGCATCATCAATGAAGTTAGGGGAGTTAATCGAGTGGTCTACGACATCAGTTCTAAGCCGCCTGCAACCATCGAATGGGAATGAGCTTAGGAATGAGTAGGCTCCAGAACTCAGTACATCGTTTCGGACCGTACCTCGGAGACTGTGGGGGAATTTGTGTGGAGGAGCAGTTACACGTTGCTGAGCGATACGAAGACGTCTCCCTGACTGGGCAGCTGTATGAGGATGAGTCGACCGTTTTCGATCTGCTGTCGAGTTGGCTCGATCGTTTCGTCTGTCGGGCCGGTTACGGTAATCACCATCTTTGTTGCAACGTGTTCGAACAAGAGCTGCGCGTCGACCGCGCTGTTCATCTCATAAAGAACCGGACCGTCCCGTTCTGTAATTGAGTATAGGCTGGCGGTCGAACCGGACAGCCTTGCCAGACTCGAAGCGAGCCCACGCGTGATCGCGATCGTATTACGGCCGACGCGCTGACGGCCTCCGCGTTGACGTAAAGGTAAAGGTTTCACTCCAGGATCAGGTACATCGCGTCGGGGGGCAGTTCGATGACCAGGCGTCCACCCTCGTGGCGCACCGGCACATCGCCACCGGCCGAGAGGTTGGGCTCGACGCGCGTCGCCTTGGACAGGCCGGCGTTGGCGATGCTAGGCAAGGGCGCGCCCGGAGTAAACAGTGGAATTACCCGTCTGATGTTCGCCCTGAACCGGCCCGCCGATGGCACCCCCTGGGCAAGAACTGGAGCAAGACACGCGGAAGTATGACGGTGTGACCCAACAAATGTCTTTTGCGCAGTTCGACGTGAGGCTGTTCGCCAAGTCCTTTGAGGGGCAGACGAGTGTGCGCCTGCAGTCATGGGTTGAGTATGAAAGTGGTGAGATCGTGACAGGCAAGGTTCAGACGGTCGAAGATATCGAGATCGATAATGTTAAGACGGACCGTTTGGCGCTCGTGGGACACCGCCGGCCCAATCGGCGTCTGGGCGGCCATGCTCAGATGGACGCTGCATTCGTGTTCATCGGCGACCAGTGGTCACATCGCAACAACAGCCAATACCTCGCGCAGACGGCCCAGCGTGGGGACACGGTGCTGCAATTCGAAAACGATGTATCCGTAGAGGAGAACGGCGGCTTGCAGCCAGGCGACATGTTGATCGTCCAGGCTGAGAATACTCCGTATTTCCGCGAGAAGACAAACGGCGGTCATCCGCGCCAGCAGGATGTAACGATCCTGTCGGTTCAGGGTAACCGGGTCGAGATCGATCAGCCTTTGCGTCTGACCTACCCGGTGACCGAGGGTGGCCAGAATCATGTCAGCTTTATTAAACCACGATTTCCCATCGACTATGTCGGTCTGGAAGAACTGGTGATCCAGTTCCCGAACCGCCTTGACTGGCTTGGTGCGGTTAAGCCAATTGCGGCACGCAACTTCTGGATGCGTGATGTTCGCGTGGATGATGCAGGTCGATGGGGTGGGTTTCTACAGGAGGTCAAGAACGCTGAAATGCGGGATTGTGAATTTATCGGGTCACATTGGCCCTATTCGGGGAGTTCAGCCTACGTCGGCTTTGCCGGTTGTCACGACAGCCTGATGGAGAACGTGGTTGGTGTTAACCAGCGCCACGGCCCTGACATGCACGGTGGCTCGGGCAATGTGGTGCGCAACTCCGTTTTCTCCGGCAGTGATATGCAATGGCATAACGGATACGGGTGTGAACACTTGCTTGAAAACGTGACAGTGGGCGGCTACGCGTTTGGCGGCGGATATCGCGGGGCTCTGCACACGCCGGATTCAGGCAACCAGATACACTCCTCGCCCGGACATCGAAATGTCGTCTGGAACTGCGATCTGTTTGGCCGTGATTACGGGGTGCGCCTTGGTGGCGGCCAGCAAGGTTGGATTTTTGCTTACAACCGGATCAAGACAGAGCGCGGTCCTGCCATCACGCTACGCGACCGGCAAACGAACCATCTGATCATCGGCAACACCTTTATTATGGAGGATCTCTTCGCCCCGGTGATTCTCCATGGCAGCATGTTGGAAAGAGACCTAAAAGTCGCTGAAAGTCTGGCGACGCGTAACTACGGAAACGATCTGGTCGGCAACACGATTTACGGTTCAAACAATGTCCTGAGCGACGGCTGGGAGGGGGCGAAGGGCGCCAAGACGCCCTTGCGTCGCAGCTATGCAAACCGAATCATGCCGGCCGATAACGCAGCGCCCCGGCCGGAGGTGTCAAAGATGCCCATGTCCTCGGTGTTTGAGGCCCAGCGTCAGAACCCCAATGGTTTGCCGCCGAAAGGCGCGATTCTCTACAAACCAGACTCCAGCCTTGATGATGCTCCTGACGAGATGCGCTCACTTGGAAAACTGGTGACACAGGTCAACTTTTGCCGGGAGCGGGATGTCAAAGATATGCCTTCCGGCTGGTCGGTTGAGACGGGAAAGGTTTTTGGAGAACGCGATGGAGAGGCTCGTTACGGATGGAACGTCCCGGTTGCCAGCGGCCGGAGCAATCTGGCTGGAAGCGCTCCCGGAGCCATGTTGTATGATACTAACAACAACTTTGGCAATGATCCGGGCAGTCAGTGGACTATCGAATTGCCCCCGGGCCGGTACGAGGTTGATATTGCATTAGGGGACTCGCGATACCCGTTCTGGGGCGCCTACAACAGCTATCAATTGGACACCACTTACGATGCCGTCAACGACATCGTCGTCAATGGCACCCTCTTGAAGGACCGCGATGGATACATGGATCGTTACGATGTGTACCAGGCGATGGTGACCGTTGATGCTGACCGGCGATTGACTTTCTCGCGTGGACCGAAAGCGACAGTGCTGAGGATTCAGTTCGTGCGAATCCATGAGGCGCTGACTGATCGTCAGTAACTTAGCTCGATATCAGCGATCTCGAGAGAAGAAGCCTGTGGTTATTGCCCGGTTCACCAGAGAAGAGTTTTTTATGACTACATCCAAACACCATACACTCTGCGGCCGCTTGGTATTCCTCCGGCTGGCGGCCATTTTGACGCTGGCAATGCCCAGCATTTTGCCTGCCCAGGCACCGGAGCCGAAGTAAGACACCACCCCGCTCAAGCCCTATCCGTGGCAACCGACGATGCCGCGGGATTATACCAAGGATAAACTCACCGCCGCCGACTGGGTCGGGCCGGATGGAATCATCTATCCCAACTGGTCGTGGGCGGGTGTGCATATCGGCGCGCCCGGCGAGTGAAAGGCGGGTATTCCCGATGTGACAAACATCTTTACGACGCTGGATGCGGGCTTGGCGAACGGCTGGACGGACGGCGGCACGTTTCCGGCAACGGGAGAACGTGCGCGCACCTTGGGCGCTTGACTCATAAAGCTCCTTGAAACAAAAATGAAAACCGGCCGTTGGCGGGCGCGGCGGATTCAAAACCTACGACGAGCGGTATTCCTCGCTCTTCCGTAAACTGAAGTCAAGAGGCGAGTTATGAAAAGTTTGGCATGACTCGCGCGGGCTTGGCAATCAAAAGGCTTGTTCATCCACACGCTTGTCGACGGACCATTTCCACATGCCCGCGGCGTCTG
>Ga0163144_10002218_pt1 | contig 45262 bp, 32 predicted proteins | sample OliLak19BULKMAT1_FD_123175 | JGI IMG/M metagenome (GOLD analysis project Ga0163144, IMG submission 123175) | Freshwater microbial mat bacterial communities from Lake Vanda, McMurdo Dry Valleys, Antarctica - Oligotrophic Lake LV.19.BULKMAT1 | ecosystem: Environmental > Aquatic > Freshwater >... | reverse complement strand
GGCACCGCCGACGGAGAGGGCAACAGTCGACACGTTGCCCATCGTACCCGTGTCGTCGATGTTCGGCTGCTCTTCTGGCGGACAGCGGTCAGCTGGACAGCGATCTTTCAAATCCGAGAGCTGGCTGAGAAACAGGCCGCCTGTCACAGCGCCCACGCCGAGACCGGCAACTCCGACGCCAAACGCCACCAATGTCGGCGCTAGAAATGGCGAGCTACCTTTGGAGGTGGTGTCGGGCGGAGTCGGCAGCACCGGCTTTGTCGGAGCCGTCTCGACGACCGGCTTGAGCACGATCTCGATCGACACCACGCCACCTTTCGCAGGCAGGCTCACCACGCGGTCATCGGCGATGAAGCCCTCGGCTTCGACGTGCACTTTGTGATCACCTGGGTCGAAGCGGCGCGCGCTCTCGAAGCCGGTGAACGGCTGCCCGTCGACAGTTGCGGTCGCCGCGTTCGGCTTCGGCCCGCGCACCCGCAGCAAGAGCGAGGGAATCTTCGCGACGAAGGCTTTCAATCGATTGGCGCCTTCGTCCTGCGCTTTGCGAAACACGGCCGACCCCTTTGCCGGCAGCGGCTCTGCCACCAGCTTCTCGTAGGTCTCGGCAGCCTCGGCCAGTCGACCCAGCCCCTCGAGCGCTTGGCCCATCAACAAGATGTGAGTGGGCGCGTGAAACAGCTCTTCCGCCTGCTTCGCGCGCTCGAGCGCTTCGGCGAATTGGCCTGCGTCCAAGCTGTCAGCTGCGTCTTGCGCCAGCTTGCGTGCGCGATCGACCTCGGTTTCGTCTGCAGCGCTCGCGCTGCTCGGCACGCCCAACGAGAGGGCCGAGACCAGGCAGAACAAAAGGCCAGCCAACCGCATCGGCCACGACGATACCAGCGACTCGCTCGTCGTGCTCACTCGCGAACGTACACCTCCAGCCGTTTCTCGAGAAAGCTGCCGGCGTTGCCGCTGAAGGTCCAATCCGGGTTGCCGCTCGGTGCTTCGCCGATGCCAACGTCGAGCGTACCCGCCTGCGACCAGTGGTTCAGCGCCAGCACCGTGTTCATCGCCACGTGAACCTGCATCGAGCCGTAGCAATCCGTGCCTCCGCCGATGGTGTCGTCGTCGTCGAAGACGCCGTTCGGGCCCTCGCTGTAGCAGGCGCTCCAGAGCTCGAGGTTGCCGGCGGTGGGCACCGCGACATTCGACTGGTTGGGGGACACCGACACCACCAGCGCGTTGGTGATCGCGATGTCCCACACCCAATCGGTTGGCACGCCGAGCATCGCCGCGTCGTTGGTGAAGGCATCCATCTCGACCCATACTTCTTCGTCGTCGAGCAGCAGTCGATACGCCACTCGATCGAAGCTGCCGACAGCGGCTGTTTCATCGATGTCATAGGGAACGTCCGCCAGCACGTTCCAGTCGGCGTTGGTCGGGAGGTCGAGCCCGTACACGATGCGAAACTCGCAAGCGCTGCCGGCCATGCCCGCTGGACACGGCGTGGCGCAGTCGTCGCCGGAGAACTCGATGTAACAAGTACACGTGGCGACGCCGGTGCTCTCGTCACACACACCGTTCGAAGAGCATGAAGCGTCGGTGCACGCCGCCAGGCAGCTGCCATCGTCGTCCGCGTCCTGGTAGCCGGGCGCACACGCTTTGCAGTCGGCGCCCGTATAGCCGGCGGCGCATGCGGCGCAGCTCGCCCCGCCCCAACCCTGGTCGCAGCTGCACTCGGCGTTGCCGGTGGAGTCGTCGCAGGTCCCGTGCTCGTTGCACGTGGCTGACGTACAAGGCCCCACCAAGCTGCCGCCCTCACCGCCGACCCCACCCGCACCCGCGACGACGCCAGCGCCGCCAGCGCCGCCAGCGCCACCAGCGCCACCGCCCACGACCTCGAGATCATCGAGGCCGAAAATCGCGTTGCAAGCGACCTGGCAGACCAGCAGCGCGAAGAAAGCGAGCCGCGGACGAACGAACGTCACTCCTGCCAGGATAGCGCAATCTGCCGAAAAGTGGCGCTCTCCTAGCGCGTGTGCGATGGCTCGGCGGTGCCCCGTCTGCGCCTTTTCATCGAGCGGATATTGCCCATCAGCGTGCTGGTGCTCGCTCTCATCGGCGCACCGGTGATGATCTTCTCGCCAGAAGGCTTGCCGAGGTTACGCGGCCTCGAGCGCGAGCTCTCCGGCGTCGCCGACGAGAACAAGGAGCTCGAGCGCGAAATGCAGGAGCTCCGCGGGCACGTCGGACGGTTGCGCGACGACCCTGCCGCGGTCGAGCGCATCGCGCGTGACGATCTCGGCCTGGTTCGCCAGAGCGAGATCGTCTTCCAGTTCAACAAGAAGCGCTGAGCGAGAGCTGCAGAGACTCTACCGCGGGGCGCAGTACCGTATCGCGGGCGGAACGCACGACTTGCTCGAGATCGCTGCGCGTCAGCCGGCCCAGACCACGCAAAAACCGTGGCGCTTGCACGAAGAAGTGACGAGCCCGTTGCTGTGCCGATCACCCATGTTCATCCGGGGCGTGACCTGGCTGTACCGACCACGCCGCCGGCGCGTCGTCCGTGTCGGCCTCTGCCACCGCGGCCGTCGCCTGGACCTTGCCGGGCTTGTGATGGGCGGGCGCATAGATCGCATAGACCTGCATCGGCACCCCACCGATGTTGGTGATGTTGTGCCAGGTCCCCGCCGGAACAAGGACGCACCAGCCGTCTGAAACCTCCTGTTCGAACGTCAGCGCGTCTTTCGCCGCGCCCATCTGCACCCGGCCATGACCAGCATCGAGGCGCAGGAACTGGTCGGTGTCCGGATGCGCCTCAAGGCCGATGTCACCGCCAATGGGGATGGACATGAGCGTTACCTGCAGATAGCGCCCGCTCCAGGCGACGGACCGATAATTCGTGTTGTCCTTGGTCGCCTGTTCGATGTCGAACGATTGCGGCGCCGGGCCGATGTCCTTGATCATTTCAGGAGCGTAGCCCATTCAGCGAGTAGTGATCTCGAAGCGAGAAAAGTTGTGCGGCGGGTGGTTTTCGGCAGAGCGGCTGGCTGCTGCCTGACTCCAAATCCGCGCTCGTTGCACCACGCCGAGCTGCACTGCCGGCCGCTTCCGGCGTAGGATGCCGATTGGAGGCACCACCATGCTGCACCGTGCTTGCTTGATCTCGATCGTGCTCCTTTCAGCTGCGTGCAGCGTCGACAAGGTCGACGGCTTGTTCGGCAACAGCGGTGCCAGCGGCGCTGGCTCGAACGACGGTGGCGCTGGGGGCGCCGTGAACGGCCCGACCAGCAATGGCAATGGCGGAGACGCGACCGGTCCCACCACCAACGGGCCAGTCACCACCAATGGGCCTGTCACCACCAATGGGCCTGTCACCACCAATGGCCCGACGACCGACAACGGCGCGACCACCACCGGCCCTGATCCGATCGGGGTGAACCTGTATTGCGACAACGCGCCCTGCGCTTCAGGCGAGATCTGTTGCTACTACCAGTTCGCGAAGGGACAGGACTTTTGCGGCCCGCCCGGCGATTGCCCCGACTCCGACGGTTGGATGGAGATTGGCTGCAACGACTCCGATGATTGCGCCTCGGGGCATTGCTGCGGACACTGGAACCAGAACGACGGCTGGGTCCAAGTCAGCTGTGAAGACAGTTGCCGAGGCAACAACGAGATGTGCTTCGACGACCCCGGCGCGTGTGGCGGCGAGGAGTGTAACGACTCGTCCGCGCTCGGCCAGGGCTACGGCTATTGTGGCTGAGCTCTGGTTCGCTTTCAACGGCTGAAGTTGTCGGCTTCGGCGGCGCTGCGCTTCACTTGCGACTTCTGGGCAGGGGCGGGTGCTGCGGGCGAGGCGCCGGGCTGGGTAGGCGGCGGCTGGGCAAAGTTGTCGATCGCGCGGTTGAGCTCGGCTTCTTGTTTGGCGAGGCTGTCGTCGACACCCTTGGCCCGATCCGCGGGCGCGCTCTTGGCTGCGCTGGGTCGCGCCGCGTTGACGGCTCGTTGTTGGGTCTCGAGGCGCTTGCGGGCCTCGTCTGCCTTGCCCACCGAGAACAGCGAGTTTGCCTCACGAAGCGCGCTGCCTGTCTCGCTGCGTTGCACGCGGTCGAGCACGATCGAGTCGAACGCCGACGCCTGACCGTCGACCAGCTCGAGCGCCAACTGGCCGCTGGAGGTGGCGTCTTTGTTGGCGACCAGGTCGCGGTAGGCGAGCTTCGCCGAAGCGATCGGTAGCTGACCCGCGTCGCCCTTGGGCAGGCGAACCTTCACCAGCACTGTCTTGACCTCGCCCTTGGCGATGCTGCCGAGCGGGATGCTGATGCGCGAGCCGGAGCGCGTGAAGGTGCGGTCGAACACGCGTACGACCTCGACCCCTTGGCCGAGCTCGATATCGGCGACTGCCTCGTTGGCCACGCTGTCCGTGAGCAAGCTCGCCTCTGCCTCGAACACACGCGCGAGATCCCGATCACTCTCGACGAAGTAGTGTCGCCCGTTGGACGATTGCGCGATCGCGCTCATGATCTTCTCGTTGAAGTCGAGGTCGACGCCGATGGTGGTGATGTTGATTCCTTGGCTCATTGCCCGCTGCGCGAGGCTCTTGAAGCCGGGGATGTCGCGGATGCCGTTGTTGGTGTCGCCGTCCGACATCACGACCATGCGCTTGACGATCTCTCCGCTCGGCGAGCTGCTCTTGGCGAGCTCGATCAGGCCGCCTTCGATGCCGCACGAGATGCAGGTGTCGCCGCCGAGCTGAATGCCGCGAATCGACTGCAGGATGTTCTGACGGCTGCTCGCATTGATGGTGGTCGACGGCACGATCGTCTCGGTGCGCGTGTCGAAGGCGACGACCGACACAGTATCGCCGTCATGCAGGCGCTCGACGGCGCCAGCCGCCGCCAAGAGCGCATTTTGGTGGCGCGTGCCGCGCATCGAGCCCGAGCGATCGATCACCAGCGAGAGCGCGACCGGTGGAGCTTCGCCTTTGCCTTTGTCGGTGCCACTGACTTCGAGCAGCACGAAGGTCTCGTCCGGGTTGGTCGCCTTCAGCGAGCTGTGGCCCAGCCTGCCCTCGAGCTTGAGCGTGCCATCCACCGAGAAGGTGGACCCGAGGTCGCCGCTGGCCTGAACGGTGCTATCGCCGGCGCCCGCGACGTCGTTGTTGTCGACTTCGTCGCGGGTAGAGGCCGTCTTGTTTTCTGCGGTCGCGCTGAAGCCACCTGCGGGCGTGACCGCGAAGACGATGCCGCCGACGACGAGCATGCCGATTGAGGATAGAAGGCCAACGTTGAGCGCTTTCATGACTGCTTCTCCAAGAAACTATGGGACAGGTGGCCCCGCAATGCCCGGCGGACCCGCTGGGGAAGGTTGGCCGCCAGGGGAGACGACCCGAGACACGCCCGCCCGCGCCAGCGTGTCCCAGGGCGGAATGCTGCCGATGAGGACGAACAAGGCGTCGAAGCTGAGCTTCTCGATGGTTGATTTGGGGCTGCCCCCCAAGCCCCCGACCCGCCCGGAGACCCGCTTGATGGAGCACCACCCTGCCTGTACTTCGTTGATCTCAGTAGAAAATCGCAGGTCGACTCGGCGCGCGCTGCGCAGCCGCTCGAGCTCTGCAATGTTGCGGGGCTGACCACGAGCATAGGTAGCGGCGCGGGCCAGGATTGTGACCGAGGTTCGCGGTTGGTTCGCCAGAGCGATGGCTGCCTCCATCGCGGCGTCGCCGAGACCCGCGACGATCACCTTTTGCCCGGCCAAGCTGCGGGCATCGGCGAGGTGGTAGTGCACGCGGCTTTCCGCGTCTTCTGGGATGGGGACCGGCAGTAGCCGCGGGCTGCCGCGCTGGCCGATCGCGAGCACCACCGAACGCGCGCGGATGACACTTTCGATGCCTTCGCCTTCGACCGTGTGGACCCCGAAGATTCCCTCTGGCGTGCGCTCGATGTGCGCCATGCGCGTGTGCTCACGGATCGCGAGGCCCTCTTTTCGAACGATGCGCATCCAATGCAGCAAGAGCTCCTCTTTGCTCGACTCTTTCAGCCACAGCTTGCCCGCGACAGGCAGCTCGAGCGGCTGATCGAACACCAGCTTGCCACGGGGAAAGCTCTTGATGCTCTGCGCCACGCCGCCCTGCTCGAGGGTGACGACCGAGGCGCCGAGCTCTTTCAGGCGGAGCGCCGTGCTGATGCCTGCTGGGCCTGCACCCACCACGCACACGTCGACAGCACCGGTCGCCCGCGGGCGGCTGCCGAGCCCGCGGTGGGCTGCGTCGGCAGCTTGCACACCTTGCAAGATGGCGTTCTTGATCAGCGGAACGCCAGTGACGTCGCCGGCCAGGTAGAGGCCCGCGACCTCGACGCTCTCCAGGCTGGGAGAGATGCGAGGCTGCTCCAAGAGGGCGCCTTCATCGGTGACGATGATGGACCCGTTCGGGCAGCGTTGCTCGCAGAGGACGAGGCCACAACACGCGTCGGGGCGGGCCACCACTGCCACGTAGCGCTCGACCTCCAGCACGCCGTACGGGCACGCATCGACGCACGCGTAACAGCCGAGGCAGGTCGAGGTGTTCACCACCGGCAAGCGCTTGGTGGCGCTCGGCGCCTGCAGCGCCGGTGCCTTCTTGTCGCCGCGCTTCTTCTTGAGCGCACGCACGCCGCGGGTGGCTGCATAGCCGAGCGCCGCGAACCCGGCACCCGCGCCGAACCAACCGAGCGGCCCGCTCTGATTCGGGCTGCGCGTCACCACAGGCGCTGCTCGAACCACCTCTCGCGCCGCCTCCCACGCGAAGCTGCGATCGTCGAAGTGCTGATCCGCGCACACGCCGCCGGTGTTGGCGGCTGGTTTGGGTGGCTCCGGCAAAGGACGCCCCCGGTTGTCGACTCGCTTCACCGTCGGCGCCAGATCCGGCGGCAAGGCGCCGCGGTGCTCGTCGAAACAAACAGTTGGCTCCAGATCGCCGCCTCCCGCGAAGCTGCGGCAGCTGGTGAGCGGATCGTCAGCGTCGTTCGAGTGGCATTTCTGGCATGCCGCGATGGGAATGGTCGGCACCACCACAGTGCGGCCGGCATGAAACGAGACACCGGGTACTTGCTGTTCACCCCAGGTCGAGAAGCGCACCGCGTTGCCGTCTTGAGAGAAGCGCACCCCGCTCTCTGGGCCGTGAATGGTGTGGCAAGAGACGCAGCCGAGCTTGCCGTCCGCTGCGAGCTTCTTGTGACCTTCGCGGGTGGACGGGTGCGCACCGTGGCAATCGACACACGCGCCCTTGGCCCGTTTCTTGGAGGCGGCGCTCTCTGGGTCGCCGCTGCCGTGACACTTCTCGCAGCTGAGCTTGGCTTTGACGTGGGCCGGGGTGAGCGGGCCGGGCCCGACCTTGCCGTAGCCGTAGGCGCCGCTGCTCAAGAACGCGCCGACCAGCCCGACAGCGCCACACGCTGCGGCCACGTATGCCGGCCGCACGCGCGTGATGTCGGACGTGACCGGGTCGATCTTTCGCCCAGAGGGTCCCTTTGCCTCGACTGAACGCCCTGCCGCTTGCGGCGCGACGAACAGCGTCTTGTGTTGCGGGGCGCCGCCTTTCACTTGCCCCCCAGCGCGTTCACCATGTGGACGACCAACAGCGCGAAAGCCATCGCGAAGGCGACCACATGAATCGGTAGCAGCACGCGCAAGATGCTCGTGAGCAGCCGCTGTGCAGGCAGCGCGCGCAGCTCGACCGCCGTGCGTACCAGCTCGTCGACGCCGCCGAGGCGATCATTGCCGCGGCCCTCCAGCGCGACGTCGATGCGTGAGCGCAGCGCGCGTTGCTCCAGCCGAAGCTCGCGTCCGCCGGCGAGCAGCAACAGCGGCCCGATCGGGTTCCGCGCATAAGGCAGCAGCACCTTGTCGGCGACGGCTTTCAAAAGCGGGTCTCGGCCGCTGAGGTTCTTGAACAGGCGCGTCGAGAGGGCGTCTTTCTCGCGCGCGAAATCTTCCGGCAAGAGCGGCGTGCGTTCGATGCGTGAGAGTCGCTTGGGTAAGACCGCGTAGGCGAGCCCCAGCGCGATGCCGCTCAGCCCGGCGACGAACAGCGCCACCACCAGGGCGCCGCCGCTGGTGGCGCGCGGCGAGAGCGGGTGGGGAGTATGCGCCAACGCAAAGCCGAGCGAGATGAGGCCGAGCCCGAGATGCGCGATGTAGTGCGGCCTCGTCGCGCTGCTGCTGCGACGCAGGCGATTGCCATCTGCGCCGTCGACGCTGACACCCGGGTTGCGGCGACCGCCGAGCTTCATCCAGCCGCGGATGGCCCGCTTCGGCAGCGCATACGAGAGCAAGAGCAGCAACGTGATGCCGCACGCCCAACCGGCTGCAAGGCCGGCGCCGCGAGCAGGGGAGAAATGCCCGCGCTCGACCATGACGGCCCCGACAAGGCCGATCGCCAGCGCGGCCAGCGTCGCGCCGAGCATCACTGGCCACGCTTGCCAGGGGGCGCTGGCCGCCGAGCGCGCCGCGTCTTTGCCGCGTACCTTCTCGCTCTGCCGCTGACCGAGCAAGAGCCCTACTTCGCTCCAGTCTTCTTGCGGATCGATGCGCAGGATCGCGTTCGTCGGGCACGCCTGTACGCAGGCTGGACCGCGCTCGTACGTGCGACAGAGGTCGCATTTGACCGCCAGTGCTTCGGCCGGAATGCCCGCGGGCCTTGGCGCATCGGCCGGGCGTGGCGCGATCTGGATATTGGTCCACGGGCACGCGCGTGCGCACGCGCCGCAACCGGTGCACAGCTCTTCACGAATGAAGACTTCGCCGCTCGGGTCTTTGCCGATCGCGCCTGTTGGACAATCGACCATGCAGGCGGGGTTTTCGCAGTGCTGACAGGAGCTTGGTAAGAGCAGGCTGGTTGGCCCTGCGATGTCGCCGGCGCGCATGCGAAACACGTCGAACGTGGCATCAGCAGCGTGGTCGCCGGCTGCGGGCAGGGTGGGGGCTGCGTGCGTGACGACCTTGTCTCCGCGCCGCACGAGCCTGCTGGTGCCGTACACAGCGCCGCACGCCCAAGAACACTGCCCGCAGCGCACGCACGAATCCAGATCGATCACCAGCAGCGAACGCGCGACTTGCACGCGATAGAGGTCGCGAAACACGTGCTGCGTTGCGTTCTTTGCGGCGGCGCCGACGACGCCGCGCTGCTTGTCTCCCAGGCCGAGCGCCACACGCCTGAGCTCCGGAAACAGCTGCGGGTCGCGCGAGGCGAGCGCCCGCACCACCCGCGCCGGCACGGCCAAGACGGTGGAGGGCCCGTTGGCGACGGCGCTGGCGGCGCGCGGCGTTGCCGTCTCCAGCTCTTCGTCGCCGAAGAAGTCGCCGCGCGCGACATAGGCGCGCACCCGCACGCGATCGTCGTCTTCGGTTTGAATCTGAATCAGGCCATCGCCGACGACGAACAGCGAAGTCGAGGCGTCGCCCTGGCGATACACGGTTTGTCCGCGCGCGAACGTGTGAAAGGTCACTGCGTCGAGCACGGCGTCGAGGCCGTGCTCGTCCAGGTTTTGCCCGAGCGGCGTGCCGCCGAGCACGTCGCGAGCGGCGGCCCGCTCGAGCGTGCGTACCATCTTGTCTGCCAGCTCGCCCTTCCCGGATCGCACCGCGGCGCGGCGAAAAAGGTGCACCGGGATCTCGGCGACGATCGCGGCGCCGATGGCAGCTGCGTCGGCCTGTCGTCTGCCAATCACGGTCGCTTCTTCCCCGAACGAGTCGCCGGGCCCAGCGTCGCGCAAGAGGGTGCGTTCGCCGCCTCGGCTTCTGGCTGCGGCGATGCGAACGGTGCCAGCGCAGGTGACGAAGAAAGAATCGCCGCGATCGCCCTGCGCATACACCGCTTCGCCGGGCAGAAGCCGCACGAGCTTCATGGCGGCCTCGATCTCTTGCCGGCCTCGCGCATCGAGCGCGCGCAGCACCGGCGACTCGAACAAGCTGCGCAAGAAGGTGGCGCTGTCTTGCGGCGACACGTTCACGGGTTGACCGCTCGTTTGACCTTCGCGATCTCGACGATGTCGATCCGCTTCATCATGCCTTCGTCCACAGAGGGGCCGCTCGGCCGCTTGCCGGCCTGCGCCATTTGCCGCTCGTAGTCGGCGAATGCGCGGATCAAATAGGGCGGAAAAGCGCGAAACAGGAGGCGCGCCTCGATCGTCAGGGGGCCGCGCGCGCTACCCAGATCGAGCTCATAGGTGTAAGAGAGAGGCACGCCGGGCGCCGCTGAACGCGTATCGACGATGGCGTCGGGGGCTTTGATCAAGCCCCGGAAAGAGTCGAGCGCGCCAACTGGGAAGTAGGTCTCGAAGAGGGCATTCTGGCCCGATAGGTTCGAGCCACATTCGCCTGTGTCGATGTCGTATTGGCCATCCGCGAAGCGGTCCGCGCGGAAGTTGCCCTGCCCAGCGCCCGGCTGACACGAGCCGTCGGCTGCCACGATGCCGATGCAGGTGACGCAGCGAAGAAAACCATTCTGAAAATTGATCAGCCCCTTGCCGACGAAGCGTGTGCCGCCGAGATCAGGCGGCGGTGACCATTGCGGCTTGTCGGCGCCGTCGCGCACGTCTGCGCCGAACATGCCAATGGGGCGGCCGTTGAGATCGAGCTGACTGGGGTTCGTGTTGACCCTTACGAAGACCTTGTCATGTAGATCTTCGTCGTTGCGATCGACACGACCGACCTCGTAGAGAAGTTTGCCCGCCTTGTCCTTCACAGTGAGGTGCACCCAGATCTCGCGCTCTTGGCTGAAGCCGGCCGGCACCCGGTGGCCGGCGCCGACATTTTCGATGACGAGCGGAATCGACAGGCGTGAGCCGCGCAGGCTCGGGCTCTCGACCTTGAAGTCGAACGCTGCAATGAGGAGCGCGTCGCGGCGAGCCTTGGCGGAGATGGGCACGCCATCCACGTCGAGCGCCGCCTCGTCGAGCAGGCCCTCTGGGTACTCGCGCGCGAGCGGTAGATCGACCCCGCTCAAGTAATGCGAGGTCAGCGACTGGAGGTCTTTCGAGCCGCGCGCTGCGTGGCCTTCGGCGTAGATGCCGGGCGCACGTTTACTGAACTTCGTATCGTCCGGGCATACGCTGTCGCCGCTGGCGCCCGGGGATGGCTCACAAACTCCGGGAAAGGTGCTCATGTGGCAATCTTGGCAAGTGGCAGCAGTCTTTCCTTTTCGGCGCTCGAGGGCAGCCCACTCGACCCACTCGGTGTAGCCGTTACGCAGCCGCTTGAAGGTCTCGCCTTTACGAGCGCCGAGCACGTCGGTGCCGAACAGACGCACATCGTGGCAGCTGCCGCAGAACTCGCTCGAACGCAGGTAGCGTGCTTGCACCTCGCTATGCAGTTTGTGCGGCACCAAGCCGTTCGCGCTCTTGCCCGACAAGATGAAGGAGGTCGAGTCGAGCTCGTAACCGCTATTGGCAATGCCGAATAGCCCCGTGCGGTCCTCCGGTCGGGCCGCGAATACCTGGCCCGTCACGAACGATGTCCAGCTGGGGTTCCCCTGGTAGCCGCGCGAGCGCGGGTTCACCGGGCCATGCACTTGATGGCAGAAGCCGCAGCTGATGCCTTCCATCCCGCGCGCATTCAAGATGTCGCGCACAGGCAGGCGCGAGCTCGGGTTGCCGCCCGCGCGGCCCTCCCAAACGGGCATCTTGGCGTCGAGGTTCTCCGTGGGAGAGTGACAGTTGACGCACCAGTGTTCGCCGCCGGAGCCGCTGACGACCAGGCCGCTCTGTGGGTCGCGACACGCTACTTGATTGTTGGTCTTACGCAGAATCCCGGCGCCATTGGGGCAGTCGATGTCGCGCCCGACTTGCTCCTGAATCAGGGACTCGAGCCCATTGAAGAGCGGGCTCTTCACGGCGTGACCCATGACGCTGCGGCGCCACTCCGAGACTTGTCGCGCGTGGCAGCCGGCGCAATCGCTCGCCTCTGTTTCGGTGAGCGCCAGCGCAGCGGGGGTGTCGATGTCGTAACGGGCGTTCGCCGTTTGTTTGCCGGGCTCGAGCTGGGTGACCGCGCCGGCAGCGACCGCGGCGCCAATCGCGATCGGCAGCAGCACGCGCACCCAAGCGGATGATTCTTTTCGCGGCGGCCGGTCGCGCTTCTGCGCGCCGCGCACCATTTCAGGCTGTGCTGGCGCGCTCGCTTCGTGCACAGGAGGCAAGCTGCGTTCGGTGGCGGGCACCGCGTCTCTTGGACCCGGCTCGGTCACCCGCGACGGAATCAGCGCGACATCGAGGTTCCCGGCGCCGGCCGCTTGGCCAACGAAGCGGCTCAATGCGTCGGCCAACGTTTCGCTGTCGGCAGGCCGCCGCGCGACGTCGGGCGACAGCAAGCGCAGCGTAACGGCTTGCAGACCGGGGGGCAGCGTATTGGCGACCTCGGCGGTGAACGGCGGCGGCTCGCTGGTGGCGGCTGCTTCCAGCGCGCGCCGCAAGCCCGCGCCGGAGAATGGATGCGAGCCGGTGAGCATCTTGTAGAGCATCAAGCCGAGCACGTAGCGATTGGCTGCGTCGTCGAACGGCGCGCCATCGGCTTGCGCGGGCGGACACCAAATCGGAGACAGCGAGCCTGTGGGGGGGGCGGGCAAGCCGAGCTCGCGTTCGAGCAGCGCGTCGGCTGCGAAGTGGGCGCGATGTGCCTCGACCAGCACGCTGTCTGGCGACAACGGGCCCGCGGCGAGCGCGTGCTTTTCGCATGCGGCGAGCGCCTCCGCGATATCGAGCCCGAGACGAGCTGCGCGCTGCCAGGGCAGCGGCGCGCGCGACCGCTTCAGCTCGGAGGCCAGCGTGAGGTCCGAAGCGACGCGCAAAAGCCAGGGGCCGTCTTCATCGACGCCGCCAGCGATGAAGCCAGTCAGGTGTTTCTGTCCAAGCAGCAGCAGCCTGTCAGCGAGCGGCTCCAGATCGATGGGCAGCCGAAACAGCTCGCGGCCACCTTCGGCGACGCTGCGAGTCGTCTTGCCGCGCTTCTCTGCTGCACCGAGGCCGGTGAGCGGCGGGTGTGCGCGTTTCATCGACGGTTGCTTCGCCCTTTGGGCGGTGCCGTCTTTTCCTGTGCTGTCACGGTTGGGGTCGTTTTCTTGTCGGCGTTGCTGGATGCGCGAACCGCGTAGGCGACCAAGCCAGAGAGCAGCGACAGCACTGCGATGATCACGATGGCGATCGTCTGCGGCACTTGTTTGCCGCGCTCGGATCGTTCGAGCAGCGCGATGGTGTCTGCACGGATCGGCGCCTCGCGCTGGGCGGGCGAGAACGAGGGCGCACCCTCGGAAGGCTGTGTTGGCCCGGCGGGCGCGGCTGCACTGGCGGCAGGCGCCACCAACCCGGACTGACGGCTCGGCCGCTCATGCGGTGTCGAGCCGCGGGCGATCTGCCGTTCGCCGCTGAGCCGCTCTCCGCTCGGAGAGAGGCGTGGTGACTCCAGCGTCGACGGGCCGCCGACCGACGAGCGCCGAGGGGAGGCGCCAGGCTGCGTGCCGCGACCGAGCGACCCGCCGCTTGCCGGGATGAAGGGCTCGAGGCGCGCGACGATGTCTTCGGCGAGGTACGGGCGATCTTCCGGGGCTTTCTCGAGCAGCTGGAAGACGAGGTCTTCGACGCCTTTGGGCAGCCCTCTACGCACGTCTTCCGAGAGGGCAGGCGGCTCGGCCGTGCACTGCAGGTTGAGCAACTGCCTTGGCGAGTTGGACACGAACGGCGGCCGCCCTTCGAGCAGCTCGTACAAGATCAGACCGAGGCAGTAGAGGTCCGAGCGATGGTCGATCGTGTGCGCGTCGATCTGCTCGGGGCTCATGTACTGCAGCGTGCCGACGCTCTGCGTGTTGGTCTGGTTCATCGCTTCGATCACTTTGGCGATACCGAAATCCATCACTTTGATGCCGCCGTCGGTGAGCACCATGATGTTCTCCGGCTTGAGGTCGCGGTGAATCACTGGCGGCTTCTGGCCATGGGCGGCGACCAGCGCCGAAGCGGCGCTGGCAACCACGCCGACTGCATCGGCCCATGCGAAGCGACCCCGCTCGCCGATCTCGTGGCGCAAGGTGTGGCCATCGAGAAACTCGAGCACCATCACCAGCTCGCCCCCGACCTCCATGCTGCTCAGGCTGCGCACGATGTTCGGATGCTCGACCCGCGAGAGGATCTGCATCTCGTTGATGAACAAGCGGCGGGCGTGCTCGCTCTTGGAGAGCTCGGGGTGGAGCACCTTCAGGGCCACGCGCCGCTTACTCAGCCGTTCTTCGGCTTCGTAAACCTTCCCCATCCCGCCTTCGCCAACGAGGCGGCGGACGAGGTACTCGCCCATCTGCTCCATGCCGTCGGTGTCCTCTTCCAGAGCTTCGGCTAGGCTTGAAACGGGCGACATGGGTGAAAGGCCTCGCCTTTCGTACCCGTGACACCCTTCCGCGTGACCGCGGCACCTGTCGAATCTGGGAATCTAGCCGTTAACCGCCTGCCTTGCCGAAATTCAACCGGGACAAGAACGCAGGCAAGCGCCCGCTCCCGTTTGCACTTGGCCGGAGGAATCCCCGTCAACCGCCTGCGTCGGCCTCGATCGCAGTCTGGAAGTCGGTGAAGTCCCCGAAGCCGGTGCCCATCTCCATGATCTCGAGATCCGGATTGACCAGCACCCAGGAAGGGTAGCCCACGTCTTCCCCGAATACGGGCAAAAACTGGCTGAGGCCCCAGCCGCGGTCGGCCAAGATGGGGGAGGTGAGCTCGAAGTTTTCAGTCCAGCTCTCGAGCTGGGTGGTGCTGGTGTGGCCGAGTACGTTGGAGAGCGAGGGCGCGAGCAGCGTGATGACGTGAACCGTGATGCCTTGCTCAGCCATGTCGGCGATGAACGCTTCTTCTTGGCCGGCCATGGTCTGGCACGGGGGGCAGTCGATGGCGGCCATGTCGACCAGCAGGTACGCGCCGGCGAAGTCGTGCAGGCGCACCGTTTCTTCGCATTTGTCCTTGAACAGGCCGTCGGGGAGGGTGCCGCCGACGGCCACCGTGTAGTCGCCCGTGTACGGTGCAAGGTTGGCCTTGGGCCAGCCGCACGCGTAGGTCTCCGGCACGTTGAAGCCGTTCAGCGGGTCGGCTTCGGTGGTGCCGAGCGTGAGCGCACCCGTGATCGCAAAACCGAAGGTGCCGACGACTGTCGGAACCGGTAGCGGCAGATCCGCGACGCTGTGGGTGAGACTGACAGCGTCGCCGTCGATAACGGGCGTACCTTGCGCGCTCATTGGGCCGCCGCTGCCGCGATACCAGACGCCGTCGCCGTAACCCAGCCACTCGTTTGCCAGCGGCGTCGCATCCGGCGAGATTTGCCCGAAGCACTCGACGAGGCCATCGGTCAGCTCGACGTCGGCGTAGAACATCACCTCGCAAGCCGGGCACAGCCACTTTGCCGACTGGTCTTCGAGCGCTTCGTAGTGGCGCGTGTACGTGCAATCCGTGAAGCCAGCTGCGAGCGCGTCGGCGTCGAAGCTGACAGCCCAGGTCACGTCGCCGGTCATGATTGCCGCTTGGAGCGCTGCCGGCGAGCCACCCGTGCCGCTGCCGCCGGTCTCGGAAGAGCCTGCACCCGCGGCTTCGCTGCCGCCGACCGGTGAGCTGCCACCGCCGTCGTTGCCACCGTCGGCCGGGTCGATGCTCTCTTCGCCACAGCCGGCAAACGCGAAAAGAGCGATCGAGCCAACCAGCAGCGACGACTTCATCATGCCCTTACCCATAGACCATCGACGGCCGGGGCAAAATACGCGAAAACTCAATCGAGATAGATCATGTCAGCCAACAGCCAAGTGCGAAGGCGCCTGCTCCGAGCCGCGCTGGCCTGCGTCATCGGTATGGGCGGCATCGGCCTGGTGGTCGGCGGCTGCTCGGACGCCCCCGCGGAGATCGTGCCGACCGGCCCGGCGCCGGCCGAGCGATCCCTGGCGCCCCTGAAATGGTCCGTTCCGCCGACCTGGTCGCTCACCGAGTCCAGCCCGTCGGCGCCCCGCCGAGCTGGCTACAAGGTGCCTCGCGCCGGCAACGACAAGGAAGATGCCGAGCTTTTGGTGCTGTTTTTCGGCACGGGCGCGAGCGGTGAGCGCGACAAACAGTGGCAGCCCTGGTTCGAGCAGTTCGACGGAGACCCGAAGGCCGACGCCACGCGCAAGGACATGAATGTGCACGGAATGCCCATCGAGACCTTCGAATTCATGGGCGCTTACAAGCTGAACGTGGGCAATCGCAGGCCTGGGCAGACCAAATCGCCGGTTCAAATGGTGAAGAAGGACTTTCGGATGATCGGCGTGGTCGTCAAGACGCCGGATCGGGGCAATTGGTTCTTTCGCTTGGTCGGGCCGGACGAAACAGTGCTGGCGGCCAAGGAGCCGTTCTTTCAAATGCTGGAGGCGGTCGAGTAGGCTCGGGTTTCATCAATGACACGCCCTCCGGTGCTTCCTGGGTCGAGCCTGCCTGAAGAATCGCCCGCTGATCGCGCGCTCTCGCTGGCGCTGGCTGGAGAACGCGATGCTGCGCTCCGCTGGGCAGCGGCCATCTTGCGCGATGACCCGGCGATGGCGACAGCGCTCTGTCTCACGGGCCGGCTCTTGGGCGAAGGGGGCCGTGAAGAAGCAGCCAGAGAAGCATGTTCGACGGCAACGAAGCGCGCCATCGATCTGGAGAACCTCCCGCTCGCGGTGGTGGCTGCTCGTGAGGCACAACGTTTCGGCGCAGACTCCGCCCCACTGCTCGACGAGATCGCAGCTGCGTTCTGCAAAGGCTCGGCGCGCTACGGCGATGGCGCGGCGCCCCCGATTCCACTGCCACCGGCGGCGAGCTTTCAGCCGCTGCCGAGCGCGCTCACCGGCATGGCGCTCAACAACAAAGCCTGCGAGATCGTGCACACCGCCACGCGCGCGCTGGGCGACAAAGAGCGGCCGCTGATCGGCTCGGTCCCGCTCTTCTCGACGCTCGACAAAGACGGTCTTCGCAGCCTGATCGACGCCTTGCAACCCGAGTGGATCGGCGCCGGCCACACCGTGATCGAGCAGGGCACGCCCGGTCGCGACGCCTATTGGGTCGCGCGCGGCGAGCTCGAAGCCAGGCGCGCCACCAAAACAGGTCAGCCGCTCAGCCTGGCTCGGCTGCGTGGCGGTTCGATCTTCGGAGAGATGGCGCTGCTCTCCAGGGCGCCGCGCGCTGGCAGCGTCTCCACCGTGCGGCCTTCGCTCGTCACGCGAATCGACAAGGCTGCGCTCGATCAAGTCGCGCAGCGGCACCCCGCGATCGCCATCCAGCTCGGCGAGCACTGCCGCGACCGCATGGTGCAGAACCTGGTGAAGATCAGCGACGTGCTCCGGGTCGTCCCGGAAAAAGATCTGCCGGCGCTGGTGTCGCACTTTCAGATCGTGTGCTTCGAGCAACACGGTCGCCTGGTCGCGCAAAACGAGATCCCGACAGGGCTGTTCTTGATCGCTTCGGGTGAGGTTGCGCTGGTCCGGCGCGAAGGCGAGGGCGACGACCCGCTCGTGCTGAAGACATTGGGTGTGGGCGACGTCGTTGGTGAGGTCGCCACGCTGCTGCGCAGAAAGACCAACTTCGACGTGGTGGCGGTGCACCCGACTGTCACGTTGTTCTTGCCGACGGCCGACTTGCTCGGGCTCGTCCGCAGTCAGCCGCGCATCTTGGCGGAGCTCTATCTGCTGGCGGTGCAGCGCGACGAAGAGACGCGCGCGATCTTGGACGAAGAAGTGAGCGTCGCGACCGACTTCGATCTGATCTGAGATGCGCATCGCGCACCGCCTACTTGTGTGCGCTCTTCTGCTCGGCTGCGAAGTGCGCAAGCGCCAACCACCCGAAGAAACCAGTGGAACGAGCAGCCCAGAACCGGTATCGAAGCTCACGCCGGCAGATCTTTCGGCACTGCGGGTCGAGGTCATCGCACAAGTGGTGTTGTTCGAGCGGCCTGAGCTCACCCCCACCGAACCGGAGATCGTCGACTCGCACATCGTTCGCGCGATCGACGGCGGAGCGCTGCCCAGCGAAGCGAAGGATCGGGAGAGAGTGGTCTGGCATGCCTCGTCAGCGCTGGAGCGCTGGCTTTTGGAGGACAAGGACGGCATCGCGCTCTTGTCGAAGCGAGTCGACGACCGCTACAAAAGCGCGGAGATCACGCGCGACGGAAGCCTCGTACGCATCGACGCTGGCTTGGTTGCCGGCAAGCCGGGCACCTTCCGCGGCAGCTCTACAATCGATTCTCCGCACGTCGAGTCAGGCGAGTGGATCGCGTCACAAGTCGTCACCTACTTGACGTTGGGCATGGCCGCCCATGCGGACGCGCAGAGCTACCAAGCGGAGGTGTACATTCCTGCCAGGTGGTCGAAGGGCGCCCTCACCTACGTTTACGACCGAGCGGATGATCGCATCACGGTGTATTCGAGCGATTGGTCAGAGGCGTACGCCACGGCAAAGCTCGACGGCAAACTGGCCAACGCCAGAGAGCTTCATCACACGAAGCTCACCCGTCAGCCGATCGGCAAGCTGCCGGTCCGATCGCGCGAGCTTGGCAACAAGAACCGCCCGCGCTGACGGCGCACTAACTTCTGGGCTCAGTTACAGCTGGGCTCGCTGTCGCCGCCGAATACGTTCGTCCAGTAGACGCCGTATTGGCCGCCACCAGTGGCGCGGCCGATACCGAGCTGCGTGAAATTCGAGCCCAACATGTTGGCGTTGTGGCCCGGGCTGTTCTGCCATTGCGTAAAGGTGGCCTGGGCGCCGGCGTTGCCGGCGGCGATGTTCTCCGCCATTGCGGTGGCCGGCCCGCAGCCGAGCTCGTAACACGCGTCGCACGCGCGATCCCAAGGCGACGAGCCATCGAGGCCCGTGTGATCGAAATAGTTCTGATCGCGCATGTCTTCGCTGTGGCCCTGGGCCGCGCGGTTCAGCGACGTGCAGGCCGACAAGCTACCGAGGCCGTTCGTTGCGCGGTATTGATTGATGAGCACAAGAAAGGCTTGTTCTTCGCTGTCGAGCGTGGTGGTGGCGTCTCCAGCGCCGCCGCATGTGGCGCAGGCGCCGCAGTCACTCGCGCAAGAATCACAGGTCTCTCCAGCGTCGCAGGTGCCATCGCCGCAGGTCGGTCCGCACGCGCCGCAGTCTTGCGCGCAGCTCGAGCAAGTTTCTCCAGCGTCGCATGCGCCGTTGGGGCAGGTCGGCGGGCAGGTGCCGCAGTCGCCGGGGCAGTCGCTGCACGTCTCGGCGCCGTTGCAGACCGCGTCGCCGCAGGCGGGCTCACAGGTGCCGCAGTCGTCCGGACAGTTGACGCACGTCTCGTCGGGGTCGCAGCTCTGGTTGCCGCAGGTCACGGCGCACGCACCGCAGTCTGCGGTGCAGGTCTCGCAGTCTTCGCCACCCTCGCAGGCGTCGTTGCCGCACACCGCGACGCCGGGGCCGCCGCCATTGGAATTGCCGATGCTGTCGGAGCCACCGTCCGCGCTGCTGGCGCCACTGGCAGTGTCGCCGCCTTGGCTGCTGGCGCCGCCGCTCGGCTCGACCTCGAACTCGCTCGAGCCCGTGAGGAGGTTACAGCCCGTCAGCACGAGGCCGGCCACGAATGCCGCTGACAACGATAGGGCGACTCGCATCGTGCGAGCCTACGCGCGCGTGGTGGAACCCCGAAACGGGCGACCCCCAAAAGACGGCCGATTTCTGGCGATAACGGAAGTTTCCCTGGGCATGGTCCGGGGCGGGGTGGGTATCCTGCCGGGCTTTGGCGAAACATAAAGTAGACTTTACGTTTCCCGAAATCCGACGGGGCTATGCCCCTCGCGCTGGGACTTGCTGCAGAAACGTTCGGCTGAAACCGCTCGGCTGAAACCGCTCGGCTGAAACCGCTCGGCTGACAGATCGTCGTTAAGCTCCTTCCAGTTGCGCCGTTCACCCTGAACGTGAGCACCCGAAGTTCGCGGAGCCGCGACAAGCGGCCCATATGCGCAGTTTTTCTGGCTGCCGGAGCCTTCTCCCACGGCAGCGTGGCCCTCGCGGCGCCCTCCGTGAGTGTGCACGTCGAAGCGGCGGCAGCGCACCCGGTCGATGACGAAAAATCGAGTCAGTTCGGCTGGGGTGGTGCTGGCGTCGTGGCGCCCGAGCTCGCGTTCGGCAAGATTTTCGGCCTCGAGTTGGCTGTGGGCGCCCTGGTGCTCTCCGGCGAGACGATGCCGAACGCGCCAGAGGGGGTCGCCGAAACAGAAATGGGCGTCGCAGGTTTTGCGACCCTCGGCCCCCGACTGCGCCCGCTCGCGTGGCTGTCGTCGAGCGACAAGGCATTCGACTTCGATGGGCTCTGGGTCGCTGGCGGGCTCGGGGCCGGCCTGACCGGCGCTGCCGTTCGGCCGATGATTCGCGCTGCTCTCGGCTACGACGTTTCGGCGACGGACTTCGCGGCGGGGCCGTTCATCGGCTACTTCCACATGATCGAGCCGGACGACGGCAGCGTCCGCCCGGAGGACGCGCGCATCGCCATCGCAGGTCTGCATGGCTCGATCTTGCCGGCGAGCCGCCGAGAACAGAGCGATAGCAGCGCGGACGCGGACGGCGACGGGATCGCTGACGATCGCGATGGCTGCCCTGCCAGCGCCGAAGACAAAGACGGTTTTCAAGACGAAGACGGCTGCCCGGACGTCGATGATGACGGCGACGGCATCCCCGACGCGAAAGACGCATGTCGCCAGACGAAGGAAGACAAGGACGGCTTCGAGGACCTCGACGGCTGCCCCGAGCTCGACAACGACGGCGACGGGGTGCCTGACGCGACCGACGCCTGTGTGAACGAGGCCGAAGACAAAGACGGGTTCATGGACGACGACGGCTGCCCGGAGCTCGACAACGACGGCGACGGCATCGCCGACGCGGTCGACCGTTGCGCGCTGGAGCCGGAGACGGTGAACGGCATCCATGACGACGACGGCTGCCCCGACACGGAGGATTTGCACGTCGCCGGGGATCGCATCGTGCTCGACGACCGTGTTCAATTCGCCACGCAAAGCGCGGAGATCAGCAAGCAGAGCTGGGATCTATTGAGCCGCGTCGCCGAGTTCATCAACTCGCACCCCGAGTACGCCCGCATCCACGTGAGCGGACACGCCGACGACACGGGCTCCGAGACCTTCAACCAGCGGCTCAGTCAGGCGCGCGCCGAGAGTGTGCGCAGCTTCTTGATGAAAATGGGTGTCGGCGGCGAGAGACTCGAGGTGTCTGCCTTCGGCGAGTCTCAGCCCATCGAGCGGGGTACGACCTCCGGCGCGCGAGCCAAAAATCGGCGCGTCGAGTTCGTCATCCTCGAGCGCCTCAAGAGGAGCGGACAGTGAGCACCCAGCTGCAGCAGCGCGCGCTCTACGCAGCCGTGCTCTCGTTGGTCGGCTGTAACTTTCAGCTCGTCGGCGGAGAGTGTCTGGACGGCTACGCGCTCGAGGACGGTCGCTGTTTGGCCGTGGTCGAAGACGGCGGCGCGGGTGGCGGCATTGCCGCGGGCGGAGACACGAACGTGGGCGGCTCCGACGGCGGCTTCGGCGCCGAAGCAGGCGGCGGCGAGGCTCCGGCCGGTGGTGGCCCCAGCGCCGGCGCCCCCCAAGGCGGCGCTGGCGGCGGATTGAGCTGCGACCCGCTCACTGCTTGCGGTGGCGAGTGTGTCGACATCGATAGCGACCCGCAGAACTGCGGCGCGTGTGGTCACGCCTGCCAGACCGGCTTGTGCGGCGGTGGCCAATGCCAGGGCTCATCGGCCGGGCATGTGGCTGCGATCGGCATCGACTACCAAGGGGTCAATGCCGGCAGCTCGGCGGCCCGTTTGCTCGGTAACGCTGTATTTCTACACGCGCACGAGCCCGTGCGCGTCGCGCTCTATACGCAAAACGCGTCGAATGACGTGCGCGATCAGGTGGCAGCGCTGGTCGGGGCAGAAGCCGCAGCGCGCGGTCGCTCGGCCATGATCACGAACATGCTCGACGCGTCGCTGCTTGGCGAATCGGCGCAGGATCTGGAAACCGACGTGGTGATCGTGTTGCCGCAGCCGTACGCGGAGCCCGGCGAGATGGTGGGCGTGGCGAACACCTGGGCGCTGCCGCTCGACGACTTCACCGGCGCGGGCGGCGTGCTCATCGTTCTCGCAAAGGGGCCCGGCGCCGAAGAGCTGCTGACAGCCTCGCAGTGGTTCGGCCCGCTCGTGCTTTCAGCGGAGCCAATGCAGTCCCTCGAGATCAGCTCCTGGCTCGATGCCCTGAGCGTGGGGGTGCTGTCTCCTTTCGCCCTCTCGCATGCCACGACCAGCCTGACGCCCAGCGCGCCGCTGGACGCGTGGACTCAAATCGTCGTCTCGACGCAAGTTGGTGCGCCCGTGATCTTGCATCGAGTGGTCGCGCCCGGCGGTTGACTCGGCTTTCGAGCTCGTCAGTCGGCGATTCGCCGGCGATGAGCCCGCCGCCGACCAATGAGACGGTGCTCATGTCCTCCGGCAGCTCGTCTCCTTCGCCGGGTGTCGCGGCGCTCTTCTTGGCGTCGACCGTGCGCTTGCGCATGTAGTCGCCTGCGGCATTGAGGCTCGAGCCGAGCACGCCGCCGCCGCCGAACCAGAGCGCCGTCGTGAAACCGACGAACCCGCCGTAGCTGGAAGCGTACGGGCTCGGCAACAGGAAGGCGTCGAGCACGAAGTCGAACACGAAGCCCTGCTTGCCGCTGTCCCTGAACTTCTTGTAGTTGGCGCTGGCCTTGATGACCTTGCGCAACACTTCGGTGACGAGGCCGATGCCGAGGCCGAGCAAGAGTAGCTTCGTGCTCGTGGGGTTGGGGTTGGTGATGCCTTCCAAGGCGCCGACGAACTTGAAAGTCATCGTGCTCTCCCAGCCATCTCCGGCGCCTGGATTGGCGAACGTGTTCACCGACAGGGCAGCGGGCCAAGCACCAGGATGGCAACAGCGCCGAGCAGCACGTGGTACTTCGCGGTGCCAATGGCAGGAAGAAACCCCCAGCGCTTTTCATCTGCGTCCATGAATGGTGCGGGACGTTGCCGGACATTGTAGGGATAATCAACGCTTGTTCGCTCACAATCAAAACGCCCGGCGAGCGCTCGCAGCGACCGCCATCTCGATGGTCAGCGCCTGCTCGAGCTCCCCGTTCGAGGCGCCGCCCTCGTCGCCGCCGCCGTCTGCCGCGCCCACCGACGTGGCGGTGAGCGCGCCGCCTGCCAGCGCGAGCAGCAGCGCAGCCACGGCACTCGCGCCCGTGCGCGTCGCCTTTGCGCGCGCCCTCCAGGTGGTGTCCGGCGGCCAGCTGCCCGCTCCCTGCCAGACCGGCGACGTCCGCTGCCTGGTGTCGGCACGCTTCTCCGGCCACGACGCCGAGCGTACGTCGGCCCTCGCGTTGTTCGACGAGACAGGAGACGTCGTCGGCACGGAAGAGGAGCACCAGATGGAGGGCGGCTTCCGGGGCACCATTCACATCGTCCCAGAGCTACCCGTGCGGCAATACGCGAAGCACCTCGGGTGGGTATTGTCGGCCCAGCGCGACATCGCCGTTTTCCAAAAGGCGATTGAAGACAAGCACGGCGGCCCGGTGCCTTACCGCAATCGCGCATTGGTGTTCCGCTTCCTGCGCAGCGTCGGCCGCACGACGCCTTCGGCCTACGCAGCCAACTGGGAGGTCGGCTACAACGTGAGCGGGTCGTTGCACGCCCACGCAGAAGCGGTGCGCGATACGATCTTTCACGAGGTGTTTCACCTCAATGATCAGGCCCACAAAAACTGGTCGCGACGCGCCATTGGCCCGATCGTCGACCGCATTGCCGCCAAATGCGCATCCAAAACGGCGTGCCTCACGCCCTACGCGCCGTTCAAGACCATGGTGCGCGGCGGTACGTATTACGCCTTTCAGCCGAACAACGGCGATATTGCACACGAGTACGCCGCCGAGCTCGCCACTCGCTATTTCATGGAGCAGCGTGCCGCATTGAAGGGGGAGGTGCCGGCCGGCGGTTGGTTCAAATGCGGGCCGACCGAAAACGCGGAGACGATGACTGCGCTCGCCAAAGAATTCTTCGGCGCCGTGGATCTGACGCCAGCGTGCAAGTGAGTTGCCGCTTCCAGCTCGTTGGGCAGCTCAGAGAAAGATTTGCGCGAGATGCCGCTCGAGCGGTTGCAGCTCGGCGGGCTGGCTGCGGAAGCCGATGTAACCGTCCGGGCGAATCAAGAATAGGCACTCGGCTTCGGCGCCGTAACGCTGCTCGAGGTCGCCTTCGACGTCGAGCGCTACTCGTATGCCTGCGGGCACCAGGCCGGGTCGCACCGTTTGGGGCGTGACCAAGATCACGTCGACCAAACGGGGCCAAGCGGTCGTGACCGCTTCCGCGATCGCCCCCAGCTCTTCGTAGCCGTCTTTTGTCGCAGCGCGACCATCGAACAAGATCAGCGTCGATACGCGCCGGTCGAGCACAGTATGAAGTCGGGTGAGCTCGCCGCCGGAGACTTCGTCGGTCACGGAGCGCGCATGACCGTCGGAGGCGAACGTGCCCGCTTTGGGGCCGACCTCGAAATGCCGCCACGCGGGCAGAAGCCGTCGAGCAGTAAAAGTGGCATCATTCGCTTTGCATGAAGGCCCTCACATTCGACGGAAAGATCGCCCTCCAGCATGACTGGCCGGCTCCCGAGCGGCCGCCAGGCGAGGCGCTTTTGCGCGTTCGGCTGGCGGGTATTTGCGACACCGATCTGCAGCTCGCTCGCGGCTACATGGGCTTTCGCGGCGTGCTCGGCCACGAGTTCGTGGGCGAGGTGGTCGCCTGCGACACGCGGGCGTGGCTGGGTAAGCGAGTGGTGGCCGACATCAACGCGAGCTGCGGAACGTGCCCAGAGTGCCGCTTGCGAGACGGACACCATTGCGAGGCGCGCACCGTGCTCGGCATCGTGGGGCGGGGCGGGGCGCTCGCTGAAGAGCTGGTGGTGCCGGAGCGCTGTTTGGTCGAGGTGCCGCTCTCCGTGAGCGACGAGCACGCCGTGTTCGCAGAGCCGCTCGCGGCTGCGCTCCACGTCGGGCGTTCCTTTTCAGTTGCCGAGCTGAAAGGCGGCGGCCGCGTCGCGGTGCTGGGCGACGGCAAGCTCGGGCTGCTCACTGTAATGGCGCTCGCGGCAATGGGCGTGTCGCCAATCTTGGTCGGGCGACACAACACGAAGCTTGCGCTGGTGGCCGCGTCTTGCCTAGAGACGCGACTCGAGTCGTCTCTCGACGAACAACCGCTCGGGAGCTGCGATGTCGTGATCGAGTGCACCGGGAGCGCAGCAGGGCTGACGCGGGCGATCTCGCTCGTGCGTCCGCGTGGAACCTTGGTGCTGAAGACCACCGTTGCCGGCGCTACCTCCGTCGACCTCTCGCCTGTGGTGGTGAACGAGATCTCGGTCGTGGGCTCACGCTGCGGGGTCATGCGTGACGCAGTCGACGCGCTGGCCCAGGGGCTCGACCCGAGCGCGCTCATCGCAGCGCGTTATCCGCTCGCCGAAGCCGAGCGCGCATTTGCGCACGCCGCGACGCGCGGCAGCCTCAAAGTGCTGGTCGACCCGCTGGCGGGTTACTCGGGTAATGGGCAGAGCACGGTGATGCCGCCCAACTCTTCGTCGACACCGCAATAGTTGTCTGCACAGGGGTCCTCCAGGCAATCGCAATTTTCTGGTGCCGGCTCACACGTCGCGGGCCGCGTAACGCAGGCGAGCGAGTAGAGGTCGCCGGTCGGGTCGACTTTGCAATAGTCGGTCTCGAGGTCGCAATAGATCGGTACCTGGTATTCGTACGTGCAAGTGAATTGGCCGGCGGGCGGCGGACACTCAGCGTCGCCCGATAAGCCGCCCGAGTCGGACAAAGCTGCGCATTTACTGATGTGGTTCTCGCCGTCGCAGCCACAAGCAACAGCGGCTTCGCATTCGGTGGGCAGTGGCTGACAGCTGCGCTCGCCGTCACAGGCGGGCGCGGCGAAGGCGCAATATTCGTTCGCCGTGCAAGTGACCCCGTCACATTCGGGGCCGGCGCCTACAGCGCCCCCGGCACCACCACCGCCTGCGTTGCTCCGCCAACGGGTGAATCGTCACCACAACCCGCCAACAATGCGATGGCGAATACACAGGCAAGGTAGTTCATCGCGAGTTCCCTCTCGAGCTTCGGCTTTGGCACAACCTGGCAAGGTTTTCACGCTCGCGCGAGGTCATGCAGCATTCGCACCAGCGTCGCCGTCTCTTGGAACGCGGTGCTAATGCCTGGCGATGCGGCCCCGGTGTGACCGTACAGCCCTGTGAGGTGCAGACCGCGCAGCATCCCGGCGGGCAGCGCGCGAGAGAGCTTGATCGACTCGACATAAGGAATGACGTCGTCGTCTTGGCCGTGGACCAACACCACCGGGCAGCGGGCTTCCGCGATGCGACTCGACGGGTCCAGAAATGCGAGATCGTCTGCGCCTCGCTCGAGCGCAGCCTCCAGCCACGGCAAGAAGCCATCCTCCAAGCAGCACCCCAGGCGAAAAGGGATCACGAGCTCGCGGGGCAACGACGCCGCAATCGAGTCTGCGATCGCGTCGCGCGCGCCTGGTTCTTTCAGTTGCATCTTGCCCCATGTGCGGTGAACCATCGCGAGCCAGGCCTTGCTCAAGACTGCGCGATCGCCAGCCACGTCGAGGTGGCGGACCACGTTCATGAACACCACCGGCGAGTTGAGTGGGTCGCGCGTGAGCTCGTGAACGCGCCCGTCGAGCGTCGTTCTGCCTGTTACGGCGAAGCGCACCGTCGGAATGAAGTCTGCGTAGCCGCCGAACACGATCACCGCGCTGGGGGGCTCTGGCAGCGCGCAGAGCTCGAGCGCCAAACGCGACCCGAAGCTTATCGAAAACACCGCCGGTCGCGGCAGACGCTCGTTCTTCGCGAGGGAGACCGCCAGCGCGAACGCTCCTTTGGCGTCGTCGATCGCAGAATCATCCAACAGCAGCCGGCCGTACGATCGGATGAACGGCGCCACGACCCAGAAGCCGGACGCAGCCAGGATTCGGCAAAAGCGGTCCAGGCGCGGGTCGTCTGGCCCGAGGAAATGCAGACCCGGCAGCACCAGGTAGACACCGAGAGGGCGGCCGATCGGTGCGTACACGTACGCCCTGCTGGACCCGAAAGGCTGCGTGCGACGCGGCACGTTGCGCGGCGTTCTTTCGTTCGCCCAAGGGCCGAGATGAAAGCCGAGACGCGTCGCGGCGGCGATTCGCTGGCGGAGGAGCCGTTGTTGCGGCACGTCGGGAGAATGCTGGCTGCGCACGCGCGGCACAAGAGGCGTGGTACGGTCCTGCCGTGTCGGCTCGCCGGCTGCTTGCGATTTCGATCGCCTCGCTTTTTGCGAGCGTGCCCACGTGGGCATACGCCGCAGATGCGGCGCCCGTTGCAGGCGCCGCCTCCGCGCGGCCGGAGCCGTTCTCGGACCTCGACAAGTCGCCGGAGACGGCGCGCACGTTCGACGCGACCCCCACCGGCCGTCATGTCGATTTCGGCGCTTCGTTCATCTTCGTTTCGCCGGTCTCGAACAGCCTCGAGGAGGCGCCCCCGACGCTTCGCTACGACCCGGGGAGCGGTCTCGGTGTGTCGGGCCGCATCGTGATTTTGCCCTACTTGCATGCCGCCTTGGTGTTTTCGTGGGCGGCGCACGGTCTCGATATCGATCGCGGCGCGCTCGGCGTGCCGGGTGGCCTTTCGGGTGGCCCACTCACTTCCTACCGCCTCGAGCTGCACGTCTTGCCGACGCTTCCAATCGGCGAGCGCGTGCGTCTGTTCGGCCTGGCAGGGCTCGGTTGGGGCCGCCTCGAGATCGGCGTGATGCAGGGGGCCGGTGAGGCCGGCTCGTTCTTGGTGCGCGAGCGCGGCGCCTCCTACTTCGACGTCCCGCTCGGCCTCGGTGCGTCGATCGCCCTGTTGCCCAACTGGCTGAGTCTGGACGCGATGCTGTGGGGCTCGCCCACCTTTGCGAAAAAGGGCACGGCGCACACCTCGATTCAGGCGTTCGATGGCGCCGGCGAGCCTCGGACGGTGGGGCCGCTGCCGGAGGTGCCAGTGTGGTTCACGCAGTCGGTGGGCCTGAGCCTGCTGTTGTGAGGGGGGCGCCGTGAGCCCGCGCGTGGTGGCCGTCACCGGGAATATGGGCGCCGGAAAGTCGAGCCTCGTCGCGTGGCTGCAACAGCAGCTCGGCATGGTGCCGTTTTTCGAGCCGAACGATGAAAACCCATATTTGGCGGACTTCTACGGCGACATGTCGCGCTGGGCGCTCAGCTCGCAACTCTTCTTCTTGATCAAGCGCTTCCGCATCCACAAAGAAATCGAGCAGCAGGCAGCGCTTGGCGACACTGCGCGCGACATCGTGCAAGACCGCACCCTCTACGAGGATGCCGAAATTTTCGCCGCTCATCTGCACAACGCGGGGCATCTCACCGGGCGCGACTGGGCGATGTACCAGGACCTCTACCAGACGCTGCGCGGTGAGATCCGCCCACCCGACCTGATGATCTATCTGCGCTGCCCGGTGCGCGTTCTCACGCAGCGCATCAAGAAGCGCGGTCGGGCGTTCGAGCAGTCGCTGCCGCGCGCCTATTTGGCCTCGCTGCACGAGCTCTACGAGCGCTGGTTCGAGACCTACAGCGACGCCGAAACCATCGTGATCGAGACGGACCGGGTCGATTATATCGAGCACCTATTCGACCGCCACGATCTGCTCGAAGAGATCCGCCGCCGCCTGCCTGCGCAGATCTAAATCAGGGAGCGTGATCTCGGCCAAAGAAGGCGTCAGGCTTCAGGCCACAAGCCAGAGCCAGAGCCAGAGCCAGAGCCAGAGCCCAGATGAGCGATGTTGCCGGCCACTTTCTCCCTCTCTTTCTGGCTGCCTCTTTCTCGCTCTCTTTCTGGCTGAAGCCTGTGGCCTGAAGCGTGACGCCTTTCGCGCTGCAGCTGGTGACAGCCCCGTCGAGAATCATGCTCGCTCATTTGGTACCGTCGGGACAGAAGCCGCAAAGAATGGCTGCTTGATTCAGGTTTTGTCGTAAGCTCATCACGAGCGCGCGCACTGGCAGAAACTTCTTCCGTTGCGGTCCGTCGAAGATGCTTCTTCGACACTTGTCGTCTCGATCCAAACCGCGAAGCCCCCCCAGACCCCCCAGCCACACCATGAAGATCACCTGTCATTCCTGCGGAGCCAAGTACACGGTTTCGGACGAGAAGGTCCAGGGCAAGACGGTCAAGATGAAGTGCCGCAAGTGCGGCGCCACCATCGTCGTCGGAGGCTCCGCGCAAGGCGAGGGGGCAGCGCTCGACGACTCTGCTCTGTCGCACGCAGCGGACGGCGCTACGCCCGAAGGCCCGCCGCCTGGCAGCTACTTGGTCAGCGTGACCGAGTCCGATCAGCGGACGATGACGTTGGCAGAGGTCGTCGAGGCCTACAACGGCGGGGTCATCACCGCCGAGACCTACGTCTTCGCGGACGGCATGGCCGACTGGCAATCGCTGCAAGACAACGAGGCGATCGTCGCCGCGCTCAACGAGGCGGCGCTGGTCAGCGCCGCTGTCACCGGCACCAATGGTTCGGCAGGCTACGGCGCGCAACCCGCGCCTTCTGCTGGTGGTGGCTACGGGCCGCCGCAAGTCTACCAGCAGCCAGAGTCTGCCCGCCCGACAGCGGCGCGGCGCGACGCGGGTCGCAAGTCGCAAGACCTGTTCGGCGGCGGTGGTGGTTTCGGCGCCGATTCCGGCGCGGGCATGTCCCAGAGCTCGATGGCGACGCAGAGCTCCCCGGGCAAGCGCGACGAGAACTCGGTGCTGTTCTCATTGAATGCGCTCACCGCCGCGACGGCCCCCGCCGCGCGTTCGTCGGCCAACAGCGCAACCAAAGAAGACTCCGGCTTGATCGACCTGAAGGCACTGTCAGCCAACGCCGCTCCCTCAGGTCCTGCGGCCGCGGCTTCCGCCCCCATGGTCGACGCAATCGGAATGTTCCCGTTGGGCGCACCCGTGATGGCGCCGGCGCCGATGCCGCACGCGGGCTACGCAGTGCCGACCGCGCCGCCTTCAGGTGGTAGCAAGCTCGGTCTCATCATCGGCGGCGTCATTGCCGTTTGCGCGGTCGCCATCGTGTTCCTTTTGGTGTTGCGTGGCGACGACAAGAAAACCGAGCCGAGCACCAGCAAGAAGGACGACACCTCGACCACCGCGACTGCCAGCGCAACGCCATCGGCTGTGGCGACGGCAACAGCATCCACAACCACCTCTGCCATGGCCTCCACGGACGAGTCTGCCGATTCGGCGAGCGCCTCGGCCGTCGTGGCCGTGCCGGGCAAGGGCTGGAAGGGTGTCCCCAAGGGCACTGGCAAGACCACTGCCGGCACGCCGACCTCACCCACCACTGGCGGCCCGAAAACGCCGGCCAAGGGCGCGTGTGGTTGCGCACCGAGCGACCTGAACTGCGCGCTCAAGTGTTCGGTCGGCAAGAAGTAGCCGCCGTTCTGCTGTTCCTGATCAGCGGATCGGGCTGCGCTCCGCAAGCTGCCGAGCCCGAAGCCATCGCGATTGGCCTGCCTCCGGTGACGACGTCGCCGGAGGCAACGTCGTTTCGGCGTCTCGCGGGCTCCGCATCTGCGCGGCCCGCCGGCGAGCAACCTCCAGTCGCGTGGCGCAAAGACGCGGACGCCGCGATGGCGGACGCGAAGCGTAAAGGTCGACCGCTGCTCGTGTACGTGCGCGCCGACTGGTGTGTGTCGTGCCTCGAGCTCGAGCGATCGTGGGCTAGCGAGCCCGCGTTCGAACGCGCAACTCGCAGCTTCGTACCGCTCTGGGTCGAAGCTAGTGATGATGAAGCGCTGGCCGACATCTCGGTGCGCTTCGGCGCGTTGCCGGTTCCGAGTATCGCGTTGATCGACGCCAACACCGGACGTCGCACGCTGCTCGATTCCCGCGCGCTGCTCGATCATGCGGCCGACTCGGTGCTAGCTTTCTTGTCCGAGGAGTAAGCGCGCGGAATGTTCGAGCTTCGTTTCCGCCGCGCGATCGCGCTCTTGTCGCTGGTCGCTAGTGCTTGCGCAGCAAGCCCCACCGCCCCAGCTGCGCCGACGAAGCGCAAGGCGACGGCGACGGAGAAGGCGGCAAGCGACGCTGGCTACCAAGCGTTCGGGCTGCCGATTCTGTTACCAAAGCTTCGCTTGATGCCAGATCTCGAGACTTCGCGAGGCGTCGTCCTTTCGACGAACGAAGGCGAGCTTTCGCTGTACGGCCGAATGCGCCTCCGTGTCAGTACGACGGGCGTGATCGAACGCGCGGACGATCTGCTGCCCGTCGGCCGCGTCGTCGCCAAGGTGTTGCCGGCTCGGCTCGGTGGTGGCTACGTCTTCATCGCAGCCTCCGGGCGCGGCACGGAGCTCTGGCGCAGCAGCACGTGGCTGGGTCCACTCGAGCCGCTCGCCTCGTTCGGCACGACTGCGGATGCCGAAGAGCCGCTGACGATCGGCTTCGATCGCTTGTATCTCAGGATGCGAACCGGCAACGAGCTCATCGCGTTGAACCCGAAAGACGGCACGCCTCGCGAGCTCGGCCCGCTGCCCATCGCACCGGCCTACGGCGACATGGTGTTTCTCGATTCATGGCGTGCCGTGGTCGACACCGATTTGGCCGGCACCTTCGCGACCTTCGATGCAGGCGCCACTTGGCGTAAGTTGAGCGTAACGGGCCGCGTACGCACGATCGAAGCGTTCTCGGTCGATCCGGACGACGGGGATGAGGCGATCATCGCTAGCGACACCGGCTCGTATCGCCTGTCAGCAGATGGTCACTTGACGTTCTCGGCCAGCGCGCCGGCCCAACGTTTCGCGACCCCACCACGCGAGCCGCTCCAGGGCGACGGCAAGCGAGGTGCGGCAGGCCCGCTCGGCAGACGCCCCCTTCGCGTCGCGATCGAGCGCGGCTACCCGGACGGCGTCGGCGCCGCAGCTGTGCTCTACGAAGGAACGCTCGCGCGCGTGTCGCTCGAATCGGGCGCGATCTTGGATGTAGAGCCGCATGCCACTCCCGAAGAGCACGCAGACTGTTTCGGCATCGGTCTTTCGAGCGACGGCGTGAAGCCGCGGGACGCCATCGGCTTCGTGTGCGGCTCGGCAGCCGGGCCGACGGTGATTTATCAACTGGAGCGGCCGCTGGCAGTTCGGGAGGTGATGCGCTTTTCAACGCCGCGCGTGGTGGTCGAGAGCGGGCAAGGTGCCATCGTCGTGCGGGGCGGGTGCGGCGACGCCCAGCCAGCTTCAGGCGCGCGGCCTTTCTGCGTGCGCTTCGCAGATGGCTCGACTCGCGAGGTGCGCGTGCGGGGTGACGTCGGGGCAGAGCGCGTGGTCGCCCTCGCAGATGGTCGCGTCGTGATCCTGGTGCCGCCGCGCGCCGGCGCACAAGGCCAGATCTCGATACTGGAAGGGCAATCTTCCAAACACATCGTCTTGAAAATGCCCGATGCCGGCGGCCCCCGCGAGCTCGAGACAGGCATGTGGCTCGAGGGCGTTCACCAGCTCTCGCCCGACACAATCGGGGCGTGGGTGGAAGCGGGCGGGCCGATGCTCGGTGTGCACATCAAGCTCGACGGTCAGGTCACAGTCGGCGACGCCGTGGACGAGCCGGGCGGGGTGATGGTTTCCGGTCGCTTCGCGCTGGCGATGGGCGATCGCGGCCGCTTGCTCGAGTCGGTTGACACAGGAGCCAGCTGGCGCGAGCTCGATCTGCCCGTCGCCGACGACGCAGGCTCGAGCCGAAGCCGGCGTTGTGGTTCAGCCGGCTGTGTTCTGTCGTCATGGTTGAAGGTCGGCTGGGGTGCTTCGGCGCACGAGAACGATCTGCGCGAGGCACCGGCTCCACCGTCGATGAAGGTCTCGCAGATGAAGCTCTCGGGCCCACCGCTCGGGTTGTCGTGTCAGCGCGGTGATGCGCAGGCCAAAGCGTCTCCAGCTGCGAAGAAGAACGAAGGGACCTCGATCACGGGGTGGTCCGCGTTTCGCTTCATCGATGCGCCTGCGATGCAGAAGGGGGAGCTCGGAATCGACAACGGGTCGCCCTTCGACGTCGTTCCGATGAAGGCGTACGTGTGGGGCAAAAAGGACTCGGACTGGTCGCGCACGGGCCGCATGGTCATGCGCTTCGCTGACAAGTATGCGCTCTCCGACGTGCGCTCCAGCGCGGTGACCAGCTCTCCGTTCGCCAACGAGGCTGCTGCTTCGGAGGTCATCGGCGCCGGGACCCAAGGCGGGGGCATCACTTGGTCAGCGCAACGTGACCACAGCTCCGCTCTGTTCGCCGCCTGTCGCGCGCGCGCGTGCGCCATGTTCGCCGTCGAGCCCAATCAGCCGGTCCTGACCTTGCGCGGAGTAGAGCCAGGGCCGTTACCGAAGCCGTTCTCGAGCGGCGCGCTGAAGCTCGGACAAGTTTGGTACTTTCTTGCGGACGCGGGCGCGGTCGAGCAGGTCGCGTTGTACCGGTCGGAGCTCGGCACGGTGCGTCAAGTGGCCGTGTTGAAGCGGCTCGGCTCGCGCTTCATGTCGGGGCCGCTGCCGCGGCTGGTGCGCCGCGCCAAGTCCGACGACATCGGCCTCTTGTTCACGCTGCGTGACGGGCCGCTCGACAAGCGCGGAGCTCGCTACGTGTTGCCACTCGACCCGCAGACCGGCGAAACGAAGGACCCCATCCGGCTCGGTCGGGCAGACTTCAGCGACGTGGAAGTGTCCGGCGCTTGCGCCGAGCGTGACGGCTGGGTGGTAGAGCTGGGGCTCGATCCGGCGCCGAACATCGAAATCGCCGACTTGCGGTCGTCCTTCGATTCGGTCGAGCTGCGGATGCGGCTCGACGAGCGCACAGCCTGCGTCGAAGGTGGCTCGGGTATCGTGGCGAGCCTGGATGCGCCCGCCACGAAGAAGGGAGAAAAGCCTGCTCCCGCCACGGCCGCGTCGGGCGTTCGCGGGTTTTCCTTGATCGCGACCGACCGGAACAGCGGCGATCGGCGCGAGCTGTCGTGCTCGGCCGGCAAACGCTAATTCGACCGGAGGAATCTTGTTTGTTGATTCAACGTCCGGTTGAATTGCGCGGGCGAATTTTGACCGCCTGGCTGCGGCCACCTATTCTTCGTCGGATGGTGCCTTCCTTTTCTTCGCGCTGGCTGCCCTACTCCTTCGTGGCCCTGACTGGGGCGCTGGGCTGCGGTGACAGCTCGGGCGAGGGCGGGGGAGGCGGTGACGGCGTCGGTGCTGGTCTTGCGGGTCCTGACCGCATCTGCATCGACAACTCCACCATCGGCCCAGTTCCGCCCGCAGGCCTCCAGATCGCGTTCCGCGTGCTGGACGACAACGGTGACCCCGTGCGCGAGCTGGTGACGGGGACGAGCAACACCACCCAAGACGTGCTCATCATCAACGACGAGCAAGGGATTCCGTTCGGACAGGGCAACGAGGGTGACTCGGTCTCCGGCTTGGGCCCGCCCAGCAATCTCGAGATCTATAGCGCGCTGGTGCTCGACATGTCCGACTCGATCTTCGAGTCGGGGCTCGTCGACGAGGTGATCGACGGCGCCCGCGCCTACGTGAAAGAGGTCGTCGAGAACGGCGATTCGGAGTTCCCCCATCAAGTCACGATCATCGCCTTCGGTCGGCCCGAGCTGGTCGAGATCGTGCAGCCCTTCACCAGCGACACGGAAGAGCTATACGGCGCGCTCGAAGTGCTGCGTGATTCGGAGAGCCGTGGCACTACGGATCTGTACGACGCCTACATCCTCGGCATCGATGAGCTCGACTTTGCCGGCTCCAGTGACGCCGTGATCGAGCGTTTCTTGGTGCTGATCAGCGACGGCGCTCATGAAGCGGGCGCCACCGAGATTCTCCGGGGCTATGCGTTGGACGCAAAACACAGCTCGCTGTCGACCAAGTTCACCATCGGAGTGAAGGGCAACTACGACCCATGCGCGCTGGAGGAGCTCGCGGGGCGCCCCGACGGCGGCTGCAAGAACCCGCTCAAAGGTTGCCGTGAGGGCATCACTTGCAGCCCCGATTCGCCGGCGCCGCCAAGCTGCACGCAGTTTCAGAATGACGTCGAAGGCGGCGGCTTGACCGACGCATTCGCTGGTTTCGCCGAGCGAGTCGCTGGCATCTCTCGCTCGAACTACGCAGTAGGCGTGTGCACCCCGGTCGCAATCGGCTCGAGCAGCGTCACCATTCGCGTGAATGTCGACGGCGCACAAGACTCCGAGACGCTGCCCTACGGCACCAACGACCCTGAGCTGACCGGTGCAGTCAACGAGTGCGATCCTGAAGTCGTGAAAAACTTCGAAGCCCCGCCCGACCCCGTCGGCGGCAGTGGCACTGGCGGCGGCGGTACTGGCGGCGCTGGCACCGGTGGTACTGGCGGCGCCGGCACCGGTGGTACTGGCGGCACCGGCGGCTGAGTCAGGCCTTTTTGACGTCTAGCCAATCGGTGTGCACGAACCCTTGGCCGGGTTTGTCGGTGCGCTCGTAGGTGTGTGCGCCGAACGCGTCGCGCTGGGCCTGCGTGAGGTTTTGCGGGAGGCGCGCGGTGCGGTAGGCGTCGAAATACGACAGGCTCGCGGTGGTCGACGGCAGCGCGATGCCGAGGCCGATTCCGAACGCAACCGCGCGGCGCCAGCCCGGTTGAGCGGCGAGCACGGTCGCCTCGAGCTCCGGGTCGGCGAGGATGCTCTCGAGCTTCGGGTTGCGATCGTAGGCGCGCATGATGGTGTCGAGCAGCTTTGCTCGGATGATGCAGCCGCCTTTCCAGATGCGGGCCATCTCTTTGAGGTCGACGCCCCACTTCTGAGCGTCGCTCACGGCGGCGATGAGCTTGAGGCCTTGCGCGTACGAGCCAATTTTGGCTGCCAAGAGCGCATCGTGAATGTCCTTCAGCACGGCCGCCTTATCGAAGCCTGCGGGCGCGTTGACAGCGCCGCGCACGATCGACGACGCGCGCACTCGCTCGTCTTTTTGGCTCGACAGCACGCGTGCGTCGATGGCTGCAGCGATCGTCGGAATGGGGATGGCGTGGTCGAGCGCGAGCTGGACAGTCCATTTGCCGGTGCCCTTTTGGCCGGCGCGGTCTTCGACCAAATCGACCAGCGGCTTGCCCGTCTCCGCGTCTTTGACGGCCAAGACCTGGGCGGTGATCTCGATCAAGAACGATTCGAGCGGTCCACGATTCCACTCGGCGAACACCTCGGCGATGGCGGGCGCAGCCAAGCCGAGACCGCGTGACATCAAGTCGTACGCCTCGGCGATCAGCTGCATGTCGCCGTACTCGATGCCGTTGTGCACCATCTTCACGAAATGGCCGGCGCCGTCGGGACCGACATGGGTCACGCACGGGCCAGAGTCGGTCTTCGCTGCGATCGCTTCGAACACCGGGCGCGTCGCGGCCCACGCCTCGGGCGCACCGCCTGGCATCAGGGAAGGACCGAAGCGCGCGCCTTCTTCTCCGCCGGAGATGCCCATCCCGACGAAGTGGATGCCCTTGGCCTTGAGGTCGCGTTCACGCCGCTGCGTCTCCGGGAAAAATGTGTTGCCGCCATCGACGACGACGTCGCCCTTTTCGAGCAACGGCACCAGGTCGGAGAGCACCTGATCGACCGGCGCACCTGCTTTCACCATGACCAAGATGCGTCGGGGCGGCTCGAGCGAGCCGACGAAATCGGCGAGGGTCTTGCTCGGCAAAAGCTTCTTGTTGGGGTTCTCGCGCACGACCTCGTCGGTGACTGCGCCGCTGCGATTGAAGATAGCCACTCGCTGATCGTGGTCGGCCATATTGAGCGCCAGGTTGCGCCCCATGACAGCCATTCCGATCACGCCGACGTCAGCTCGTATGTCGCTCATGTTCCGCTCCCTTCAGGTGCCACGCTTGGAGGACGTCTCGCCGCGTGGATCAGCCGCGCGGTCGACGAGGAAGAGACCGTTCTTCGCGCACAGGATGGGCGTCTCCGACAGGTTGCTGGATTTGCCTGCCACGCGGGTGAGCGCCTCTCGCTTGGCGGCGCCCGTTACGAGCACGAGGCAGAGCTCGGCCTGCTCGATCACCGGTGGCGTGATGGTGAGTCGGATGGGGGGCGGCTTGGGCCCCACGATGCGTACGACCTTGCGAGAACGCTCGGCGAGCGCGGTCGAGCCCGGGAACAGCGAAGCAGTGTGGCCGTCTTCGCCCATGCCGAGCAGCAGCACGCTGATCTTTTCGGGAAGGCGAGCCTCGTATTCGAGCGCTGCTTTCTCCAGGTCGGGTGCGTCGCCCAGCATGCGCATGATCTGCGCGCTGCGAACGCCGATGGGGTCGAACAACACTTCACGTGCCATCCGATAGTTGGAGTCTTTGTCGTCCGGCGGTACGGCGCGTTCGTCGCCGAAGAAGAAGTCGACCTTGTGCCAGGGCACGTCTTTGCCGGCCAACCGCTCGTAGGTGGCGCGGGGCGTGGAGCCGCCGGCCAACATGAGCGCCGTGCGAGCGCCGGTCGACTCCTTGAAGCGAATCACTTCGGCGATGGCCTCAGCGGCGGCCTCGGCTACGGCAGCCGGAGTTTCGAATACGGTGACACTGAGCGAGTCGTTCAAGATCTCGTCTTTCATGGTTTCGCTCAGGCGAGCGGACGCCAACGATTGCGGGTGGTTCGGAGCAGATCGTCTGCTGCGCCGGGCCCGGAGCTACCTGGTTCGTAGTCGTACAGCGGGATAGTCGTATCGTTCTGCCAAGCCTCGAGGATTGGCGTGCAGAGTGCCCAAGCTTCTTCGACACTGTCGCGGCGCGCGAACAGGGTCTGGTCGCCGCGCATGGTATCCAAGATGATGCGTTCGTACGCCTCCGGCGGCTGGCGATCGAAGGCGCGTGCGTAGCTGAAGTCCATCTTCACGTTGGAGACGAACAGATCGTCTCCAGGCTGCTTGCACATGAACGAAAACTCGATGCCTTCGTCCGGCTGGATACGCAAGACCAGCACGTTCTGCTCGAGGCGCTGACAGACCTCGTCGCGACCGAAGAGACAGAGCGGCACCGCGCGGAAGTGAATCGCCACCTCGGTACAGCGCTTCGAGAGGCGCTTGCCAGCCCGCAAGTAGAAGGGCACCCCGTGCCAGCGCCAGTTGTCGATCATGAAGCGACAGGCCACGAACGTCGGCGTCTGCGAGTCTTTGGCGACGTTTGGCTCGTCGCGGTAGCCGCGATATTGGCCGCGCACCACCTCGCTCTCCACTTCATGCGGAAAGATGGGCCGAATCGAACGGAAGATTTGCGATTTTTCGCCACGGATCTCGTCGGCCTTGAACGACACCGGCGGCTCCATCGCGGCAAGGGCGAGCACCTCGAGCAGGTGGTTTTGTACGACGTCACGGAGCGCGCCGGTCTCGTCGTAGAACTTTCCCCGGCCCTCGATTCCGAGCTCTTCGGCGGCGGTGATCTGCACGTGATCGACGTAGTTGCGGTTCCACAGCGGCTCGAACATCGAGTTGCCGAAGCGCATCACCAAGATGTTCTGCACCGTCTCTTTGCCGAGATAGTGATCGATTCGATAGATCTGCTCTTCGTCCAGATACGCGGCCGCCATCTTGTTGAGCTCGCGTGCCGACTCGAGATCGTGGCCGAAAGGCTTCTCGATCATGACCCGTGAAAAGGGGCCTTTTTGTCCGGGAGCGGCCAGGTGCAAGAGGCCTGCGTTCTTCAGGCCGGACAAAATCACCGGAAACGCGCTGGGCGGCGTCGAAAAGAAGAAGAGCCGGTTTTGCTCGGTGCCCTTTGTCTTGTCGAGCTCGCTCAGCTTGGCTGTCAGCGCTTGGTAGGTCTCCGCGGACTCGTTGTCGCCCCGCACGTAGTGCACCCGTTTGGCGAGATTTTGCCAGGTGGCTTCGTCGATCGGCTTGGTGCGCGAAAACTTGGCGGTCGCTTCCTGATGTATGGCCCGGAACGCCGCCTCGTCGGGGGCGCTGCGTCCGATGCCGACCAGCTCGAAGTGCTCGGGCAACAGCCCCTCTTTCAAGAGGTTGTACAGGGCCGGCATCAGCTTGCGTTTGGAGAGGTCGCCGGTGCCACCGAACAACACCAGCACACACGGCTTCACGCTGCGCTCTTTGCTGATGGCTTCGCCGGGTACGGTCTCGGTCTCGATTCGCGTCGTCGAGATGCCCATCTCATGGCCTCGCTGTCAGTCGATTGCGCGTGGCGCCCAGTAAACCTGGGGAAAGCTTGGTTATACTTGGGGGGCCCTGGGGGCCGTGCCGGAAAAAACGAGGTCCCCCGTGTACCACACGGGCCCCCGGAGAGGTATGCGTCACACAGCATTTAAGCCTGGGCGCGGACGCACCGCTCTCCCGTCTGTACCCCGTGCGTCGCCCCAGCAAAGCTCCCAGGCCCTCTATCGCTGATCTCAATCGCGAAAGCGCAATCGCGCTGGAGCGCCTGCTTCCAGGCGTTGGTGAGGTGCTGGCGTCGAACATCGTCGAGCATCGCAGGGCCCATGGCGCTTTCGAGTCCGTGACAGACCTCGCCAAGGTGCCGAAAATGGGCGTACGCCGGGCAGAAAGGCTGTGGGCCGCAATCGACACGACCGCGGAGCACACGGATTCGGCCCCCGAAATCGAGCTGCAACAGGCTGACGGGTTCGGCTTGGAAGACTCGCTCGCCGCCGACCCGGCGACACACGAATTCCTGGCGCATGCGCCGGTTTCGGCCTCGCATTCGCCTCCGCCGAGGCTCGACGACATGGCCGCTGCAGCACCAGCAGCGGCCCAGCCGGACCACACGCGACGCATGTACGCGCGGGTGGCTGCGGTCGGCGTCATCGCCCTCATCGCCGGCATTTTTGCGACGGTCGCGATGGTGAAATCGGTGCGCGAGAGCTCGGTGGCCGTCGCCCGTGCTGACGTCGACGAGGTCCGCGCGGAAGTGCAGACGCTTCGAGATGAAGTGGGCGCTGTCGGTTCGGCGCAGCTCGGCTCGACTCTCGAGCGCAAAGTGGACAGCGGTCGTACAGAGTCGATCGAGAAGCGCCTCGGCGAGCATGACCGCGCACGGGCCGACACCAAAAAGCGGGTTCAGGCAGTCGAGGACCGGGCGAAAAAGATCGAAGAGAAGCAGGACAAACACGCGGCCCGCCTGGGCAAAGCCGAGGACGACCTCGCGTGGCAAAAGATGGCCACTGCCGCCCAGCTCGCTGCGCTGAAGAAGCAGGTGCGCAGCGCCGCCGACCGGATCGAAGCGCTGGACGACGAATAGTAAATGGGTGTGCCGTCATCGGCCCACATAATGCCGGCATGATCCGAGCTCGATTGGCTGTGGTCGTTGCGCTGCTCGCCCTGACGGCGTGTGGCGGCAAAGTCGTGTTTCAGTCAGGCGAAGACGACAACAGCGGAGGCGCAGGCGGCGGCGAACCAGGCTTCGAGTGCGTGGGCACCTGCGGTGACCCCTGCACGAAGTGTGTCGGTAACGATTGCTTCAGCGGCTATTGCTCGGACGACGGGTTTTGCAATCCGCCCGAGCAGCCTCCCGCCTGCCCCGCCGGCTAGACTATTCGTCCCATTCGATTTCAGAGGGGCCGAGCGTGCGGTAACGCGTGTCGATCTCCTCCATCAGCTCGAGCCACCACGATTCGGCCATCATGCCGCCTTCGCGCGCGCTGTCTGTGAAGAAGTTGCCGCGGATGCACTCGGCCTTTCCGTTTTCGTCGGTGCGGCAGCGCCCGTCGACGTAGACCAGCAGCGATTTCGGCATGCGCGATGTCATGCTGTCGCCCGGGTTGTTCATCCAGTTGTTGATGAAGATGATGGCGGCGCCCAAGTCTTCGGGCGTCTGGCCGTAGCCGTGCAGCATGAAGATCACGGGGTAACGGCGATCTTGCTGTTCGGCGTGGGCGTAGCCCGGCGGAAAGTTCACCGTTACTGGGCCGGTGCGCCCTCGCGAGTCGGTAAAATCGAAGGTGCAGCTGCCATCGATCTGACACACATCCATACCCGGCGCGGGGTTGTCGTTGGAGACCTTCACGACTGTGCGGAGCTCAGGCTCCGGCCAGCGCCGGCCGATGAAGTAGAGACCGGTCTGCAGGCGCGAAGTGATCTCGTTGACGGTCCCTACATGCTGACCAGAGCCGTTTTCGACGTCGGCCGCGCTCGGGTCGATCTCGCCGTAGCGCATCATGACCGAGCCGGGCACGTCCTCCCAAGGCATCAGGGCCGGGGTGAACGAGTCAGGCAGGAGCGGATCGTAACCGGGCATCTCGGAGAAGCCGGTGTAGTAGGCCGTGTCGCGCCCGCGCGCGACCATGCCGCCGATCAGCGTCTGCGCCGAGACGTGGAAGTTGAACAGGTCGCGTGTGCCGCCGTCCGTCCACACATCGACCCGGTCGAGCGCCGCTTGATCGAGCGGGCCACCCGGTAGATCATAGACCTCGCCACGGAGGATTGCGGCGGGGTCATAGTTCCACATGCGCTTTAGACCGCGCGATGCGCTGAACTCGCTGTCTCCCTCGCCGACGTCATAGCCCTGACCGGCTTGTGACCAGCCGTTGTTCGGTTGCTGCAGCGTTCCGTCGACGCCGTCCATTCCGAAGTCGTCGAAAGGCTCCCCGATTTGATAGCGGTAGTCGCGCTCGGTCCCGCCGGGGTTGTACTGCAGCTGATAGTCGTCGCCGCTCGGGTCTTCGTTGATACCCAGCTGGAAACCCGATTCTTCGACGCTGAGCTCGCCATCCGGGCCTGCGTCCGTCCACGGCTCATGGCCGCTCTTGATGATGGGCTCGAGCTCGTCGCGAACTCCGTTGCCGTTGTAGTCGACAGCGAGGCCGACCTCGAGCGGGTAGTCGTTGGGACCTTCTGCGTGCCACGCGTTGGCCCAAGGTGTCTGGTCTTCGCTGGTCGGCGTGCCGTCGCAAACGGTGATCACGGGGAAGCTGCCGTCGGGGTTGAACTCGTCGTCGAAGTAGTCGGCTAGCGTAAGTGTGTTCGCGCACCGCTCTGCCGGGCAGCTGTTGGCGATCTCTTCTTGGGTCTCTTTGTCGGGACCGTCGAGCGGGTCGACCCACACCTGGCACTCGTTGCCGGGGTGATCACCGAGCACGCTCGCGTCCGTGGGCGGCACGCCCGGCGGCAGATTTTCGCCTCCGGGCGAGAGGTTGTCCCCGTTGGGGTTGCCCATGAGCAGCGCCAGATCGCGGAAGATTTGTGAGTACTCTTCACGAGGAAAGCTGCCGCCTGTGCCGGTGCGCGGATATTCGGCCCACCAGTTGTTGAACACCTGGGTGTGCTCGTAGGGGTCGGTCGGCGCGTTCATCAATGTACACTTGCCAGACTGTGTCTCTGTCTTGCCGAGGCATTGTTCGTCGGCCTCGCACTCGCTGGTGGTGTCGCACGCAGCGCGCGTTTGCGGGATGTCTGCGAGCAGGGTGCCTGGGGCGATCGGCCGGAAGCCGCCCAGGTGATTCTGCTCGATGTAGTGGATGAGCCACGACCAGGTGGCGGGCCCGCCGAGCGGCGCGACGACGTCGAACTTGTCGTGATGTCGAAGGCCGAACATGCTCGAGCCCATGCCGCCCATCGAGACGCCGATCACGGCGCGATGCGTGAGCCGTCGTGTGTAGGTGCGCTCGCCTGCGTCCGCGAGGATGACCGCCTGGTAGGTGCCGAGCCGGGGCGCCTTGAAGGAGAGGGCCCAGCCTTGGCCGCTCGGGACGAAGCGCGCATCGGCCACTGGCACGACACGGGGTTCTTTGAAGGCAGGGCCGCTGTAGAGAACGCGCACGTGCCGGAAGCGGCCCTTCGCCGGCACGAGCGCCGGATTCACTGGGACCGACAGTGGGATTTCGCGCTGAAACTTCTGCTCTGCCGGCCCGAACGTGATGGGCGGGCCGAGTGGGATGTGGCCCTCCGGCAGGCTCATGTTGCCGCAAGCGATGTCCGCCTCGAACGGCTCGACGCTCCACAAGTAGCTGCCCTGATTCGGCTTGTTGGCGCCCTTGGGCAAGCCGATGGTCGCGCCATCGAGCTCACCCGTTCCGACGAGCGTCTCTCCTTCTTTGAGCGAGCTGTCGTTCGCGGTGCCAGCGCAAGTGGGCACGGTGGCGTCGAGCACGACGACGTCGAGCGAGCCGGTGGCGTCTTCGCCGGTGCCTTTGGGTATTTTGGCGGTCAATGTGTAGCGGCCTGGCGCTGCCGAGCCGTGCACGTCGATTTCGATCTCGTTCCGGTAGAGCGTGACGCTGCCGGCCGCAGGAGCTGCCAGCGCTGCTTCGTCGCTGCTCGCGAAGGTGACGGGTGTCACGTCGCACACATCCGGCGCGATGATCACTTTGACTTTGCGCGACAAGCAGCTTTCGTCCGCGGCAGCGCAGGCTGGTACGAAGACCTGGCTCGGTGAGAAGCGCGCTTTCACGAGGTTCGGCTGCGGCTTCGAGCAGATGTCGCCCGGCCTGAGCACCGGTGGAGTGGGCGTGTCGTCGTCCGGGGCGGTGTCGTCACCACAAGCGAGCGGAACGAGCGCGAAGCCGCACGCGCCCAACGCGGCGAGCGCCGCCTTCAGGGTGAAGGGAAATGAACGCATGGGTGTTGGGCTCCCGATCAAAAAGCGATAGGCAATGAAACGATTTGACCGGCAGTCTACAGCGGCGATCAGGGCGGTGGAGGAACTTCGCCCGACGCCTCACCTTCGACAGCGGTCTGCTCCTCGGCCCCCGAGGCTTGGCCGACGCGGCTGATCTTGCCGAGCCAGCTGCCCGAGAACGAAGTGGGTGACAAGGCAGCGCTCACCTCGGCCTGGCCGCCGATCGAAATTTCGAGGTAGCCCTGCGACCCGTCGCTGGAGTCGCCAATCGACAGACCCACGTCCCAACGTTTCAAGACCGCCGCTTCACAGGCGGCCTCGAGACAGGCGGCGTCACAGCCGACGACACCGCTCTGCGCCACGATGGTCCCGATTTGCGGACAGTCGGCAGCGCTAGCGATGGCTTGCGGCATGGTGATGGGTTGGCCGAGCTCTGCCGTGAGGGCTGCGCTCATGAAGGCGCCAGCGAGCCGTGTAGTCGAGACGGGCAGCGTGCCGCTCATCACCAGCACGTCGTCGGCAGTGGCGCTCCAGCTGAAGGGGACGCTCGCCGGCGCACCGATGACGGCCGCCGACAAGCCGCTGAAGCTGTCCAACTGGAAGCTCGGTGAAGCGTACCCTTCGTCGCTGCCGATCACGCCCTCGATGCGGCTCGTCGTGCTCTCCGCATCGGCGAGCGCATAGCTCACCGCGCTCGACTTGAGCGCGAGGCAGGCCGCATGCGCGTGATAGCCGCCCAGCGCGACGGCTACACTCTCGTCGAGCTCTCCCTGTTCGCGTAGCGCTTCGAAGCTTTGTGAGCTGGCGATTTCGAGCTCGGCTTGCATGGCGTCGAGCAAGAGGTAGGTGAACGGTGTCTCGGGTGGAAACGCCGCGTCGGCGAGGTCGACGATGCTCGATTCGAGCAATGGGCCGTAACCCTCGCCGGGGGCGAACTCGAGCGATACGTCAAGCTCGACACCCTCGAGCACCACGGGACGATCGACAGCGGTGACGGAGACTTCTTCGGTCTTGTCCGGCTTGGTCGCGGTGAACGAAACGCAGCCCGCCACCAACGCGCCCGACCGAATGGCGACTGCCAAGGCAGGCCCGACGGGCACGCTCGCGATCGTCGGCACCTCACCCAATGCAGCGTCGGCGTGCAGCGCTCCGACTGGGTTTTCGGGGTAGCTGGCGAGCGCAACATCGCAGGTCTTGCCGACCAAGATGTCGGCAGACCAAGCGGAGAGCTCGCGGTTGCCAAGGTAGGTCGGCAGCACGCGAATGGTGGTGAAGCCGAGCTCGCTCACTGCAACGTGCAGCTCCGCCGAAGTATCGACAGCGACTTGCGCGCGCAGAATGAACGCCGCCGGCTGTTTGGGCGCCTTGAGCTCGACTTGCGCCAACCCCTGCGCGTCCGCCTTGATCACGCCCGCGGCGAGTGACGCGTCGAACGTGTCGCCAAGGAGCAGCAGCGTCACCTCGGCGCCCGGCTCGGTCATGACCTCGATCGTGTGGACCTCGGAGGGCAACAGCTCGAGCGTGCCTTGCTCGGAGAACGCGATGCTGGATCCTGGGCTCGGGTTCGTGTCCGGGTCAGGGTCTCGGTCGGGGACGCCGCACCCCGTGAGCAGCGGAACGGCGACACACAGCGCGACACATAAAGACAGGTGCCCTGCTCTGACGGCTGGC
>Ga0163144_10002217_pt1 | contig 45280 bp, 34 predicted proteins | sample OliLak19BULKMAT1_FD_123175 | JGI IMG/M metagenome (GOLD analysis project Ga0163144, IMG submission 123175) | Freshwater microbial mat bacterial communities from Lake Vanda, McMurdo Dry Valleys, Antarctica - Oligotrophic Lake LV.19.BULKMAT1 | ecosystem: Environmental > Aquatic > Freshwater >... | reverse complement strand
TCGGTCTCGGCGCGTACCGCTGCGACGACCCGGCGATAGAACTCCAGATTGTCGTGGCAGCCGCTGTAGTCTCCACTCTGGATGTTGCGCAAACCGATCGCGATGACGTCCGGACGAAACGCGCGCAACCGCTCCGCGAGGTGCCGCAAGGGATCGGCTGCGAAGCAAAGGTCGCAAAGCTCGCTTTCGTGACGCGACGGCAGGTTTGCCATCACGCAGAGGATCCCGAGCGGAATGACGGCATCCGGCAGCTTTTCCCGATTCGCAGATACGAAAGCGATGCGCATCCAAACTCTCGCACCTTCCCTTGCTCGAGCGTCCACACGCCGACGCGCTTCGATTTCGGGATCAGGCCGGCCATCGGCCTGACTAGCCCGGATGTATCACCAGCAATCTACTCCGTGCGCCCAGATATGACGGGCATTCGACGCTCTCGCATACGATCGCTGGTGAAATATCCAGGCTAGCAAACGCCCGTGGCAAGGTCGCACGCCCCTGCCAATGCGTCAATCGACGAACCGGCGCTTGCGACGAACCGGCGCTTGCGACGAACCGGCGCTTGCGACGAACCGGCGCTTGCGACGAACCGGCGCTTGCGACGAACCGACGCTTGCGACGAACCGGCGCTCGCGACGAACCGGTGCTCGGCGAACGTTGCCCCTGACTATGCCGAGGCTGGCAACCATTCGACTCGACCCTTTCGCCCCATCCCCTGCCGTGCCCCTACCCGCGTAGTGCTGCTCGCGTACAAGTCCGATCTTACCTCCGCGGGAGCGTTGCGTTACTAGCATTCTCAGTCCGATGGACATGAACGCAACCAGCGAACGCGACGCGGATCGGCGCTGCGATCCTTCGGCTGTTCGTTTCGATCCCCGGATCGAAACGATGTCCGAGGGCACAGCCCCGACCGCCCGGACCAACCCCAGGAGAATGACGCTAATGCAACCAAACACAACGACGACTCGACGGACGATCAAGTGGGCGCTACTCGCCGCAACTCTCAGCGTGGCGCTCGTCGCCCCCGCCCTCGCGGCACCTTCGGACATGTGGATCACAGCGAAGAGTAGACTGGCGCTGTTGACGGCTGAAGGCGTACCTGGCACTGCAATCAGTGTCGATACAGTCAATCAAACCGTGACCCTGCACGGCAAGGTGGAGTCAGCCGCCGCCAAGGCAAAGGCCGAGAGCGTCGTCAAGTCGCTCGACGGCGTCACGGGCGTGCGCAACCTGTTGGCCGTAGTGCCGGCGAGCGTTGATGAGGAAGTAGAGCGCTCGGACGACGACATCGAGAAGCGCGTTAACACGGCGCTACAAGCGCACACTTCCCTTCGATCGACAAAGGTGACGTCCGTAAACGCTGGAGTCGTCCTGCTCGGCGGATCGACGACGACAATGACGGACCACCTGAGTGCGGTCGAGATCGCTTCCGGCGTCGCGGGGGTGCGAGAGGTTGCGAGCAAGATCGAAAGCCCCGATTCACTGGCGGACGCCGAGATCTGGCGCGAGCGCGAGGAGAAGGTCGCCGATTCCGAGTACGGCGTTGTCGATTCATCGCGCGACATCTGGATCACCTCGATGGCGAAGATGCGGCTGATGGCCAACGGGGACACGCCGGCGATGGACATCAATGTAGACACGCGCAACGGAGTGGTGACACTTTTCGGTGTCGTCCCGACCGCGAAAGCCAAAGAGGCCGCTGAAGCCGACGTGCGCAAGGTCGGCGGCGTTGTGAAAGTGAACAACGACTTGCAGGTCGTGACGACCACCAAACAGCCCGCCATGGAAGTCAGCGACAATGACATCCAGCGCGAGGTCGAGAAACGATTCGAGGAACGCACCTCGCTCAAAGACGTCGACATTGCCGTAGTAAACTGTGTGGTGCGCTTGACGGGTACCGTCCCCAGCGGGACGCAGCGCCTGGAAGCGGCCGTTTTAGCACGGTCGACCAACGGCGTCTGTTCCGTTCAGGACGACCTCCGGATCGAGTGACCTGGGGATGAGCTCGACGCATCGAATAACGCGGGCCCAGTAGAGGTTAGCGGCTCCGATGAGCTTTGCCGTGGGGATGAGAGACATGAATGATCCTGGTTTCGGCAGTGAACCGTCCCTGGCGTCGTCGGTCGAGCACCTGGTCGCCGGCAGTCACGGCTTGCTCACCAAGCGCGTCGATCTCGCACTGCTCGAAGGGCAGGAGATGCTCTCGCAGACCATCAACCGCGCAGCGCTGCTTTGCGCCTGTGGTGTTCTGGCGTTGGCGTCTTGGTTCGCCGGGACAGCGGCCGTGGTTCTCGTCGTCTTTCCCGACGCGACCGCAGTGACACGGCTGGCTGCGTTCGGACTGTTCAACGGCGGAACAGCGTTGTTCCTGTTTGCTCTAGCCAGCAGGCGCTTGCCGGCGGCTATCGCGCGGCCTGGGCGCGACGGAGCGCTCGTCTATGACAACTCTTTGACGGCGGACGGTACAAAATGAGCATGGACACGACGGGTTTCGCAGACCAGCGCGAAGAACTGCTGGAGTCGATCGAGCGGGAGCAGGAGGAAGTGCGGGTCGCGGTGCAGGAACTTGCCGGCGCCGCGCGTTCCGCGTTCGACTTGAACGGGTACATCCGCAGCGCGCCATTGGCGTGGACGTTGGGCGCGTTCCTCGTCGGCGCGTGGCTGGGCAGTGGCGGGATTTCAACTAATGCGATCTCACCAAAGACAAGGAGATGATGAATGGCAACAGAGCAAATTGCAGCACGAACGACGCCGCGGCACATAGAGCAACCGTCGTATTCGATGCCGACCGACATCGCGGCGGTGCGGTCCGTGGTGACCGACTTGGAGCGGCAGGCCCGCGACCTGATCCACGATCGGCCGGTTCTGGCGGTGCTGATCGCCGCCGGTGTCGGTTATCTGATGGCGCGCGTGGTGGTGCGAGGCAGTCGATGAACGCGCACAGCGGTACCGGAAACGGCCTGTTGGCGGCATCGGCCGGCAACCGGGAGGACATGCACGCCCTCGCCGACCACGGTCGCCAGATCCAACACGATGCCGAAGCCCTCGCTGCGCATGTGCGGGACGCCGGCAGCAGCCTGCAGGGTTTCCTCACCGAGCAGGTGGAGCAGCGACCGTTGACCACGCTGGGCGTGGCGGCGGGTCTTGGCTACCTGCTCGGCGGCGGACTGAGCTCGAAGTTGACCGTGCTCATGTTTGGCGTCGCAACACGAATCGGTGCGGCGGTCATCGCCCGCGAGGTCGCCGCCCAGATTTCACAGAGTGACTGGAGTGGAAACCCCAACCGATCTCCTGAAACCAGTCCCGGAACCATAAAGGAGCGATCATGAAAATCGAGGACATTCTGGCGGCCCTGCCGTCGCGCGACGATCTCGCCGCCGGTATCGGCATGCAGGCGCGATCAACACCGACCGCCGACATCTTCTCCACGCTGGGCATCTTCACCTCGGGCGTCATTCTCGGCGCGGGACTGGCTCTGCTGCTAGCGCCGAAGCCCGGCAGGGAGATTCGCCACGACATAGCCGAGAAGGTCGGTGAGATCGGCGGTCAGATGGGCATGACGTCGGCGCCGAACGCGCCGTTGACAGCCAACCGCTCGAACCCCTAACACCGCGACCGCCATCCCTTGGTGACGCTGTTGACGCACTGAGGGCTTCGCGCGCCTGGGCGACGTGATTCAAACGTTATTCGAACTCGTCGCCGCCGCCCCGGTCTTGCCAGGGCGACGGCGACGGCGGACACGAGCACTGTAGCGGCGGAATCCGACTCCAACCCCTGGGCCCCCGCTCCCCGCTTCCGCGAGGACAAGATCCGCGAGGGCGACGGGAGCTGTGATAAGGAACGCAGATTATAGACTTCAGCCTGAAGCCTTCCCTGGGACCGCGGGCGGGACGCCCGCGGTCCCAGGGAAGGGCCTACGCTGCGCACGCCGTGTTTGATTCCCGCATCAGCCCGGAGCGATCGCACCGCCCCTGCCACCCCGGGCCTCCCAGGTTCCTCGACCGATCTTTCCCCACGCGCTGTCCCAATCACCCCGGAGAGCCCGACGTGTGCACGTGCCCGTTGCTTCCACGTCGATGGCAGGCTTCACCCCATTTGGCAGGTTGGCCACTCTCACTTGGGTTCACGAGGCCGAATCGGGTTCACTTGCGTTACGGCTCGCGGGTTCGCTTCCGAGGTTTCGCCAGCAGGATCGCTCCTGCCCACGCTCGGGTCGCTATCTGCTGAACGGGCAATTCGCAGCTCGACATCCTTTCAGGTCGCTAGATCGGCCAGGCTTCGCCTGGCGCACCAAATGATCGAATGACCAACCTGTCCTACGTAGCCATGCGAAGTAGGATCACGAGCCGCTGCGTAGTGCACAAACGTAGAAGTTGGTCGTCTTACCGAACGTACTGACGGTACCACGCAGGAATTCGACTCATCGCCAACGAATTCCCACGATCAAAGGTCACTAGCGGAATCCCAGGGCAAGGAGCTGGTGGAACGTCAATCCGAACGACGGCGTCCCGTCGTCGGACACACCTAGAAAGAAGCCCATGTCCAACTCCGACGTGCGGAGGATATCGGGATAGAGATTCGCGCGGACGCGGTAGAAATCCGTACTGTTGAAGATCACCGATGCCAACAGGCGATCGTCCTGGTCCCAGAAGACTCCGCCGGAAGGCTGGATCTTCTCGAGGTTGTCGGCGAAAGCGTTGCCCTCGCGGAGCGGATCGACGGTCGCTAAGCCGGCGCCAAAGGAGAGACTCGACTCGTCGGGAAGCGCGATCGAGACGCCGCCCAAATAATGGAGACCGAAGTAAATGAACGGGCGAAGACCGTTGCCAAAGAGAGCCGGTCGCAACACATAGTTATTGCTCGCGTTGAGAATTCTGCCGTTGCGAACATCGACGAAAGGCTGCCCCACCCAATTCCTCATGTGCAGCGTATTCTGAGCTGTGTCCGCAACGAGATCGCTCATGAACAGGAAGTTGCCGAGCAGGTTGAAGAAATACAGATCGGCGATGTGATCGAGAGAGTCGATCTTGGGATTGGAGGCCTCGATCGCTTCGTTGCCGACGTACCCGGCGTAGGACGAAAGGAACGCCCAGACGTACGGATAGCAAGCGCCATGGTGAGAGAACCACTCGGCGAGGGCGCGGAAGTCATAGCCGTTGCCGAGCAGATGCAGGGTGATATTGGGGAGAACGTGCGACGAGGCGAACTCCTGCTGCAGAAGCTTGCCATAGCCGCCGTCGGCCTTGATGCTGTCGTGCGGATCGAAAATCTCCTCGAACACCGTCTCGTGGTTCTTCCAGTAGCCGTCCTGGCTGAACGTTCCCGACACCTGAGCCGTGTCGAAAGCGGTATTGACGTAGTTCGTCAACGGCAGAAACCGGAAGCGGTGGTCGTTCGGTTGGAAAATGATCGGCTGCAGAGACGGTCCGGCGCGAACTTCCTCGTCGTCCCCTGAGGCGCGATTCGGCGCGGCGCAGGCCGGCGTTGCCGCCAGCAGAGCGATGCACCCGATCACCGCAAATGCCGACAGCAAACCGAAGTGGAGAGTCGTCACCTCGCGCTTCAGCATCACGAGTCGAGGCAGAGTTGCGGCAAGGGCTGTCGAGGCGCCATGTTCCGGCGGATAGACGTCGCAGCAGACGCGACTAGAGCCCGACGGCCGCGCGCAGCGCGCGAACCTCGTCGTCAGTGAGTTCGCGGAAGGCGCCCGACGGCAGCTTGCCGAGCTTGAGCGGGCCGAGGCGGACACGGCGCAGCTTGTCGACCGGGTGATGGATCGCATCGAACATGCGGCGCACCTCGCGGTTGCGACCCTCATCGATCTTGACCTGCAGCCAGGCCTTGTCGTCGCGTGCCTCGAGCACGCGCACATCGGCCGGGGCGCAGCGGGTCCCGTCGACGAGACGGATACCACGCGCCAGGCGCTCCAACGACGCTGCGGCTGGTATGCCCATCACCTTGGCGACGTAGCTCTTCGGAATCCCGTAGCGCGGATGCGTCAGGCGCAGGGCGAGATCGCCGTCGTCGGTCAGCAGCAGCAGGCCGGACGAGTGGTAATCGAGGCGGCCGACCGGGAACACGCGGGTGCGCAGGCCGCCAAGTAGCGTGGCGACGGTGGCGCGGCCTTCGGGATCCGACATCGTAGTGACGACCGCGACCGGCTTGTGTAGCAGGATGTAGGTGTAGCGCGACGGTAGCCGCAGCAGCTTGCCGTCAATCTTGATCTGGTCGGAGCTCGGGTTCGCCTTCGACCCCAGCTCTGTCATCCGCTTGCCGTTCACCGTGATCCGGCCCTCGAGGATCATCTCCTCCGCCGCCCGCCGCGAGGCGATCCCGGCGCGGCTCAGAATCTTCTGCAGCCTCTCCGCCGTCACCATCGGCGTCGCCGTCAGTGGCGCGCTCGGACGCGTCTTCCGCGCCCCACTCTCCGCCGTCCGGGTCCGCGTCGAAGTCGCGTCCGGCAACTGCGGCCGCGTCTTGCGCCTCCCCTCGAAGGTCGCGCCCGCCTTCGGCCGTTGCTTCGCCGGAGTCTCCCAGGGCTTCTTCGCGGTCTTCTTCGCGGTCTTTCTCGCCGTCGTGTTCGAACTCGGCCGCTTCTTCGTGGCCGTCGTCGAACTCGGCCGCGGCCGCTTGCGCTCCTGCGGCGATTCCTCCGTCATCCGTTGCGACGGTTTCCTCGTCGTCTTCCGCGTCGCGGGCATGGTCTTCCTCCTCCAGCACGGGTGGGGCGATCTCGTCGAGCGCCGGCAGGTCGCGCAGGTCTTTGAGCCCGAAAGTTTCGAGAAACTCGGGAGTCGTGGCGTACAACAGCGGCCGGCCGATGGCTTCCTTGCGGCCGGCGATCTTGATCAGGCGTTTGGCGAGCAGGGTATTGAGAGCCCCATCGGCGTCGACGCCGCGGATCGCCTCGATGTCCGCTTTGGTCACCGGCTGCCGGTAGGACACGATCGCCAGGGTCTCGAGCGCGGCGCGGCCGAGGCGGGCCGGCTTCGCCTTGAAGACCTGGCGCACGAAATCGGCGTTCTCGCGTGCGGTCCTGAACTGGTACCCCGCCGCAACCTCCAGCAGCACGATGCCACGCCTGCCCAGCGCGTAGTCATCGAGCAGCAACGCCGCGGCGGCGCGGATCTGCTTGCTGCTCGGCGCGGGCATGCCCGCAACCTTGATGACCACACCGAGCTCCTTCACCGACATCGGATTGCCCGCGGCAAAGACGACGCTCTCGATGATGCCGGCGAGTTCCCGTAGATCGGACCACGGTACGGCTTCGCTGCCGAGATCCTCGGCGAGTTCGGCCGCCGGCTCGCTCGCGGGTTCGTCCGGCTGCGCCTCGGCCGCTGCCTGCGCGCCAGCCTCCGCGCCATCCTCCGCAGCAGCGGCCTCGTACTCGTCCGCTTCCACCGGCGGCGCGAGAATCTCGTCCTCGCGCGGCGATTCCTCAGGCATGGATGGCCTCCGCCTCCTCCACCGAAGTGGGGGCACTGTCGTATTCGTCCAAGTCGTCGAGCTGCACCTGGGAAACGTCGTCGACCGCGAGTTCGATCAGAATCGGCCCGAAGTGTTCGTCCTGGATGACAGCGACGGCTCCCATTTTCATGAGTTCGAGCAGGGCCAGGAAGGTGACGATGATCTGCAGCCGGGTGGAACGCTCATCGAAGAGCGAATCGAAACGCAGCGAGCGCTGCTGGCCGAGACGGCCGAGCAGCACGCGGGTGCGGTCGCGCAAGGACACCGGTTCGCTGTGCACTTCGTGGACCGGCTCGGGCCGGGCGCGCTCGAGAACGGCGCGCATGGCATCGAGCAGTTGCCAGACATTGACCTTGAGCGGCGGGCCGCCTGGGGGAGGCTGCACGGCCGGGTCGTTGGGGTCGAGACGTTTGAGTGGCTCACGCGCGAACACGTCGCGGTTGAGCAGCGGGCGTTCGCCGAGGGCGAGCGCCGCTTCGCGGTAGCGCTGGTACTCGAGCAGTTGGCGCATGAGATCGACGCGCGGGTCGTCCGCCTCGGGCTCATCTTCCTCCTCGTCGGCCGGGAGAAGAGTGCGCGACTTGATCAGCAGCAGGGTAGCCGCCATCACCAGGTACTCGCCTGCAACGTCGAGGCTGAGCGACTCCATCATTTCGAGGTACGCCATATACTGCTCGGTGATCATAGACGTCGGCACGTCGGCGATCGACACCTCGTTCTTCTTGATCAGGTGCAGCAGGAGATCGAGCGGCCCCTCGAAGACGTCGATGTGAACTCGGTAGGGAAGCCCCATCTGCCGCTCACCAACCGCTCGCGCGGGAACTCGCGTCGCGCTCAATCACGGGGCAGCCCCACGGCTTCACGAACTTCGGCCATCGTCGCCTGCGCGGCAGCGCGCGCGCACAGATTACCCTGCTCGAGCACCGCGTCGACGTGGTCCGGATCGTTTTCGATCTCGGCGCGGCGCGCGTGGATCGGCTCGAGGAAAGCGACGACGTGCTTGATCATGATGCGCTTGCAGTCGAGGCAACCGATCCCCGCACTCCGGCAGTTGGTGGTGACGAAGTCGATCTCGTCGGCCGTGCAGAAGATCTTGTGGAGGTTGAACGCCGGGCAATCTTCCGGGTCGCCCGGGTCGTTGCGGCGCACCCGCCGCGGGTCGGTCATCATCCGCCCGAGCTTCTTCTCGACGTCCTCGGTCGAGTCACTGAGGTAGACCGCGTTGTTGAAGCTCTTGCTCATCTTGCGGCCGTCGGTGCCGGGGATCTTCGGCACCTCGGTGAGCAGGGTGCGCGGCTCGGGGAAGACTTCGCGCCGATAGAGATGGTTGAAGCGCCGGGCGACCTCGCGGGTGATCTCGATATGCGGCGCCTGGTCGATTCCCACCGGCACGGCGTCGGCCTTGTACACGAGGATGTCGGCGGACTGCAGGACCGGGTAGCCGAGGTGGCCGAAGTTGATGCGGGTCATCTCCGACTCGTCGTCGCCCTCGATGAGCCCCAGTTCGCGTGCCTGCTCCTTGACGGTCGGATTGCGCAGCAACCAGGGGGTCGGAATGATCATCGACAGCAGCAGGTGCAACTCGGCGTGTTCCTTGATGGCGGACTGGCGGAACAGCACCGCGCGCGCCGGGTCGAGTCCGGCCGCGAGCCAGTCGATCACCATGTCGCGGCTACGCTCGCGCAGCGACTCTTCGTCCTGCTCCGCCTTGGTCGTCAGGGTGTGCCAGTCGGCGACGAAGAAGAAGCAGTCGTAATCGGCCTGCAGCTTGATCCAATTGCTCAGCGCGCCGAGCAGATTGCCGAGGTGCAGCCGGCCGGTCGGGCGCATCCCGCTGACGATGACCTTGGGTTTGGCGGCGGCGCTCACAGCAAGACCCTCAGAAAAGCACTCTGCACGGGACCGATGAGGGTGCCCAGGGTTCCGGTCATGAGGAGCAACACAACGACCAACATGCCGAACGGTTCCAAGCGCGCGAACGGCAGCGCCAGCGCGCGCGGCAGCAGGCCGACCGCGACGCGGCCGCCGTCGAGCGGCGGGATCGGCAGCATGTTGAAGACGGCCAGGGTGACGTTGATGAAGACGCTGTAGAGCAGCGCCAGCGCCAACAGATCCGGCTCGGCGGCGCCGGCGTTGACGACCTTGAACGCCGTCGCCGACAGCGACGCGAGGATCAGATTGACGGCCGGCCCCGCGGCGGCGACGAGAACCATGTCGCGCTTCGGATCACGCAGCCGGCCGAAGTTCACCGGCACCGGTTTGGCATAGCCGAACACGAACGGCGCGCCGGACATGATCAGCATTCCCGGCAGCAAGACGGTGCCGAATAGATCAATGTGGGGGATCGGATTGAGGGTCAGCCGGCCGAGCAACTTGGCGGTCGGGTCGCCGAGGCGAAAGGCGACGTAGCCGTGCGCAATCTCGTGCAGAATGACGGCGACGAGCAAGGGAACGGCCCAGATGGCGATGTCGAAAACGGACGTGGACACGGTCGCGTTGAGGTAGCAGAATCCATCCCCGGGGGCTACCCGGAGTCGCCGCCGCACCCGTGCCGGGCGCTCGCCCCGGTGCGCTCTGGCGCTCCTCTGCCCCCTCCGTTACCCTCCGGCCCGCATGCGCACCCTCCTCGAACTGGCGCTCGACCTCGATCACGCCGACGACCTCGGAGCGCTGCGGCACGCTGCCGCGCTCCAACTCGGGCGCGCTGCCCACGACGTCACGGAGTTGCGCGTCCGCCGGCGCTCGATCGACGCACGCAAGCGCACGATCACCGTTCGCCTCCAGGTAGAAGTGTGGTGCGACGAGGCGGCCCCGCCCGAAGAGCTGCCCCGGCCAGAGTACCCCGTCGTCCACGGCGATCGCCGCGTCGTCGTCGTCGGCGCCGGCCCGGCGGGCCTATTCGCCGCCCTGCGTCTGCTCGAACACGGCATCCGGCCGCTCGTCCTCGATCGGGGCAAGGAGGTGCAGGCGCGCCGCCGCGACATCGCGGCGATCCAGCAGCGCGGTGAGGTCGACCCCGACAGCAACTACTGCTTTGGCGAAGGCGGCGCCGGCACGTTCTCCGACGGCAAGCTCTACACCCGCGCCACCAAGCGCGGCAGCGTCGCGGGCGTGCTCCGCACCCTGGTTGCCCACGGCGCGCCGGCCGACATCCTGGTCGACGCGCACCCGCACATCGGCTCGAACCGGCTGCCCAAAGTCGTCGCCGCGATGCGCGCCAGCATCCTCGCTGCCGGCGGCGAGATTCGCTTCGGCACACGGGCAAACGACATCATCTGCGACGCCGCGGGGCACGCGCGCGGCGTCGTCACCGCGGCCGGCGACGAGGTGCTCGGCGACGCCGTCGTCCTCGCGACCGGGCATTCGGCACGCGATATCTTCGCGCTCCTGCAGCAGCGCGGCGTGCGCCTCGAGGCCAAACCGTTTGCCGTTGGCGTCCGGGTCGAACACCCGCAACCATTGATCGATCGAATCCAGTACCACGGCCCGCGCCACCCCAGACTCGCCGCGGCGAGCTACCGCCTGGCGGCGACCGTCAACGCGCGCGGCGTGTTCTCGTTTTGCATGTGTCCCGGCGGGTTCATCGTGCCGGCGGCGACCGCCGACGACGAGATCGTCGTCAACGGCATGAGCCTCGCACGGCGCGACTCGCCGTTCGCGAATTCGGGCATCGTGGTTGCCGTGGAGGACGCCGACCTCGAGCCATTTCGCAGCCACGGGCCGCTTGCGGGGGTCGCCCTGCAGCGGTCGCTGGAGACGGCGGCGAGCCGCGCCGGTGGGGGCCGCCAGCGAGCGCCGGCACAGCGACTCACGGACTTTCTCGCCGGAAGGCAATCGGTCGATCTGCCCGCCTGTAGCTACCATCCCGGCCTAGCGTCGGCGCCGTTGCACGAACTACTACCGCCGGCGCTGGCTTCGCGGCTACGCGGCGGCTTCGAGCGATTCGGTACGGCGCTCCGCGGCTACCTCACGGCCGAGGCCGTGTTGGTCGGCGTCGAAACCCGGACGAGTTCGCCCGTCCGCATTCCCCGCGACACGGTCACCCTCGCGCATCCGGACGTCGCCGGGCTCTACCCCTGCGGCGAGGGCGCGGGCTTCGCCGGCGGCATCGTCTCGGCAGCGCTCGACGGCATCCGCGTCGCGGACGCATGCGCCGCTTGACCGACCCAATAAGTCTTTCCGATTTCCAGGAATTGCACGGACTGCCGCCGACACGTGAGTACGGCCGGAACACCGTCGATTCGCTGGCACGGAATGTGTTTTCGGAATCGAGCGAGAACGAATTCCTTCAACCCAGAATCGAGGAGGCAAAGCGGATGTCGAAGGTTGCAGATCTGATGGCGACGGAGGCGATCACGGCGAACGTGAGTGAAACCGTCCGCGAGGTCGCCCAACGCATGGCGGGCACCCAGGTTGGTGCCGTGCTGGTGATGGCAGGCGACGACTTGGTCGGTGTGTTCTCGGAGCGCGACCTCGCTGTGCGAGTGATCGCAGAAGGTCGGGATCCGGCGACGACGCCGGTGGGCGACGTGGCCACGACGGATGTCGTCACCGTGGGTGCGGACGACGGCATCCGAGCGGCGCTCGACAAATTTCGCATCGGCAAGTTTCGCCATCTGCCGGTGGTCAACGACAGCAAGCTGGTGGGAATCCTCTCGACGCGCGACCTGCTGGTGACCGCGATCGAGCGGCTCGAGAAGTACATCGAGCAGGTCGGCTACGAGCGCAAGACCGCAGCCGGGATCGACCCCTACGACCACTTCGGCGGCAGCTACGGGAAGTGAGAACAGCGAGCGCCGGCAGGAATGGATGCAGGTGGCCGGGCGACCGTTCGCAGGCACGAGTTGCGACGAGCCAACGCCCCGTGCTCCTGCAACCTGCTGACCTGCACCCGTGTTCAGATCAGCCGCGCGGGTGGAACTTCTTATGCACCGCGCGCAGCCGGTCGCTGGCGACGTGGGTGTAGATCTGGGTGGTGGCGATATCGACGTGACCGAGCATCATCTGCACCGCGCGCAGGTCGGCGCCGTGCTCGAGGAGGTGGGTCGCGAAGGCGTGGCGCAGCGTGTGCGGGCTCAACGGGCGGGTGACGCCGCTGCGCAGGCGGGCCTGCTGCAGGCGCCCCCAGAACGCCTGGCGCGACAGATGACCACCGTCGCGGCCGAGGAAGAAGTAGCGGTTGGCGATGCGCTTGTGCTCAGCGAGTAGCGGGCGAACGTTGCGCAGGTACGCCGCCAGCCGGTCGCAGGCAAGGCGGCCGAGCGGCACCACGCGTTCCTTGCGGCCCTTACCGACGACAGTGAGGAAGCCGGCCTCCAGATTCACCTGATCGATCTTCAACGAAACCGCCTCCGTGACGCGCAAGCCCGCCGAGTAAACGAGGTCGATGATCGTCAGGTCACGGGCGATCACCGCCGCGTCTTCACTTTCGCCGAGAAGGCGGCTGATGTCGTCCTCGCCGACGATCTTCGGCAAGCTCTTCTCCAGACGCGGAAAGCGCACGTCGCGCGTCGGCATATCGTCGAGGATCCCTTCGCGCACCAGGAACGCGAACAAGCTGCGCAGGGCGGCGAGGGCGCGAGCGCGGCTGCGCGCCGCGCGACTGCGGGTGTGCAGATCCTCGAGATGGGCGATGACGTCGGCCGCCGAGATCTCCCGCGGTTGTGCGAGCTTGCGCGCATCGAGGTTCGCCGCGAAGGCGGCGAGATCGCGGGCGTAGGCGGCAATGGTGTTGTTCGCCAGTCCCTTCTCGACCGTCACATAGACGAGAAAGCGGTCGATCAAATCGTCGAAACTCACGCCCGCCACGTCGCCTCCCTCCCGAGTCCCTGCGCGCCTCGGTCGCGCTGATCGCGCCTCAAGCAGATCCCGCGGCGGCTGCCTTCTCGCGTTCCGCCAGTTCCCCGAGCCCGGCGAAGATCACCGCGCGGATCTCCTGAATCCGGCCTGGATCGGTGATCTTCCTACCCGCCTCGTCGGTCACGTAGAAGACGTCGAGAATGTGGTCGACGTTGGTGGTGATCTTGGCGAGGTGGATCGACAGACCGAGGCGGTACAGGACGTTGGCGATGACGAACAGCGCGCCGACGCGATCCTGGGAGTTGACGTCGAGAATGGTGAAATGGTCGGAGTTCTCGTTGTCGACCACCACTTCGGTGGGCACCTGCGGCCGCCAGCGGCGCACCGGTCGGAGCTTGGCCTTCGCGATCATCTCCTCGACATCTTCGCCCTGTACCAAGACGCGTCGGAGCGCGTCCTGCATGCGGCTCCAGCGCTCCGGGCGCTGTGCCACCTCGGCCCCATCGTGGTGGGCAATGCGGAAGATGTCGACGACCCGCCCGGAGAGTCCGGTGTTGATACTCGCGCCGAGCACGTCCATGCCGTGCACGAGCAGCACTCCCGCGAGCTTGGCGAAGAGCCCGGGCCGGTCCGCAGTGATCACCGTGAACTCGGTGAACTCGAGTTCGGGCTCGTGGCAAACTTCGGTGACCAGGCCTTCGTTATCCGGCCGCGCCGCCAAGTCCAGGTGGTGCACGATGCTCTTCTCGGCCGTACCGAGGAAATAACGGTCGGGCATGTCGGCGATGAAAGCGTGGGCGCGCTCGACGTTCGCGGGCGAGACCTTGGCGAGCACGCGTTGTTGGACACGACGGACCCGGGCCGAGTGCGCCTCGACGTCGTAAACGCCGCGTTCGAAGACGTCGATGGTGCGCCGATACAACTCGCCGAGAAGCATGTCGTGCCAGTTGTTCCAGATCTTCGGCGCAACACCGCGCATATCGGAGAAGGTCAATACGTAGAGCGCCTTGAGGTTGTCCGCCGAGCCGACGCGCTTGGCGAACTCGACGACAACGCGCTCGTCGTGGATGTCACGGCCACGCGCCAGGCCCGACATCTCGAGGTGCGCCGCGACGAGAAACTCGACGTGGGCGGCCTCGTCTTCGTTGAGGTGCAGGCGCGCGGAAATCTCCGGGACCTGTTTGGCACCGCGTGCCGAATGCTCGCTGCCGTGACCCTTGCCGATGTCGTGCAGCAGCAGCGCGAGGTGGACGAGGTCGAGTCGCGCCACCTCGCGGACGACACTCGTCAGCAGCGGCACCAGTTCCTTGTACGCTCCCGCCCGCAGGCGTTCGAGTTCGAGAATCGTACGCAGGGTATGTTGGTCGACGGTGTAGATGTGCGAGAGGTCGCGCACCACCATACACAGCAGGTTGCCGAATTCGGGCAGGTAGGCGCCGAGAACGCCGACGCGATGCATGTCGAGCAACGTCGCGTACACGCCCTGCGACGCGTGCAGCACTTGCATGAACGCCCGCGCCATCTCTGGCGCGCAACGCTGTTGATCGTCGATCAGGTCGAGGTGCTGGCGCAGCAGCCGTCGGGTGCCGTTCGCCAACTCGACGCGGTGGTCACGGGCATCGACGAACAGGCGGATGAAGTTGGTCGGGTCTGCGACGAGCAACTCTTCGCTGGCAACCGTCAGCACGCCTGAGGAGATCGTCACCCCGGGGCGAATCTCGCGCCGCCGGAGGTTCCCGAACCAGCGCCCCACCGGCGTCGGCTCAGGTGTGCAGCGGTAGACGATCTGCTCGCCGAAGTGGTTCACGCTGGCGGCCGCCATGTAGTAGGCGCGCATGAAGGCCTCGACACCCTTGACGCCGCCTCGCGTGTCGAAGCCGAGCAACTGTGCGACTTGGTCCTGGTACTCGAAGCGCAGCTGGTCTTGGTGCTGGCGGGTGATGAAGTGCAGGGTGTTGCGCACCCGCCAGAGGAAATCTCGTGCCGCCTCGATCTCGCCGCGTTCGCGCTCGGTGATGATCCCTTTGTGGACGAGGTCGTCGAGCCTGTTCGTCTTGAACTTGACCTTCGCCATCCACAGCGCGGTATGGAGGTCGCGCAAGCCGCCCTCGCCTTCCTTGATTTCCGGCTCGAGCAGGTAGACCGAGTCGCCGTAGCGCGCGTGGCGTTCGACGTTCTCCTCCATCTTCTCCTTGAAGAACCGCTCGGCGCCACGCTTGAGCACTTCGTTCTCCATCGCAACTGCAAAGGCGTCGTAAAGCTCGCGGTCGCCACACAAGAAGCGAGAATCGAGCAGGGCCGTCTTCACCTTCAGGTCGGTAGCGGCGAACTTGACGCATTCGCGCGTCGTGCGCATCGCGTTACCCACCTGCAAGCGGGTATCGTAGAGCGTGTACATGATCCGCTCGGCCATGCTCTCGAGAAACGCGCCTTGACTGCGTTCGCACAGGAACAACAAGTCGATGTCGGACCAGGGGTTGAGCTCGCCGCGACCGTAGCCGCCCTGGGCGACGAGCGCGCAGCGCTGTTCGAGGCGACTGAAGCGCTCGGCATAGAGGTCACTCGAAGCCGCGAACAGCGTCCGCAGCAAGTGGTCCATCGCCATCGTGTAGGACTCGACGACAGCCGTCCCGGACGCGCCCTGCTCGTGTTCGACCTGGAGGCGCGCCTTGGTCTCGTCGAGGAACGCCCGCGCCATCGCGCCCCAGGGGGCGTCCGGCACGAAGCCGCCCAACTCGGGCAACTCGACGATCAAGTGCGGGGAACCGTTGGCATCGCCCATCGGAGTCCTTTGGCGCCGTCTCAGCTTTCGCGGCTGCGGGCGCGCTCGACGAGCGCGTTCAATTTGGTGAGAGCGTCGACCGGCGTAAGGGTATTGACGTCGAGCGCCGCGAGTTCCGCGCGCAGACCGCTGTCGCGCGCGGTAAACAGCCCCATTTGGGCGGGCGCAGCGGCATCGCTTTCGGCAAGGCGCGGACGGCCGGACTCGTCGAGTTCGCCGCGTTCGAGGTTGGCGAGGATCTGCTTGGCGCGGGCAATGACCTCGCCGGGGACACCGGCGAGGCTGGCGACCTGAATGCCATAGCTCTGGCTGGCGGGGCCGGCGACGATGCGGCGCAGGAAGACGACGTCCCCCTTCCACTCGCGTACGGCGACGGAGTGATTGGCGACGCGTTCGAGGGTGCGCGCGAGGTCGGTGAGTTCGTGGTAGTGGGTCGCGAACAAAACGAGCGGGCGCAGCGGCGTCGCGTGCAGGTTCTCGGCGACAGCCCAGGCGATCGAGATGCCGTCGAAGGTGCTGGTGCCGCGGCCGATCTCGTCGAGGATCACGAGGCTGCGGCCGGTGAGGTTGTTGAGGATGCCGGCGGTCTCCTTCATTTCGACCATGAAGGTCGACTCGCCGCCGGCGAGGTTGTCGGACGCGCCGACGCGGGTGAACAAACGATCGACGAGACCGATCTCCGCTTCGCTCGCTGGCACGAAGCTGCCCATCTGTGCCATCAACGTGATCAGTGCCACCTGGCGCAGGTACGTCGATTTGCCGGCCATGTTCGGGCCGGTGATCGTCATGATCTGCTCGCCGTCGGGGTCGAGCGTACAGTCGTTCGGCACGAAGCCGCCGCGCCCCGCCATGCGCTCGACCACCGGATGACGCCCTTCGCGGATGAAGATGCGGCGGCCCCGGCTCAGCCGCGGCCGCACGAACCGGTTCTTCTCGGCGGTAATGGCGAGCCCGGTGAGCACGTCGAGCCGCGCGATCGCGGCGGCCGTGCGACTGAGCCGCGCTTGCTGCGCGGCGATCGCTCCGACCAGGTCATGGAAAAGCTGCTGTTCGAGCGCGTGGAGTTTGTCCTCGGCGCCGACGACCTTGGCTTCGTATTCCTCGAGTTTCGGGGTGACGAAGCGCTCGGCATTCGCGGTCGTCTGCTTGCGGCGGTAGTCGCTCGGGACGAGATGCAGGTTCGCCTTGGTGATCTCGAGATAGTAGCCGAAGACGCGGTTGTAGCGGACCTTGAGCGAGCTGATGCCGGTGCGGGCGCGCTCCTGTGCCTCAAGCTGACCGATGTAGTCCTTGCCGCTACGCGACAGGCCGCGCAATTCGTCGACCGTCGCGTCGTAACCGGCGCGAATGATCCCGCCCTTGTTGGTGCTGAGAGGAGGGTCGGCGGCGATGGTCTGCGCGATGACCGCAGCGACGTCGGGCATGGGGTCGAGTGCAGCAGCACACGCGCGCAGCGCCGGCACGTCGACCCCGGCGAGGAACGTCGCCAGGGCGGCGACATGCCCGAGAGTCGCTTCGAGATGAATGACGTCGCGCGGCGTGACGCGACCGCTGGCGAGCCTGCCGCTGAGCCGCTCCAGATCGCCGATCGCCTTCAGTTCGTCGGCGATTCGGCCGCGGCGGACGAGATCCTCGCGGAGGAACTCGACGGCGTCGAGGCGCTCGCCGATGGCGTGGAGATCCGCGAGCGGCGCGAGGATCCAGTCGCGCAGCAGGCGGCCGCCCATCGGGGTTTGCGTCTGATCAAGCACCCAGGCGAGCGAGCCGCGACGCTCGCCGCGGCTGGTCGAGAGGAGTTCGAGGTTGCGCCGCGTCGCCTCGTCGAGGTGCAACCGGTCGCCGCGCCCCTGCACGGCCGGCGCGCGCAAGTGCGCGATGCTGGCACGGTGGGTACGGTGCAGGTAGGCGAGCGCCGCGCCGACGGCGCACAAGCCGGCGGCGGGAAAATGTGCTGGGTCGACGCCCGCGTGGGCGTTGCGGAGCCAGTCGACGGCGGTGCCGGCGGCGAACGATTCGGCTGCCACGATGCTGACGAGGACGTCCGGCAGCGCCGTACGGATCTGCTCGTCGAGGTCCGTATCGGCGGCGAGCAGCAGTTCGCGCGGTGCGAGCCGTGCCAGCTCATCGACGAGTTCGGCGGCATCGGCCACCGGCACGATGCGCACCTCGCCAGTGGAGAGATCGAGCGCCGCGAGACCGACCGCATCGCCGCGGGTGATCGCGACGAGGTAGTTCGGCGCATTGGGGTCGAGGCACTCTTCTTCGGTGACGGTACCGGGAGTAACTACGCGGACGATGGCGCGCTCGACGAGCCCCTTGGCTTCGGCGGCGTCCTGGACCTGGTCGCAGATGGCAACCTTGAGGCCGGCGGCGAGGAGCTTGCGGATGTAGGGTTGGACCGCATGGAACGGCACGCCGCACATGGGGATGGCGTCTTCGTCCTTCTTGCTGCGCGAGGTGAGTGCGACTTCGAGGATGGGGGCGGCGCGCTCGGCGTCTTCGAAGAACATCTCGTAGAAATCGCCGAGCCGGAAGAAGAGGATGGCGTCGGGGTTCTCCTGCTTGGCGCGCAGGTACTGCTCCATCATCGGCGTGATTCGCACGCGATTGGAGGTCGGCGGCAGGTCCGGGAATAGGGACGCCTCGGCGCGGGGCATAGGCGACGGATTCTGGCACCCGCCCAGGAATGGAGCAAACGCCCCTCGCGGTCCCGTCTTGTACGGCCTGCGTAGGCAGAATAGAGGCTGAAGGCGCAATACGGACCGATGCCACCGAACATCCAACCCCTTTGGGCTCGCCACGCCGGCAACGCACTTACCGCCCTGCGCATCGCCGTAGCGCCGATGTACGTAGCGTGCGTGCTGGCGCAGACGGCACCCCTCGGCTGGTTGGCCGGCGTGCTGTTCGCGCTCGCTGCAGCGAGCGACGTCTACGACGGGCGCCTCGCGCGACGCTACGGCAGCGCGAGCACGTTCGGGCGCTTTCTCGATCACTTCGCCGACATCGGCTTCCTGCTCGCGGCGTATGCCGCCTTCGCCGCCCGCGGCGAAGCCCCCTGGTGGGTACCTGCCTCGATCGCAGCAGCGTTCGCCGTCTATGTGGTGGATTCTTGGCTGCGCTCGGCGCCGGCGCAGCCGAATCTCATCGGTAGCCGCATCGGCCACGCCGGCGGCGTCGCCAACTACGTGCTGCTCGGCGTCCTGACGTTCAACGCCGCCGCCGAACTTCGCCTCCTGCCGCCAAGCGTAGTTCTAGCCATGTGCGCCCTGGTCCCCACCTACTCCGCCGCCGCCATCCTCTCCCGCTTCCTCCCCGCCGCCTCGAGTCCAAGCCGTCCAAGCCGTCCATGAAGTCCATGCAGTCCATGAACCATCGACCCAACCTACACTCCGCTCGGCCGCAGGACGAGGACGAGATAGGCGACGTAGACGGCGAGCAAGAGCACCCCGCGCCGACGCTCGAGTACGCCGCTCGCACTTGGTACGGTGAGGGCTACCGACGCGAGCCCGAAGATGATGACGCTCACCACCGCGCGCCAGCCCACCTCGATCGGGTGGATCGCTGCCGCCACCCCGACCACGCAGAGCCCGTTGAAGATGTTGCTGCCGAGGATGATTCCGACGCCCATTTCGTCGCGGCCCCGGAGCTTGGCGACCACGACCGTCGCCAATTCTGGAATCGTCGTACCCAACGCGACGATCGTGGCGCCGATGACGAAGCCGTCGAGACCGTAGGTCCGCGCCACGCCTTCGGCACCGAGCACGAATACGCGCCCAGCGACCACGAGCAGAACGAGTCCGCCAAGAGCGAAGGCTACGGCGAGCGCACGCTTCGGTTCACCGAGCATTGCCGGCACAATGCTGCGCTGGCGCCGCACCTCGATCACCACCGCCACCGTCCAAGCCAGAAACAACCCGAGCAGGAGCGCCGCATCGACGCGCGACACCACGCCATCGAGGACCATCACTCCGAGAACCATCGGAACCAGGATGGCGACCGGCAGATCGCGCCGGATGCTGTCGCGCATGCTGCGAATCGGGCCGATGCACAGGGCGATCCCGAGAATCAATGTGATGTTCGTGACGTTCGCGCCGAGCGAGTTGCCGAGCGCAATGCCGGGTGTCCCGTTCAGCCCGGACGTCACGGCGACCGAGAGTTCCGGACTCGATGTCGCGAACGCCGCGACCGTTGCGCCGATGATTCCCGGAGCCAAGCGCGCCCAGACGGCGAGGCCGATCGCACCGCGGACGAACGACTCCCCGCCGGCTCCGGCCAATACGACTCCAGCAAAGAGCAGCGCCCAATCACTCATGCGATCGTTTCCGCTCCGGGTCAGAAATAACGAGCAAACTGTACCTGGACAAAATCATCCTTCTCGATCGAGGAAAAGAAGCTGTCGCGCGCGAATCCATCAAAAAGACGAACGTCGACCGAGAGCTTGTAGCGATCACCGATCCGGCGCGACGCCTCGACCGTCCAGAAGCGACTCCCATCCTCGACGTCGACGATCGCACCAGCAAGCAACACCGTGCTCTGCACATCATTCAGGGTCAGGCGAAAGCCAGCAAACACATCGTGCTCGAATGGACTCGGCGGTGCATCGAGCGTCAAGCGCGGATCGCTCTCGATCGCCTGCGGCGGCACGCCCGCGGGGGGCAACCCATCGAGACCGGGAAGGTCCGGCGCCGCGAAGCTATCGTAGAGAAACTCGCTCAGCACGCCGACATCGGCGTCACTACCGAACAGGGCGTAGAAGGTATACTCGAACCCAGCCGCCGCTACGGCGCGGTACGAACCCTGCCCTTCACGCCCAATCGCTTCGAGTTTGAGCAGGATGTTGTCGCCGGTGTACTGCAGGTCGATGCCGGTCTGATGGACGAGATCGTAGACCGGTGCGAGACGCAGGCGCGCCAGTGCGTTCGCCGCAGTCACCGGCTCCTCGCCGCGGACTCGCACGCGGAAACGCGGGTCGCGGCCGGTGCCGTAGAAGTGCGACAGGCCGAGATCCCAGGCGGCTAGCGTCATCGTCCACCGGGCGGCAAAGTCGACGTTCCATTGCTCCCAAGCGGCTTCGAACTCCGCTTCGTCGGTATCGTACTCGATGGCCGGCCGCAGCCGGCCGCGCCGCCCCGGGAAGGTTCGCTCGCGAAAGCCCGGCAGGACGAAGGCGTGCAGCGTACCGAGGTCGCGCGGCACCGTCAGATGAATCATCGGCTGGCCGAGCTTGTCCTCGCCGTCGACATCCTCGACGGCATCGTCTTGGCTGATGATGTCGACGAGATGGGCCGACTCCGTGACGCCCCAGAAAACCTTGGCGATCCCGGCCCGCAGCTCCCATCCCTCGCCGACGCGCAGGTAGTTCAATTCGCGAATATCGACGTGCGAGCGCTTCGGGTCATCCGACTCGCCGCGCGCGAAGGGCACGAACAAGACGGCCTGGTTACCGCCGTCCCAGTCGAGGTACCACTCCGGCTCGGCGACGACACTGGCGACGAGGCCTTCGGCCTTTTGCCCGGGAAATCGTGCGTCCGAGAAGAAGACGCGTCCCTCGACGGCGAGGAAGCCGCTCAGCTCGCCGGGAAGATCGCCGAGGAGAGGCCGCGCATGTGCCGGGGTGCCGCCGAGCATGCATGCGAACAGAACGAGAAAGACCGTCCGCAATCGCGCGCATGCAAGTGCGGAACCTTCGTTACGGCGAATCACCGGGCGCGCTTCAGGCTTTCCGTAGTGAAGTCGCGTTCTTGGAGACCGGTACCGAAGGCATAGTCTTCCCACGTCAGGCGGGTGCTTTTCCCGGTCTGCTCGTTGACCATGAAGAGATCGTGGGCACGCCAGTATTTGTCGAGGTAACGCCGGTAATCCGACATCGTCAGCTTCTTCAGCAGCGAATCCTTGCGATCGTAGAAGTCGACGCGCTGGACGCGGTACTCGGCCTGATCGATCCAAACGATCTGGCGGCTGTAGCCGGAGTTCTCGTATTGCGGGTAGCGTTCGACGACGAAGCACGGCAAGTCGCCACAGGCCTCGTCACGCAGCCACTTGTAGGTGTACTTCGCCACCTCCTGCGAGGAGAAGTCCTCGTAGGCGAACTCGCTGCCCATGAACGAGCCGCTTTTGTTGCTCGAACTGATGCGCTTGACCCGCTTGAGCGCCGGGAGGAATAGCCACTGGTCGTCGGGCGTGAGGATGTGGGTATAGGTCAGCAAGGCCGTCCCTTTCACATCGCGCGGGTGGTCGAAGACGATCATCGTCTTGTCGCCGTCCTTGGGGTCGGGGTTCTCGAGGCTCTGCATGCGCAGCTGGCGCTCGCTGGTGTCGCCGTGTTGGTTGGCGAGAACCATCTTCATCTGTGCGGTCCAATCGCCCCAGCCGAGGTCGCGGCGATCCGCCTCCACGACGATCTGCAGGCCCTTCTCCTCGGGGGTCTGGGCAAGCGACGTTCCCAAAAGCGCCGTGGCGATTGCCGTGAATGCGGCGACCGCAATGGCGCGCGGCTGCGCGATGATTCGCATGTCCTCTCCTGTCTCAGTTCTTCTCGTCGCCATCGATCCACATCAGCAGGGGCGGTAGCAAGAGGAAGTCGGCGACGAGCGCGGCGGCGATGGCGATCGCGGTCAGCAGCCCCATGGTGGCGTTCGGCCAGAAGTTGCTCCAAGCGAGCGCGCCGAAACCAAAGACCAGAATGAGCGAGTTGGCCCACAGGGCGTTGCCGACCGTGCGGAATGCGAAGCGCACCGCGTCGGGGCTGCTCAACCCCTGCTCGCGGCGGCCGCGCAGGTACTTGGCGAGAAAGTGGATCGTGTCATCGACGATGATGCCGATACTGACACCGGCGACGACCGAGATCGCGAAGTCGACGTCGCGGAACAACAGCGCCCAGATCCCGAAGGCCATGCCGATCGGAACGACGTTCGGGATGATGCTGAGTGCGCCGATCTTGAGGCTGCGCAGGGCGAGGATCAGCACGAGCGAGATGAGCGCGAAGGCTACGGCGGTACCGCGCACCATCGCCTCGATGTTGCGTTGGCCGATGTAGGCGAACATCACCGCTGGCGCCGAGCCCTCGGCGTCACGCATCGACGGCAGGCCGTTGTCGCGGAGCCAGGCTTCCGCTTCGCCCTTGAAGATCTTCAACTGACGGAAGTCGATGTCGGCGTTGGTGACCGTCAGCCGGGTTGCGCTCTTGTCCACACTGATCTGGTCGTTGAGATCGAGTCCGAACGGCACCGACATCTCGTAGAGCAACAGGTACTGCGCTGCCAGCTCGCGCTCCTCCGGCAGGCGGTAATACGTCGGATCGTCGCCGTGCATGCTCTTATTGAGGCGCTTCATCGTGTCGGTGATGGTCGCAACGTGTGCGACGTCGGCGCGCGCGCGCATCCACTCGACGAAACGATCGACCGTCTGCAGGTACTCCGGGTCACTGATGGCGCCAGACCCGCCGGCCTCGAGCGAGAAATGCATTCCGTAGAAGCCGCTCAGGTTGTCGATCGCGAAGTCGGTGGCACGCCGGAAGTCGAAGCTCTCGCCGAAATACTCGACCGGCTTGTCGTTGATCTCGAAGCGCAGCATTCCTGCGGTGAGCACGAGCACGAGCCCGCTCATGCCGATCAACAGGGCGCGGCGGTGGCGAATGACGAAGTCGGCGAGGGCCTCCATGGCGGCTGTCGACATCACCTTCACTCGCTGCGGACGCACCGGCAGGATCGCGACCATCGCCGGCAGGAAGGTGACCGAGTAGACCCAGGCGAGGGCAACGCCGATGGCGGTGATGTTGCCGAGGTCGCGCAGCGGCGGCGCATCGCTGAAGTTGAGACTGAGGAAGCCGATCACGGTGGTCAGGCTGGTGAGGAACACCGGCTGCGCGTTGATGCGCATGCTCTCGACCAGGGCCGCGTGCTTCTCCCGACCGCGGAGCATTTCGCCGAAGAAGGTGACGAGGATGTGCACGGAGTCAGCGATCGCGAGCGTGAGAATGATCGTCGGCGCCGATACGCTGACACCGTTGAGTTGGATCCCTGCCCAGCCGGCGAGCCCCATCGCCGAAGCCGCCGAGAGGGCGATAACGCCAAACGTCGCGAGCGTTCCCGCCACCGACCGCAGCAGATACAGCATCATCGCGAAGAGGATCGCGTACATCAGCGGCAGCAGGAAGCCGAGGTCCGCCTCGGGCGCTTCGGCGAAGGCGTTCGAAAGCATGGTCGTACCGGTCAGTTCGACGCGAAGATCCGGGTGTGCGGCGCGCAGATCTCGCTGCAACTCCCGGGCATAGGCAACCGCTTCCGAGATCTCGGCGCGCGACTTCCCCGGCGGATGGATGCGCACATTGACACCCGTGGTCGCGCCGTCGGCGGCGACGAGTCGGTCGCGCAGCAATGGCTCGGCGAGGGCGATGGCACGGATCTCTGCAGCGTCCGCAGCATGAATGCCGTCCGGATCCGGGACCAAATCCTCGACGATCAGCTCGTCCTCGTCGGCCCGCGTGTGCTGGAAGTTGGTGACCGAATCGACCCGGGTCGAGTACGGAATCTGCCAGGACTTTATGGTGAGTTCGTGGACGATCTTCAGCATCGCGGGGCTGAACGCGTCGCGGTCCGTCGGCTGCAACACGAACAGGATGCTATCGTTCTTGGTGTAGATGCGTTCGAGCGATTCGAACGCGCGCAGTTGCGGGTTCTGGTCACTGAAGAAGACGCGGTAGTTGTTGCTGAAGGTGAGTCGGCCGATACCGCTCAGGCAGGCACCGGCGACCGCGAGCGCGAGCACGACGACGAGCCAACGCCAGTGGATCACCCATTCGGTGAACGCGACTATCTTGCTGCGGTCGGTTTCGGCCATTCGATGTGCAATAGCGCATGGCGCGCCGTGGATCGAGAGCCCAGGGCGCAGCCTCGGACGGATCCGACGGATCGGTCGGATCCGTCCCCATGATTCCCGGCGCGCCGGCGCGCAAACGCTCGTGGAACCCCTCTCGCGCCGTGCACCCCGTTGGTGTCATGTTCACGACATGAGCCATCCCCTGTTCATCGTCGATGTCTTCGCCGAGGAGAAATACGCTGGCAACCAACTCGCCGTCATTCTGCACGACGGCGAGCTCGCGACCGAGGCGATGCAACGCATCGCGCGTGAGACCAATTTCTCCGAGACGACGTTCGTTCGCCGGGCTCGTCGCGCCGACGGCGCGTGGGACGTGCACATCTTCACACCGGTCGCCGAGGTACCCTTTGCCGGCCACCCCACTCTCGGCACGGCATGGGTGTTGCGCCACTGTGTCGCTTCCGAGCGACCAGCCGCCGTGAACCTGCAACTCGCGGTCGGGCCGACGCCGGTCCGCTTCGTCGACGACGATCGCGGCGATCTCGGCTGGTTCGCGGCGCCCTATCCCGCCTTCGGTCGCGTCTTCGCTCCGGAGCCCTTCGCCGATCTACTCGGACTCGCGCCCGGCGACATCGCCGCGGAGTTTCCCGTGGTCGAGGTTGCGCTCGGCGTGTCGTTCACATTCGTTCCGATCGCGACGGTGGCCGCGCTCAGCCGCGCGCGGTTTCGCAGCGATCGCTACGAAACACTGCAGCACATGGACTTCCCCGCGTGCTTGTTTCTCTTCTGCCGCGACGTGGATGGTGTCGACCACGACATGCGCGCGCGCATGTTCGCCACCCCGTTCGGGATCATGGAGGATCCCGCCACGGGTAGCGCCAATGCATTCCTCGCCGCCTATCTGCTGCGCTACGAGGAGCGCAAGAGGCCGGCCCTCGCGCTCAGCGTCGCGCAAGGAGTAGAAATGGGTCGGCCTTCGCTGCTGCGCCTCGCCGCCGAGAGGCACGGCGACGAGGCGCGAATCGAGGTCGGCGGCAGAGTCCTTCTCAGCGTGCGCGGCGAACTCGTCTAGACGACCTACCGGCGAAATCACCGGCCGGCGCAAGCCCGGCATCATCCATACGTCACCGTTCACGGCACCGAGGGAACCTTACCCTTCCATGGGTGGTGCTGGATGGTCGTGTTCGGGCCTTTGACCAGGACCCGCTGGCCGAAGATGCTGCCTTCCAGGTATGCCCCCGCGCCGAGCATGATGCCGGCGCGTCGCTCGGTCGCGAGGATCGAACCGCGCCAAGTCGACGCGCCAGCAATCCGGGGCCGGCCGCCGAGGCGACCGATCGCGACGAAGAGAACCTGGGAGGACGTCATGCCTTCGAGTACCACGCCCGATCCCGTCCCGGTGCGTAAGGCGCGGTCGACGCGGAGCATCAACTCGGTATCGGCGGTACCCCGAAGCACGAGTCTCGTCTTGCCGGCGAGTGCGAGGCGACGAAGATCGATGACCTTCAGTCCGCTACCGACAGTCAGCACGATCTTCTTGTTCGCTTCCCGGGTCTGCACATTCGCCATACCGATACTGCAGGGCGTACAGGCTGCATCGGCCGAGTCGATGCCCGCGCAGACCAGGCAGTTGCCCGGACCTAGGACAACCTCTTGCGCCACCGTGGGAACGTAAGCCTCGATACCGGCCTGCAGCGACGACGGGCTAGCGGTTCCGCCGGAACGCAGACCGGCGAGGCTCACATCGCACCGCTTGAAGTTCTCGGAAGCACCGGTGCCGGCGAGCCCCGCCCCGGGGACACCGTCGGTCGTTTCAAATGGGCTACCATCGCCGAGCCGGCGCCTTCCCGTGCAGGTGCCGTTGGCACAATCGCCATCGGCCGTACAGCCTCGTGAAGAATCGTCGGAACACACCCATGGACCCACGAACGGCGCCGGGCTGCTCAGTTGGCGCGGACCGCCCGCGCTCGCGAACTCACGCTTGATGTCGAGTGTGCGCAGACCGTCGCCGGACTCGGCGGTGCCGAATTGCAGCTTGTTGAGGATGGTCGCACTGGCGAGCAGTCCGATCTGCGTCCCCGCCGTGATCTGCATGCCATTGCCACACACGCCACCGAGACTCGCTCCCGCCGGGTACGGCGCGGCGCGGCAGCCGCCGTCCGACGAGCATGGACGGCCCAGGGGCTGGCAGTTCGGCGAGTCGGGCGGGCACGCACATCTTCCCGTCTGAAGGTTGCAGGCGCCGTCGACCTCAAACAGGCACCCGCCGTCTCCCGAGCAGGAATTCCCAGCGACGGGACAATCGACGGCGCACTCGCACCGTTTCGTAGCCGAGTTACACGTCCCCACCGAACAATCGGAATTGCTCGAACAGGTAACGACGGGGCCACACTCGACACTTGGACATTCACACTGCTGCGTCGCGAGATTGCAGCTGCCATTGACGCGCGTGGCTCTCACTGTCGTATTGCTGCCGAGCTTGAGGTCGCGGTGCATCCGGTCGCGGGTACCCACCACGGCGAAACGCGCCATCGGCGCCAATGTAGCGCAGCCACTGTCCTCGAGGTCGACATCGTTGTCGGAGTCGATCTTGTTGGGGTCGTGGAGGGGATCGCCGGGGTCGATGGGGTCGTTGTTGATCCCGTCCGAGCAACTTCCCGGACAGTCTCTGCTTTCGACCGTTGCAACGTTCACGCAGCCGACGAAGGGGTTGCAGCCATCCGTCGTGCACGCAATGCCGTCGTCGCAGTTGAGCGGCACGCCAGCACACTGGCCACTTGCGCAGACGTCGTTCTCGGTACAAGCACTGAGGTCATCGCACGACGCCCCATCGACGGCGACCGCATCCGTCACGCAAGCACCGTCGTCGTCACACAGGTCGAGCGTGCACGACTCCGCATCCGCGGCACACGATGCCCCGACACTTTCGAATTCACACGTGTCGCTGCAGCAATCGCCAACCACCGGAGCGCCCGGATCGCATTGCTCGTCCGACTCAACGGCACCATTGCCACAAACGACCAGCGGCGTCGGCGTGAACACGGGTCCTTCCGTGGGAGTTGCCGGCGTCGCCGTCCCCGCTAAAGGCGTCGGTGTCGGCGTCGACTCGCATCCCTCGCCCTCGCAGTCCGGAACGATCTCGACGTCGATCCCGACCGCGCACCGCGCCGGACCGTCGGCGATGAGCATCACGTTGGTCCAGAGCCATTGTTCGCCCAGCGGCTGTGAGTTCGTAGCTACGAGGTCGAATGTCACAACGCCGTTCTCGGCCACGATTGCCGGTGTATCGACGAAGAGAAACGGCGCAACGCTCAATTCGATCGTATGTGCGTCATCCTCGTAGCGACGAAGGGAAAGCGCGTACTCGCCCCCTGCCGAAAGGTTCGCAAGTTCGATCGACAGGGCGTCGCTCGCGCCTCGGGTCAGCACGAGCCTTGGCGCAGCAGGCACCAAACTGCAGGCGGGCACGCCGCAGTCGGCGCGCACCGCAACCGAATTCAATAGTGTGCCATCAAAACAGAGTTCGTAGTCCCCGGGAGTCAGGGGGAGGGGAATATTCCTCGCGACGGTACCTGCGCCGGAAAGTTCATAAACAGCGATGACGCTCCCGCCACATGCTCCGTCCGCTGCCCGAACCTCGACGTTCCCCACAATCGCGAAGCCGCAGCTCTGTTCGAAAAAGGAGGTACTGGTGTCGGGATCGACGTTCTCCGAGCAGTGCGTGAAACATTGATCGGCGCACTGACTCTGCAGTTCCGACAGCTCGCACCGCGTTTCCCATTCGAAGCAGACGCCGTTCACGCAGCGCCGCACGCACGTCTGGTAGCATTGCTGCAGCGGCACGCCCACGCAGTTGACGTAACAACCGTCGAAGCACTCACTTCCGCAAACAGTCCCCGTCACCGTTGCCGTCGTCGTAAACTGCCCGGTCTTGCTGCGGATGACTCGTACCGTGCTCCCGGGGCACAGTTCCTCCGCTTCGGTTTCGCTGCTGACCTCCTCGCCGGTGACCGTCGCGTTCTCGGGGCACACAGCACCGCTGCCCAAGACCGCGCAGGGCTCAGCCTCCGAGCACGCGATTTCGGGAAGATCCGCGATTGCGCACGGCGGCTCGATGACCGTCACCATGGCCGTCGGCCCGCTTGGCGAGACCGAGGCGCCAATCGCCGTCGCCCCGGCATTGTTCCAATGCTCGCCGAGAACAGTCGCGGCAGTCACGCGGAAGCGGAGCGATACACTGCTGCTCGCCGGCAACGCAAACGCCCCCGTCCACGTCAGATCGGATCCCGAAATCGTTGGCTCCAAGTCCGTGGCTCCAGTCGTCGAATCACTGACATAGGTGAATCCAGCAGGGAGACTGTCGGTGATCGAGGTGAGTTCGACCGCCGACGCACTCGGGTTGTTGACCGATATCTCGTACTCCACCGTTCCGGAAGGAAAGACGATGGGCGTGCTCGTGGCCTTCGTAACCGAAAGCACCGTCGCGCCGGCCTGACACCCGGCAGCCGTCGTCGTTCCGAGGACCAAGCGATCGAGGAAGACGGCAGAATCGTAAGCGTTGTCCCCTTGATCGAAAATCGACAGGTACAGCGCATGGCTTCCTGGCGTGATCGGAGTGGACGCCTTCAGCACCGGGGTCGCGCCGTCATAAGTCGTACCGATCGCCTCGCCGGCCGTCATGAGCGTCGAGCCAACCGAATTGATGGTGATCGGCTGCCCGGTCGGATCGAAGGCAAAGTTGCCAGGCGCCTGGATCGTGGAGCCGCTGGTCGTCCACGTCGACGCGTCGATCTCGGCGATGAACGCATCATTGAAGCTACTGCCGACGAACTCCGGGTACTCCTCGGAGAAGAACCGGAAATCGAGAGACAGGCAGTTCGCACCGGCGGGTACATCGAGGTCGATGCGAAGGACCGAGACATCGCGATCCGTATCGCCTCGAACGCTCTCGCCAGAGATGCCCTCACCGTCGCCATTCGAATCGTTCGGCTGACCCGCGAACGCCGCGTTGCCCGTCGTCATGATCAGAAACTCATTGCCACTGGTCGGGAATCCGCCGAGCCCACTGCTTCCGATTCCGTGCGGCGTACCGGCCGGAGGGATGTGGACGAAGGATGCCCCGACCAAGGATCCGGGCGGATTCGTGGAATGCTCCAGCACCCTTGCAAGTTCGGCGGGATCCGATGTCAGCGTAATGCTGGCCCCCGCCGCGCCAGGAACAACCGTTCCGACAAAAACTAAAAGAACCAGGCCCATCAATGAAAATTTGCACATCACTATTTTCTCCAGCTTCGCTCCGAGGAGCCAATGACAAACGCGCGACACCACCAAACGACCTCGACTTCTTGCCAGCCGAACTCACTCATGGCAGTTGCTCACGAACAAGAGTCCTAATACACTCTTGCCGTAAACCCGAAACGTTTTTTTGTGTGTCTCAACTTTCGAGACGAATCCCGAAAGGGCTTCCGTCTCCCGAAATGGAGCGACACCGACACGACACAGACCGGGAGGTCTCGATGAAGCCTGTAGGCAACCAGAAGCGCGAACACGAACAATCCGCAGGGAGACGGGGCGTAGCCGCGGGTTGCGTCCGCGCACCGCTGACGCGGTTCATCAATGCTCGGGCCGGAGAGTTGAGACTGAGTATTCGCGAGATCGCCCAACGTCTGGACGGGCTTCCGAAGAATGCGGCGTCCCGGGCGACCGTAGGGCGCTGGTTTGCGGGTAATTCGATTCCGGGCGATCTCGAGATCGCCGCGCTCGCGCGCGTGCTGCAAGCGCCGGATGCGCTCCTGCGCGGGTTGGGCAGCGTGTCGGGCACGACGGGGCACACCGTCGCACCCGACGCCTGCCCATGGGCACTCGCGACGGCGATCATCCGTAGCCGGCCGCGCACCCTTTTCGTCGCCGGGGCCGCCGCTGCAGCTCTCGCTGCACGGATCGTCGAGTCTGAACGGCTGAGCGCAACGACGGTACTCGCGTCGCTACACGATCCGCTCGCAGCGCATGCTTGTCGCACCGGCGCGAATGCCGCACGGACCGCTGCAGACTCGCTACCCTCGCTTTGGCTTGCGGCGGTCGACGGCTTGCTTCATCTCGCCCGCCCGCCCGCCGCCAACCATGTATGCATCCTGGTTCGGGGGGACCTCGACGTGGCGCCGGAGGGTAAGGACAGGGAAATCATCGGCGACGAATGGATGTTCGTCACGATACCGTCGATGCAGTTCGCGGCGCCCGCCATCCGGGTGCGCAACGAGCCCGACTGGCAGTCCGCAGCCACTCTATTCGATTCGCTGCGGACGCGCGCGTCGTCGCCGGAGTCGCGGATCACCTTCGACAGCGATTGGGCCGAAGGCGATCGCCAGCGACGTCGCTTCACCCGGCTTCGCGCGCGGGTTGCACGGGCCGCGGCGCATTCGTTTGCTCGCCGTGCAGATGATGGCTGAACGCTAGCGGGGCGGTGCAGACGAAAATCACCCAGGTGCACCCTGGGCCGCGCCGTTCACGAGCTGGCAGCGTCAGCGGGCCGACCGAAGCACTTCACCCCTGCGCCATGCGGCGCAGAACCGCATGCAGGATCCCGCCATTGCGGTAGTACTCGACCTCCATGCTGTTGTGCAGGCGACACACCGCCTCGAAAACCTTGTCGCCGGCTCGGACTTTCAGCAGCTGCTTCGGCTTGACGTCGGCCGGGACCTCGATGGCGAAGACCTCGTCGCCACGCAGCCCGAGGCTTTCGGCCGTCTCGCCTTCTTTGTAGGTCAGCGGCAACACGCCCATGCCGATCAGGTTCGAGCGGTGGATGCGTTCGTAGCTCTCAGCGATCACCGCCTTCACCCCGAGCAGCAACGCGCCCTTGGCCGCCCAGTCGCGGCTGCTGCCCATTCCGTAGTCTTTTCCCGCGAGCACGATCAGCGGGGTACCCGCCTTGCGGTAGTTCTCTGCCGCCTCGTACACGTACTTCACCTTCCCGTCGGTGTAGTCGGTCGTCCAGCCGCCTTCCGTGCCCGGGGCGAGTTGGTTGCGGATGCGCTTGTTCGCGAACGTCCCGCGCAACATCACTTCGTGATTGCCGCGCCGCGATCCGTACGAGTTGAAATCCTCGACCTGAACGCCCTGCTCCAAGAGGTACTGGCCCGCCGGTGTCTTCGGGTCGATCGAGCCAGCCGGACTGATGTGGTCGGTGGTCACCGAATCGCCCAGCGTCAACAGACAGCGCGCCCCCGTGATACTCGCGATCGGCGCCGGCTCTGCCGCCATGTCGATGAAGAAGGTTGGCTGCTGGATGTAGGTGCTCGCAGGCGACCATTCATACAACGCGCCGACGCTCGTCTCGATCGCGTGCCACTCGTCGCCGCCCCCCTCCGACACGGCTGCATAGCGGGCGCGGAACTGTTCGCGACCGACCGCCGTCAGCACCGCCGCGTCGATCTCCTTCTGGCTTGGCCAGATATCGGCGAGAAACACGTCCTCGCCGTCGCGTCCCTTGCCGATCGGCTCGGTGGTCAGGTCGATGTCGACGGTTCCCGCAAGCGCATAGGCCACCACCAGCGGCGGGCTGGCGAGATAGTTCGCCTTCACATCCGCGTGGATCCGCCCTTCGAAGTTGCGGTTGCCAGAGAGCACGGCGGCGGCGACCAGATTTTGCTCGCGAATCGCGCTGCCGATCGCGTCGGGCAGCGGCCCGGAGTTGCCGATGCACGTCGTACAGCCGTAGCCCACCAGGTTGAAGCCGAGCTTCTCCAAGTCGGCGAGCACGCCAGCCTTCTTTAGATAGTCGGTGACCACCAGGCTGCCCGGCGCGAGGCTCGTCTTCACCCAGGGCTTGCGCTCGAGGCCGCGAGCGACGGCCTTCTTCGCCAGTAGGCCGGCGCCGAGCATGACGCTGGGGTTGCTCGTGTTGGTGCAGCTCGTGATCGCGGCGATCACGACGCTCCCGTGGTCGAGGTGAAATTCGCGTCCATCCTCCCGCACATCGACGCCGTCGGCCTGCGGCAGCGGCACAACCGACTCATTCGTCTGCCCCGCTACGGCCCCGCCCTCGTCGGCCATGCTGCCGGCCGTGGTGGCGGCTGCTGGCGACTTCACCCCGAATGAGTCGGCGAGGTCTTTGTGCCATTGGCTCTTCATGGCATCGAGGTCGACGCGGTCTTGCGGACGCTTCGGTCCGGCGAGCGCCGGCTTCACGGTGGCAAGGTCGAGCGACAGGTTCGCACCGTAGGCGATGTTGCGGCCGGACTCGCGCCACAGCCCCTGCTCCTTGTAGTAGAGTTCGACCGTCTGGATCAGTGCTTCGTCGCGACCCGACAGCGCGAGGTAGTCGAGCGTGAGTTGGTCGACCGGGAAGAAGCCGCAAGTCGCGCCGTACTCCGGGGCCATGTTGGCAATCGTCGCCCGGGTTGCGAGCGAAAGTTCGTCGAGACCCTCGCCATGAAACTCGACGAACTTGTTGACGACGCCGTGGGCGCGCAGAACCTGGGTCACCCGCAACACGAGGTCGGTCGCGTTCGAGCCCTCGGGCAGCTTGCCGTGTAGCTGGAAGCCGACGACCTCGGGCAGCAGCATCGCGATAGGCTGACCGAGCATGACCGCCTCGGCCTCGATGCCGCCGACGCCCCAACCGAGCACGCCGAGGCCGTTGATCATCGTCGTGTGGCTATCGGTGCCGACGACGCTATCCGGAAACAGAACGCCATCGCGCTCCGCGACCACGGTCGCGAGGTATTCGAGGTTGACCTGGTGGACGATGCCCGTAGCCGGCGGGACGACGCGAAAGTTGGCGAACGCCCCCTGCCCCCATTTGAGGAACTCGTAGCGCTCGAGGTTGCGGGCGAACTCCTTGCGGCTGTTGATCCGCAGCGCATCGGCCGTGCCGAAGGCATCGACCTGCACCGAGTGATCGATCACCAGGTCGCAGGGCACGAGCGGATTCACCTGCTGCGGGTCGCCGCCCATCTTCTGCACCGCCACGCGCATGGCCGCGAGATCGACGACCGCAGGCACGCCGGTGAAGTCCTGGAGGATGACGCGGCCGGGCATGAAGTTGATTTCGGTATCGTTGGTGGCGACCGTCGCTGCATCGTAGGCGGCAATCGCGGCGACATCGGCCTCGGTATAGGCGTCACCGTCGAGGTTGCGCAGGCTCGACTCGAGCAGGACCTTGATGCTGTAGGGAAGGTTCGCGGCCCCCTTGATCTTGTCGAGACGATAGATCGTCTTGTCGCCAAGCGGGGTCTTCAGGGTTGCACGCGCGTCGTCTCGAATGGTCATGGTCACCTCACGTGCCTTTCTGGAGAATCCTACCCTCAGCCGAGGGCGTCGGGTAGCGATCGATCGGGTTCCCAGTCGCCGTCTTTCGAGCGGCGGATCAAGGAGCCGACATAGTCGTAGCGACGCCAAAGCACCGCACGCTGCGTCGCCCCAGCCGGGTCTCGGAGCGGATGCAGGTAGATCCACATTTCGTTGAACGTGAGTCCGTCTTGATGGCGCTCGCGCGGCTCGTTGAGGTTGCCTTCGGTGCGATCGGGGGTACCGAAAAACTTGACGACGCTACTGCGCTCGATGGGTCCGGGCATGGCGGTTCTCAGATCTCGAAGCTCTCGGGGAATGGGCAGCCCTTGTCGTGGACGTGGCGTTCGAAGTCGTCGCGGAAACGGCGCAGGAACCAGCCAGCCGCCCACGCCGCGGCGTCGGACAGGGCGCAGATCGTTTGGCCCTCCATCGACGCACAGATCCGCTCGATGGTAGCGAGATCGCCGAGAGAGCCGTCGCCGCGATCGATACGCTTGAGCAGCTTGTAGAGAAAGCCGGTACCTTCGCGGCACTGGGTGCACTGGCCGCAGGACTCGTGACTGAAGAAGCGACCGATGACGGCTGCGGCACGCACCGGGCAGGTGGTGTCGTCCATGACGATGACCCCGCCGGTGCCGAGCAAGGTACCCGCCTCGCGCAGCGAGTCGTGGTCCATACGCACGTCGATCTTGTCGGCCGTGAGCACCGGCATCGACACGCCGCCGGGGATGATCGCCTTGATCTTGCGACCGCCGATGACGCCGCCCGCGTGCTTCTCGATGATCTCGCGCAGCGGCGTGCCGAGCGGCAGTTCGTAGACGCCGGGGCGGTTGACGTGGCCGCTGACACCGAAGAGCGTGTTGCCGGTGCTCTTCTCCGTGCCGATCTGCTTGAACCACTCGGCGCCGTGCTCGAGGATTTTCGGCACGTGGGTGATGGTCTCGAAGTTGTTGACGGTGGTCGGCGACGCCCACAAGCCGGATGCGGCGGGGAACGGCGGGCGTTTGCGCGGCTGACCCTTCCGGCCCTCCATCGACTCGAGCATGCCGGTCTCTTCACCGCAGATATAGGCGCCGGCGCCGCGTTGCACGAACATGTGGAACGAGTTGCCCGTACCCATGATGTCGTTGCCGAGGTAGCCGCCCTTGTAGGCCTCGTCGATCGCCTGCATGAGTCGGCGGTAGGGCTCGGTGTACTCGCCGCGGATGTAGACGTACGCGGCGACGGCGCGGATCGCGCGCCCGGCGATGATCGCGCCTTCGATGAACTGGTGCGGGTTGCGCTCGAGAATCTGCCGGTCCTTGAAGGTGCCGGGTTCCGACTCGTCGCAGTTGACGGCGAGGTAGCTCGGCTTGGCGGACTCCTTCGGCATGAACTGCCACTTCATGCCCGTCGAGAAGCCTGCGCCACCACGACCGCGCAGGCCCGAGTCCTTGACCAACGTCGAGATGGCTTCGGGATCGAGTTCCTTCCAGGCGCGCTCGGCCTGCTTGTAGCCGCCGGCGTTGATGTAGTCTTCGATCGCGCAGCGATCGACGCCGTTGGGCGGCAGCAGGTAGCCCTCGACACCGTCGGGGATCACGGAGATCAGCGGCGTCGCCGCGTGCCAATCAGCAGGATTGGTGCTCGCGGCGATGCGATCGATGTCGGCCGCCGTGGCGTTCTCGATGTACGTCAGGTCATTGACTTGAATGACGGGAGCCGTGCCGCAGGAACCGGCGCACTCGACTTCGGCGAGGGAGTAGGCGCCGTCGGCGGTGACTTCGCCGGGATGGATGCCGAGCTTGGCCTCGGCGTGACGCACGAGCTTACGGGCGCCGCGCAGCGCGCAGGCGATGTTGGTGCAGACCTGGATATGGCACCTGCCGACCGGGCGGGTGCGGTACATCGGGTAGAACGATACGACCTCGTGCACCTGAATGGGCTTGATGTCGAGGAGTTCGGCGATCTCGTTGACGACCGGGCGCGGCAGGTAGCCGGCCTCGGCTTGGGCCCAATGCAGCGCGTTCATGAGCGCCGCCCCCGGGTTCGGGTAATGCCCGCGCTCGGCGATGATCCGGGCGCGGCAGTCCTGCGACAGAACGCGTTCCGTCGCGATGCCCGCGCCGGGCTGTGCAGTGACACCCTCAGCGATCACACTCGCCTCCAATCATGTTGATCAGGTCGAACGTCGGAATCAGATCGGCGAGCGGCCCGCCCTGCACCATCCGCGACAGCGGCTGGGTGTTGGAAAAGCTCGGCGTACGGGCGCGGCACTTGTACGGCTTACCGGTGCCGTCGCTCACCAGGTAATAGCCGATCTCGCCAGTGGCCGACTCGGTGGCGACGTAGGTTTCGCCAGGCTCGGGCTTCGGCCCTTCGGTGACGTTCTTGAACTGCGCGATGAGTTCTTCCATGCGCGAGAACACCTTGCCCTTGGCGGGCCAGCGCACCCGCGGGTCGGTGACGTCGACCGGGCCTTCGGGCATGCGCGCAAAGCACTGCTCGATGATGCGCGCGCTCTGCTTCATTTCCTCGATGCGGATGAGGAATCGGTCCATATTGTCGCCCTGGGCGCCGAGCGGCACGTCGAAGTCGACCTGGTCATATACCAAATACGGGGCGCTGCGGCGCAGATCGAGATCGACGCCGGCGGCGCGCAACAGTGGGCCAGTGACCCCAAAGGCGATCAGCTCTTCCTTTGAAAGTGTGCCGACGCCTTCCATGCGCTCGCGGAAGATCGGGTTCTCGATCATGAGCTGCTCGGTCTCCGAGAGCAGCTCGAAGACGCGCTTGAAACGGGGACGGAGCTGGTCGCCGAAGTCCGCGGGCATGTCCGCGCTCATGCCGCCGATGCGCACGTAGTTGCTGGTGACGCGGCCGCCGCACAGCTGGTTGATCAATTCCCAAACGAGCTCGCGCGCCTGCAGGTTATAGAGGAACGGCGTGAAGGCGTTCATCTCGAGGCAGGTCGCGCCGACGCAGAGCAGGTGGTCGGAAATGCGCGCGAGTTCACCCGACATCACCCGCAGCCATTGGCAGCGCGCGGTGGTCTCGACGCCCATCAGCTTCTCGACCGCCATGCAATAGCCGACGTTGCAGAGGATCGCCGAGCTGTAGTTCAGCCGGTCGGTGTAGGGGATCGCCTGGTAGTAGAAGCCGCTCTCGCACTCCTTTTCGAAGCCGCGGTGCAGGTAGCCGACCTGGACGTCACTGCCGACGATGGTCTCGCCGTCGAGGTCGAGCACGATGCGCACCGTGCCGTGGGTCGCCGGGTGCGACGGACCCATCTGGATGCGCATGAGCTCGGCGCCGAGCATGCCCTTGCCGTCGCCGGGGATCGGCAGCTCCATCACGTGGCGGTGCTCTTCGCTCGGGGTCCAGGTGCCGATTGCGCCGGGGCCGATCAGCGGCTGGCGCTTCTCCTTCGGGTAGTCCTTGCGCAGCGGGTGGCCTTCGAACTCCTCATACATATAGATGCGCCGCAGGTCGGGGTGGCCGGCGAAGCGAATCCCGTACATGTCCCACGTCTCGCGCTCGAGCCAGTTGGTGCCGACCCAGACGCCGGTGAGCGAGGGGATGCTCGGGTTGTCCTCGGGGAGGCGGGCCTTGAGGCGGAGACGGTGGCCGTGCGTCGTCGAGTAGAGGTGGTAGACCGTCTCGAAGCGCTGCGCCTGGCCGACGTAGTCGACGGCGGTGACGTCGATCGGCATGTCGAAGCGTAGCTCGGGGTCGTCGCGCAGGAACGTGCCGATGTCGACGATGCGCTCGGGACGGATCGACGCGCAGGCGTCGCCGCGATCGGTCGCTGTCGCGACGATGTCGTCGGCGAAGCGGGCGCGGAGCTTATCGAGAATTGCGGTGTTGTCAGCCATGGAAAACGGACGCTCGCTGTGGGCTGTGGGCCGTGGGAACCCGGCTTACTCGGCCGGCGGTGAGGCGGGGCGTTCGTAGCCGAGCCGGATGTGGGAGAGCCGCGATTCCAGCTTCTCGACGGGGGTGAGCAAGTCGGCCTTGTGCCAGAGCGTGCCGCGCCGCGAGAACGCCGCGATCTCCATCTCGTGGCTCATGACGATCGCCTCTTCGGGGCAGGCTTCCTCGCACAGGCCGCAGAACATGCAGCGCGACATGTCGATGTCGAACACATCGGGGTAACGCTCGACTTCGTCCGCCGTCTCCGCCGGGAAGATGGTGATGCAGTCGGTCGGGCAGGCCCACTCGCAGAGTCCGCAGGCGACACAGCGCGGCATGCCGTTGTCCATCTGCACGAGCACCGGCATGCCGCGAAAGGCGGGCGGCAGTTCCAAGCGCTCCTCCGGATACTGGACCGTGAAGACCGTCGACTTGCCGCGGATATGGCCCCAGAGGTTGCGCATGAAGTGGCCGTTGGTGATGCGCAGGCCATTCAGGATCGCACGGGCACCGCGAATCCAGCCGATCTGGCGCGAAGGCTTCGGGCGCCGCAGGGAGACGACCGTGGCTGCCATTACAATGCCCTCCCTTCGCCCGGCTGCGCCGGCGCCGCAGCAGTCTCCACCCCCGCGCTCCCGAGCGAGTCGTACGACAAGCCGGCGTAGTCCGCGTGCGTCGCGGCGATCTCGTCGAACACGGCACTTGCGTCGTAGACGCGGGGCGCTTCGGCGAGGCGACCGAGAATCTGGCTGAAGATCTCGCCGTCACCGAGTTGTCCCTCCGGCGATTCCCATGCCTTGTGAAAGCGTTGCACCCGCCCGGCGTGATTGGTGAACGTGCCTTCCTTCTCAACGAAGCTGAGCGACGGCAGGACGACGTGAGCGCGCTCGCCCAGCGGGCTGAGGGTGAGGTCCTGCACGATCAGCAACTCGAGCTTGGCGAGCGCGCGGTCGATGAGGTCGGCATCTTCGAGGCGGAGGATGTCGGAACCGCAGACGTACAGCGCCTTCAGCTCCCCTGCGGCGGCTGCGCTCAACAGATCGCGCGCGCCGTCGCCGCCGTTCGCAGCAAGGCCCAGGTCGCGCGCGCCGCGTGCATTCGGGGCCTTTTCGGCCTTGATCAGCAAATCGTCGCTCGGACCCATCGGCACCGGCAGGCCGACCCGGTCGGTACCGACGGCGGTGAGGATCTGGGCGAAGCGGTAATTCTCTTCGTTCGCGAGGTGAGCGGAAGCGATCGCGCCGATCGCGGCTGGACCGTGGCCGCGAGCGATCTCGCGCAGGCGAGTGGCCGCCGTATCGAAGGCTTCGTCCCAACCCGCTTCGGCGAGTGCCGCGCCACGTCGCACCAGCGGCTGGCGCAGGCGGTCGGCCGCACTCAAGTAGTCGTAGCCCTCGCGGCCGTGGTCGCACATCCAGGTGTCGTTGACGGCATCGTTGCGGCGCGGCATGACGCGCCAGACGCGGTCGCGGTAGTGCTGTACGGTGACGTTGCAGCCGTTCGCGCATTTCGGGCAGACGCTCGGCGTCTTCTTGAGAAACCAAACGCGCAGCTTGTGATGGAAATCCTTGCTCGTCAGCGCGCCGACCGGGCAGATATCGGCGACGTTGACCGAGTAATCGTTGGCGAGCGGCTGATCATCGAGCACATCGAGCACCGAGGTGTGGCCGAGATTGAAGACCGAGAGTTCGCTGGTGCCGGTGATCTCACGGCAGAAGCGCACGCAGCGGCGGCAGAGGATACAGCGCTCCTGATCGAGGAAGATGCGCGGACCGATGTCCTTGCGCTTCTCGAGCTTGCGGCGCGTCTCCGACGATTGCGACTCGTTGCTGCCGTAGCTGTAGGAGTAGTCTTGCAGCAGGCATTCACCGGCCTTGTCGCAGATCGGACAGTCGAGCGGGTGATTGACGAGAAGCAATTCCATGACGCCCTTACGGGCGGCTTCGACCTTCTCTGACTTGGTGTGCACGACCATGCCGTCGCGCACCGGAGTGTTGCAGGCGATCGAGAGCTTGGGAGCGCCCTCGATGTCGACCTGGCACATGCGGCAGCTGCCGTCGACGGAAAGCTTCGGATGCCAGCAATAGTGCGGAATATGGACGCCGTGCTCGAGCGCGGCGGGGAGCAGCATCTCCCCCTCGGCGACCTCGATGGTCTCGCCGTCGATGGTGATCTTGGCCATGCGACTTCAGCCCTCCACCGCGCGGCCGCTGCCGTGGATCTCGCCGATCGGCTTGCCGCCGCGTTCGTTCTGGACGCGGTCTTGGAGTTTGAGCAGGCCGTCGAGAACGGCCTCGGGGCGCGGCGGGCACCCGGGGATGTAGAGGTCGACGGGAACGATCGAGTCGATCCCCTGGACGACGGCGTAATTGTTGTAGGGGCCGCCGGAGGAGGTGCAGGCACCGAAGGAGACGACCCACTTGGGGTCGGCCATCTGCTCCCAGACGCGACGCAGCACGGGCGCCGTGCGATGGGTGATGGTGCCGACGACCATCAGGAGGTCGGACTGGCGCGGGGTAAAGCGCGGCAGCGCGGCGCCGAAGCGATCGATGTCGAAGCGCGGGCCGGCGGTGGAGAAGTACTCCATGCCGCAGCAAGCGGTGACGAACGGATAGGGAAAAAACGAGTACTTGCGCGCCCACTGAACCGCCTCGCTGATGCGCGAAAGCACGAAGCTCTCGCCGAACGCATCGGCAGCCGCGAGCGGCTGGCCAGTGGCGGCGCGCAGGCGCGCCATGAAGCCCTCGTGGGCTACGGATCCTTCAGGGGGGTGCTTCGCCATGGGTGCTCTCGTTCTATCAGCGGAACTGCTACGGGGAAAGCGATGTTCAACGCGGGCTTATGCCACGAGGCGCCGCCGCGGGCAACAGGGCGAAGCGGCCGAAGCGTGGTGAAAACGCCCCTCGCGGCCGCGTCTCACGACCCCGACTCTCGTCCGCCGAGCGCGTGGACCCGGGTGCGCACGACCTTCCCTGCCGCATCGAACTCTTCGACGCGCATGCGGCCGCCGCGCTCGATCGTGTCGCGGCGCAACACACGTCCGTCGGTGCCGTAGGTGAAGCGGGCCAGCGTCGCCGTCAGCCCCGTCTCCAGCGTCTCGAGCGATTCGATGTGGCCCTCCGCATCGTAGTAGCCGACGAAGGCGCGCGGGGCAGCGGTCGCGGTCTCGAATTCGATGGGCGCCGACAGCTTGGGCGGCAGCGCGGCCATGTCCGCCCGAGCAAAATAGTGCGGACCGCCGGCGCGCAGGGCAACCTGCGCCGGCTCCGGTTCGCACGCCAGCAGCAGCAGCGCCGGCACGCACGCGAGCGCGAGGCGGATCGGGGTCATGCGGCTTTTCATGGAGAGCGCTGCTGCGACTGCCTCGCGGTCGCAGCAGCGCCGATGAACCGGTCAGGGCTCGACCAACTCGACCTGTTCGGCCTCGAAGTTCATGTAGAACCACCAGCCCGACTCGCCGCCGCCACCGGGCGGGTTGGTGTCGCGATCGTCCTGCGAATTGCCCGTCCCGCTGCCTGCGGGCGCGCAGCTATTGGCGCCGCCGGCGAGAACCTCGCTCAGCGGGAACGACAGTTGGGTGAAGCCGGCATCGATGTCGATGATGATGCCGTCGGCTTCGGCCTCGCTGATGAATCCGCGCAGCAGACCGCTCAGCAGTGAAGTCGCCGGGTCGCCGGAGTACGTACCGGCAAACTGGACGGACTGCAGGGGAACGGAGATCGGCACCGTATCGCCGAAGGAGAAGGCGAAGTTCGGCAGGTTCGCGCTGATCGCGCACGGCCCGCTCGTGCCACCGACGGCGGGCGAGTAGCTACCCGAGTTGTTGGCGCCGGTGGTGCCGGCGAACGCGTTCAAGCAGGAGCCGGAGAGTTGGTTGGTATAGCTCGTGGGCTGCTCCTCGGTGAGGGTGCAGCGCAGGCCGGATCCGTCGACGTCCTCACAGGTCCCGAGCCCGAAGCGGAGATTGCCGCCCGGTCCATCCGGAGGTTGGTTGAGCGGCTCGAACACCGCGATGATGTTGAGTTCGCTCGCGCAGGGAATCTCGTCGACGGGCTCACACCGCATCGATTCGTTGATGAGGGTGTTCGCGGATATGCCAGCCAGCCCGGGCGGGTTGGTGATGTTGAAGCAGGCGCCGGTACCGATCGGATCGATGAACAGATGGGGGTCGCGGATATTCGCAGACGAGACACGGAAGGCGCGCACGAGCGGCGTCGGCGTCGGGGTTATCGACGGCGTATAGGTGTTGGTCGGCGTCCCCGTGATGGTCGGCGACGGCGTCGGCGTCCGGGTCGGTCCGCCGGGGGTCTCGGTGGGGGTCGTATTGCTCGTCGGCGTCGCCGTGGCGATGGGCGTGTTGGTCGGCGTCGCTGTCGGCGGCGCCGGGCACGGCTCGGTACCGCTGTTCCCTTTCGAGATCGCGAGGACCAGATCGTGCGCCGTGTCCTTGAGGCCGACGGTGAAGCGACCGCACATCGACTGTTGGGCGACGCCGAACTTGTCGAGACCGACGGTGAGGCGAACGTCGAGATGGGTGACGCCCGCACCTGGAAGAATGAGGCCGGGATCGTACTGGTTGCCGCTGAGGACGATGCGCAGGTCGGAGCCCTTCTTCCAGCGGATCTCGACCGGGGTTGCGGGGTGGCCGGGGTTGCCGAGTTCCGTGCCGATGAACTCGTACGCGCCGCGCTTCAGCGTCCAGCCGTAGCAGGGCAACTCGATGTCTTGGTTGGCCTTGATGTTCGTGGACAGGCGCAGGTACGACGGATTACCGGCGCCGTGTTCGTCGCATGTGGGGTCGGGCATGCCGGTCAGGCCCGCGTCCTTCTTGAACTCGATCTTACCGCGCGACTGCAAGATGAGAACGCTCTTGCCGCCGACGAGAGCTACGTCATCGGCTCCAACCGAATTGGCTGCGGACAGCGTCAGGGCACATGCCAGAATGAGGCCCCCCGTCCAAGCTCTTCGTCGTCGCTGGATCGCTGCCATTGTCGCCATCATCGTGCTCCCTTTCCGCCGTCGCACCCGGGTCACGGGGTCACCACCAGGTTCATGTAGATACACATGAACTCGTCGTTGCGAGAGACTTCGACGACCGCGGGGGTGGCGCCGAAGAGATCGGGGAGCGGGAAGCCGCCGAGCGTACCTGCGAGTTGCGGCAGGAATTCGGAGACGAGCACCGGCAGGAGAGCGGTGATCGTCATCTCGTCGGCGCCGATCTGATTGTCGACGAGGATGATGTTGATGCCGCTCGGGTTACCCAGCGACAAGCCGAGCCCGCCGGCACCGGGCGCCAGGTCGACGCCGGCGCTGAAGTCGGCGACACCGGCGAGATGGACGATCGCGCCCGGTCCACTGCCTTCGACGATCTCGATGCCCATGTGACTGAGCCGCAGCTCCGCGAGCGACGCCACGCAGGTGCCGTTTGTACAGCCAGCGTGGTTCACGCAGGACGTTTGATCGCCGACACACGTACCGCCGCTGCATGTCTGGGTGCAGTCGGCGTCGGTGACGCAGATGAAGCCCGGCGCGTTGCCGCCGACGCACGCTTTCGGTCCGGAGTTGCCGGTAACGATCGGGGCGATGGTGGGCACGATGCGAATCTTGAGCGGCGTGTTCGGATCGAAAGTGGCGAACTGCGGGACGAGTAGCGAGAAGAATCCCGCGGTGATCTGAATCGGCGCCGGATCGGCGGGGATTTCGGTGAGCGTCTGGGTCATGACGCCGAGCTCGGTGACGGCGCGCAACATCTGATTGAAGGCGGACGTCGACAGGCACATACCGATGTGGTTGGTCAGCCCGCCTGGGGAGAGGGCTTGGCAGCTACCGCCCGGGCAGTGCCCGTTGTTCATGCATGCGGCGCCGTTGTTGCTGCCGCCGACGCAACGGGTGAAGCTCGGGAACGGCTCGAAGACGTCGTACGACTCCGAAATGTTGGGCGAGTTCGGATCCGGTGCGAGCGCGACGATGGCGATGTCGGCGGCGAGGGTGAGCCCTACTTCGTCCTCGGGGATGTCGAACATCGGCGCTTTGATCGTCGCGCCGATGCCAGCAGCGATCGGACCGGTGATCGAAATGTCGTCGAGCGAATCTTGCAGCAGGTTCGCGATCGGCGCCTCGTTGTTGAGCAGATCCTGGATCCCGTTGACCATCTCCTGTTCGATGTTGACGAACAGGTTGCCGAAGAACTCGGCGATGTCGCAGAGGAACAGCAGGCCGCTGAGGTCGAGGTTGAAATTGGTGACGCCCGCGGTGGCTTGGCCGATCTGGGTCACCTTGACTCTCTCGGGATCCGTGCTGCGCGGATCGAGCGCGTAGGACGAATAGATGTCCATGACGTCGGCGGTGACGCGACCGTCGCAAGCGCCGACAGCGAGATCGATGTCGAGTCCGTAAATGGAGATCTTGGTGTCGATCTTGCCGACCTTGGTGTCGACGCCGAGCCCGAAGTCGTCGAAATCGATCCCGTCCACGGTAACGTCGATACCGATGAAGCTACCGACCGAGGTGCCGGGCTCGATGAGGTCGGACGGATCGATGTCGAACAGGTTGGAGATCACCGGCGCCAGCGCGGCGAAGGCGCTCTCGTTGAGGCGCAGCGCGACGCTCGCCGGCGAGTACCAGGGCTGGTTGTTCGGGAACGGTGCCGGCACGTTCGGATCGAAACCGGGCGGCGGCTCCGGCACCGACGCGCCGGCGACCACGACGATGCGGTCGCGGGCGACGAACGTGGCGTCGACCGTCGAGCGCAGTTCCGCGAGCACCGGGGTGAACACGGACTCGAAATCCGAAGTCACCGCGTACGAGAAGGTCAGATTCGGCTGCAGCGTCACCGGCTGGCCATTGATGGTGAGGGCCAGATGTCCGAACGGGACGCTGTCGGGGTTGGTAACCTGTCCGGTGACCGCGAAGAACGAGCTCTGGGTGAAAATTCCGTGGATCGGACTGGTGATGAAGATGTCGGGGGCCTGCGTCGGCGTCGGGGTCACGGTCCGCGTCGGGGTGATCGTCCGGGTCGCCGTCGCGGTCCGCGTCGCCGTGTCCGCTGGGGTGGCCGACTCGGTCGGCGTGCCGGGTTGCGGCGGCGTAAACGTCGGCGTCGGCGTGAACGTACCGGTCGGCTGCGAGATCGGGGTATGGGTTACCGTTGGAGTCGACGTCGGCGTCGGCGTCGGCAGGGGCGCACAGGTGGTCGAGCCAAGGACTTTGATGTAGCCGCTCTCGTTGCGGCTGCGC